>JAABUR0100006522.1_pt1 | contig 14201 bp, 24 predicted proteins | sample 5560091 | NCBI WGS metagenome assembly JAABUR01 (sample SAMN10711879, study PRJNA513375) | rock metagenome | isolation source: Antarctica rocks | place: Antarctica: Victoria Land, University Valley sud
ACGCTGCCGGGCGACCGCGGCTTTGACCCCCTGGGCCTGGCCAAGCCGAACGAGTACCTGCAGGCGCGGCCCCGCCGGGCATGAGAGCCTCCCGGCGAGCAAGTGCATGGGGTAGATTCGCGCGGCGGGTTTTTACCCTCCCGGCCTGCGCAAAGCGTCTGAATACCTGCCGGCGCGCCCCTTGGCCAGGCGCGCTCCATGTATGAGACGAAAGGGGGCGCCCGGCCTGGGCAGAACGTCCTGCAGATGTGCGGCGGCGTCGTGGCGCGATTCCCTGTCAGCGGAAGCGGCGGGCGGCAGCCAAAGCTGCCGCGCGACAAAAGGTCGGGCGGGCGCAAAATCTATTTAGGTTAGGGTGGCATGTACCCCACGCGGGCGCATGGCCGGGCTGCCTGCGGGCGCCTGCTCGCCCCGGCAGACGGCAGCCAGAGCCGCCCCGCGACAAACGGCCGGGCGGGCGCATAGTGGGTAGGGATAGGGTAGCATGTACCCTATGTGGATGCACGCCGGCGCGCGCGCCCCCCGACGCGGCTGCGCGGGTGCAGGTAGGGTGTAGGGTAGCCTACACCGCATGCAGGCGCACGGCGGGGCTGCATGCCAGCTCTGACTCGGCCGCGCGGCCGCAGGTGGACTTCGACCAGAACGACCAGAACGAGGCGGTCAACCAGGCCGGCCAGATCATCGGCGCCTTCCAGAAGGCGGCCGGCGGCGTGGGCGTCAGCGACAATGCGCTGCAGCCCTACGACGAGGCACGTGGCCCGCCCAGCCGCGGCCCACGCTGCTTGGATCGGGCGCACCTCACGCGTGCACCAGGGGCGGCATGCGAGCTGCCTGCGTGGAGGTCGGCAAAGCGATTGGCAGCGAGCATTGCACTAGCGGGCGGCTTGGTGCGAGCGCGGTGCCGGGGCCGCGCAGGTGTTCGGGCTGGAGCGGTTCCGGGAGACCGAGCTGATCCACGGGTGCGCCCGGCCTTCGCAGGCTCCCGCGCTGCCTACCGTGACGCGCTTGCGCTCACTCCCAGCTGCCGTTCCAGCTGCCGCATTGGTGTAATGTTTCCACAAGCTGCCTGGCAGCCCACCTCTGCCAGAGGTCCCTCGCCGGCCGCTCAATAGGGCGCGCTGCGCGCGCAGGCGCTGGGCGATGCTGGGTGCGCTGGGCGTCGTCGTCGCTGAGGCCACGACTGGCGTGTCGTGGTGTGCCCGCCCTCCCCCCGGGAAGTGGAGGTCCCGCAGCGCAGTCTGCAGCGAGCTGCTGTGGTGTGGCCTGCTTCGGCGCACGCCTGCGCGCATCCTGGTGCCTGGCCACCGGTGCACCTGCTTGCGGGTGACAGCAGTGCGTCTTTGTGCTTGTTTTGTGCGAGCGCTGGCGCGTCCCCAACGTGAGCAGCCTGTCGCAGCTGTGCCAGCGTCTGCGGAACGGGCACAGCAGGGCCGGAGCGGAGCAGCGTGTTGCAGGGCGCATGCGGGCCGGGCGGAGCTGGACGGCGCGCAGTGCCTGGGCGTCACCTTGCGCGGCGTGAACCCTAAGCCCTACCCTGTCCCACGCGCCGCGCAGGGTGGACGCCGGCAAGGTGGAGCTGGACGGCGCGCAGTGCCTGGGCGTCACCTTGCGCGGCGTGAACCCTAAACCCTACCCTAATGCATGCGCCGCGCAGGGTGGACGCCGGCAAGGTGGAGCTGGACGGCGCGCAGTACCTGGGCTTCAGCCTGCCGTTCTCCATCACGCAGCTGGTCTGGATCGAGGCGATCCTGGTGGGCGGCGCGGAGATCTACCGCAACCGCGAGCTGGACACCGATGCGCGCATCTACCCCGGTGCGCCCGAGCTGGGTGTCAGCGCGGTAGCACGCTCCTGCTTGGCGCCTGTGTGCTCAGGGAGCCTGCTTCGGCACTGTGTGTGTCGCCGCCGGCCTGCTGCGCGGCTGAGCGCCTCTGCGGCGCGCCAGGGGGCTACTTTGACCCGCTGGGTCTTGCGAGCGGCGACGACGACCGCGCGTTCAAGCTCAAGACCGCCGAGATGAAGCACGGCCGCCTTGCCATGATTGCATTCCTAGGTGCGCGCACAGCGGCCGCGCACGTCCATCGTTTGCTCGCAACCAACGTCACCCACATATTACATGACCTCCTTTGTGCAACAGCGCCTCTGTTGCCCTGTCCTGGTAAAGCGGTGTCCTGCTGCCCGTGCTTGGTGATGCCCTGCACGCACTTTGGCATGCCCGACAAGGGGGCATGCCCGACACTCCCTCTGTGTGTGCTTGGTTAAGGTGCAAGCGCACCTTGCCTCCCTCACCGTGAGCGGCCGGCAGAAAGGCTTGGCTGATATGCAGGCTTTGGCATCAGGACATGTGATTCGCAAGTGGGCATTTTTATTGTGTGCTACTAGGACGCTGTGCCTGTCGGCTAACGGGCGGGGTTTTGTGCCCCGCGCGCAGGCTTTGGCGTCCAGGCGGCGACCACGGGCGAGGGCGCGCTCGGCTCGCTGGCCAAGTTTGCCAACAACTTCGCGCCGGAGCTGCTGGAGCGGGCCGAGGAGGCGGTCGGCGTGGCCTGAGCGCGGGCGGCTGGCACAGACGGGGAGTGGGCAGCTGGGTTTGTGGCTCGCTCTAGGTGGCCCCATAGATGCAGCTATAGGCGTGGCTGGAGGTGGTGCGGCGGGAGCTTTGCGGGGAGACCGCATGCGTTGGCCGCTGGCCCGCCCGCACGTGCGCAGCGGTGTCCCGGGCCGGCGGCGCCGGTGCGCACTCGCGGGCTCCCGCAGGCATGCAGGGGGGGCGGGCAGGGCTCCACTGTACGCCCAAGGCAGGCTGAAGCTGAGTTTGTAGCGCTTGCTTTCGCCGCGGTCGCTGACCTGGTCTGAGACTAGTAGGTCTGTTTCACTTCTCAAAGTTGCCGCGTTGAGGGACCGCGCTGACGGCGCAGCTGCTGGGCGCTGATTCGGCATTGCCCTGGGCTGCGCCCCCACCTTGGACGGACATGGCGTGCAAGCTGCACCGCGTGCGGGCAGCGCATGCCTTGCTGGCAGCCGGGTCAGCAGGCAACGGATGTCCTGCTCGCTCCCATACTCGCACCCGAGCATAGCCTTAAGCAAAGCAGCCTCTGTGCCTGGGGTCACGTGACGATAGCCTGGTCCTTTATAAAACTGTTGCCCCGCCGCGACAAGGGGTGCGCTCATTTATCGCGCAGTATGCCGCGCGTTGTTGGCTGTTGATAACGAATGTAAGGAGCACGGCATACACTAGTGCGTCTGTTGGCTCTACTTTGCTCGCTGGGCAAGGTGCAACGACATGTACGGTGATAAAAGTGCAAGTATAAGTATATCCGTGATGGCACCATGTGGCCCTGTCCGCGGGCCCGCGGCTGTGTATGCGCACGACAGCCGTGCACTCGCTCTTCAAGAAGGAGATTGCCGAGCTGCAAAAGGTGCGACCGCGGCACAGCCCGCTGCTGCGTGCGCAGCCCCGCCTCACGCCAGCGGCTCACAGCCTCGCGCCGTGCACGCAGCCTGCCAGGGGCACCGCGCCCGGCAGCGGGCTGTGCACCCCAGCACGGCGGTTGCACCATTGCACAGCACGGCAACCTCCCTCTTCAGCAGCGCGTGCATGGCGATCGGTAGCATGCACAGCCGCGGGCACTCGGACAGGGCCACTACAAAGTTGTACATGTCCTAGAACTTTTCGTGGTGCACAGATCGGTGCACCTGCGCGCTTTGCACGGGCGCTCGCAACAGGGCGGCCCGCCGCGCCCGCCGGGCGGCGCCAGGTCAGACCTCGGCAGCACCTGGCAGGCGCCGCCTGCCTCTGCTTCTTGAACTACAAAGCCCTCCTCCCTCTTTCCTTTTGCTTTCACTCAGAAACGCTTGTGGCATGGTTGCAACTTGCGCAAGGAAATTGTTTGGACTTCCTGAACTTCAGAGCTCATGTTCAAACTTGAATTCAAATTTGCTTTAAAACACTGTTACATCGCCTCCTTATACTAGGTGCTGGGAAATGCCAAACATGACCCCTTACACAAAGGGCATGCTTCGCCAGGCCTGTCTGGCCACAAGAAGCGCTGCACAATCTTGCTGCATGCTGGACAGCATGTTGTCCGGAACACTGCCAAGGTTCCGGCATGTCCAGAACACTGCCAAGGCTGCAGCATGAAAATTAGCGTATAATCTTGGAACAACTAGGCAGCAACCCAACGCAGGCCATTGAAAAAAACAGCAGCACATTGGCTATTGGCTGACGCGTGTGCGCAACTCTGACCTTGGCCAGGACTGTAATCAGTGCGGAAAACCAAGTACTATCTGACGTACAAGCAATGTTGCTGGCCATTGCCCGAACAGTGCCCTCCTCACAGGGCTCCAGGGGTGTTACCAAGTACAACACCCACCCACGAAACACAAATGCGCAAGTGCTCATCGTTACTCAACTGTGCGCACTGAAAGCCTGGCGTGGTGCATCAGCGCCACACAAAGCAGGGCCAAATGGCAGCGGGAGCTCTGACGCAGCAAAGTCCATGATCAGAAAAGCAGCAGACAGAGGGTGCAGCGACATTATTACGCACGGGGTGAGGCAGGAGCAAGTAGTGCCAGAAACATGTGGCGACCGAGCATGCTGTGTCCGTGGCAAGGCTGCACACTCGGGCACGACCTGGACCACGGAGCAGACGCAGCCGCGCCTTGCACTTTCCGACCCACTGGCTCCCTGGGTCCGTCCCGAAGTGGTGCAGAGCTGCACCTCCTGGAAAGGCGACCGCTGGGCGGCCGGGAGCGGCGGCGCGGGCGTCAGAAGCTGAAGCTCTCCTGGTGTAGGCGCGCGGTGTTGAAGCCGAGCGCGAGCAGCGCGTCCTGGATGCCGGCCATGAACGCGGCCGGGCCGCACATGTACGCGGTCAGCTCCGGGTCCAGCAGCTCGGGCACCTGCGCCGCGCCGCAACACGTCGCTCACCCAGGTTAGGGTAGGGTAGGGTAAGAGCCGCTGTCCTGCGTGAGCCACCTGGGCTCGCGCGACGCACGCCATCTCCACATCTCACTGAAGAGCGCGCCTGTGGTGTGTCCACGAACACGAATCACGACCAACTCGTCAATGCGGCGCGAAGCAGGCCAGGGGAGTCAGGCTGCGTCACAGTCAGCACGATGCGGGTACACCGCGCGCTGCAAGCAGCGCCACAGCAGGCAGCACTCCGCAACACGCAGCCACCATGCTGTGAGGCCGCGCCTGCTCGCGGATGAGCGCGGCATCGATGCGCCCGCGCCGCCCGGCCCACGCCGGGTCGGGCCCCGTGACGGTCAGCACGACGCGCAGCGCGCCGCCCGACGCGGCCGCGAGCGCCTGCAGCTCGCCCGCAAATGCGGCCTCGGCCGCCGCGCGCACCGAGTACAGCAGCACCGCGCGCCGGCGCTGCCGCCCCAGCTCCAGCATAAACGTGCGCATCGGCGTGATGCCTGCGCCGTGCGGGTAGGGTCAGGGTGACCCAAACGGTGCGTGCGCGCTGATAAAGTCGGGCGAGCTGACAAAGGCTCAGGAGGAGTCCACAGGAGCAAGTTCTGTGTACAGCCGGGCAAGCTGGCGGTGTGGCGGCAAGATGGTGGCCAGGCCGCTTCTGTCAGAAACGCACCTGGGCGACACCGAGAACAGCAGGAGCGCCATAAGTGCAGGCCGAGCCTGCTTGGTGGGGAGCGGCTGCGTGCGGCATGCCGCGCTGGGGGCATGCTGGGGGCATGCAGGAGATTGGTGCACTGATGCATGCCCTAATGCCAAACCTGCATGTGCAGACCTTCACAGGGCAGTGCGCTGCGGGCGTGCGCACCAATGCCGGCGGCGATGAGCAGGCCCGGCCCGGAGCCGGCCGCGGGCACAAAGTCTCCGAGAGCGCCGCGGAACTCGACCGGAAACCCCAGCGTCAGCGTGCTGCGCGGACAGGCCCCCACCATGTCAGGCTTGCCGCAGCGACGCAGACCCGCACTGGGCTCTGCCTCTGTCACGCGCCGCAGTGGTGAGCCCTAGCAATACGGGCGCGGAAAGGTCATCAACAGAGTGAAAAGGAGTCCAGAGAGCAGCTTGCTACGATCACGCACAATCAAGAAAGGGCACGCTGCACCAGGGCAGCCCTTGCTGCAGACAGACCGGCAGACCGTGCTGTGGCAGGGCCGCGCCTGTGAAGCAGATGACAAGCGCCCCGCACGCAAGCGGGCAACGTGGACAGGTCAGAGCCTGCGGCAGGCCCCCCTATAGCCACTCCTGGGCCAGCGGCAGGCCGGCCGGCCTGGGCCAGCGACGCGCCTGTGCATGTAGGCCGTCACCAGCCCGGCGCGCTTGACGGTGATGGAGAACGTGCTGCTGGCGGCCGACTCGGCCGGGTGGCTGGAGATGGTCCACGTGCGGTTCAGCACGGCCGCGCCCGCGCCCGGCACGTCCTGTTCGCGGCGCCACTGCATCATCTACTGTGCTGCACGGCGGGATCCTCTGCTTGCCTACAGGAACTATCATGCAATGCCACACGCGCACGGCCACCCTCTGTCCAAACTGGGTCTGTGGGGCAAGTGGCGGGCACATCTGCAGAAGTCCGGCCCCTGGCCAGAGACAAGGACTCCTGATATGCTGCAACATGCTCCCCGGACCTATCAATATGCTCTGCCCATGCCGATCTAATTTGCATATCTTCAGTACATCACGCGGCTCTGTGCATTGCCCATTCTCCATCCACCTCCTGGACCGCACATGCCAGGCGGCCAGCGAGCCCGGCGGCGCGCCTGGAAGTCAAACGACGCGTACATGCCGGGCTGGTATGCAAAGGGCTGCGGCCGGCCGGCGCGCGTGGGCGGCTCCGGCCAGGAGAACGTGAACGTCTTGATGCCCGCCGCCGCGTCCTCCACCGCGACCAGCTTGGCGTACAGGCGCTGCTCGGCCGCGGCCGCGCCCCTGAACCCAAGGTCTGCAGGGTTGGCACGCCGCTCAGGTGTCTGGGCGCTGCCCCTGATGTCGTGCTGTGTGTCTGAGAAGCCGCAGAGCAAGAAGCTGTGCCGCTGCAAAGGTGTGTGAGGCAAGCAGCAACAGGCCAAGGTCCGTCACGGACACCAGACAGGGTATTCTGCGCCCGCTCGGCTTGGAAGCACTCTCGGCGGCGCAGCCAACGGACGTGCAGCATGTTGTTCGACCCTGCTCCTGCCACGGCTCAACATCCTCTGACCACTGAAAGGTCAGGGGCAGTCGGTCGGCGCAGCCGGGCCAGACAGCACGCCACACACATGGTGACGTACATGGCCTCAGCCCGTCCAGGAACAAATCCCGCGTCCAATTGACGGACGTATTCAGGTGAGGACTGCCGCTCTGCAAGCCCCTGGCAACTGCATGTGCCGGTGGGCGAGCATATGCGCGGGGCCGCGCCTGGGGTTGTAGGGCGAGTACAGGACCGGGCCCTCGCAGGCGAGCGGCAGCGCGCCGCGCGCCTGCGTCCAGCCGTCCACGGTGACCGCAACCACGCGCTCCGCGCCGGGCAGGCTGCGGTCCTCCAGGTCAATGCTGGCGCGCCCTGGCCGCGCGCAGGCGCAGGGTCACTCAGGGTCAGGCTCGGACCCCGCTGAACGCGCCCGGCGGGCTGGGGTCCTTCAGGTGCCGGCGCAGCCCTGGTCGAGCACAGGTTTTCGGGCCGGGATCATAGGTGACCTCCTTTGTGAGGCCCCTGGCAGGCGGCAGCCCTGGACGCATGCTCATGCTTGGAATGCATGCAGGCGCAGGGTGGGCTCTGGACGCGGCCCCGACAACCCCCTGCAGGGTGCCATGCTGAGGCTCTGCAATGAGGCTTATGGTCCATAATCTGTGGATGACCTTGACAAGCATCACAGCTATAGCGCAGTAGCGGGCCGGGAAGCCGCTCTGCCTGGTCCGCAGTCATGGCAGATTGCACATTGCAGGGCATTTGCTCGCCAGCACGCTTAGCAGGCAGGGCGGCGCCGCAGGCACACAGGCGCCGTGCACAAAGGCAGGGCGCGACAGCGCGGCCGCGGGCCGGGCGCACCGGAGATGCTGAGCGTGTCGCCGGTGGCAAAGTCGATGAACAGCAGGCCCGCGCGCCCGTTCGCCAGGATGTTGCCTGCGCCCCGCGCGGAGCAGGCTTGCAGCCTGGCGCGCCAGAGATGCAGGGCCCTTTGCACTGGACGGGCGCCGCGGCTCGCCCGGCAGGCACGGGGCAGGGGCCCCAGCGGCGGCGCACCGAGCGTGTTGAAGAGGTCGTTGCCGGTGTAGTCCGCCCAGCGCAGCGTGGCGCCGTCGGGCGACACCTGCACGAAGCCGGGCGGGCCGCCGCGGTGCGACATGTCGCAGCCGGCCTCCCTGCCCGCGCCTGCGCGCAGCCCCTCGCTCGGTCAGTCTGCCGATAGACCGCATGGCCACGCGCGTGCACTCGCGGCACTTGCTCCGCCTCGCCCCTGCTGGCGACAGTGCAGGACGTCGTGCTGGTCTCAAGCAGCCTGCGTGCACACCCATGCCGCAGAGCAGAACATAGGCTGGCACCGACCTTCAAGGCAGACCATCCTGGCTGTCCAGTCAGGGCAGTGCTGATTTTGACCAGCCTGGCATGCGCGCGCGCCGGGAGGCAGCGGGGGCCGCCACCTTCCGCGCAGTAGCAGGTGGCGATGAAGAACGTGTCTGCCGCGGCCACCGCCGCCGCCTGCGCCGGGCCGAGCGGGCCGGCGGCCGCCGGCGCGGCCGCCGCGGCGGACGCCGGCGCGCCCGGCTTGCGCACGTGCAGCTGGCGGACCTGCGCAAGGGGGAGCGGGTGAGGGATGCGACGCACTCCCTGGAAAATCTGCATGGGCGGGTGGAACGCTGGCGTGCTTTCCCAGCAGACCTTTTCCAGCAGGCCGTTGATAAGGGCAGCGTGACCTGTGTGCTGCAAATTGCCCACCCGCCACTGCTGCCGTAAACTCTGCAGGCAGCACCTTCGGGATGCGTGAAGGACTCGTTGCGGGCGCCCCACCTGTATGTACTTTGGGCAGTTGCCGTAGCTCTGCAGCACGTCCAGGGTCAGCGTGTTGCGCGCGAGGCTGCGCACGGCCGCGTTGACGCGGTTGCGCCGCCGCGTGGCCAGGTCGATGCCCAGCAGGCCCAGGCGCTGGCCCGGCGTGAACAGCGCTGCGCACGCCACACCTAGTAATGAAGAGTCTGTGCGCCAGATCTGGCCAGCATATGTCTAGTTGTGTAACACCCGCGGTGACTCCTGCACAGCCCAGGTTCACCAGCACTAGCAAATGCAGAGCAGCGTGTTGTTGTCCGGGCAGTGGCCCCCAGCTCCTACAGCGTGCCTGTCTTCTGTCAAGGGTGGACGCACGAGCGCAAGGGGCACCTGGGTCCAGCAGCTGGTCAGGCGTGATGGCCAGAGAGGTCTGGGTCGGTGTCTGCACGAAGCCTGGCGCGCCGGTGAGCGCCAGGGGGACGACCTGCCCCGTGCTCGGCGCCAGCGCTCCCACCATCAGCATCGGCAGGGCCTCAAAGAACATGCGGTGCTGCTCTGGCATGGACGGGCGAATGACGCGCTGGCCTGCGCACGAGCCACCACAGCTTCATCAGTGCCGGCCTCTTGTGGCCGCTTTGACTCAATGCAGGCGAGGCAATGCACTGTGCGTGACTCACACGCTTCCTAGTGCAAGTAGGTGAGTGCTGTCACAAGATTTTCACACTCACCAAGGGCCTCTATCTCAAGCAAGTCAATGCCAGCGGCCTGTTGCATCGTCTTTTCAAACGGGTGGAAAACGGTCTGCGTGACTGTTGTCGTCGCCATCTTGATATTGTATCTGCAAACAAACACTCTCAAAAGTAACATACACCGCAGCCTGTGCGTCCAGGCTGTTATATTGTAGATGCATTACAAGAGGCAGCAGTAGGGTTAGGTTGGCCAGCCAGTCACAATGCTTTTGGCAGCTTCATGCAAGCACCAGACACTCGAGCGGCGGCCTGCTGCAATCTTGCATGCCTAGCTACAGTTCATTTGCTGTGCAATATAGAGCTTGCTGCGCAACCCTGCATTGGGCTGCACCCACATACAGCCACAATTTGGGCTGAAGAACAACCGTTTCTCAGCTATCGGAGCTGAGCGTTCTGATCAGGCGCACTAGGCGCACAGGAGCGACTCTGTCTCGGGGCTTTGTGAGCCAGTGCCCGGCATGCATGCTGCAGTCGGTAGCTGAATTACAGGTCCTGGGAACATCAAACTCTTCGGACAGCGTGACCAGCAACAGACCACTCGCGCGACCCCGGTTTATACAGGTGTAGAATACACGCTCGCCGCGGCGGCGCATTAGGCGGGCGTAAGCGGCGCGAGTCGCACACGAGAAGCATGTCAGAAGCAGACCAAAAATTCAGCGGCGGGCTGCGTTTCATGCACCCCGCAAAGCGCGCGCGCGCACGGCGCGCGCACGACAGGCCCCGCCCCAACCCCGGTTTGGCCGGCACCAGTTCCATACGTTCGGCCTCCCTCCCCAAAAGCCAGTGCCCGCGTAACGAGCCGCGCCTTGCGCGCGGCACAAGGAACAGGATCGCAAATCCCCCCAGTGGAGGCCGCGCAGCCTCGCACGCACGCGCGCCGCTGCTGGGGGCAGGGCGGCACGGCATGCAAGTGCGCTAGCAGGCGCGCGGCCTGGCGTTGGGCTGCGTGAGGGCTATACAGCCCTACTCGTCCTCGTCCTCGTCCTCCTCGTCGGCCGCCTCGTCCTCCTCGTCGGCGTCGTCCTCGTCCTTGGCCGCGGCGGCGGGCGCCTCGCCCTCCTTCTTTGCCTTGTAGGCGGCGATCTCCTTGTCGGCGCGCTCCTTCTCCTTCTTGGCCATCGCCGCGTACTTCTCCTTGACCTTCTCGTCGGCCTCCTTCCACTGCTTGCCCAGCTCCTTGCCCACCTCGCCAAAGGTCAGGTCGGGCTGATCCTTCTTCACCTGCGCGCGCGCGCGCCGGCAGCCGCTCAGCGCTCCGGACGCGCTCGCGCAGCCCGTGAACACCACACTTCACACATGAACTCCAGCGTGTGGCTTAACGATGGCGACCTCGGGGACACATAAAGCGCTCTGGTTGCGCGTTTGCCCCTGAACCCAGGCCCAGCCTAACAGCGTGCGTAGCCTGCAAGCAGCGCTGTCCAACCAAGCACCACATCCACCACCCCGCCTCACATACTGTGCGGCTGGTAGGGTCTGCAGAACAGCACTGATGCTTTTGCAAGCAACCGTGACCCTCTTGGTCTTGCAAGTGCTGCACAACGCAGCCTGCAAGGATGCAATGGCGGCCGCGCGCCTGCTCGCGGTTGTCCTTGGAGAAGAGCATGAACGCGGACAGGCCCCGCTTGGGCTCATCCTTGTCCTTCTTGGGCTTCTTGGCCTTGCCCTCGGCCGCCGTGGCCTTCCGCTTCTTCGGCTCCGCCTTGGGCTTGGGCGCCTTGGGCTCCTTGGCCGGCTTCTCTGCCTTGGCCGGCTTCTCGGCCTTGGGCTTCTTCACCTTGGCCTGCAGGCAGCCCCGCGTGCACCGTCAGTTTTTCTCCTGTGCATCCTGCAAACCACTGATACAGTGCGCTGGTGCCAGCAATACTCTTCACCTTGGCCAGCACGCGCCCCCGCGTGTGCCGTCAGTATTTTGCCTGCGAGTTCTGCAAAGCACTGAGTACAGTACGCCGGTAACAGCTGCAGCAGGCGCAGCTGTACTGTATGTGCTGACGGCAGGCTGCGCCCTGCGGCAGGGCATACAGACAGCCCAGTCCCTCCTGTTCAAACAAAATTGCAGCCCCTCTAGCGAGAGGCCAGCCCCAAGGAGCTGCGGCTGCGTAAAAACAAAGAAATCCAAGTGACATGGGATGTACAGGGCTGCCGCTGACTTGGCAGCGCTCACAACGCCGCCTATGGCAGCCATCTGTTTCGCCCCGGTGCCGCGCTGAGTGCCCGCTTGCAGCGTGGCACCTCCCCGGGTACAGAGAGGCTGCTCCTAGGTGGTCCAGCAGCAGCGGCAGCGGATCGCGCGCGCCTAACAACAGCACGCGCTCAGCAGATGCCCCGCAGCACAGGCAGCTTGCTGTGCGCTGCGCACCGCCGTGCGCACCACGGACCAAAGCTGCGCGCCTGGCAGGCCGCCGCGCACCTTCAGGCATAAGCATGCCACAAGGATGCTAAAGTGTCATCCCTGCCATGAGCAACCCCACTACGTGAAACGGACGCCAGTGCCCAGCCCCCGAGCCCTGGTGCCAGGCCTCAGCAGCAGGCTGCCTGATGTGACTGTTGGTCTGGTGGGGCTTCTCATAGCACCCCCGCCCGCTGTCTGCCCAGCAATCCTGGCCTCCTGCAGGCCTTCTGGTCGCCCTGCCGACCGCAGAACCTGCTGAGCCCTGCGGGCAAGCACCTCAGCAGGCCCGGTCAGCGCGATGGCATCAGCTGGCCCGACAGTGTCCCCCCAGGAAGACCTTGCCCGGCCAGGATCGGCCGCCGAAAAGGATGCTGCGGGCCCGAGGTGACGCCTGAGACCACCCGCCTGCTGCCACAGGCCACACACCCGGCGACTAGGCCCAACCGCAGGGGAGCCCCGCTCACAACGGCCATCTCACCTCGCCTGCCATGGTGCGGGCACGCCTCTTCCAAGTTTGTCAGCAGCCGCCAAGCTCCTCCACGTCCTCCGCTCACCGTGCCAGTGCTTGCTGGTGTTCAGATAGCCAGGGGGAGGGGAGGTCCACAGGCTGGCACTCCCTATGAGGCAGGCATCTAATCAGCCATAATCCCATGGCACCCATTCGAAAATGTGAACTTGCCCAAATGTCCATGGCGAACAGCCGCCAACAGCTCTCATGGCGCGTCCCAGGCGCGCCTATCCGCTCACACGGTCCGCAAACCTACATGTGTGACAAAATTACGCCTCCAGGACAAAAGTTTGGCCAAAGTGGCAGCTGAAACGGTGCCCTGGCTACCCCAGGACCCCCCGAAAATGCGCAGGACCTGGGGGCTAGCCGTGCGCCCGGCCTTGGTTCCGGCTGCACTGGGAGGCCACATTCCAGGGCATACAGGGTATGCCAAGCTTTGTTGGGAAGCCACGAATACGTGACAACCAGCTTGGAAGGGGTGGGGGCTGGTGTCACCAACGGGGCCAGCGCGCGCGCGTTGCCGGCGGCAAGTCCCCATGTTCCGAGCCCAGGGCCTTGGGCAGACACTGGCAATGTCCATTGTTCGTCTGCCCAGTGCCACAGCCGCGTGTGCCCAGCCAGCAACGTGTGCCCAGCCAGCCCGGGCGCCGCACCGGCAGCTCCTCGTCCAGCAGGTCGTCCTCGGCGTCCTCGGCCTCTTCCTCGGCCTCCTCGGCGGCCGCGGCGGCCGCCGCGGCGCGCTCGTCAAAGTCCTCGTCCTCCTCCTCGCTGTCCAGCTCGCCGTCGGCCTCCATGCGCGCCACGCCTGCGCGCCACAGCGGGCGCGCCTCGGTGTCAGGGCCGGGTACGGCACAGCCTGCTGGGCTTGGCGGCGGCGATCACCGCCCCGAGGACTCCGCCACTGTCCTCTGCATCCTCCTCACTGCCGGCCTCTGTGCACGCCATGCGATCTGAGCATAATGCAGTGTCAGCCGAGCGTCCACACACACAGTCGATAGCCCTCACAACTGTCTGTGCGCTCCAGCACTGTGCCCCCCGAACTTTGCAGCCCGGGGCTTGCAGCCGCGGCCGCGGTGCGCACCGGTGTCGATGTCCTCGCCGAGGTCGATGGCGCGGCCGCCGCCGGGGCCGCCGGCCGCCTCGTCCAGGTTCTCCACGCGCAGGCGCTTGGCCTGGATGAACTCGAACAGGTTGGCCCACTCCGACTTCTGGATGCCGCGGAACAGGTAGTCCTGCGCGCGCGCGCCGGCGCCGCATGTCAGATAATGGTGTCTACTGGCATGTCAGCCAATGGTGTCTACTGGTATGTCACCAAATAGGAAAGAAGATTCAAGCAGCTCTGGGGCGCACGCAAAGGCGGGAGCAAAGTTTACATCGTGGCAAATCAGGGCGGCCCTGCTGGCCTTGGCACGGAACGCAAACACAGCGTGGCTGTGGGCCGGGAGGCAGCGCAAACGCGCTGTGCGAGTCCCCAGGAGCATTGCGCCAAGCGCCAGGTCAGTGCAAACAGTGGTGACCGGCGGCTTGAGCCGGGTGGTGACGAGGCGTGGGTTCTGCGCGGCTACTTGGTACGTCTCGCAGCCCGCTCCAGGCAGGCAGCGCCAGCACATACAGGGGTTCA
>JAABUR0100006526.1_pt1 | contig 14197 bp, 16 predicted proteins | sample 5560091 | NCBI WGS metagenome assembly JAABUR01 (sample SAMN10711879, study PRJNA513375) | rock metagenome | isolation source: Antarctica rocks | place: Antarctica: Victoria Land, University Valley sud
CAATTCCACTACCAAAGGTGTCGGTCAAGAATTTCTGAAGATCCTCTTTCGCGATATAGCCCGACTGCCTCGGACTAATCACAACCTTTACAAACGCAGGCATGCTCGTGGACCGTCTGACGTGAGACAAGGAAGCTCGATAGCTGCAACAATGGACAGAAAGCGTTTACCGGTAGCGCAATAGGCGGAGCCAAATATATGAAGAATGATGGGGGTAGTGAGCTTATCATTGCGTGTGTATGCCCTGTCGGATTGGTTGTGTGCGTTTAACTTTTGAGGCTTCCATTCTGGTCGCCCAAGAATGGGCCGTTAGCGAACAGCTGACCGATGATTCGGCAAAAAGAATGGTTAGTGCGTCAGTCCTGCGTCGTTGAAGGTTGCGCGGCTTGGGCATTGCAATTCCAATCCATGATTGGAGCCAGCCGACCAGCATATTTGTGAGGCTCAAGTTGGAAGCCTGTCAGGCTGTCTAATCCTTCAAACTATGGGTTCACACTTTATCGCACTTGCCCTCTGCCGACTGATTCGTGCTTCAAAATCGAATTATGCCGGAAGATACACCAAACACACCAGGCCCGCCTCGAACGCTAAGGTCAGTCCGAAACCCTCTTGAATTGAGACCTTGGCGGCGAATCCACGTTGGGAAGCACCTAATCGACTCGTGATACTGATGCACAGCTCCTATGTAGGCGGGATCTCAGATCAGGGCAGATATTCGTGCGTCTCAAGGCCTTGCGCCCAAATCCTAGTGTCAAGTTCTAATCGAACGGCTTCTTGCGCAGATGATCGGGATCAGCGGGATCCTCGGTGGTCTCACCCTTTTTTCTACAAGTGGTCTAATACTGAGTGTCGGTGGTCCGGGCGGAGTCTTGATAGCTTGGGCAATCAACGGTGCAATAGCTGTCGCTGTTATGGAAGGCCTCAGCGAGATGATCGAACTGTGGCCAATATCCAATGCGATGATGGAGTTCGTAGACAAGTTCGTCGATAAAGATCTTGCCTTAGTAGTCGGTATCGCATATTGGTATGATCGGCAATTCTCATCCACTTCCTCCAATTGCTAAATTACGTGCATCAGGTACACTTACGCATCGATATTCGCAACCCTTATTTTGGGTCTGGCAGAATTTGTTCAGTATTGGGGCCTGCCGCAATTCTGGCAGACATTCGTGCTCTTCGTCTGCTGTCCCCTCATTCTTCTAGGGATCAACTGTTCTGGCGTTAAAGTGGGTTCGCTTTATCGAATTTCTGAAGACTGAGCTAACCCCTAAGTACTATGGTTATATCGAGTGTGTCGGAGGGGCTCTGAAGATAGTGCTTGCTATAGGTGGTGCTATATTGCTCTATATACTCGCCAACAGAGGTCAGAATCGCTAAGTCTCCGCCATCTGTCGCAGACAGGGCTAATATCTTTCCCTAAAACAGATAGACCAGGGGGAATGCCTGGCTCCAAATGTACAAGATTCGATTGGCTAATCGGACTCTGTCGTAGGCTGAATACGGAGTATATCTAGATATCGAAGACAGCATACAGAATAACCCAGAGGTTGCTGACAATCATGCAACCGCGATCTGGTACAGTTGAACTTATTCCATTCGGCTGAGTCGAGAATTGCTAATTGATTATTTAGCATTGCTCTCCCGATTGTCGCCTATACGTTCCTGGGCGTTGAGATTATCGCTGTCACAGCTTTCGAGGCCCGAAACCCAAAATCCCTACGATTTCCAGCAAAATGGATCGCTTACGTCGTCCTCGTGGTCGAATTCAGCGTTGTCTTAGGTGAAGTACTGAACGTGGAATGGAAAGATCCGATGCTTCCCCAACTTCAAGATCAATCCGATATTTTGGGAGCAGGAAATAGTCGCGCAATTTTTGTTCTCGCCGCGCTCAAAGCCAGGATTCCTGTTCTACCCGGCTTTATAACGGGCTGTATCATCTTTAGCATTCTCAGCGCTGCCAATACAGCCTTGTACGTCGCGTCTAGGACTTTGTTTGGATTAGCTCGCAAGATAGACCCTACTCACGATCTATGGCTGATGAGATGGCTTTCAAAGTTGGGGACCACCACACCAAACACGCACATTCCAGCCTGGTCTTTGGTCGTTTCTGTTATCTCATTCTGCTGGCTCCCACTACTGCATCAGAAGTATGGCTACACCGTTCAACAGGTCGGTATATATATGATGCTGTCTTTCTTCGTGCTACTTCGCTGATCACTCAATACAGCTCCTAGGGATAATGGCCCAGATCGGGTCCGAAGGCTGCTTACTAGTGTGGGCTTCTCAATGCCTAGCATTTATCAGATACCGCAAGTGGTATGCCTGCACTTCCGCTTCGTTATATCGGTAGGGGCTGCTAATAGCTGATAGGACCCACATACACGAAGGAAATCTTACCGGTGACCACGCAAGGTACAATCCTCTTAGGCACATGCATGATGAAGGCCAGTTTTCAAGCCTCCTTACACACTTCCAGCCTGTCGTAGCATGGGTTGGCTTAATCGGATGCCTCTCGATCGTCCTTCTTTTCAGTAGCGCAATCATGTGGAACGGAAAGGTCACCATTGAGAAAGTCACAGCGGGATACATTGGGGTAATCGACGCCTTCCATCTCAGTACAATTTGCTGACTATCACCAGCCCTTGGCGTTATTCCTTCTCTGGCTCGCGTTGAAGCTTCACAGTAGGCGATCTTGGGTTAAACTCGACGATGATTGGGGAAACTTTAGCGAAGCTGTAGGTGAACTCAGATACCTTATAGAGGAGGAGAATTCTAGTAATAATGGCAACACGGCTACGCTTCGACAAGAACCCGAGAACGTCTTTGAAAATGGCAACATTTCTCAACGCTCGAGGCCCCGCGGACTCGAATTCGAGATGCAGAATACGAGACACTGAACTAAGGCATCTTTCACTATGGATAAATAAATAGAAAGCTAGATTACCACTCTGGAAAAGACCCATTGTCAAATTGGTACTAGTCTCCCATATCGGGATAGCATAATAGTATGTCCCTGGAATATCCATGCCATTAATGCTTCAACAACCGTTAATGTCATTACTATCATCGCATCATTCCATATTTCCTCCTCCACCCCAAGCCCCGGGAAGCGACTTTTACTGGCAAGACTCTTTTATGTATTTTTTTCCCATGTAATGATGGTCAAGCTTACTGTTAGTATTGTGTTATTTCCCAGTCGATGTACTCACCTTCCTTGAACACACCTTGTCGTGGCAAAGATCCCCAGCAGATGACATCGAATATCCAGCTTCGATGCAAGAACTAACAGCGACTCGTGCTTTCTTGAGCCCTGTGAGGATCCGAAAACTCAGCGCTGCGATCCCAACGAATCACCTGAGCGTTGCGACGAATACACAGCGTACTAGCTGAAGCTGATACTGTAGGATTGGAACAGCGATCCTATGCGGAAGAAAAAGCCATAGACTGGGATAGGAAAGGTTATATATGTATTTTCTAGCGATCCTTGTGTCTATCGCGCCCATTTTCTCTTCCCTATTTCGACAAATCCCACCAATCCTACAGAAGAAAAACCCACTGTCGTCAAAAGAAGAATTCGCTTCGACCGGATTCTCACAGTGACGCTTCACGCTAAACTGCAGAGCTACAAGGCTTTCCCTTGCAATCTACCACCGGGTCTGCTGCAGCTTTCCGTTTCCTTGTTACACAGCTCACTAAGGTACTGTCACAATGTATAGTGCAATCATAGCTCCTTGTTCCTTGTAACCAGCGTTACTTTAATTTACCTACATTGGTTAATTGGTCAGTAAGGTTTTGGCCTAAAGCCAACCACACCGTCAGTCCGTCAAGTTATCGAGTGCATCCATCGGTCGAGCGATAGAAAAACTAGTCGAGTTGTCGCAATCGTTCGAGTCGACAATCCACCGCTTCTACCTAGCCTGGTAGCTCAATAGCAGTTCGATGATGAATGGTGGGGCCCTGTGGTGGTGTTTATAAATCAATCCTACTTGCGAATGAAAACAACTTCGTAACCTAGACCGCCAGGCGTTCCAGGTAATGGATTGATGGTGCTATATGCATTTGATTTTTGTAGGGGAATTACCCAGTCTGAGCAAGTGTATTTTTGGCGTTTTGTTTAGAAGTAGAGGCAAATGTGCACCAAATGTAACGGTAGTTGAGGGAAGGATGGGGAGAGGAGGAGCTACGCACTGCTGACACCTCTATGCTGCTCCCTAGTAAAACACCAAGCCCTGGCTTGGGGTTTTTGAGGGGGCACCTGACGGTTTCAGAGGTCACATCTGGGGCCTTGCTCGCCAAAATGCCGGCAAAGCCCAAAGATGGGTTTTGTTGGATGTGGCAAGACTGACTTGGGGGCAGTGGGGCCTGAGAAGAGCATAAAGTAAATTTAAGCTGTAGGCGTCCCCTACATCGTCGCCCTACAGAGCCTCGTCGAGCATGTAGATTAGGGCGAATGTTTGGCTTGATTTAAGACTGGAAGAGCTTCAGTGAACTGAGACCTCCGCGACTGCATTATCATTATGATATTGGGCGGGATGCTTGGGCGAAGGCTTGATCTTTGATACTGAGGGAGGCATGATTTACTTTTCATTGCCCGCTATATACACAGTAAAAGAAAGTGGGCGTAAGGTGGGTATTATTACATTACGCTAGTATCAGCCACGTACAGATTCGGCATTTATTCACCTCGATAAGGTAAGCGTAGGTACTAGTGGTATCGTCTCAACCTACTGGTCTCGGTTCGCCACTTGGCAGTTTTATGTTTTATGCCTCGATAGGACAAGAAAAGTGCCTTACTTCCAATACTGCAGGGCGACGTTGTCCAGGGTGTGTTACGTGAACGGCATGCTATAATTGATCCGAGTAAACGTCTTTTTGGATACTGTCCAGATCGTCTGCCGGGACTATAACATGAGACTTGAAGCGCAGAGGACAGGGAAGATGATCCTACAAGTACTGTAACTAATTGACTGCGCCCGAGGGGCCACCTGCTTCATTATTCGTTGTTGACACGTTTACTCGCCCACGGATATTTATTGCGGACACCCTACCTTGAATAAACTCTTAACTGTTTTGCTGGCATTTTCTAAATTGAGACTTCGGGCCAGTACCTGTCTGATAGCATCTCACTATGTCTTCGACCAACGGAACTCGACCCGAGCCCGCCAGTAATCTTCTACCAGATCTATGTGACGCGGCCCAGAGCGGCGACTTGGAGCAGCTGAACACTATCCTCACCGTATGGCAAGCCCAGATTGCCCCCGAAACGATCTCTCCAGACGAAATCAGTGAAGCATTGCACGAAGCAATATCTGCAAACCAGGTCGCCGCCGTCTCGCTTCTCCTTTCCCGAGGCGCAAAAATCGATAAATGGGTTGCTGGAGGGGCCCACCAGGCCAATGCCTCGACAGATATGTACCAGGCATTCATAGACCATGGCTGGGATGTTAATTTCAAAGACGTCAGAGGGAGACCCTTTGTGCAGTAACTAAGTTCATCTATGCCCAAAAGACCGACGACAAGTACGGAGGAAACTGATAGCCGAAGCAGGACCGTCCTTGGCAATGAGCCACTTGTAGAGTTCCTGCTTGATCACGGCGCTGACATCAACGCGCGAAGCGATAGATGGGACACAACGTCCTTGGATGTCGCCGCTGCCGCCAATGGGGTGGCGGTAGTAAAATTCTTGCTCGCACACGGCGCTAAGATTGCCGGTGCCAATCCGTTACATCAGGCCGCAAGCTCATCCACCAAAACTCATGACCAGCAGGAAATGATGGCGTTCCTAATCGACGAAGCTGGGATAGACATTAACGCGTTGTCCACTTTTGGGCATCGCATTAATAAAGTGAATGGCGATGAGAACGGAACACCGCTGCATGCGGCTATCCGCTCCGGTGAGGAGCATAGGGTTATTTTCCTCCTAGATAGGGGGTCCGATCTGGAGAAGAAGAACGAGATGGGCGATACACCGCTTGAATATGCGAGGCGGTGGGGTTTTGCGGAGGGAGTGAGGATTTTGGAGGAGAGAATGCCAGGCACTAAATGAGATACCACCAGCCCTATGGTTTTAGTTGTATCCTTGGATTTATTGGACCACGACCGCCACTCTTGCTGACAACGTGCCGGTTGCTCACCATTTGAGCTATAGCAGACTCGATTGTTTTGCGGCGACTGATCAGTCACGCTACGATTGTAGGATATCATCCTTGTCAACTTGTTTCAATGTGGGTTATGTTTCGGCTAGTCGTCTTCTAAACTTACGCAAGTTATCCACTATTTTCCTACTGGTCTAGGAGAATTTTGATATGCTTTTGAGGTATCTAATCATATGCACGCTAGTACGCTCTGAAAATTGAAATATCCAGCTTCGACGCCGGTTATACTCACCACCATCTCGTCCACTATTTATCAGCAGCTTATATTACCACACTATCGGTTCGCTGTACTGTGCGTGATTCTCGCACCAAATTTGGCGGGCCTGCTTGACCCCTTGCCCTCCGTCACTGTTCTTAGGGTCGTACTGCACAGCAATAGTACCATGAGCCGTATTTACCCAGCTATCGGACTCTTCCTGGGTTTTGGGTGGAATGTATCTAACTTCCTTGGCGTCTGCAATACCTGTGGCGGTCTTTGCCATGGCCAAAATATCAGTTACCGTTGTTCTGGACCATACCAACCTCGGCTCTGCTTTTCTCGGCGTCCCAGCTGCAGTGTACTTTGTCGAAGACTCGCTGTCGTACTTCCATTCACCAGGCGATATTGGGTTCACAGGGAGCATAACAAGGAGCTGGCCTCCTGCAAGGTTTGCTGCATGAAGACTTAGTCTTGCCCCGACGGCTTCAATTGTTGCTTTTGCATGATCAGGATTCAGTGTATCCGTTAAAATTGCCTTGCCCCCTTTGCCAGGCTGGCCAGATTCGAAGAGATGCGAAGCAATCATCCCCTTGTCGGACATGGCAAGAATAACGGTGCACCCTTCGAGGCCAACAACAGTAATGGATTTGGGGTTCTTGCCATCAAATGGGATCCATTCTGAATTGCGGTCCGCAAAATCCGAAAGATCCACATTTTGTGTTTTCTTCTTTGCCAATCTTTCGACATCGCCATTTTTTGCAATGGAGAAGAAGGCTCGTTTGGAGAGCTCGCTGTAAGGCGGCAAACTCTTGTTCTCCTGTTGTTCAACATCACCATCTTCTTGATTGGCAATGAAGGTTCGTTCCGAAAGCTCAATACTCGGGAGAGAACGCTTCGCGAGACATGCTTTCGCACCGCATTTATTACTATAGCATTTGCGTGGCTCTTGACTTGCAGTTGGGCTTGAGGACGAAGTGGAAGAGTGAGATTTCGTTTTAGAAGCTTGATCAGTCTTCGAAGGCTTGTTTGTCGGCTTACCACTCGTTTTTGGAGGGTCGTGGGTCTTCGCAGGGGGTCTCGGATCTTTGGGTGTGTTGGTCGGCTTGTTGATGTCGAGAGTGTGTTTCTTCCCAAAGACCTTGAATTCTGCCTTTCCCCCCTTCTCAACTCCTTTAACACACCCCTCGATGATTGCAGGCGTGGCTGCGATTTCGACGAGGTCGGCGATCTCTCCAAATATAGGAATAAGATCCTCAGCAAGCTCAAGCGGTAAGAGAAGAGCCGGAACGGCAACTCTGCAGAATGCTTTGGCAGCGATGTCGAGGGCAGCATTCTCAGCAGCGGCCTCCGCGGCAGCTTTCGCAGCGTCTGCAGCATCTTTTTTCAACTGGGCTTTTGATGGGGCGGGTTTGAAACCAGCACAACAATAGCTTTGAAGTCCACCGTTGCAAGTTTGGTCGGACTTCTTCTCATGGTGATTGGTGTTTTCGGAGACCTTGGTCTCACCTGTAGCGCACCCACTAGTGCATGGGAGCCCCACGCCTTTGAATCCGCGCCAATGACATTTTCCCATGGTTGTACCATCATCACAGCAAAGTGTCTGTTAACAATGTTAGCAGAGTCTTTGGCCTTGAGAAACTAAAGGAGTCAAGGGGCAGCAAACCTGATACTTGCCCTTTGGGCATCTGGAGCTTGTTGATAGCTGGCCGGGCTGCCCAGTCATTTGAGATACAGGATTTGTGCCTTTTTTGCATTTATCCCCGCAACCTGTACTGTAGCAGGTCACGCCAGCTGCCTCGTCCGCAGAGATTTGCTTTACATCGTCCTTTTGCGATTTCGTGATACCCGGGGCAGGACCCAATCCGTTTGATCCGGTCTGATCGATCTGATCCATGGCCCAGACCATCAGACCGCCAAGGCATCGACTATTTGCAAAATCCCGCTTTTGCTTGAAAGTGTCATCATCGTCGAACGATACCCACTGATCGTTATCCCAGGTGATCCACTTCACGGCTGCCTTTTCATCATGGACTGGCTTGAGGTTGTTCTTTGTGATAATGTCTTGAATTTCTTGGTTATCCAGAATTCCTGCTGCGTTCGAGCAAGGACCGGCATTTGCGCCCCCTGAAAATTCGCATGCTCCGTTGGGGGTACTGCAGGAGGGATCTTTGAGAGTAAAGCTTCGACCGTACCAGCCTTCGCCCATAACGATCTTTTCAGGGGTAACGCCAGAGCGCCAGAGGAGATCAAGTCCCAAATCAATCTCGGTGATATTGGCGTGAGGTGCAATGTAGGGTCCGACAAACTTCGAGACAGAATCCCAGGTGCCGTGTAGATCATAGGCCATAAGGTTGAACCAATCGACATGGTCCTGGATCCCTTTAAGATCGAAGTGCTGAAGATACCAGTATGATGTCGGCAGCGTCATTGATATGCCATATTTCGAACCGAACGCAGCTTTGAGCTCTTGAGTCAAGAGCACGTAGTTGGCAGTATCTTCCGATTTGCCACCACGATCATCTGCACCTGGATATTCCCAGTCAAGATCGACTCCGTCGAAGCCAAATGTGTCCATGAATTTGACCAATCCATTGATGAACTTCTGGCGGTTGCCGGAGTTGCTGGCCATGTCGCTGAAAGCGCTGCGGGTTGGGCCAGGGTCGGTAAAGGACCAGCCACCGACTGAGATCCAGGTCTGCAGCCCGCTTTGCTTGCTCTTGAGACCGGTAAAACGACTATAGAGGCTGCCGCCATTTGCGTCCATGGGTGATATTTCAAAAGTCGACGGATCGAAGAATGAAAACGCAAAATTGATATGAGTAAAGCCATTCAGGTTGAGATCTTCTGGAGAAACTTTTTGGCAGCTGCGTATGTTCGCCCAAGATTCATAGTAGCCAATTGTTCGTTTGCTCACACTGCTACCGCCGCCGCAGGAAGGGCGAGGGGCATCGCCGCATCCTCCATATTTGGTGTCACAACCTTTCCACGTACAAAATTCTTTAGTGGATCCACAGTATCTGCACATGGCCATCAGTCGTTTGGTTTACAACAGAGTCGAGGGCTTGAGCAACATACCCAAATTCAGAGCAACAGACGTTGAGCGGACATTTCTCCTGTCCCTTGGGGGCATATTGTCCACATTGAGCCTTGGCATCACAGTTGAATTTGCACCCGTCGCCGCAAAAGTCTGGTGAGTATCCACATAGGCTGATGGCCGGTCAGTCATGTCGCCCACAAAAGAGGCGAAAGATTGGTCAACCTACCCCTTCTTGCTACAACAAGCCTTGTTAGAGCACGGTGTCTGATCGTTACAGGTGCCTATAGGCAAATCCCGAGGTGCTAATGGAAATGTCTGGAGTCGCGGATTTAATGATTGTCCACGAGAGTCAGTCGGAATTGCTCTAACAGCAACGCTAAAGGACGTCAAATAAAATATCACCGTCGCAAATGGTGTGAGATGCATGCTGGTGGTCCCTGGAATGAATCGAAGCGGTGCGAAAAACTATAGAGTTTGAGGATTCTAGGCAAAGCCAACGCGCAGCGTTGTCAGTTGTCAATGACGATGCAAAGGAGCATAGATACTCAAAGATTGGCAGTAATGACGGATACGAATCAGAGATTGTAGATGAAAGAGACGACGAATGAAGAGACGAATGAAAGACAGAATGGGCAATGTGGGGGGTCCAGGGCTTCTTGTATTTGACGAGCATTGTATTCAAATTGTTCCATCACACCCAGACCTCAAGCGGTATCAGCAGATTCAATCAAACACAGCCGAGGACGAAATTGTTGTAGAATAGATTCCTAGAAGATTCAACATCGATCTGGACCAGGCTGCGTCGGAACATAGGAAAATTTCGGTGGGGTTCTGTAACAATTGAAACATGCAGGATGCGGAAATAATCCGAGGAGATTCCCGAATCCTTCATGGCCAATAGACGAATGGAATATAGGGAAGGAGCGCGATACGTTGGAGGCGCAGACAATGAGGGTGGCGTTCCTACTCTCATTGTGTACATGTAATTAAAGTGCCATCAGGATCATCACGGACTCGAGTGGGGCGTGGCAGTGGCACGAGGCCCAAGACATTTCAGCTCGTACATAGTACCCAGCCCATGGCTGAGGCAGTTTGAATGAAAGGACCGGGCAAGAGGCACAGTGTGAACTGTGCAACGTTGTTCTGAAGTCGCTGTCAGATAAGGTACTGTAGGTAGGTACCTATCCTGAGTGTCTCTTTTCCCCGGCGTCAGCGCCCGGATTGCATTCAGCTCCCCATGCCTTGTGCAGGATTCCCTCAATTGTTTAGTCCGCCCTATCCACATGGTCAACATGGCACAATCAATGTTGAACATGTCCATGGCTCATCAGCGGAGTCTGAAATGTATAATGGACACGGGTACCGTCTAGGTCTATGTTGGTTGGGCAATGGGCAATGGGCAATGGGCAATGGGCAATCTTCAAGAACGTGCAGTTTACCACAACGAAACATCTTGAAACGGTTTCGGCAGCTGTCACCCAATTTGTATAATGTATCGAGGCTTACGGAAGTAGTGTTAAAGTAGATGCAGCCTTGGGTGATGTGTGGGATTGTGTGGGATGGTGGGATGGTGGGGGCAACCTCCAATCGATGATTTTTAAGGTACTCTCAGTTACTGCTTCCAGGTTGATCCGGATGACTATAAATATGCAGAAATATGCAGCCATCATGCGCAGTGAGAGTGAAGTCTCCTTCGAACCTTAGAGCTGACCGGACTTGGGCGTTGCTTGCCGGAAAAGGCGTGAGCGCTCTTCTAGGGCTATGCTAGGTAAGGTAAGGTACTGTGGAAGAAGGAGGCTCCAAAATAGTCACGGCGCCTATCCTCAGGTACTTTAAGATACCGTTGCGTTTCTGCGTCAGTTGCCACACGCTGATACGCCCAATATGGTACTGCATAATCTCTTCTAGGTGGACACTCGATATACCTTCAGGGCACCTGACTCGAAACTCAGCCCCATGGGCCAGATCCACCATGTTGAAGGATTTGTTTCGAGAAAAGCAATTCCTCAGCCGTTTTGTTGTTGAGGAGGGCTAACGTTGCAACGATGCCTGCCTGGTCAATTGGGTTGGCTGTGTGACTGTGAGGATGGTTTTGATTCTATATGTCCTTCTTCCCCCCTCCTGGTCTATCGACCAGTTGGCCGACATTGCAGCTTTTACCTTCTGTACGCTCCTTTGCATTACAGCTTTATATAAATCAAACACTCTCACTCTTTCACATTGCACGTTTGGAATCTCATCTTTCTCATTATTTGCTTGTCTGCTGTGTGGACCGCATTGGATTGTCCACAGTAGCCATCAATTCGATTTATAACGTACCCAGCCTGCTGGAATCGGTGCACTCGACTTGGTTGTTCTTACACTAAGATGTCTGCCCGCTTTGTTTACGCTGCTTTCCTGTTTGGGTCGCAAGTGGCTGCATTCCACCTCTACCCTACAGTGGATCCGGATCGCCTCGCCAAAGCTTTTGGTATCAGCGCCGACTGCCTGACTGCTCTGTATGTACCATCGTTCGGGCCCCTATCGTTCTTGACAGAGCTAACACGTAAGTAGTAACACCGCGGTGAATTGCGACCAGGATTTGTTTCAATGGGCAAATTCAGTGGACAATTATTGGTGGTCCGAGAGCAACGTCACGACCCTGTGTACTTCCGATTGCAGGCAATCCGCACAAGAGTGGAATATCCATGTCCAGCAGCGGTGCACCAATGAGAACATGGCGGTGTTCAACAAGATGGTGCCTGTGGACTCTGTTGCTGGCAGATACTCCGAAGGCCTGAGCATTGCATGCTTGCAGCCCGAGTAAGTAATTGCATGCGTCTCTCTTCACTTGCAATCTTTTCGAAGTTGACACATGTTTGGTTCAAGTTTGAATTCTTCAAGTACCACTCCTTTGAGCTGGAATTCCTCGACATCTAGTTCTACTTCATGGTGCCTGCTCGAGTCGCAAGACTGGATTGGTTCCGACGTCATCCGAGTCAACTGCGACAGCAATTCTACGGATCCTTCATGCATCGATCCGAACAATGTCAACCCTGAGCACAACCGCATTGCAAACCTGTATGACAACACCATGGTGAGAGCTGCTTGAGAGAAAAGGCATTCAGCAACACGTTTGCTAATCCATAACAGCTGTGTAGCGATTGCTTTCTAAAAATGTTTCACCTGCGTCTAGCCTCTCCCTATCTCCCTGACCAGGACTATTCGGACTATCTAGTGACGCAATACCAAGACATCACGGACGTATGCAACGTACCAATGCCCGACCTCGTTATTCGAGCTCCTCCTAACTACGAGAATGCGCCCATGATAACCAACGGAACCTCTGTCTCTAACGGAACCATTGCCACCAACGGCACAATCGCCGCTAACGGCACATGTTCAGGACAGGCGATCCAATCTATCATCAGCCAGAAAGGCTGCAATGAGATTTCGCAACGCTATAGCGTCACTACGGGCGACCTGCAAGCAACAATCGGAAACGACGCCTGTACTTTGACATACCCAATATGCGTACCCGCAGAATGCTGTCTCAAACAAGTTCCCTCCGGCGCAACATGGTAAGCTGCTGCTCTATCCCTACCTTTCCGTTACCCTAGAGCTAACAGCAAACCTACATAGCGACTCCCTGGCGAGCTCGATATCAACAGCAAACCAGACCGTCTCCACCGTCCAATTCCTGACCTGGAACCCACACATCAACGGCCTTTGCGACAGCCTGAAAGAGGGCGACTATGTCTGTGCCAGGTATGCTATCTTCCCCTACCAAAGACGTCCCCCCCCCTCCCCAATCGCACTCACAGATTACAACAGTGCCCCTGGAGGCTCCTACACCCCCCCGCCCCCACCCCCTGGCTCCGCAAACGCAAGCGCGCAAGCCCGCGGAGGCGGCGACGGCAGCACCACCCCCGCAACCAACTCCACCGGCACATCCACCAACGCCACCACCTCCGCCATCCCATCATCCGCAACACTCCCTCCCAGCAGCACCGTTTCCACCCCAACAACCTCGGCATCAGCAGCGCCCTCACCAACCCAACCCGGTCTCTCACCCCACTGCACCAAGTACGCGCAAGCAAAGCGCGGCGACTACTGCTCGAAATTCGCGCAGGACAACGCCGTCTCGGCGGACCAGCTCTACTCGTGGAATGTGGCCTTGGGCAGTGGGGGCAGTGGGTGCGACAAGCAGTTTTGGACGGGGTATTGGTATTGTGTCGGTGCTAGCGGGTAGGGTGGGCTGAAGGGTGAAAGATCTGGGGTTGAGAAGGGCATGTCGTGAAGATGGGTTGGGGTGAGATTTGTACAAAAGAAGAATTTCGAGAAAAGATTTATCCCGTCTGCCATACAGTAGCTCTACGACTTCGTTCCCCGACCAAAGAAAAAACAAAACCACGCACCGAGCCCCAAGAAAAAAGTGTCCGCCTCGCACTCTACTCCAAAGCCAAAATCTCTTTCACCCAAAGTAGCGAACAAAACCCCCCTTCCAAGTCCCTCCCACCCCTCCCACCCCTCTCCAACACCTCTCTCAACCACTCGCACCACTCCCAACCCTCTTCAAAACAAAAAATCTCCATATCGCACGAAGCAATACTCCCCCTTTCCCCTTCCCCTTCCCCGTCCACTCCACTCCACATCTTCAACCAATCTCTCCAGCCAGAAAACGCTGGATATATATATTTTTTTTAGAATAGCTGGGCGAGGTTTTCTTTGATGTGAGGGTTTTTGTGGGGGGGAGGGGGGGTTGGAATGGGGGGGGTTGCGTGAAAGTAAAGAGGGGGGAAGAGGGGGGGGGGGGGGGGGGGGGTT
>JAABUR0100006527.1_pt1 | contig 14195 bp, 20 predicted proteins | sample 5560091 | NCBI WGS metagenome assembly JAABUR01 (sample SAMN10711879, study PRJNA513375) | rock metagenome | isolation source: Antarctica rocks | place: Antarctica: Victoria Land, University Valley sud
ACAATGGCCTATAGACCTGGGCAGATATGGAGAAAGCAGCGCTGCCGGGCAGGGTCACCGACGCGAGTCCCCGCGACAGACATGCGGGCCAGCCCTGGACGCGCGGCCCCTGCTCGCCCGCGACCGCATGCACGCAGCAGGCACCGTTCACCGCCGCCGCCGCCGCGCGCACCCTCCACCGCGGCGCCGCGCTCGCCCAGCAGCGCCGCCGCGCCGGCCGGCGAGGCCGCCAGGCCGTACAGCGCGGCCGAGGAGAAGCGCTCCTCGTCCACCGACTGGCGCTCGGCGACCGTGCCCGGCACCTGCTCCAGGCTGCCGTACGTCTTGTCCGCGGCCGCGCTCTCGGCCGCCTGCGGCCGCCATCGCTTCACGCTTGTCTTTTCTTAAGACGCATGCGCATGCCGCGGCCGTGCTCACGGCCGCCTGCGGCAGCCAGCACGTGCCCTCCTGCTCGCCTGTTGTGGACTCGCACGCACACGCCACTCCGAGCGTGAGGCGGCCTCCCAAGGTCTAGGGCAGCGCCGAGGCTGCCACGGTAGAGGGAAAACAGGCCTGCCTCCGCTGCAACATGGGCGTGCGGCCATCCCGCAGCATCCTCAGCCGTCTCGCGCGACTTTAACACGAGGCTGCACAGGCGGGAAGCAAGCTCCAGCGCGCGCACCAGGGCGGCGCCCTGCGCGGCGAGCGCGGCCGCGGCGCCCGATTGGGCCAGCAGCGCGTGCAACTCAGGCCGCCCGGCGAGCTCGGCCAGCAGGCGCGTGGCGGCCGTGCGCGCCACTGCGCCCTGCTCCTGGCCCTCGCGCCAGCGCCCGCGCGCCTGCCGCCGGGGCGCAGCGTCGGCCGGTCCGATCACATGGCGCAGTGTTGGGAAAAGGGTGCATCAAACACGTGCTGATTTGCAGTCCACGTGCTCATTCGGTCTCACATGCACGCGCCGCTATCACGCTATCTGTGCGCTGCATGTGCAGAGCTGAGGCTGCTGCGCCGATGCCCCTGCGGAGTCCGTGCGCACATGCGAGTCCAGACGCGCTCGGCTGCGGCCCGCGCGCACCTGCAGCGCGTCCAGGACGGTCGGCAGGAAGTCGGGGGACTCGGCGACGGCGCGCTGCGCCTCATCGGCCTTCATCAGATCCGCCGTGCAGCCCAGCGCCAGCGTCCGGACCTGCTCAGTGGCGGCCGCCTCGGCAGGAAATGGCGAGGGCAAGCGTGTCGCTCGCAAATGAGCAGCGACTAGCTTAGAACTGCACACGCATGTCCGGGGCCCCTCTGATGGGCCAATACTCCTCTGGTGGGCCATGCAATAAGCCATGCAGCGCTCCCATGCTGGCAGAGGCCGGCCACTCTGGTGACAGCGCACGCGCCCACCGCAGAGCAGTGCAACGACCGACAGAGCGGACCGGGAACAGCGACTCCGCTGCGGGGCACCTGCGGGATGGTGTCCGCGTCGACGACGGCGCGCACAAGCGCCGGCAGCACGCCCGCCGCCAGCAGCGCCGGGTGGTGCTCCAGGAATACGGTCAGCGAGGACAGCAGCGCGACCGCGCCCTCGCGCTCGGACGGCACGCCGCTGCCCAGGTCGCGCGCCAGGCGCTGCAGCGCGGCTGCGCGGCGCGGGGCACACAGCCTGAGAGCCGCGCCTCGTGAGTCCCTGCAAGGAGCAGAAGCCGACCTTGACCCCTACAGCAAGCGCTCTCGCGACATACTGGCTATGCTTAAGTTTAGTGGTCGCTTACACGCTGTCTCTGTCACGCACGGCCTCACCAACAGGTCACCAGACAGCACTGCGCGCCACGCCTGGCTCGAGCTGCTCGTTGCCACAGGCAGCATGTGCGGCGGCAGCAGCGAAGCCGGCTGCTAGCGCCCATGAGTATGGCACCGTCAAGCGCGGTTGGCGGCGTTGGTTTAGTGCCGCCGCCTGTGAGTGGATGCCAGGTTTAGCAGCGCTTTGCGCAAGTGCATGCGTGATGACTGTGCCCGTGCATTGGTCCAGTCTCGCACCGTCAAGCAGCCTCGAGCCTGCCAGAGCAGCGCCGGGAGCCTCGCCGCGTAACCATCTGCCTGCAAGCGACGCAGCACATGCAGTGCGTGCTGCCAAGCGGCGCGTGGCGCGCCCATCCTGTCTATCACAGATGGGAAGTCTGACTACGTGGTGAGCGATAGGGATACGTCAGACGCCTATATCGTCACCTTCCAAGCCAAAATATATAAATTATTAATCGACAACTTATTTGCTTATGTTGCAACCTTGCGCAAGGGCGTTTATCCGTGTGCATGTGATCTCCAGCGTGCACAGGCCGCGAGGGGTGTTTGTGGCGGGACGTTGCGCTTTCGGATCGAGCTGTTTGGGGTGACGCCCTTGCTAACAATATTAAGAACTGGGCCTGGTCCCTGCACCAGCGCCTGACTGATTTGGGGTACCCCTCGCTCGTCGACCACCGCCGCCTGGCCTTGCTTTCCAATGATGATGTTATGCGCCTGCACACCGCTCGCGAGCAGGAATGCTGGCAGCTCTGTGATGTTTGCCCACGCACCTGCCCCTCGCAGGGTGCCAGCTTGTGCAAGTATTTGCGGTGGCTCAGCCAGCCAGATGCCATTAGGAAGCAACGCAATTTTCAACGGAGTGGAGCGTGGAGCACCCCAGCCGGAAGCGCATAACTTTGCGCACCCGCCCCAGGCTCAGGCGGAGGCGGAAAGAGGCGTTGCCCCCTAACGGCATCTGGCTGGCTGACCACCGCAAGTATTTGCAGAGGCTGGCGCCCTGCGAGGGGCCGGTGCGCGGGCAAAAATCGCAAAGCTGCCAGCATTCCTGCTTGCCCGCGGTGTGCAGGCGCATAACATCATCATCGGAAAGCAAGGCCAGGCGGCGGTGGTCGACGAGCGAGGGGTACCCCAAATCAGTCAGGCGCTGGTGCAGGGACCAGCGCGCACGGTCCTGTTTCGAGCGGCCTGGCAGATGGCAGAATCCCACACCTCGCAGGCATGCGACCCCGCTGGCAGAATGGCGTGCATGAATGAAGCTGCCGCATAAGCTCCAACGATAGGCTGTTCCACAACTCAGCAAACTGCCACTGCAGCCTGAGTGTCATGCAGGCGCGGTCGGGAGCCCAGTGGCGAGGCCCTGCGCAGCAGAAACGACCACGCCCAGGTACCTGTACTCTGCAATGCACCCCAGGCGCGCCCCGCCGCACGTCCAGACGGGCCCGGGCGCGCCCCGCGCAGGCCCCGTCGCAATACACCATAACGCGCACTTTGGCGCTGCTGACTGCTGTGCCGACGGCTGTAAGGTACGTGTGCGCGACGTCCGGAAGGCGCTGGAGATCTGCGGCCGTTTCAGCCAGCAGGCGCAGGTTGTCTGCGTATACCAGGGTCGGTGCCCGCCGGCCGCAGGCGAGGGAGGGGCCCGTGTCGGGCGCCCGCGCCCGCAGGTGCAGTGGAGGCCGTCCAGCAGGAGGCCGACAAGGCTTGGGCTGAGCGGGCAGCCTTGTTTGACGCCGCGCGTCAATGGCACGCCAGCGCTGCGGCGCCCGCCCACGCTGGTTGCGTTCTCCGCGTGGGCGTACAGCGGTCGGATATTCGCAGCGTAGCGCCGTGCACGCCCAGGCGCGCCAGCGCCTGCCATATCAGCAGCCGTGGCACGCGCTTGTAGGCACCCTGTGAGTCCAGGGGAGTCCAGGGGAGCAGCAGGCGAGCGGCCGCCGCAGGCGGCGCGCATTCGAGCAGGTGCTGCAGAGTGAACTCTGGGTGCAGCGTGGACGTGGCCGACCGGAAGCCCGCCTGCGACGGGGCGCACAGGCCCGCCGCCTCCATGTACGCTACTTGGCCGCTCGTTCAGGAGCGCCGCATAGAGCCGCATTGTAAGCTCCCCCATCGCAGTCGGCCGGTAGTTGCCAGGCTCGCCCGCATCGCTGCGCCTGTGTGGTACCACGAGGCAGCTGGCACGGTGCCGGCGCGGAACAAGCAGTTCAGCACAGCCGTGAGCGCGGGCAGCAGCAGGCGTGCCCCGCGACTCCTCCTGCCTGAGAGCGTAGCGGAGCAGCTCCGCGGGCAGCCCGCTCGCACCCATTGACCGGCCATCCTTGAGGAGCGTGAGCGCGGCAAGCACCTTGTCCGGAGTGAGCGGCGCGTCGACCGTTACAACGGCGCCTGCCAGAGCCCTGGGCTGGCCAGGCGCGGCCGGGGGCAGGTAGGCGAGCGCGGCAGCGGGCCCGTGTGCCAGCTGCGTCACGGAAGCGCATTCTCGGCCATCAGTAGTGATGGCCCTCTCTGAGTGCGCACGCTACACAGGGCGCACTGATTCCCGCAGCTCACGGCTTGCACGGTTACATGCAGGGTTAGGATCCGTAGCCCCTACTCCTTGGGGGCCTACTTTGATTTGCAGGGACTCGTGTACCCGGGAGCTCCCAGGGCGAACCGTGCACCCACGGCAGGAGGCAGGCCCTGGTTACGCGAGCAAGTGGGACACAATGCAGTCCGCCGGCCCGCGCGGGGCTTACGGCGCCCGTGGCCCGTCAGCGCAGGCCACCCCCAGCGGCGCATATGCGCAGGACGGCGAGGAGCAGATGCCACTCGTGAGCGGGCTCCTCTGCGATGCATGCTCCTGCGCATGTCACTGCCGCCAGGTTCCGAGCCGGCCGCATGCGTGCGCAATCAGGTGTACTGGCTGGGCTGGGCGGCGTTCTCGAAGACGCGCGGCACGGCGCGCGTGGACCTGATGCGGCCCACGTGCGGGACACCTCTGTTTCTGATTTCCCACCGCAGCTCCAGTCTGGGCAGCTGTGAGGGGCAGAGAGCCCCAAGTGTGTGCATATCTGCCAATGCAGGCTGCTTGATAGTGCTGTGGTCGTGTGAGACGCTTGTGACAGTGTCCGGTGCCGTGAGGGCGTTTGCATGCATAGTGCAGCCGTGCCTGCCAAGCAGCGGTGGGCCTTGAAAGGGTCACATCCGGTGTGCAGGTTCCCGGCGCCCGGCAGCAACCTACTGCGCACATCCTCGGACGCCGCCCAATGGTGCGCGGCCCTAGGCTGGTGTCCACTGGCCTTTCCTCAAGTCAGCTTCTCGCTGTTGCTTTGCAGCGTATACGGGGTCCCTTGCTGCAGCCCATGGCCGCTGCTGTGAGCGAGCAGGTTGCACTGCTATGAGAGATCAGCTTGCACCCCTCCTTGCTGGATGTGATGACACACAGGCTGGCATGCGCTGCACTGACCCCATTGGGCAAGCCCGGCGCCTGAGCGCCCCGCCCGGTGCAGGGGCGAGCACGGCAGCCGGCCGCGGCGGCGCGCGCGCGGGGGCGGCGTGCGCGGGTACGACGTCGGCGGCAACCCCATAGCCGGCTTCCTGCCCGGCAATCAGACGGGTGTGCACCGAGTGTCCTGTTACTCACTGATCACAAGCCCAGCACCTGAGTGGCTGTGATACAGGCTTCAGGCAACTCAGCTTCATGTGCGTGCCTGTTTTGGGAGGCAAACCTGGCGACAGCCTCCCGCCCAGCCGCATGACAGGCAGTGGCTAGGGAATCAGAAGGCATCGTCGCGCACAGCGCATGCAAACTTGCCTGCTGCGGGGGACGCTGCATCGTCGGACACGCGCGCGCCAGGCGCGCGCGTCAAGGTGATGCGGCACATCCACTTTGGCGACCCGCCGCGGCGGCGGCAGCCTGCGCTGGACCTGCCGGTCGGCGACGCGCCGCCCAGCCGGCCTGGGGCGCCCGGCTTCAGCGCGCCGCCGCCGCCGCCGGCGGCGCTGAGAGCAGAGCGTGCGCTGCCCCGCATTCCACCTCATTTGGACGACCGAGCCCGCTGTAGCAGTTCCCGGCGTCCTGCATCGGGCCGCTCTGCCTAGCATGGGCCAATGCACAACCCAAGCATGCTGGACGACGCCATGATGTGCGTGGGGCCACAGTGTTGGGGCAGCCGAGGCGCGGCGCGTGGGGCAGCCGGCGCGGCCGTGCGCACAGGTGCAGGTAGGGCGCGCTGAGAGCCCCAGCCGGCGCGCGCGCAGGCGCGCAGCTGGACGGCAGCATGGACGGCGAGCAGGACGTGGGCGCGGCGCTGCGGCAGGTGCAGAGCAAGCTGGGCGCGTCACTGGCGGCGCCCGAGCGCCCGATGTTCGACCTGGGCGTCGGCCTCAACGCCGAGTTCGACACCGCCGAGCTCAGCCTGGTGGTGCGCGCGCGCGCACCCTAGCCCTACCCTAACCCTGTGCCATCCTGCATGCGCCAGCCTGCCTCGGTTGCCGGACGCGAGCTGCACGCCTCTCCCGTGTTGGCGGACGCCAGCCGGCCAGGCGGGCGCTTGAGCACCTAACTACTGGCGGCCCGCACCGCGCGCGCAGGCGCGGCTCAAGGTCAAGGACTGGTTCAGCATAAAGGTGCGCCGCCCGCCCCCTCGCTCCTATATTGCTCTCGGCTGTGCAAAGAGGCTTTTCTTTTAAAAGCGTATATGTAGAGTAGATGGAGCATGTGTGCGGAGTAGTGCGTGTCGTTGCTAACAATGCTCTTTAGCCGCGCTGCGCGGGAGCGCTGCCGCACGCACCGCGGGCGCCCTGACCGCCTGCGCGCGCGCAGCTGCTGCCGCGGCCGATGGTGAAGGTGCAGAAGCGCTGGCGCCTGGGCGACACGCCCGTGTCGCTGCGCCTGCGCTACGAGTGCCCGCTGGAGGAGGTCGGGCGCTTCTACGAGCCGCCCGCACGCCTGCTGCTGCGGTGCGCCCGCGCGGCGCCGCCGCGCGGCTGCGCGCGCGTGTGCATTCGGTGTTGCATGATGGGATGCAGCGTGTGCTGGAAGGATGTGGCCGATCTGCAGATGGACTTTGTCATGATGAGTAATGTGAAGTGGCATGTTCTCAACCGTGGGACCACATGAGCGGCCACGCTAGCCCTGAGGCTAGTCTCGGTTGCACACGTCTGTTGGAAGGGCGCTTGGCACTGCGCCTTTCATTGAAGAAGGGAGTGAAGGCAGAAAAGTGGCGCGTGAGTGCTGAAGTGCCGGCCTGTGCCGTGGCGCAGGATGGAGCACTGCGCTGGGCGCAGCGTGCACCTGACACCCTCGGGGCTCGACTTTGACGAGCAGCGCGTCCAGCTGATGCGTCCGGCGCCCAGTGTTGCCGGTCTATCTTGGGACGGACCACGTTGCAGTGCACTCTGTCATGACGCAGACAACCTTGAGTCCCACTCTTATGAAAACACTTTATAGTCAACTCATCAAGCAAGTCACTGTGAGGTGTTGTGCAGTGCAGACTGCGGCTACAGAGCGTGACAGAATATGTGCATTGCAGCTTTAAAGCCGTGAGCGCACTTGACTGGAGCGCCCCGGCCTGCCGCAGGGCTTCGGCACCAGCATCCGGGCGGCCGCCTCGGCTGAGTTCCCGCGCCAGTTCCCGGTGCCCGAGGGCGAGCAGCTGCTCGCGTTCCGCATCCACCGCCTGGGCCTCAAGGCGCGCTGGTAAGCGGGCGCGGGGCGCAAGCGCGCACGTGCGGAAGGGCCGCTCGTGCTGCACACACGTCTCGTGGGGATTGGGACCCGATCATCGTGTGCTGTGAGCGCTGAGCGGCGATGGATTTAAGGGTCGGGGACTTGACAGTGTGCCCGCTGTGCGCCACAAGCTTCGCATGCTCTCACAGGGAGTGTGCAGCTACGGCCTGTGCCGAGGACGGTGGTGGTGACGGCCTGTACTGTCCAGGTTGTCGGGCGAGCAGCAGCGAGCCGGCTTGGATGGCTGCAATGCAGTCGCTGCATGCACACTCCTCAATCAGTTGGGGCCTGCCCTTCTGAGTCGGCGGCATGGCTCGGTGATGTGAACAACCATTGTTGTGAATGTGCATGCTTCTTGGAATGACAGCACGAAATTGGGGCGCCTACATGCATTTCTGCATCGGACGTGTGTAACACCTGTGCCTGGCGCCGCTGCCTAGAGAGACCTATAGGTCAGATATGCGCTACCTGCGTGCTGTGTACCAGCTCGCAAACACACTCAAGGAGCACTTGTGCAAGCGCACCTGTTCGCTGCAGCTGCCACTGGCACGGCGCTGCACCAAACAGCACCACAGTGCTCTTTGCCAGCCTATTACACCATACATCATGGCACTCGCAGCGTTCGACTGTCTTGCCAAACACCTGCCCGCGCGTCAACCGGAGCCCCACCACACGCACCTCTGCGTGCACAGACTGTCGCCGCGCAGGCGCGACTTTGCATTATAAGTCGAGGAGGGTCCTGCCCTTGCACGTTGACAACGTTTATATGCACGTTGACAACGTTTACAACAAGCAGACTCTGCGTGCAAGGCAAGCGTAGGCCAACTGCGCTGGCGTACAAGCAAGCGACTCAGGCAGCAGTCACTTGCCTGCAAAAGCTGCGGCGAGCAAAGCGCGGAGCGCTTGCTCGCGCAGGCGGCCAGCGCTGGCGCGCGCGGCGGCCGAGCCGCGCACGTCGCTCATCCCGCAGACGCTGGAGGAGATGGCGGGCGACGCGGAGGGCGCCGCGCTGGCCGCGCGCCTGGCGACCGAGGGCCAGGCCGTCCTCACGCGCGAGGAGCGGCGCGCGCGCCAGCGCTCGCTGGACGCGCTGGGCGTGCCGCCGTTCCTGGCCGTCGCGCGGGTTCGCCGCTGCCGCGCCTGTCTGCATCCCGTGCTCTCCCCGCACCAGTGCAAGCTGCACGACGGAGACCGCTTGAAAGTGGCCGTCTGCCGACCTGCATCCTCCCCACGGTCCTAGCCTGCCTGAGCCTCTGCTTCACACAGCAGGCTGGCTGCAAGCAAAGTAGCTGCGCGCCTGGCAAAGGAGGCCGTGCGGCAACTGGCCGGAAGCGTGCTCGCTCAGATTTTGGACACACCTGTCAAGCACCCGCCCGCCCGTTGCGCAGGAGCGCGGCGTGACGCCGCTGCGGCGGCGCGAGGCGACCACGCTGCAGCTCAACATCGGGCTGTACTGCAACCAGGCCTGCTCGCACTGCCACGTGGAGAGCTCGCCGCGGCGCATCGAGGCCATGGACGCCGCGACGGCCGCGCGCTGCATCGCGCTGCTGGCCAGGCGCGCGCCGGCGCCCGCCCGCGCTTGCGGGGCGCCCCCGCGGCCCGCCCTTGCCGCCCTTGCTGCCTGTGCTGCCTGGTGCATATCCGTAGGGGCCCTGCGCTCGCCCAGGGCGCCGCACGGCCGGTGACAGGGTCAGGGTCTCTGGCGACCGCCGCCGGGCGGGCGCAGGGACCGCGGCGCCGTGCGCACGGTGGACCTGACGGGCGGCGCGCCCGAGCTCAACCCGCAGTTCCGGTGCGCCGCCGCTCGCCGCCTCACAGGCTCTTGCCAGCAGCTCTCTCTGTGGAGCGTCGGCGGCCTCGTGGCAGGGGTGTGAGCACATGCAGAGTCGCGGGGGGATGCGCATGCGCTGGGCGCGGGTGCGGAGGAGGAGCCCTGGCGGCAGGGATGCGCGCGCATGTGCTCCCTGTGAGCGCCTGCTCAGTCTGGTGTGGACGCACCGCGGCCGCGCCGCACATCCGGCTCGTTGCATGTCCACTACCGCGTGCGGCCCTGCCCCGCGTAAAAAGACCGGGAAGTTTTGGAAACCGGGAGAATCGCCGGGCGCGCGCGCAGGTTCCTGGTGCGCGAGGCGCGCGCGCTGGGCCTGGAGGTCATCGACCGCTGCAACCTGACCGTGCTGCAGGAGCCCGGCCAGGAGGACCTGCCCGCCTTCCTGGCGGCGCACCAGGCGCGCGGCCCCGCCCGTGCGGCCCCTTGCCCGGCGCCCGGCATGCCGAGCGGGCTCCGGCGCGCCTGCAGCCCCTGAATCCTAATCTATACCTGACTTTGTGCTGGCCCTGTGACCAGAGCAAGCTCGAGCCGGCAGCCTGGGCGAGCCGCTTGCCTGGAGCTGGCAAAGAGGTTCTCGGCGTGTGCACGACCTCTGGCAACCGACGTGCACGTTTGTTGCGTCGCGCCGCCCGCGCGCAGGGGGCGCTGGCCCCGCTGTGCAGGCAGGCACTGCTGGAGTTGGGTTTAAGTAATAGGGTTTGGCTGGGGCCTGACACGCGCCGCAGCGCGCAGGTGCGCGTCGTGGCCAGCCTGCCCTGCTACACGGCCGGCAACGTAGACGCGCAGCGCGGCTCGGGCGTGTTCGGGCGCAGCATCGCCGGGCTGCGCGCACTGAACGCGGCCGGGTACGGCGCGCCGGGCGGCGACCTGGCGCTGGACCTGGTGTACAACCCCAGCGGGCCCTTCCTGGCGCCCGACCAGGCGCAGCTAGAGGTGCGCGGCCGCTGCGCGGGCCGGGCGCTGCGCGAGGGCGGCTCTAAACCCTATGCCCTACATCCGCGTGCAGCGCCATCCCAGTCGTGCTCCCAGAGCGCTGCAGGCGCGCGCACTGGCGCGCGGGGCGGGCGGCCGGCGCGGCGAACGGGCCCTGGAGCCGGTCCTGACAGGGCTGGCGCTGGGCGAAGGCGGAGCGGCCGGGGCTCGCGCCGCGCGCTGCCTGTGAGCGCGCGCGGCGCCGCCGGCGCAGGCGGCGTACCGCGTGGAGCTGCGCGAGGCGTTCGGCATCGAGTTCAGCGGCCTGCTGTGCCTGAACAACATGCCGATCAAGCGCTATGTGGACTTCCTGCAGCGCCGCGGCCAGCTGCATGAGTACATGCAGGCGCGCGCCGCCCTGCGCGCGAACGCCACACCTCCCTCGCCTTGCTTTGGAACTGCTTTGACATGGAAGCGCGATTTGGCGTGGGCCTACCCTGCTTGCCGCGGTTCCAGGCGCCCATGTGAAAGCGCCGTGAGCTGGCGCGGTGGCGCTGGGCAGAGTGCAGCGGCTGGTCGAGCCTGCCGGGTGCATGCAAGCTCAGAGCTGAAGCGGGGCCCCTCCCTGCCTGCGCTCGGGGGGCGCTCGGCCGCGCCGCGCGCACCGCTGCTGGTGGGCAGCTTCGGTCATCGCCGTTGCGCCTTGTGCCGAATCGCAAAGGGAGTTGACCGAAGAAGCGCGCGCGCAGCTGCTGGTGAGCAGCTTCAACGTGGGTGCCGCGGAGGGCGTGATGTGCCGCGACACCGTCAGCGTCGGATGGGACGGCCGCCTGTTCGACTGCGATTTCAACCAGCAGCTGGCGCTCGGGCTGCGGTGCGGCCCTTACGCTATTCCGCCCTATGCAGCCACACTCTGCTGTGGGAGCATGCACGAAGCAGCAGCTGGCGCTTGGCCTGCTGTGCGGCCTGGTGCCTGGCACAGTATCACAGCGGACTGCAGTACACATCGGCTAGGAGCGTGAAGATATGTAGGCCAGTGTGGATTGCCCGCATGCATGATGCGCCGATACTGAAAATGGGGGGAGGTTGTTCCTCGCATAACCGCAGAAACAGGGTGAAGTGAGCACCAGGACAGATCTCTGCACAGACATGACCGTGACACACTCTGCACGCTACAATGTTAACACATTTCCTGAAAACGGTATCCATGCAAGGGGGCGGCGTTCGCAGGCTGCCTGGCCGCGCGCCGGGCCCGCTCACGGTGTTCGACATCGAGGCGCTGGCCGAGCTGACCGGCGCGCCGGTCGTGTGCGACAACCACTGCTTTGGCTGCACCGCCGGCGCCGGCTCGGGGTGCCAGGGCGCGCCCGCCGCTGCTGAAGTTGCAGCGGCCGGCTGACCGCCTCGACACGGCGTTGCACTGGTCTCATGTGAAGTGGACTGAGGTTAGGCAGGCGCGCCCATGACCAGCAGCCGCGCGGCTCAGGCACCCATTGATCATGTGTTGCTCCGTGTGGGACATGTTGCAGGCTCGAATTCCTGTGTGTAGTAGGGGTGTGTCATTGATGCTGTGTTCACAGCTGCTCTTCTGTGCTTCCTTGGCAACGTGCCTTTGCTATGACTGCATCAGTGGCCGTACTCGTCCGTTGCTGGTGCTGGAGATTGAATAGCCTTGAGGTCTTGTGCCCCATGTTGCCAGTTCTGAGGTGGGTCTACACAGTAAGCGGTTGCTGGGCGGTTGCTGGGTTGGAAGAGCATAGACAAGCTCATGGGTGAAAGCACTCAAGTACTACTGACATCAACCAGAGTGTGCAGTCAGGCATTTCTGAGCCAGCGCACGTACAGCTGCATGAGCCAGGCACCAGACGTGGATGTAAGGCTGCATATGGTCATTTGTCAGATGGCGTGCACGCCGCTGCTAGATCTCGATGGAGCACTTGCTTACAGTGGGAGGTCCAAGGTGAAACGGACTACGCAAGCACCAGATATGCAGCAGCAGCCGATGCGCCCGCAGCAGCCCGGCAGCACTAGCACAGGCGCTGCCTGGCGCAAAGGTGCAGCTCGCGCACGCCGCTCATGCTGCCTTGGCCGGCTCCTCCTGCTTCTTCTTCCACAGCGTGTCGATCGCCGAGTCAGCCAGGCCCTGCGCCGCGCAGCGCCATGCCGTCAGCACGGGCATCCTCGCAGCCAGACAGAGTCACTAGTCTCGTTCAGGTGCACCCGGCAGCCTACCCGGCACCACAGCTGCCTCTTCAGCATTTGCCAACACACTGAACAAGCTGCCGAACGCTCACTGCCGGCCCGGACAAGGACCAACAAGCCGCACCGCTGCTTTCGCCGGCGGGAGCCAGGCGCACCATAGCGCGCACGCTGCCAGCCAGCGCAAAGGTGCTGAAGCTGTTGGTGTACACGCCGTTGGCGTCCAGGTGGCCCACGTTGATCTGTACGCTCGCATGGTCCTTGGCGGTGATCAGCTTGTTGGTCCACGCGCTGCGCGCAGCAGACCGAGCTTTGCATCAGCCCAGCGCGTGTGTGTTAACAGTGAAATAGTTTACACGGTGCCTTGCAAGGCCCCGCTTTGAAGGTGACACGCTCCTCCGCACTGTAAAAGCCCCTTCACCCGTTCAGCTCATACCGAACACAGCTAATGAGCAGCGCCAGCCAAGCTGTGGTGCAAGGAGCCAAGCGCAGCGCCATCTCTGTTCTCCTGGCAATCCCTGTTGTGCTCCCACCAGCACGTCGCTTGGAGCCAAGTGTACGCGCAGGCCAGAGCAAGCTGGGCTCGGTCGCTGGCAGCACGCACCACTTGCGCGGGATGTACAGGTCCACCATCTCATTCTCATCGTTGATCATTTTGCCACGCTTGCCTGAGCCCCTGCTTGCTGGAACACTTTGGGAGGTTGGTGCGGAACACCCAACGCGAAGGCGGCCGCTTTGCTTTCCGGGGCTTGGTTGCCCTACCCCAAACATCTTATATTGGTCTTGATCAGTTCATATCATAATGAACCAAGGTGAAGGCTCACAGTCTTACAGCGCCTTCGCGGTGCCTCCTTCGCAGATCAGACACTTGGCAAGTGCAGCCAAGCATGTGCAAGAAGCAGCTGTGTGATATAAGCAGCGCAAGGTGCCTATAAAACGCTTGCCCTTCGCAATCCAAACGCTAGCAGTGCGCAGTACTGGCCATGGTTACAGCCACAGGTTTCAGGGCAAATCCAGCTTCAAATACCCCCTTTTTCATTGGACTTGGCTGCAATAGCGCATGCAAGCACAGCAGCCAAGTCAGCATGCCTTTGCAAGGACCGAAGGCCAGTGCGGCAAGGCCGAGCGCGCACTGCCAAACTTCCTCCAAGTCACAGCAACGAAGCACTGGCCCAGCTTCATGGCTGGGACAGGTACCTATGAGTTTAAAAGCTGCATTACTGCCTGTGCATGCCATGTCAAAGCTTTGCCTCCATAGGGACAGCGTCAGAACTGCTGACTCAGAAGGGGTACACGGCGGCCTGCGCTGACGCTGGCCGCACGCGCCGCCGCAGGCTGGCCAGGTCGTACCTGCGCGCGCCGCAGCATCAGCGCAGCGCATGCGCTGTGCAGAGCAGGCCAGCTGTGTGGGCGCCCAGCGTTCGCCTTTTGCAGGGAGGCTAGGAGGCAGCCGAGCAACCGGCCCCGCTGCTGGTCCGAAGGGGTTGGCAGCAAGAGCAGCGCGCGGCTGGGCCAGAGCCAGGCCGGCTGGCTGCTGCAGGCTGGCTGTGGCAGGCAACCATGAGTGAACATGGCTCTGTCTGCACAGCGCCGTGCAGCGGGCCTCCAACGTGCGGAGTGTGTGCAGGGTGCCAAGGGTGCTGAGGCAGGGCAGCGGTGCGTCACCGCCGCGCAACGGCTGCGAGCGGCGCGCACATGCGGCGCTGGGCGGGGTCGGACAGGCACGCGTGCGCGCGGGAGACCGCGCGGAAGAGCAGCGCGCTGGCGGCCGCCGCGCCCGGGCCG
>JAABUR0100006535.1_pt1 | contig 14185 bp, 11 predicted proteins | sample 5560091 | NCBI WGS metagenome assembly JAABUR01 (sample SAMN10711879, study PRJNA513375) | rock metagenome | isolation source: Antarctica rocks | place: Antarctica: Victoria Land, University Valley sud
GGATGGGTATCTCTTCTGGTGCCTCTCTCTTCCTTCATTTCTGCTAGCAGTTCTGCTAAGACTGTGCTTTTCTTTAGCTCCGATGCTAAGTTCCATCTCGCCATCGCCTTCACGGCTTTGCCTTAGACTGATGGTTCGTCCTTCCACACTGCCTCCTTTAACGTCAAGGTTGACACCCGAAGAAGGGTGGAACCGTAATGTGACTCCGTCATTGTCATTTCGCGCCTTGACGTCGCTTCCGTTGCGTCGATCGGTTGAGCTGCGCGGCTTCACGTCGCTTCCTTCTCTGCTACCTCTGCCCTCGGCGCTGGCCCTGCTACCGCTATCGCTATGAGTCTTCTTGCGCACCAGTTTGAGAGAGTCGGTTGTTATCGGAACAGGTATGGCATCTGCGGCAGTATTTGTGTCGGCTTGGTAGGTCTCTACAACACGCTCGAGTTCAGGGGCAGTCTCGTGGTCATAGTAGGAGACCCTCCTTCGATTTTTGGCTGTAGCGTCGTTACTTTCAATGCCCATCCGGGCAAGACCACGCTCGACAGAGTGAGAGGTTGGTTTCTCGTTGCTCGGGGTAGCAGAAGGTCTACTTGCAAGCGAGGGTCGCCTTGATCTGTGGTGTTCCCCGGCTTGCTCTTTCTTAGGGCTCCGGTGCCCAGAGATGTGATCTGTGGTGTCCTCGACGCGGCGGCTACGGGTATGGTGAAGCAGCGGATGTGCAGCAGACGTCGTTGCTGCGTGCTTTATTGCAGGGCGATGCTGTGTTCTAGGATTAGGGGCCGGAGGCGGAGGTGGGGGCATACGGTAGAAGTCCTCGTTACGCCGCATGAAGTCCTCCCGTGGCGTAGAAGGAGTATCGTTGTAAGAAAACGAAGGACGAGACGTAGGCTGAGCGGAGGGGGCTCGGGGGATGTACGGCAGTTGTTGAGAATCTTCTATAACAGGAGATGAAGTATATATCATAGAGTGGCGATTGGACGGGTGATCCGTGGTCCATTGACGCGGCTGCGGGCGGCATTGCATCTCGTAAGGGGACAGTGGCAAGGGAAAGCTATCCTGGTGTCGAGGTGCCGATGCTTGAGTGGCTGGGAAATATGAGCCCCGAATCGGCGGGTAGGATGGGGGCGGGAACACGATTTGAGTGGAGTATGGTGTTGGTGGTCGACGTTCGATAGGAACAGGAAGGGGTTGTGGTTGAATATAAACGGCCCCAGGCATAGCACCATGGTAGCTCATTGGGCGAGTGTTTCGGTACGATTGCAACGTTGAAGCTCGAGGACGAGCCTGCGCAGGCTGGAGTAAAGGAGCATCTTGAGAGGGTTTTGGTAGCGGAGGCCGTGCGGAATGAGGTGTGACGGGGGTTTTCTGTTTCGACCGCAGCTGCTGGTTGAGGGCTGCAGGCCACGAGGTTTCTAACGGTGTGAGCGATTTTCGCGCAGTCGCCTTGCACTCTGAGCATATGCACACTTCCTGCATCGCAGATCGTCCATCTCGGGCTTTAGAGCTACTTCGTTTGTGTGAGGATTTCTGCGGGCTTAAAGGTCTACTCTCAGTCTTCTTCGCGACAAGCGCGGGTCGTCTCTTGATGGCCGGAGCTTCAATATCAACTCGCAATGGTTTGGCACCAGCTTTGGACTCCAACGAGGAATGCCCGCTATTCAGCGTTGCTACCGTCTGACTCGAATTCCCCGAGTCGCTACGTTCATCGCGCGTGTCAGTGAGTTTTGGCTTGGCAAAGTCTGGTCTCGACCGCTTGGCCGCTATGTTGGCCGTCTGCCGAGTGTCGGGTAGAGTTGTATGTGCGTCCTCGCTGTACTCTTCGCAGTAGGCAGCGCGGGGATTGGGATGGCTACTTGACATTTGTCCAATGCTATCAGGGCAGCAGATGTCCAGGGGATCTGCTCCTATTGTAGGGCTACCTACGAGGTGGGACGGAAAGAGAAGAGAAAAGAATTGTCGTCGATCCTGACAACAATCGAGGGGTCGGTTCAGGTAGCAATCGATAAGACGGCAATGGACTGCCAGGGTCATCCCGCCATGGGTGGATTTTCTCGAGTGTTTGTTCCAACAACAACAATTGTATGATGGGGTTTCAAAGTGGGAAGGAAGGGACGGATGGAGGTGTAGAACCAAAGCGGTGGTAAAGTATCTACTGAATGTGTGTCGGAGATGATCGTTGCATTACATGAAGTGCAAAGCAAGTCCCACGTCTGCGTGGGATGTTTTTCACAGCATCACGATCATCTTGGAATTGAGTCACAAAATATACTGGGACGGCCTATGAGAAATATGATTTATTTTAATTGTTTTTTAATCTTAGAAAAATTTCGACGGCTCCCTAGTCCTCGGTGGTGTGTCGTGTCAGCCACTCAGCCTGCATGAGGTGTATACTATTTGATCCTCTGGAAGCCTGCTTGCAACACCGGCTTCTCAACGCAGCTGGCCGGGTTCATCTGCACATCATGCCCTAGCCGAGTCAACTAGGACTATGGGGAAGTGCCGCGTCCACCCCGCAAGTTTGTAAGGAAGGAAGTGCTAATGGCCGGGTTGCGGTGGGTGAACTGTGAGCTGTTGTATCGACGGCACGGTCTCTCAGCTGTATTGGTTGCCTGGCCGGTACCATTGATTCTGGAGGCCAACACCATTGGACTCCCCGGCCGGCCATTGCTGCCTGAAGCCATGGGTGATTCGTCGACGATTATCCCTTAACCGTAACTCTCCACTTATAGATTTGTGACGCACATGGAGCACATATAACTTCTGTAACATTCTATGAGTGCTAACCCTAGCTTGGAGCTCTCCCAACCTACCGTTCAGTAAGAGATACGGTGATTGGTTGAGTGGCTAAGATACACGTGCAGCTTTGTCGACCAATGCGGCATAAACAGAAGTATAAATTATGCAGCTTGGACTGAAGGACGAACCGGGCTGAACGCTTGCCGTGGTAATCTAGATGATTTCTTGGAGAGAAAAGAAAGATGACCCTGCTTTCGCTAGGAGATGAAAATGATAGACGAATGAGAAGATCCTCGTATCGAAATTGACCACGCGATGCAAGATAAAATGTGACTCGGTCCGAAAATCAACTTCTTATCGGTCTTTTGTGATCAGCGATGCCTTGACTGATCAAGAATCAGATGAGGTAAGCAACGTCATAGAGATCCTCCTCGAACATGAGTCTTCTGCATTGGACAACTCTGGGAATCCCTTCCGGAAACGTCCGATACTGTGACGAATCGCTCGAGTTGATTTTCAAAATCTTGACCGACTTTTCTCAATCAAGAACGATGTGTTGGACGCAATTCAGGCCAATGGATATTTCCGTCATCTCCTGTCCGGAATCTTAGACCGGTTGCCTCGTTTTTGCGTCCTATCTGGCAAACGCCTTTCTACTGACTCTGCTGGTAGATACCAATATCGAAGTACCCCAAAGCTCACAACATCAATTCCTTGTCGCTTAGGGGCTCTAGCCAGATCCAACGCCATCTATCGGGCAACATCGTTTTTGAAGACATAAGAAATCCACCAGATCACATACTGTTGTCGATCAGCACGTTAATGGCTAAGATGGCGATGAAAGAGCACAAGGGATCGCTTACCGCTCGACAGGATTGAGACCAAGCAGCTTCATGCCGTTGTTTAGAACCTGCCTTGCAGCTTCGTACAGAGCCATCCGTGCCTTCTTCAACTCATGCTCACTCCCAATTACCTTCAGTACATCATAACTCGAGCTCAGCATGTGTGTCATCTTAAAGAGATACGCAAGGACAGTCACTGGCTCCAGCGTCTTCAGGGTGTTCTGTACAACGTCTGGCCACGATGCTAGTGCGCGCACAAGATTGACAGCGTGAGGTTCAGTAAGAAGGGAGAGGTCTGCAGACTCTAGCTCTTCGGGAGAGAGGCCAGCTTTCCTGGAGATAGAGCAGAGACGGGCATGTGCATACTGTAAATATGGACCAGTGTCGCCCTCAAAGGAGGTCATCCGCTCCAACGAGAAATCATAGTTATTGATGCTGAAACACTGTTAGCACATGGTGTTCAACGGAAGGAGAATATAATTAGCAAGAGCTAACCGCTTGCCAGTCATATCTTGCACCATGACTGCTGTAATACCCAGGGTGTCTGCTGTCTGCACAGGGTCCTCTACCTGCTCATATTTAGATTGGTTCCGCTGCATGACTTCATGCATCTTCTCCCCCACATCCCTCAAGATATCATCCAAAAATTTGACTGTACCTCTCCGGGTGCTCATTCCCAGCACCATCCCAAAGCTGACATGTTGACACTTCTCGGCCACTTCTTTATGGCCCATGAGCTCTAGGATCTTGAACAGCTGCGCTACATATAGGTCTTGCTGAGATGCTACTACATATATCATCTTGTCGAAGTGATACAATTCATGTCGTTTCACCGCTTCCCCAATATCACGCGTTAAATAGAGTGAAGAGCCGTCTGTCTTCTTGACTAAGGCTTTCCCTAACTTCTTAGTCTGCTTGTCCTTGGACTTGCTGAGGTCGACGATGACAGCTCCTTTCGAGGCTTCCGAAACGCCACTCGCTTCCAACTCCTTGACTGCACGTTCCATACGCCATGGTTCAACTTGTGACTCGCCAGAGTAGTAATCGTAGTGAATGTTAAGCCGAGCATACGTCTTTTTGTATCTCTCGATACTCAGGTCTCGAAACCGGGCCCAAGTAGCGCGAGCTTTTGGATCGCCGTCTTCAAGTCTCTTGAAGTACTGTCGCGCTTTCTCGTTCACGCTTTTGGCTTGGAGGGTCGATATTTCCTTCTCAAGCTCTGTGGTATCTTTACCTGCCTCCATTGATTGTTTGAGTTCTTCCTTCTTCTCGTTGATCTCTTCTTCCTCCGGATTCGAGACCTTATTAATCTCAACATACACATCAAAGAGGTGACCGATGGGATCCTTTTCTAGATTTTCCTCACTTCCGTAAGTTGCAAACGCGTTGGCAAGTAAACCAAATTGTCGCCCCCAGTCTCCAAGATAATTCATACGAATCACATCCCAACCGGCGGCTTCGTAAAGATTCGCTAAAAATCCTCCAATAATAGTACTTCGAAGATGACCAGCATGGAATGGCTTTGCAATATTGGGTGATGAAAATTCAACTATTAAACGTTTCCTTCCTTTTGACGGATCAGATTCGTCTTGCAGACCTAATTTCTCGTTTCTGCCGTAAGCCGCCTTTTTCTTCAAAACGGAAGGTATAATGAGCTTTGTAAGGGGCTCTGGTTTGAAGAAGAACTGAATAAAAGGGCCAACCGGAACAGGCTTGCTGACCAAAGGCGAATTGGGAAACTTGTCTGTCCACTCCGTCGCTAGCTCATCTGGCTTTTTCCCCTGGATCCGCAGCGAAGGTGTTGGGAGCCCTAGATCTCCTTTGTCAAAGGTCTGGGTCCATGACAGTCTCTCACATATTTGACTGGCAGGCTTCCCAGTAATTGGTGCTAGTAGTTCTGATATATGGGTTCTGTAAATGTCAAATGGATTATTGGCTACCATAGCAACCTGCTCTGAAGGGGCAGCTGCCATAACTTCGGATCTCCCGAGTATGCTGAATGGTCTACTATGTAGGCTCCCGTGGCTTGCGTGCTTGTACAGCGAACAGAGCATTAGATTAGTGAGACATCTGTGAAAAGGTTAGGTGTTGAGTAACAAACCTCTGGGCTGGCGTCCAGGCGAGAGTCTAGGATTGGACTACTGAGAAGCGACGGCTGATGCCGAGACGCTAGCAGCCCTACGAGGCACATCTGAACGAGCGAGAGAACAAGCGAGAGAGAGCTGAGACTTCCAGACACATTCATACATTTTTGCAACTCATCAACAAACCTCTCGTGTCGCTTTGAATCGAGAATCAAATCTAAGTTGGTGATTGTCCATCCTCTGAAGCCTTGAAAAACACTGATTTCCTGCCTATCTAGGAATGCTTGCGACAAATGACCTAGACTACCTTATATTTTGATAGATTTGGTTTTCGTACTTTAGGGGAGCTTAATCCATGTGTTGAGAGGAACACAAGGTCTTGCCATGAACCGCACTTGACCATGTCCAGCCTAACTTATCGAAGAGGACTGTGAGTCATATGGGAAGCAATCCTTCGGTTGATTTCGTCCAACAACAATATGCAGGCAGGCAGGCAGGCAGGCAGGCACACTGCTTCCCCGCGTTCCAGGCATCACATCAGCCTTCTTAGTGCATATAAGAGCTGCCCATTCTATTATATTATGTGACACTATGCACCTTCAACTACATCTGGAAAATACCTTATGTAGCTGCATCTCACAGCCATGCGTCTTTGTAACTCAGATTCCTTTTGTGGCTGTTACTATGTTGTATTGGGAGATGAAGACAGACAGAAATATGTTCAGCCCAGAAACTACTTGCCTCAGGTCAGCTTGGCTGCCCATACAACCATTTTAAGCACTGCTTCGAGAACCGTACTCTCCCAAACATTTCTCAACACATCAGATGACACCCAAGAGTGCAGGTATGACTTCCCTATTTACGACGTTGTCAGTGTGGTTGGGTTCACATGCCACATTGGCTCTCGTTTGATCAAAGGAGTGGTGAAAGAGAAAAACAAGGCCAAAGAAGTCTATGACGAAGCGGTAAGTCGAGGCGAGACAGCCGGGCTTTTGGCTCGGAGGGCCAACATCTGATGTCTTCTCAACCACGCTTGGGAATATACCTGCAGGAGGGAAGATACTTGTGAAAATTACATACGTTGGAGAGTTGAAACATGACATGGGAGCCGATGGTATACGATTCACGCTGCCTACTAAAATCAGTCCTCGTTACGGTAGTTTGCCCATAGGGGGTGATCGGTATGACTCTATTCCAGCCGCGGAATCTGGAAGTATCAGTATCACCGTCGATGTCTCTATGGACAAGGACTCCGCTATCAAAGAGCTGAGGTCATCGAGTCATCCAATAGCAGTCACCATCGGCAATACCTCGGCAGCCCCGACAGAGAGTCCTCTATTATCTCAAGCATCTGCTACGCTGACCCTTGGATTCTCTCAACTCGATCGCGATTTCATCCTTGAGATTGTTCACCAGGAGGCTGCCACGCCCCGAGCACTTCTGGAAAACCACCCTACCATTCAAGGTCAAAAAGCTTTAATGATGACACTGGTACCAAAATTCACAGTGCAACCATCTAAACCAGAAATAATCTTTGTCGCCGACAGAAGCGGTAGCATGCAAGATAAGATTCAGACCCTGGTTTCTGCAATCAAGGTCTTTCTGAAGTCACTGCCCGTTGGGATAGCTTTCAACATATGCTCCTTTGGATCGAGGTACTCCTTCCTTTGGCCAAAGAGTCGAGCCTATAGTGAAGACTCGCTTGCAGAAGCGATCAAACATGTCGATGGATTTGATGCCAATTATGGCGGGACTGAGACTCTCTCGGCTCTTCGAGCAGCAATCGAGTCTCGGTCCAAAGATCAGGATCTATCGGTCATCCTATGCACAGATGGGGATATCTGGCAGCAGCAAGAGCTCTTTTCGTACCTGAACGAGCAAGTCTCTCAGAGCACTAAGTCCATTCGGGTTCTCCCTCTTGGAATCGGAAATTCTGTGTCTCATGCGCTGATCGAGGGAGTTGCGAGAGCTGGTAATGGATTTGCGCAAGCTGTTGGAGAGGACGAAAAGTTGGACGGAAAGGTAGTCCGTATGTTGGCAGGTGCTATGAGCCCTCCAGTCACAGATTATGCACTAGAAGTCAAATACGATACTGCAGATGACGACGACGAAGAATATGTGCTTGTTGAAAAGGTTGCCGACAGCCTCCATGGCATATCAATTAATGATAGGAAGATTCAATATCCAGCAGGCGACAAGGTCTTGCCAGAACAAAGCACTGACCAGGACGGCCAGAGTCGATATGATCACCTACCAGTCGTTGCTGTACCAAAGCTTTTACAAACGCCACACAAAATACCGCCTCTTTATCCGTCCTCCAGAACAACTGTTTATCTCCTATTATCGCCGCAAGCTTCGCAAAGCAAGCCCAAGGCAGTCGTTCTTAGAGGAACAACTCCCCAGGGTCCACTGGAGTTCGAAATCCCAGTTGAAATCATGCCGCATAATAGTGAAACCATTCACCAGCTTGCTACCAGAAAGGCTGTCGGCGAATTAGAAGAGGGCCGTGGCTGGATCTACCATGCAACCGACGAAGGTGGAGCCTTTGTCAGAGATAGATTTAGCAAAAACTTTGATCAGATGGTTGAACGGGAGGCGGTACGGCTTGGCTTGCAGTATCAGGTTGGGGGAAAATGGTGCTCGTTTGTTGCCGTCGAAGGAACGACAGATTCCATCCAACCATCGATCAACGCTTTACCCCAGGAGAAGAGTCCTCCATGGGTCCCTCCAACCTCAAAGAGAACGGCTCGACCCCGGATGGCACAAGCCCATCCGAAGTTTCTGAAAAGCTCTTCCCTATTAGTTTCCCAGAACGGGTCACCCACTGCCTCATTCCGATCTGCGACCGCTAGGAAATACTCGGTACCAAGGAAGCAGCTCGCGTCCATGGCTGTGCGCAAGGTTCCATCAGCAACTCGCTCAGGTGGTGTTTGGGCGGATGAGGACCAGGAACCCTCTGGAGGATTATGCTCCGCCTCAATGCCATTCTCCGCTGTACATCCCGGACCACAGTCTAGTCCAATCCAAGACCCCGACCCTCTTCACCAAATAATCTCCCTCCAGTGTTTCGACGGCTCTTGGACACTCAAGCCCTTGTTGAAAACCCTCGGCTTACCCGACAATCCCGCAGCAACAGGGCCAGGAGGGAAAGAACCAAAGGCAGAAAAGATCTGGGCGACGATTTTAGCTATCAAGTATCTGGAGATTAAGATGGCGCACGAGAAGGATGCGTGGGAGCTGTTGGTTCAGAAAGCTAAAGGTTGGCTCGACGGCGCTTGTGCTGGTGATGCTGGCACGAGAGATACGTGGGTGGAGATGGCGGAGAAATTGATATTGGGAACATGAAAGACAAGGTATGTACACTGCTGGTGAGTGATGGGCGATGAGTAATGGTCTACTTCCCATTTCCCACAATTCGATGATTTTGACGGCTGAGTCCCTACGTTTCTATGAAATATTCATGGGTGCATACTGTATTACACCCACTGAAATTATCTCGGAAGATCTGAATATCATACAATCTCTATGACCTACTCACGATGCAAAAGAATCGACCTTCAAACAATCCTGGAGGCCAGAAATCATACAAACCATCCAAGCCAGAACTCCCCTCGAGGACCACATTTCGTACCCAACCAAGCATACCGAAAGAGGCCTGCTAGAAGCATATCTGTTTCTCCTTCCAGTCCCTCCATCCAAGCTTTCCACTCTCTCCGGCTCGCCAAATCCCTCACATCCAAGCCTCTCCAAACTCCCAAACCTCCACCATCAATTCCAAACAACCATGACTTCGAACAAAGCGCCATTCCTACCTGCCAACCGCCAGCCCTTTGTCCTTGCTCTTCCCCCCTCCCCCCCCTTTCTTGCACCCATCTCTTCGCAAGCCCGCATCTTCCATTTCTCACCTCGTCTTGATTTCGGACGTTCGGTTTCGAAGTGCATGGTTGTGGGTCCGGATGAGGAGATTGATTCGTGTGGAAGGCAGAGATTTATTGATTTCCAGTTTAGCACATTTCAAGCGATAATTATGCACCGGTAAATTTTTTCATATCTTATATCTGGAATATTGCGGTATTAAGAAAATTCTTGATTGTTAGATGTTATTTCGTAAAAGCTGTATAGGGGTTCAGTAAAACTAAATTGTATTTATGTCCAAAAAAAAAAAGAACAAGTGCGCTCCAATCCTTGCCTAACCTGCCTGCCATCGAATCTTTCTCATTTCGTCCTTTATTTGACATTTTCCTTGGTCACTTTCTGTTCGGTTCGCTGAACCACGAGCCTGAAGCTTACTCCCTTCCTCCCTGCACCGCAGCGCTGCTCCTTCAACCCCCCTCTACCGCACGTGCTCCTCCTGCCACAGCTCCCATCGCTTCCGTGCGAATTCTTTGAAGCACAGTTCTTCTTGGCTCCACAACACTTCTTCCCGGCAGAGCACTTTCTGCTTGAGCAGCGCCCTTGTTTCCTCTCACAGCAAGTCTTCGCCTGCTCCATGTCCACTCCGTTTGCGATTTCGTCCGTCTCTTTGGTAGCTTGCACAACCTCCAGGTCCACGGCCACGCCCAAGGCACCCCACCTCTCATTCCACCTTTTCATTATTGCGCCTACGGTCTCCCCATTGTGCCCGCAGCAGCTGTCGTCGTTGTCATCCCGCTTCATCCCCATGATCGCGTTCTTCGCCACCTGTCTGTTCCATACGTATCTACCGACGCAGGTCGAAGTCCATGGCTCAATGATTACGGCCGCGGTCGCAATGCCACTGAGAATCGCCAAGGCCATCTGGCAAGGAGTCGCGGCGGCGGCTTTGTGAAGCTCCTGTGCGAAAAGTTCCCATTCCGCAGGAAGGATGTTGAGTTCCAACAGAGACTGGTGGTATGGAAAACCAGAGGAGAAGTTTGGCGTTACGGTGGGAACATTTATGGTAAAGGTAGAGGTGCTGGTAGTGGGAGGGCAATAGGCAGGTGGCTGGTCCTCCTCCGCGGGGATCACACTGTATGCGGGAAGGGTTGTGTAGGAGGGAGTGGCAACGAGTTCGACGTGGCCGGCGTCCAGGAGCTTTGAATCCATGTCTTTATCGGTCCGATCAGTATCTGTTGGGTTTTGCTCTGAAGAGAGATGTTCTCTATTTGACGGGTTTGGCGATGCAAGATAGGATGGCGCTCTGGTAGGTACAGGTCTGTATTGATGTTGAGAGTGAATGATGAGGATTCAAGTTGGCAGGAACCATGTCTCTATTTATCTTCTTCGTCCTCCCCATTACTTCGGCCTGCATCACCCCTTGCCAATCTCCAATGCGCAAGAATCTTCCCGACTCCCACTGCTCGAGAACAATTTAGCGCAGCCCATGATAAGGATTGCGACGGTGGTCCTCGCAACAACGGTGTTGAATCCGGGACTCGGGAAGATGTATGGCGATCCGTCCGTCTCGCAATACAGAGCCAAAACAAGCTAGCGCCTCGCCAGTTATACTGTTTCCGCCCGTACGGAGTAGCGAGAACAACTTTACGTCCGCAACTCCAACATGAACAATAACCAGTTTCTGTACTCCGCAGCAAACACCACCACCACCACCACCACCACCACCACCCCTTGTTGTTATTCATTGACTTGAGGGCTGGTGCGTTGAATGAATTATTTAATCGTGCCCCGCCTACACGTAGGTGTTGATCCGTAGGCGTGACACAATTAATTAAAACTCGCAGTGCTAAACAAACGTATCACGGCCGCAACAAGGCCTTCCTCCTTTTCCACATCGCTTGGAATTCTGAACAAAACTAGTCCTTCGTCCGTTATCTGCTTTTTACTGAGTTAAAGCCGCACAGGAGAAGCTATCAGGCGTTATGGACGTATATCTCTTTCGTCCGTATTCAGAACATTCTTCTAGATGGAAACACAATCACTGTCTCATTGTCGCCCGAACTGCTATCCAGCCTTTGTGATGGCGAAATATATATAGACATTCGAACATGCCATTTTCTCATCTCCAAGTCAGTTCTCTCAGAGTGATTGCATCGGTCAACCCAGAGATCAATATTATCGAATTCTATCGTCCCAATCTCAAGAACAATCTTACCGCCATATCATCGTCTCAAAAGCTCTAACATCGGATATCGCCTTTCCCAATCACTGCAATGGCCCACCGTAACCCAGGCGCTTTCTTCTCCCTCATACACTCCCAGCTCTTCATCCACGTCCCAAAACCCACCCAATCTTTTTCGGACCAAAACGTCATCATCACCGGCTCCAATACCGGCCTGGGTCGAGAAGCCGCGAACCACATTGTCCGACTCGGCGCCTCAAAGGTCATCCTGGGCGTGCGCAGCGTTTCCAAGGGCGAAGAGGCGAAGAAGTACATCGAGGAAAACACAGGGAGTAAAGGGGTTGTGGAAGTATGGCCACTGGATCTGGCGAATTATGAGAGTGTGAAGGTATTTGTAAGGAGGGCGGAGGGGTTGGAAAGGTTGGATGTGGTGTTGGAGAATGCTGGGTTATTGACGAATACATTTAGTATGGCGGAGGGAAACGAGTACGTCACAAGTCCTTCCACAAAAGCCCCAGCATGCTTACCATTACCTCAAGACAAACCCTCACCGTTAACGTCATCTCCACCCTCCTCCTCGCCCTAATGATCCTCCCCAAACTCCACCAATCCGCAAGAATATTCAACACCGTCCCCCGCCTCTCCATCGTCTCCTCCGACATCCACGCCTACACCACCCTCCCCGCAAAATCCCACCCCGTCATCCTCGCCGCCATGAACGACCCCTCTACCGCCATGATGAGCCGCCGCTATCAAGACAGCAAACTCATCCAGATCCTCTACCTGCGCATCCTCGCCGCCGAAATGACAAAAAGCGCCTCCCCACGCGTAGTCCTTAATTTCCTTTCGCCGGGGTTCTGCGATTCGGAGATCTTGCGGCAGCAGAACCATTTGGGAGTGCGGATTGCGCGGAGGGTGATTGCGAGGAGCGCGGAGGAGGGGAGTAGGAGCTTGGTAGCGGCGGTGGTGAAGCATGGGGTGGAGGGCACGCACGGGGAGTATATGTTTGATGGGGTTGTGACGAAGTGGGTCGAAATATGCTCTTTCTTTCAGTTCTCATCACGTGAATTGTACGCTAATAAATCACAGGCCATCTACGTTTGTGCGCTCTGAAAAGGGAGCGCAGACGGGGCGGAGGTTGTGGAAAGAGATCAATGAGGTCTTGGAACAGATCCAGCCTGGGGTTCTCGAGAATGTATGAGCTTGGGGATTGCTTGGCGGGAAAAAAGGGGGTGGGGGTGGGGGGTTTCAAGTCGCATGTTTTGAGCATATAACGATTGTAACAAAGTTTTGTGAGTGATTTCTTGCAGCGGCTATATGCGCGTCCCATATTCCAGGACATCTGAAATCATCAATATCCATAACACAAGATCTACAAAACCAACTCCATGATTGAAACCCGAGCAAAGTCTTCCGCAATAGTTCTCAGCTCCCCTCCGCGTCCAACTTTGTCCAAATACCCCAGAACGGTAATCTCACTGTACACATGCGTACAGATTAAAAATCGAACCTAAACACTACCATCATCGTTATTACATAGGACTTGGACTTGCTATCAAAACCCAACGCCCGTCCAACCATGCTAGCTACTGTAGCCCCATGGCCCCTCACGTGCCCCATCCTGCACGCTCTACCTTGAATGTTGACGCACCCCCCATCGCCGTGCTGGATGTGACTATATCTCTTCACAAACACTACCGTATATAGACCGCGAAAACAAGATCGATCCTGCTATGTAGATATCGTGGCTGTTTTTGCATTTTACGCAATCAAACATTCACTCTCTCTCTCTCTCTCAAGCGCAGGTAAGGGGGACTGAATACAAAGGAGATTCGGGGTCTTGTGCTTTGGGGATAATGTTTTTGAAAGCGGTGCATTGTCCACTGCCAAGTTCTGGTTGCTTTGGATTTGAGGCTCGTTTTGGCGGGGGAAGAGATGGGGTAGTAGTGGAAGGGGGTGGTAGCGGGGAGGTCTGGGTGAGTGACGGAGGGGGAAGGGGTGTTTGAATTTGGGAAATTGGATGTGAATGGTCTAGTATACTAAGTCTGACCTCTTCCGGTACCTCTCCCCGAGTCGGTATTTCGCCCCTTTCTTCAACTATGTAGCTGGTAACAACAAGTTAGCTACTGTGGCAGGCTCACACGAACGAGGGAGATGGTTGGGTAGTTAAGAGCTGTTGGATGAAGTGGGGTAGAAGTAGTCTTTTTGAAAGACTGTTTTCGCGCGAGAGCTTGCTGCCGTGTTTGAAGACTTATAGATGAGGGTTGGTTGCGGTTGACTTGTGATGGATTCTGGCACTGTTCTAAAAGTTGTTTTTGAAGTTGTGTCTCGCCACGTCAAGGTTGCCTGAGAGGAGGTACAAATCGGGATTGATTTTGCTTTTGTTTGAAATGGTCCGGCTGCAAGGAAAATTCGCTGCCGTTTTCTCTGCTGCGCCAAGAATCGCGCTTTTACTGTTGCTAGGATCCAGTCTGTGGCGCTCAAGTCTTCAT
>JAABUR0100006539.1_pt1 | contig 14180 bp, 9 predicted proteins | sample 5560091 | NCBI WGS metagenome assembly JAABUR01 (sample SAMN10711879, study PRJNA513375) | rock metagenome | isolation source: Antarctica rocks | place: Antarctica: Victoria Land, University Valley sud
ACTTCGAGACCTACTGGAACAGCCCGATTGATCCTGTCCGCGGACTGACGGTCGTCGAGATCATGACCGCGATCCATGAGGGCAGGATACGCGGCATGTATGTCGAGGGCGAGAACCCCGCGATGTCCGACCCTGACCTGAACCATGCGCGGGTGGCGTTGGCGAAGCTGGATCATTTGGTGGTGCAGGATTTGTTCCTGACGGAGACGGCGTTCCATGCGGACGTGGTGCTGCCGGCCTCGGCGTTCGCGGAAAAGAGCGGCACGTTCACCAACACGGACCGCCGGGTGCGGATCGCCCGGCCGGTGCTGGACATGCCCGGCGACGCGCGGCAGGACTGGTGGATCATCGCCGAGGTGGCGAAGCGGATGGGACTTGGCTGGGACTACGCCGGCCCAGCCGAGATTTTCGCCGAGATGGCGCAGGTGATGCCGTCGTTCGCCAACATCACGTGGGAGCGGCTGGAGCGGGAGGGTGCGGTGACGTATCCAGTCGACGCGCCGGACGTGCCGGGCCACGAGATTATCTTCTATGCGGGTTTCCCGACTGCGAGCGGGCGCGCCAAGATGGTGCCGGCGAACGTGCTGCCGCCGGATGAGATACCGGACGATGAGTATCCTATGGTGCTTTCGACGGGGCGGGTGCTGGAGCATTGGCATACTGGGTCGATGACCCGGCGGTCGGATGTGCTGGACGCGATTGAGCCGGAGGCGGTGGCGTTTATGTCGCCCAAGGATTTGTGGCGGATGCAGTTGACGCTTGGTGATCGCATTCGGTTAGAGACATGGCGGGGGGCTGTGGAGGTGAAGGTCCGTTCTGACCGGGACGTGCCGGCTGGGATGGTGTTCATGCCGTTCTACTATGCGGAGGCGGCGAATTTGCTGACCAATCCGGCGCTTGATCCCATTGGGAAAATACCGGAGTTCAAGTTCTGTGCGGCGCGGGTTGCGGCAATCGAGATGGCGACAGCGGCTGAGTAGGTTCGCTCAACGGGGGAGGGCTAAGTAATTAGCCAGCTCAAGTCCATTTCTGTTCTTTCTTAAATAGTTGCACGGAGACGCCAAAATGCAAGCTCACCCGAGAACCCGTTATACCGCCCTCACCCATTCTTCGGCAGCTTTCAGATTTGATAGTTGCCGTATATTTTCTAGATTACCCCAAATTCCTAAGAATACCAGTGACTCAATGTGCTCACTTGTCTTGTCAAAATACCAAGCTAGACTGTGAATTAGATCTTTTCCGTGAATAATCTCCGCATCGGCATGGCGAGAGAGGGTGGTGATCTCTTGCCTGTAATATAACATCAGTTGCGGTTTTTGCGACAGACTTATCGCCGAGTTTTGCAATAAGGCTTCGCACAAACGCTCAAGATCCAGTTGGTATCCGGTGGAACCATTGATAATAAATTTTCGCATATTTTTTTCAGTCACAGTACGCTGAAAGCTGAGCCGCAAATTCTGCCTCCATGACGTAAACCTGAGAATACCGATAGGACGGCATATTCGACCTGCAAACGTCAGCAATTCAGTAGACTCGTCCTCTAGAGCCAGCCCAGAAATGCAAATCTGTTTCAAGCATTCTATAGATAAAGCATACGAATCTAAATCGTGTCCATCTGTGAGCACAACATTATCGGGTTTGCTAAGTTGCAAAACCCTGTCCATGTCAGCATCTGCGAAAAATCGGATACGTTCCTGCCAAACAGGCGAGGAAACTTCCGTGGCAACGCGCACCATTCGTCCACGCTCACCCCCTTTTGTATTTGGACTATCTATTTGGGATATGGGATAGATCACGGTATTTCGTCGCTGATCAAGCGGCACCAAGCCTTTCCAGAAGGCAAGATCTCGTCGTCCTTCCACAAACAGTATTTTCCGCTTGCGATCTTGCCGCAACTCGTAAAGAAGTTCATGAACCTTCCACCGCATCGGGGCTCACTCAATTGGTGAAAGGGAGTAGACTTTATCTGCATGTTCAGAAGCAATAGCGGCCGAATGTGTAGCGAAAATGAATAGAGGAGACGCTCTCGCGGCGCATCGAGCAAGCGCACTCAACACTTTTCGCTGCCAAATTACATGAAGAGACAGCTCCGGCTCATCGATTGCAATTATACTTCCTGAACGATGGCATAATAATGCTGATACCATCATATATAGAAAATGATACTCTCCTGAGCTAAGGTCTGCTTCTTCCAGTATTGCATCGGGTGTTGTGATCGTTAAGCCATTGCGAGCATCAATACGGATTGATTTTCCTACAAGAAACTCATCCATAATATTTTCGAAACTTTCGAGCCTTTCCGCGATAAGCTCTCGAGCTTTGTTTTGGCTTTCTTGCATCTCGACGTAAGTCTCTAACAGGGTTAACGAGTGAGCTTCTTGATACGCATCATCTCGTAGAAGATTAGTCAATGCACTTACATCCGCATCGTCAGTTTGTAACCCGAACCTTTTCATCAATGAGAAACGGCTTTGTACCGCTTTTACACGTTCAAGCAACTCACTACGGTCTGTTGTCTCATAAGAACTTTTGAATCTTTCTAAAATCCGGGGAAGTAAGCTCAAGTCATCGGCTGAAAAGAACCGGCGGTAATTTACTTGAGCATCTCGGATAAATGACTTCACGCGATTTGCAAGTGGCGCTTTTGATCCTACATTGTTCTTCACATCAGATCGGTGTAAGTTTCTGCGCCACTCAACTTTTTCAATCTCGCGCAACAAATTTTGTGATGTTAAATTCCTTAATATGTCCTCTATTTGGTCTAGAGTTAGATGCTTCTTTGGTGATGTGTTTACCCGGGCAGGGAGGCACGATCCACAATCGCCTGCGTGTCCAAGCCCTGCGGCAATGTGCCATAGCCATGGCCCCACTCACCATCCAATCGCGTCGCGCAAAATGCATCCGCCACCGCTGGATGCGCATACCGAACCAGCAAGCTCCCCTGCAACGCCGCCGCCATCATCTCCGCAACCCGGCGCGCCACAGGCTCCAACCCCGCCGGGTCCGCCAGCCGGTCGGCCAGCCTCTCCGCATACGCATCTAGCCGCGCATCCCCGCCCCGAGCCGCCCGCACCTCCTCCAAAAACACCCCAACGCTCTCAGGCTCCCGCTGCATGGCCCGCAGTACATCAAGGCAAATCACGTTCCCCGTCCCCTCCCAAATCCCATTCAGCGGCGCCTCGCGATACAGCCTTTCCATCAGATGGTCCGCAATGAACCCATTCCCCCCATGGCACTCCAACGCCTCCGCCACAAAGCCCGACGCGCGCTTGCAGGCCCAGTACTTGGCGACCGGCGTGCAAATCCGCGACAGCAGCGCCTCCGCGCGGTCCAGCGCGTAGGCCAGCCGCATCGACATCCACATCATCGCCTCGCTCTCGACCGCCAAGTCCGCCACCACATTGCGCATCAACGGCAGGTCCACCAGGCTGCGCTGGAACGCCCGGCGGTTCGACGTGTGGTGCACCGCCTGGCTCAGCGCCTGCCGCATCAGGCCCGAGGAGCCGATGGCGAAGTCCAGCCGGGTCGCGTGCGCCATCTCGATGATGGTGCGGATGCCGCGGCCCTCGTCGCCCAGCAGCACCGCTTGCAGGTCGTGGAACTCGACCTCGGAGCTCGCATTCGACTTGTTGCCGCACTTGTCCTTCAGCCGCTGCAGCTTCAGCCGATTTCGAGAGCCGTCCGGCAGCCAGCCGGTCGCGAGGAAGCACGACAGGCCGGTCTCGGTTTGCGCCAGCGTAAGGAACAAATCGCTCATCGGCACCGAGAAGAACCACTTGTGCCCGGTGATCACATACGGCGCGCCCGACCCGCGCCGTCCCGACGCCGGCCGTGCCGTGGTGATGGTGGCGCGCAGGTCCGACCCGCCCTGCTTTTCCGTCATCGCCATCCCAACGGTGGCCCCCGCCTTGTCCTTGGCGTAGGCGGGCGTGGGATCGTAGGCCGTGCTGTTGATCAGCGGACCCCATTCCGCGAGCAGCGCCGGGTCGTGCCGCAGGGCGGGGATCGCAGCGAAGGTCATGCCCATCGGGCAGCAGACGCCGTTCTCGCCCTGGTTCCATAGATAGCTCAGCACGCCGCGGGCGACGTGCGCGCCAGGCCGGTCATGCGTCCAGGCGAACGAGTGGGTGCCGCAGCCGTAGATCAGGCCCATCAGCTCGTGATAGGCGGGATGGAACTCCACGACATCCACGCGGTGGCCGAAGCGGTCATGGGTGCGCAGCTCCGGCAGATGCCGGTTCGACTGGCGCGCCAAGTGCTGCACGTGCGCGCTGCCCACCAGCGCGCCGGCATGATGCAGCGCGTCGCCCGCCCATTCGGCGCCGAACACCCGGGCGGCCTCGGCCAGCGCCCGGTCGCCGGCATAGGCGTTGTAGCCTTCGAGCGCGCCGGGCTGGTTCAGCACCTCGTGCGTCGCGTATCCGTCCATGTGTTCCCCCAACCGCCGCCCGGCTTCACGGCGCCGGTTGCACGTAGTCTAATCGCATCGGGAGAAACCTGTCAGGCGAGCAACTATGGAAAATTGGCTGAAGCGCGGCGCCGAGACCGCAACCCTGGCGGACGCCGACCGGGCGGTGCGCCAAACCGTGGAGGGCATCCTGGCCGACATCGCCGGGCGTGGCGACGCGGCGGTGCGGGAGCTGTCGGTCAAGTTCGATCAGTGGGACCGCGACGACTACCGCCTGATGGACAGTGAGATCGAGGGCTGCCTATCGCAGCTCACCAAGCGCGACCTGGAGGACATCCGGTTCGCCCAGGACCAGGTGCGCGGCTTCGCCCAGCATCAGCGGGACGCGCTGCGGGATATCGAGGTGGAGACGCTGCCGGGCGTGGTGCTCGGCCACAAGAACATCCCCGTCGCCGCCGCCGGCTGCTACGTGCCCGGCGGCAAGTATCCGCTGCTGGCGTCGGCGCACATGTCGGTCATCACCGCCAAGGTCGCGGGCGTCAGGCGCGTGATCACCTGCGCGCCGCCCTACCACGGCAAGCCGGCGCCGGCGATCGTGGCCGCGCAGCACATGGCGGGCGCCGACGAGATTTTTTGTCTGGGCGGCATCCAGGCGGTCGCGGCGATGGCGCTGGGCACCGAGACCATCGCGCCCGTGGACATGCTGGTCGGACCCGGCAACGCCTATGTGGCCGAGGCGAAGCGGCAGCTTTTTGGCCGCGTGGGGATCGACCTGTTCGCCGGGCCGACGGAGACGCTGGTGATCGCCGATGACAGCGTGGACGGCGAGCTGTGCGCGACGGACCTGCTGGGCCAGGCCGAGCACGGCCCCGACAGCCCGGCCATCCTGCTGACCACGTCGGAGCGGCTGGCGCGTGACACCATAGCGGAGGTCGAGCGGCTGCTGCAGATCCTGCCCACCGCCGCCATCGCCCGCCAGGCCTGGGAAACGCACGGTGCGGTCATCGTGGTCGAGAGCGACGCCGAGATGGTGCAAGTCGCGGACCGCATCGCCTCCGAGCACGTGCAGGTCATGACGCGCGACCCCGACTACTTCCTGGCCAACATGACGAACTACGGCGCGCTGTTCCTAGGGCCGCGCACCAATGTGGCGTATGGCGACAAGGCGATCGGCACCAACCACACGCTGCCGACCAAGCGCGCCGCGCGCTACACCGGCGGCTTGTGGGTCGGCAAGTTCCTGAAAACCTGCACCTATCAGCGGGTGCTGACCGACGAGGCGTCGGCGATGGTTGGGCGCTACACGTCGCGGCTGTGCGCGTTGGAAGGGTTCGTGGGGCACGGCGAGCAGGCGAACATCCGCGTGCGGCGCTATGGCGGCGGCAACGTGCCGTATGGGGCGGCGGCGGAATGACGGTCGCGCTGCCGCGCACGCCGTCGTTCCGGCTGGACGGCAAGCGCGCCTTGGTGACGGGCGGCGGCCGTGGGTTGGGCGTTGCCTGTGCGGCGGCGCTGGGCCAGGCCGGCGCCCACGTGCTGGTCGCCGCGCGGACCGGGGCTGAAATAGAAGCGGTGGCGGCCGCGATCCGCGCCGAGGGCGGCAGCGCCGAGGCGTGCGTGTTGGACGTCTCCGATCCGATTGCCGCTGCTGCCGTTATCAAAGGGTGCGGGCCGATCGACGTCCTGGTGAACAACGCCGGGACCAACCGTCCGGCCGGGTTCCTGGACGTGACGGCCGAGGACTACGACGCGATCATGGACCTGAACCTGCGGGCCGCGTTCTTCGTCGCGCAGGCGGTGGCGCGCGGCCAGGTCGAGGCCGGGCGCGGCGGCGTCATCATCCACATGTCGTCGCAGATGGGCCACGTCGGCGGCGCCCGCCGTACCGTGTATTGCGCGAGCAAGTCCGCGATCGAGGGACTGACCAAGGCCATGGCCATCGACCTTGCGCCGCATGGGATCCGGGTGAACTCCATCTGCCCGACCTTCATCGAGACGCCGCTGACCCGGCCGTTCTTTGAGGACCCCGCGTTTCGGGCCGACGTGCTGACCCGCATCAAGCTGGGGCGGCTGGGCCAGGTCGAGGACCTGATGGGCGCGGTCGTGTTCCTGGCGTCGGACGCGGCGGCGCTGATGACCGGAACGTCGGTCGTCGTCGACGGGGGCTGGACCGCCGACTGACCCCAGGGACCGACCTGCGCTTCGCCGCTTCTTAACCTTCGTCTGCCATCCTGCCCCGGCAGATGCAGACGGAGACGACGATGCAGGCGCGCCGCAAACAGCTCCACCGTATCCACCCCGGCTCCGGCATGACGCCCGGCGCTGCGGCGCATGTGCAATTCCAGAGCGGGCTTACGCTGCATAGGGCCGGACGGCTCGATCAGGCGATCGGCGCCTATACGAGGGCAATCCGGCTCGCGCCGGACCATCCGGAGGCACTGCATAACCTCGGCGTGGCGCTCGCCGCGGCTGGGCGTGTGGATGAGGCCATCGACACCTGGGACCGTGCCGTGCGGCTGCATCCGGATCAGGCGGACAGCATCGTGGAACTCGGTCAAGCGCTGTTGGGCGCTGGGCGGTCAGAAGACGCGGCGGTGCTGCTGACGTCCGCCTGCCAACGCCACTCCGGGGACGCCCGCATCCTGGCCCTGAACGGCCGGGCACTGCTGGTGCTGGGCCGCACTGGCCCGGCAATCGGGGCGCTGTTCATGGCCCTGGAGCTGCAGCCCGGCGATGCAGCCGCCCACGCTGCCCTGGGCAACGCCCTGTTCGACACTGGCGACATTGAGCAGGCGATGGCGCACAGCGTGGAGGCATTCCGGCTGACGCCCGACCATGTGCACGCGATCACCCTCAGCCGGGTGCTGATCGCGCTCGGCCACTACACTGAAGCTTTGGCCCTCGCTGAATATGCGGTCGACCTGCGAGCCGAATGTCTAGAAGCGCTGGTGAATCTTGCCATTGCACTGGAGGGGCTAGGCCGGTTCGAGGACGCAGTAGCCGCTGGGCAGCAAGCGGTCATCGCGGCGCCCGATAGCGCGGTGGCCCGGCATAACTTGGCGGTCACCCGCCTAGGCCTGGGTCAACTGACGGCGGAGGCTTGGGACCTTTATGAATGGCGGCTGCAGCTGAACGGCAGGCCGGCATGGCTGTCCGCCGTCGAACCATGGAACGGCCAGGACATCGCCGGACGCACGATCTTGCTGCATGCCGAACAGGGTTTGGGGGACACGCTGATGTTTGTCCGCTACGCGCCGCTGCTGGCGGCCCGCGGCTGCCGGGTGGTGCTGGCGGTGCAAGCGCCGCTGGTCCGGCTATTGCGCGCCGTGCCGGGCGTCGACCACGTCGTGGCAATCGGGGGCACGCTGCCGCCATTCGACGTGATGTGCCCGCTGCTGAGCCTGCCGCGCATTCTCGGTACGACGCTCGATACGATCCCGCCGGCCCTGCCCTATGCCGACGACTATTCGCCTTGGGACGACGCGGCCGCCGGGCTCCGCGTCGGCCTGGTTTGGGCGGGAAGCAAAGGTTTTGCCGATGACCGCCAGCGCTCGCTCGCCGTGGCAGACCTGGCCGCGCTCACTGGGGTACCGGGCGTGCAGTTCTACAATCTGCAGCGGCCCGAAGCCGGGCGTCCGGGCCTGCCGGCCGAGCTTGGGGTCATCGATCTCATGGCGGATGTGCAGGACTTCGCCGAGACTGCGGCGCTTGTGGCCGGGCTAGACCTCGTGATCTCGGTCGACACCGCCGTTGCGCATCTGGCGGCCACGATGGGCAAGCCGGTCTGGCTGCTGTCCAGGTTTCGCGGCTGCTGGCGCTGGCTGCACGGCCGGGCAGACAGCCCGTGGTATCCGAGCATGCGCATCATACGGCAGGTACGGCCGAACGACTGGGCCGCGGTCATCACGCAGGTTCGGCAAGATTTGGCGACGCTGGCATTCCAACCCGTCTTGCGGCCACCCGCTCGCGCATCGCGTCCGGCTCCGGCTGCACCACGCCCCTGCAAGGCGTGCGACACGCCCTCCCCAGCCTTGGGCACCGTCGATTTCAACAAATGCTGCGAGGACCGGCGCCGGGTCGCCGCACCGCTATCCGGCCGACGGATCGCCTATCATCGCTGCCCGGCGTGCATGCTGGTGTTCACCGGCGATTTTGATGTTTGGGACCGAGAGGACTTCCGCACCCATATCTACAACGATGGCTATGCCGACGTTGACCCGGACTACGCAATAGATCGCCCCGCTGCCTCTGCCCTGCTGATCGGCACTTTGTTTGGCGAGGCCTGCCGCGGGCTGCCTGTGCTCGACTACGGCGGCGGGGACGGAGCATTGGCGGCCTTGCTGAACAGCCAGCACGGCATGGTGGCCGAGGTATATGACCCGTTCAATCCCGCCTGTGACGTGCCGCCCCACCGGCGCTTTCCGCTCATTACCTGCCTCGAGGTGCTGGAGCACACGCCCGACCCGCGGGCGACGGTTCTCGAGATCGCCAGCCTGGTCCAAGAGGCGGGTCTCGTCGTGTTCTCGACCCTGGTGCAGCCGGCGGACTTCCTGCGACAGGGTCTGAACTGGTGGTATGTGGCGCCGCGGAACGGCCATGTGACGATCTACTCGGCGCAGGCGCTGCGGGCGTTATGGGCGGAGCTTGGGTTTCAACTGATCAGCCACGGCGATAACCTGCATTTCGCTTACCGGACCTTGCCGGCGTTTGCATGGCGGCTTGCCTGCTGACGGGCTTATGCTGGCCGCAGTAGAGACCGTTGCTTTATGCTGGCAGCCCTGTTGAATGATCGGGCTTGAGCTGAAGCAAACCAACACAGCCCGACTCATCCGTTTGAACTTGGTCGCAAACATCAGAATGTCAGGCTGGGCGCGTTGCCGAACTTTTCGCGATGGGAGCACCGATGTCCTCTGGAACGCTGCCCTACAGCATCGAGATTACTGATACGCCCTGTCCGAAAGCTCGCGAAGCGCTTGCCCGGCCATTGCTGGCTTACAACGAAACCCTCCTTGGCTCGCCTGATATACACCCGCTTTCCATCGTCATTCGATCCAAAGACAACGGGCATGTAATCGGCGGCCTTTGGGGGGCGCACGTCATTTCGATGGCTATTTGTGGAGCTTCTGTTCGTGCCAGAGGCTGTCCGTAGTCAGAGCTTGGGGACGGAATTGCTCAGTAGTGCGGAAGCCGAGGCACAAACCCGAGGTTGTCTCGGCTCTTGGCTCGAGACCTTCAGTCAAGAGGCATGTCGCTTCTATCAGCGGCGTGGCTATCGACTTTTCGGTGCGATCGCGGACTACCCTCCAGGAAATACCCGTTCGTTCCTCTCCAAGCGATTCAACTTATAATTCTGCATCTCACGAAAACGGTAAGGAAAAGAATGCCAAAACAATCCGCCTTAGTTCTTGAACAGGCTGAGCAGGCTCTGCGGAGCCTGGTTGGCGAGCGACAACGCCTGCGTGCCGAGCTGCTGCTTGATCTGCAAAGCCTGCAGCCGTGCCGACTCCTTCGACAAATCGGTGTCGATCAGGGCGCCGAGCCCGGCATTCAGGCTGTCAATCTTCGAGCTGTTGAAGGTGATCGTCGCGTCCAGCAGGTTCGAGTCGGCGCCGGTCTGGTTCAGCATGTCCGCCACCCCCTTCAGCGCAGTCGTGAACGCCGTTGTGCCGGTGGTCGAGGTCAGCGCCAGTGCCGCCGCGGCCTGGTTGGCAGCCGTCGTCGCGGCGCCAAACGAATCCACTCCCACCGCAGTTCGCCCGAATGTCGACCCAATCAGCCCCGCCAGCGTGTTGGCCAGCCCGCTGGCGTCCGCGGCGGAGATCGTTGCCGTGTTGCCAAGCTCGCTGCTGATCACCGATTTGCTGGTGCCGGCCGTCGCGCCGCCTGCAACCTTGCCCAGCAAGGTCTGGCCATTATAGGTCGAGTTGTCGACGTAGTTGGCGATCTGGGTCAGCAGGGATTTGTAGGACGTGACATACTGGTCACGCTGGTCCTGCACGATGCTGTTGTCGCCGATCTTCACCAGCAGCGTCCTCGCAGTATTTACGTTGTCCGAAATCTTGCCCAATGCGCTGAGCGACGTTCCGACCAGGCCCTTGGCGTTGCCAAGCTGCTCGTTCACGCTGGTCAGTGCGCCGACATCGGACCGCACCCGCTGCGCTACGGCGAACGCGCCGCCGTCATCTGTCGCATCCGCCACGCGCAGGCCGGTCGAAATGCGCTTCTGCGACGCTTGCAGCGCCGTGTTGGTGGTGTTCAGCGACGCCAGCGCGACCTGTGCGCCGATGTTCGTGTTGACTGAGTTCAGCGACATGATGTTTTACCTTCAATGGCCGCTGACCCGCTCCTTGGCAGCCGCGCCTGCTTTTTGCGAAGCCACGTCTTGTGACCGAAGCGGAGTTTGGCCCAAGATTGTTGCTAAACGGTTAAGACCGAACGTGGGGCGCGTCTTTTAAAGCGAAACGTCGTCCGCACCGTCCTATGGCTTGCCCTTGCCGGCATTGGGCATCACCGGCCATATCCTCGCCGTGATGCCGTTCGGCATCGCCCTGCCGAATGGCGGCGGAACATCAACCCGACATCGCCTGACCATCGCCACCGACACCAAGCTTGATCGGCGAAATGCAGCGCAAGCCGATGCAGTGCAGCGCGCAGTCGACGACACTGACGCCGCGCTGAAGGACTACTTGGCTAGAATGACCCTATAGGCATCCGGGGCCGCTGTAAGCGCCCGGGCCGCTGCGAACGTCTGGGCCATTGCGATGGCCGTGATCCTGGGCCATGCAGGCGACCCCGCGCCCTTCGCGCAGACCATGCCAGGAAAGACGCCGAATGGAAGCCGCGCCGACCCGCCCGCGCTTATCCGTGGTCATCGCAGTGTACAATGAGGCAGAGAACGTCGCGGCCGTGTTCGACGAGCTGACTACGGCGCTGGCCGGGCTGCAGCCGTTCGAGGCGGTGTTCGTCGACGACGGCAGCACGGACGCGACCGCCGACCGTCTCATGGCGCTATCCGCCCTGCATCCAGCCCTGCGGCTGCTGCGGCACGATCGCCGCTGTGGCAAGACGGCCGCCCTCCGCACCGGCGCCACCGCCGCACGCGCCGAGTGGATCGCCACGATGGACGGCGACGGCCAGAACGACCCGGCCGACATCCCAGGCATGCTGCAGCTCGGGCTAACCGCCACGGGCAGCACCCCCTTAGTGGCCGGCATCCGGCTCCGCCGCAATGATCCGCTGTCCCGCCGCCTCGCGACCCGGTTCGCCAACGGGTTCCGCCAGGCCGTGCTGGCCGATCATTGTCCCGACACCGGCTGCGGCCTCAAGGCGTTCCGGCGCGAGGACTTCCTGCAGCTCCCGGCGTTCGAGGGTATGCACCGCTTCCTGCCGGCGCTGTTCCAGGCCTATGGCCACCCGCTGCTGTGCAAGACGGTGTCGCACCGCGCCCGGCTGCGCGGCCAGTCGAAATACACCAATTTCGGCCGTGCTATGGTGGGGATCGGCGACATGCTCGGCGTGATCTGGCTGCGCAGCCGCACCATCCTCCCGCACAAGGTCACCGAGTCCTGACGCCACAATCGGACAAGCTGCGGCTGCGCGCCTACGCGGCGCTGATCCTCGTGGCGTTGGTATTATTCCTGCCGGGCCGCGCCCGCCTGCCGGCGATCGACCGCGACGAATCCCGCTACATGCAGGCGACGTCGCAGATGCTGCAAACCCACGACTTCATTGACGTCCGCTTCCAGGACCGGCCGCGCTATCTGCAGCCGGCCGGCATCTATTGGCTCGAGGCCGCGTCCGTCGCCGCATTCAGCGACCCGGCCGCGCGCGAGCCCTGGGCCTATCGCATCCCCTCGCTGCTGAGCGCGGTCGCGGCCGTGCTGCTGACGGCATGGATCGGCAGCACGCTGTTCGGCGCGTCGGCCGGCGTGGTCGCGGCGCTGCTGCTGGCGACGTCGCTGCTGATGGGGGTCGAGGCCCGCATGGCCAAGATCGACGCCACCCTGCTCGCCGCCATTCTGGTCGCGCAGGCCAGCCTGCTGCGGATCTACCTGGACGGCCTCGCGGGTACCGCGACCCGGCGGCGTTGGGCGGTGCTGCACTGGGCGGCGCTCGGCGTAGGGCTGATGCTGAAGGGGCCGCTGATCCTGCTGGTCAGTTGGGGCACCATCCTCGGACTGGTGCTGTCGGAACGCCGGGTCGCCTGGCTGCGGCGCCTCCATGCGTCTTGGGGTTTTCCGATCATGATCGCGATCGTCCTGCCATGGTGCGTGGCGATCGGCGTGGCCAGCGGCGGCGACTTCTTCGCAAAATCCGTCGGCGACAACTTCCTCGGCAAGGTTGCCCAGGGTCAGCAGGCGCATGGCTTCCCGCCGGGCTACTACCTCGGCGTGTTCGCCGCCAGCTTCTGGCCCGGCTCGCTGTTCGCCGTGCTGGCGCTGCCCTTCGTCTGGGCACAGCGGCACCTGGCATCGGTGCGTTTCCTGCTGGCCTGGATCGTCCCGACCTGGCTGCTGTTCGAATTGGTGGCGACCAAGCTGCCGCACTACGTGCTGCCGACCTATCCGGCGATCACCTGTCTGACAGCCGCGGCGGTGCTGGCGCCGGACGCGTGGCGATTCGGCCGGACCTGGCGCTGGATTGGCCGGGTTTATGGCGCGGTCTGGCTGATGATCGGCTTGGCGCTGGCGGTAGCAGGGCCGGTTTTGCTCCGGGTACTGGAGCGGCGGATCGACGCGCTGCCGATCGTGGCCAGCATCGCCGGAGCGGCGCTGATCGCCGCGGCGGGCTGGGCCGCTTGGCGGCAGCAGCCGCGCCCGGCCATGGCCCTGGCAGGTGTGTCGGCGCTGGTGCTGTTCACCAACGCCTACGCCGCCGTGCTGCCCAACCTCACCACGATATGGCTCAGCCCCCGCATCGCTGCGGCGGTCGCGGCCGTGCGGCCCTGCCCAACCAGCGTGCTGGCCTCGAGCTCATACAGCGAGCCCAGCCTTGTGTTCGACGTCGGCAAGGACACGCGCCTAGTCGACGCTGCCGCTGCCGCCGACTACCTTGCGAGCCACGCCGCGTGCGGCCTGGCGCTCATCGGCGCGCGCGAGGAGGCAGCGTTCCAAGCGCGCCTGCAAGTCCTGAGCGTAACACCACGGGCGCTGGCCGAGGTTGACGGCCTGAACTATTCGACCGGCCGCCGCCTCACGCTCACGATCTACGCCGGATCATAGGCCGCCGGCCGCCCGCGAACATATCACACGGCGAACGCCGTGCGGCCCTCGCTTTGACCATAGGTGACGTAGTGCAGCAGCGGATCCGCCCCGGCCGCCTTCACGTCGGAGTAGGCGGCCAGATACTTGTGGGTGCTGAACTGCGCCGAGGGGTCGCGGCCCTCCGTCCAGCCATACTGCTCGTAGTGCAGCAGCGGGTTGATGTGCGCCGCCGCCACGTCCGGGTTGTGCGACAGGTAGTAGTTGGTGTCGAAGAACGCGTCCGGGTTCAGCCCCTTCTGCCAGCCGGTCGCGTCATAGCTCGCCGCCGCCTGCTGCTGTCCGGCGACGCCCGGGATCGGCGTCAGACCGAGCTGCTGGTCATAATAGGCCGCGTCCACTAGCAGGTCGGCCGCCGGGCCACCACCGGGCAGGAAGGCCATCCGACCTCACCATCCATCAGTTTAGCAGGCACTCCCAGAGCTTTGGCAGCGGCAGGGCTCGGAGCATAAGTCTGACAGCTGTGCGGAGGCCTCGGGTAAACCAGGAAAGCTTGCTTCTGGCAAGTTTTC
>JAABUR0100006541.1_pt1 | contig 14177 bp, 13 predicted proteins | sample 5560091 | NCBI WGS metagenome assembly JAABUR01 (sample SAMN10711879, study PRJNA513375) | rock metagenome | isolation source: Antarctica rocks | place: Antarctica: Victoria Land, University Valley sud
CCAGCTCGGCGGCGTCGCGGCCGCGGCCCCGCTCGCGCACCGCGTCGAGCTCGATCGCATCCTCCGCTCGGCTGCCGGCCCGATCAGGTCGGCGATCGTCGAGGACCCCGTCCCCCGTTCGTGGACCGGGCACCACGGGGCTGCTCTCCATGGCCTCCTACCCCTCGCTCCAAAGCGGAGAGGCCGATCCTATGTGGCGCTGACCGTGTGTCAGGCGTGCACTGCGCGCTGCGCGTGGGTGGGGCTCGCGGGCTGCTCCGACAGGTTGGCCAGGAACAGCGTCTTGTCGATGCGGCCCTGGAAGATGGGGACGCCCATCTCCATGCATCTCTCGATGACCTCGCGACGCTCGAGGCCCGCCTCCCGAGCGAGCTCCGTGGGCGTGAGATGGATTGCCATCGGACTCCGACCTCCCGTGCGATTTGTCACGTTCCCATGACCGTAGCGAAGCCGGCGGACGCACTCAACCGCATCTCCTCAATCCGAGCTAAACATTCGCCGAGGCTCGCGATCACACCGGATTCGGGATATCGACCCACACATGGTCGACCCCGAACCGCTCGGCCAGCAGGTCGCCCAGCCGGCGCACGCCGAACGTCTCGGTGGCGTAGTGGCCGGCGGCGATGAAGTGGATGCCGGCCTCGCGCGCGTCGGCCATCACGTGCTCCTTCGGCTCGCCGGTGAGGAACGCGTCGTAGCCCTCGGCAGCCGCCTGGGGGAGCCGGCCGGCGGCGCCGCCGGACACGATCGCCAGCCGGCGGATCTCCGGTGGGCCGGCGTCGAACACGAGCGGCTCGCGCCCCGTGGCCGCCGCCACGCGGCCGAACAGCTCGGACGCCGGCACGGGCTGCGCGAACGTCGCGCCGCGGCCGATGCCGGCGAACCCGACGTGATCCGAGGCGCCCAGCGCGGCCGCCAGCAGCGCGTTGTTGCCGACCTCCGGGTGCGCGTCGAGCGGCAGGTGGTAGGCGGCGAGGGCGACGCCGTGCTTGAACAGCGGGCGCAGCCGCTCCGCCTGCTGGGGCGTCAGGCCGGCCTGCTCGAAGGTCCAGAACAGGCCGTGGTGGACCAGCACCAGCTGCGCGTCCTCGGCGACCGCGCGCTCGAAAAGGGCACGCTGGGCTGTGACACTCGTGACAAGACGAGTAACCTCCCCCGGTCCGGGTACCTGTAGCCCGTTGACTCCGATGTCGTCGAACCGGCCGGGGTCGAGCAGGTCATCGAGGAATCCGATGAGATCGCGCATGTCAGCCATGTCTTCCCCCCCTTGCAGTTGGAAACGAGAGCATCCGGTCGGATGAGCGTCATGGTTCGCCGTTCGCGCAGCCGGGAACCGGGCCTCAGGGACTCCGTCGACGGGATGGTGGCGTGACCGTGGAGGCTATGGACATGTCGAGCGCCGGGGTGCTGGAGCGCTCCGACCAGCCGGCCGGAGCGACCGACCACCAGCTGGTGAGCGCCGCGCGGCTGGGGAACGATCGCGCCTTCGAGCAGCTCTACTCGCGCTATCAGCGCCGGATCGCGGCCTACGTGTACGGCATGGTCAAGGACTACGGCCGCGCCGAGGACATCACCCAGGAGGTGTTCCTCTCCGCCCTGCGCCGGATGCGCGAGACCGAGCGGCCGATCGCCTTCAAGCCCTGGATCTACGAGATCGCCAAGAACGCGTGCATCGACGCCCACCGGCGCGGGCGCCGCGCCGAGGAGGTCTCCTTCGACGCGGACGACCGGCTCTCGCCGTCCGACCACGGCCGGCTCGTCGCCGTCGGTCCGAGCCCCGACGCGGCGGTCGACGCCAAGCAGGACCTCGACAACCTGTGCGGCGCGTTCGGCGGGCTCTCCGAGAGCCACCACCAGATCCTCGTCATGCGCGAGCTCGAGGGGCTGAGCTACAAGCAGATCGGCGAGCGCATGGGCATGAGCCGCCCCGCCGTCGAGAGCACGCTGTTCCGGGCCCGCAAGCGCCTGGGCGAGGAGTACGACGAGCTGGCGTCGGGCGCCCGTTGCCTGCGCATCCAGGCCATCATCGCCGACGCCGGCGGCGCCCGGGTCGGGCTCCGCGACCAGCGCAAGCTCACCCGCCACCTGTCGCACTGCCAGCCCTGCCGGCAGGTCGCCGTGCTCGCCGGGCTCGACGTCGCCGTCACGCGGCGCCGCCGCGTGGCCGAGAAGATCGCCAGCTGGCTGCCGCTGCCCGCGTTCCTGCGGCTCCGGCGCGGAGACGGCGAGAGGTTCTCGCCGGGCGGCGGTGGCTGGATGGCCCATGCGCCGAGCTTCGCCGAGCCGTTGAGCTCCGGTTGGAGCAAGGCCGCGGCCGGTCTTGCCGCACTGGCCGTGGCCGGCGCCGGGGTCGGTGTCGGGACATCGGCCGGCGACAAGCGCGACGAGCGCGGCACGGGCTTCCGTCCCAGCGTCGAGCGGACCGCCGGCGGCGCCGGCGGCAAGGCGGCGGTGACGCCCGCGCCGGCCCGCAAGTCGGGCGACGCGGCGACCGCGCGCCAGGGCGGTGCCAGGACGGGGACACAGCGCGCCGGCGCGGCCGGCCGTGGCACGCAGGCGCCCGGGCAGCCTCCGGCGGCGCGTGACGGCAGCAAGCCGGCCGCCGGCGGCGGTGGCGGCAACGGCGGCGGTAGTGGCGGTGGCGGTGGCGGGAACGGCACGCCGCGGACGCCCTCGCTCCCAGGGGCCAACGACCTTCCGGCCGTGAAGACGCCCAACGTCCCCAAGATCGACGTTCCGGCGGTGCGCACGCCGAACCTGCCGAGGAGCGACGTGCCCGTCGTCGGCGGCGGTCGCCCGGTGCAGGATGCGGTCGACGGCGTGAACGACACCGTCGACAAGGTTCGCGATACGGTCAACGACACCGTCGACAAGGTTCAGCCGATCGTCCCGGACCCGCCCACGGTCGTGCCGAACGTCGGCCAGACGGTGGACGACCTGGGCGACGCCGTCGACGACTTGTCCGATACGGCCGGCGGCCTGCTCAACCCCTGACCAGCGCCGAGCCCGGATCCGTCGATCGATCGATTCAGGCTAAGATGACGCTCCTTCGGGGCGTGGCGCAGCCTGGTAGCGCGCACCGTTCGGGTCGGTGAGGTCCCGAGTTCAAATCTCGGCGCCCCGATTGCAGCGATGGGCCCCCGCGACCTGCGAGTCGCAGGGGCCCTTTCGCTTGCTCACTATGGTTGCGCCCCGGCAACCATGAGCGACACCGAGCGGAAAGAGATGAGCGCGACGCCGCCAGGGGTGGCGCAGCCGGTCTCCGCCGGGGTGATCGCCTCGCTGGTCGGGTTCGCGAGCACCTTCGCGCTCGTGCTGGCCGGGCTGCGCGCGGTGGGCGCCGACGAGGCGCAGGCCGCGTCCGGGCTCGCGTTCCTGTGCCTGGCGATGGGCGTGATCGCGATCGGGCTGGGGCTGCGCTACCGGACGCCGCTGGCGATCGCCTGGTCGACGCCGGGCGCCGCGCTGCTGATCTCCTCGGGCGGCGTGCCGGGCGGCTACGCGGCGGCGCTCGGGGCGTTCGCCGTGACGGGCGTGCTGATCGTGCTCGCCGGGCTCTGGCGGGCGCTGGGACGCTGGGTGGCGGCGATCCCGCCCGCGCTGGCCGGCGCGATGCTCGCCGGCGTGCTCCTGCCCGTCTGCATCGCGCCGGTGCGGGCGGTCGCCGAGCTGCCGCTCGAGGCGGGCCCCGTGGTCCTGGCCTGGGCGCTGCTCGTGCGCGTGGCGCGCCCCTGGGCCGTCCCGGGCGCGCTCGCGGTGGCGGCCGTGGTGATCGCACTCGATCCGCAGGACACGGCGGCCGGGCTGCCCCTGGCGCCGGCGCTCAGCTTCACGGTGCCGCGCCTGGACCCGGGGGCGCTGGTCGGGCTGGCGCTGCCGCTGTTCGTGGTCACCATGGCGTCGCAGAACATCCCCGGGATGGGCGTGCTCGCCGGCTTCGGCTACCGGGCGCCGCTGCGGCCGGCGCTCGTCTCGACCGGCGCGGCGACGGTGCTCGGCGCGCCGTTCGGCGCGCACGCGATCAACCTTGCGGCGATCACCGCCGCGCTCGTCGCCGGACCCGACGCGCACCCGGACCCCGCGCGCCGCTGGGTCGCGTCGGTCAGCAGCGGGGTCGCCTACCTCCTGCTCGGGCTGATCGCCGGGCTGGCGACGGCGCTGATCGCCGTCGCCCCGCCGCTGCTGATCGAAGCGGTCGCCGGGCTGGCGCTGATCGGCGCGCTCGGCGCCGCGATCTCGGCGGCGCTCGCCGACGCCGAGCGGCGCGAGGCGGCGATCGTGACGTTCGTGGTCAGCGCGTCGTCGATCACCGCGCTCGGGATCAGCGCGCCGTTCTGGGGGCTGGTGGCCGGACTGGCCTATCTTGCGCTGCAGTGGAGGCCGGCGCGCCGGCGCGAGCCTGCCCGCCAGGCGGCATAGGCTGCCGGCACGCTCACGCGGGCTGCGCGGTCCGGCGCCGCCGCACGCCGTACGCGGCGCCGGCGGCGAGGAGCAGCACGACGGCGATCGCCCATGGCGCCGCGCGATCGCCGGGCGCCTGCGCCGCGTGCGGCGGCCGCGCCGGCGGCGCCGCCCGCGGGGCGCCGACGCCGAACGTCGCGCGGTCGACCACGGCGAGCGGCTCGGCTCCGTCGGTGACGATCAGCTCGCGGCCCCCGGCGGGCAGCGCCAGGCGGAGGCTGACCAGGTCGTCGCGGCCGCTGAGCGCATCGAGGTCGATGCACGCCGCCTCGCCGCGCGCGGTGTCGAGCGCGTGCACGAACGGGTGCGCCCCGGCCCCGTCGTAGAGCGTGTACGCCCAGCGCCCGTCCGGGCTGGTCGACCGCGTGATCGGGAAGCCGCGCATCCGCTCGTCCGGCTCGCGCGGGTCGACGATCGCCCCGGGGGCGAGGCGGCCGGTGCGGAGGTCGTACGCGCGCACGGCGTAGCGGGTCGGGTCCCGGCGCGAGCGGTACTGGACCAGGTACATCGTCGCGCCGTCCGGCGAGATGGCGTCGAAGCTGAAGTCGCCGCGCAGGCGCACCACGTCGCGCAGGCGCAGCCGGGGGGCGTCGAGCACCGCGAGCGTGGTCCGCGCGCGCGGGAAGCGCGGGCGCGGGCGGATCAGCACGAGCGTCCGCCCGTCCGCCGAGAGCCCGCTCGCGGACGCGTCGAGCGCGACGGCCGGGATCGTGAACGCACCGGGCACGACCCGCGAGCGCAGCACCTGGCCACCGTCGCGGCGCACCCGCGCGACCACGGTGGCGCGCCCGGCCGGCAGCGTCACGTACCGCGCCGCCGAGCCGGGGGTCGTGACGCCGGATCCGCCTGCGTCGATGCCGCCGACCGGCAGCCCATCGCCCTCGGCGGCTGCGGGTGCCAGCCCGGCGAGCGCGAGCGCCAGCCCCGCGATGGTCACGTTCCTGCGTCCTCGTCGCATCGTCCCTCCGACCTCGAACCAGCTGCCGACCGGTATACGAGCCCGGCGGCGCGAGCGGTCCCGCGGCGGCTGTCAGTCGGTGAGCCAGGTGGTGCGGTGGCCGTCCTCGCGCCACAGCACCGGGAAGAACGCCTCATCGAGCTCGCGCTCGCCGGGGCGCCGATAGCGCGAGTAGACCGGGTGCGGCGCGCCGTCGCCCCACGTGGTGGCGGTCGAGACCATGTGGGAGATGATCGCGCGGCGCTCGCCGTCGGCGCGCTCGTTCGGCGGGCTGCCGTGGAACGTCCAGCCGTCGTGGAAGGCGGCGCCGCCGGCCGGGACCTCGATCGGGATGAGCTCCAGCTCGGCGCCGTCGGGGAGCGAGTCGCGCACGTGCGCGAGCCAGTCCTCGGGCGCGTGGAACGTGCCGCCCGCGCCGGCGCGCGGCCAGTGGTTGGAGCCGCGCACGTAGAAGATCGTGCCGGTGTCCGCGCGGGTGTCGTCAAGCGCCATCCAGCACGTCGTCATGTTCTTCGGGGAGAGGAACTCCAGGTAGGCGGCGTCCTGGTGGCACAGCAGCGCCTTGCCCGACGGCGGCTTCCAGATCATGTTGTCCTGGATCAGGCGCAGGCCCGGCAGGCCGGCCAGGGCGGCGCCGAACGCGGCGGTGCGCTCGGCCAGCACCGTGCGCGCGAGCGTGCGGTCGGCCTTCCAGACGTTGCAGAGCTGGCGCGTGCGGTCGGGCGGCGTCGTGGCGGGGTCGTAGTTGACCTCGTCCGGCGCCAGGCCGGTCTCCCACTCGTGCTCGAAGCAGCGGTGGAAGCGCTCGCGCACGGGCTCGATCTCGGCGGCTTCGAGCCACCGCTCGACGACCAGGAAGCCGTCGCGCCGGTACGCCTCGATCTGGTCCGGGGTGGGGAGCACGGCCGGCATCGTAGTCAGTGGCGGCGCGTGACGCTCCACCACGCGCGGCCTCAGCGGCGCCCCGCGTCCAGCAGGCGGCGCAGGAAGCGCTTGGTCTCCGGCTCCCGCGGCGCGGTGAAGATCGCCTCCGGTTCGCCGCGCTCGAGGATCAGGTCGTCGTGCAGGAAGCAGACCTCGTCGGGCGACCTCGCGCGCGAACGCCATCTCGTGGGTGGCGATGAGCATCGTCATGCCCTCCGCCTTGAGCTCGCGGATCGCGGTCGGGACCTCGCCGACCGGCTCGGGGTCGAGCGCGCTCGTGACCTCGTCGAGCAGCAGCGCGCGCGGGCGCGTGGCCAGCGCGCGGGCGTTCGCCACGCGCTGCTGCCGGCCGCCGGAGAGCCGGTCGGGGCGTCGGCGAGCTCGGCCAGCGACGTGGCGTCCGCCTTGGGGATCGACTTCAGCGACAGCACGGCCTGGGGGGCGGTGTAGTAGGGCGTCGGGAAGTCCACGCGCTCGGCCCGCTTGGGCGTGATCGAGATCTGGTTGATGTCGAAGTCGAACTTCTTCGGGCCCGGCGCAGGGTGCAGCGGGGATCCTATCCGCGGCGGCCCCCGGCCGTTCGGGCTCGGTGGGGCGGTCTCCCCGGCGCCGTAGGATGCGCGGCGCCTGATGCCGCGCATCGCGCTCGACCTCGCGCCGCTGCGCGCGTCGCACGACCTCCGGCTGCTGCTGACCGGGGAGTTCCTGACGAGCCTCGGCACCCAGGCCGCGCTCGTCGCGCTGCCCTACCAGGTCTACACGCAGACGGGCTCGGCGCTGCTGACCGGCCTGCTGGGGGCGGTAGAGCTGGGGCCGCTGATCGCCGCGGCGCTGCTGGGCGGCGCGGCGGCGGACCGGATGGACCGGCGCCGGCTGCTGCTGGTCGTCCAGGTCGGGTTGATCCTCACCGCCTCCGCGCTCGCGGCCGGTGCACTGGCGGGCGAGCCGCCGCTGTGGCTGCTCTACCTGCTCGCCGCGACGATCGCCGGCTTCGGCTCGCTCGAGGGCGTCGTCCGGGTGGCGCTGGTGCCCAACGTCGTCGGGGCCGAGCACCTCCGCGGGGCGCTGGCGCTCTCGTGGGGGCTCTACCAGGTGACCGCCGTGGTCGGCCCGGGAGCGGGGGGCCTGCTGATCGCGGCGGCCGGCGTGGAGGGCGCCTACCTGGCGGATGCGGTGAGCTGCCTGGCGATGCTCGCCGCGGCGTCGCGGCTCGGGCCGCAGCTGCCGCGCGGGCAGCGCGCCGGCGACCCGGAGGGCGTGCGCCGCTCGATCGCCGAGGGCCTGCGCTTCGTGCGCGGCAACCAGGCGCTCAAGGGATCGTTCGCCATCGACCTGCTCGCGATGACCTTCGGGATGCCGCGCGCGCTGTTCCCGGTGCTCTCGATCGCCGTCTACGGCACCGGCGCGGCGGGCACGGGCGCGCTGTTCGCCGCCGTGTCGGCCGGCGCCACCGTGGCGGCCCTCACGACCGGCTGGCTCGGCGGCGCGCGCCGCCTGGGCCGGATCGTGATCGGCGCGGTCGCCGTCTGGGGGCTCGCGATCGCGGGCGTGGGGCTCGTCGGCTCGCTGTGGCTCGCGGCGCCGCTGCTGGCGATCGCCGGCGCGGCCGACTCCGTCAGCGCGCTGTGCCGCTCCACGATCAACCAGACCGTCACGCCCGACGCGTTGCGCGGGCGCATGTCGTCGGTGTTCATGATCGTGGTCACGGGCGGGCCGCGGCTGGGCGACGTGGAGTCCGGCCTGGTCGGCTCGCTCGCCGGGGCGCGCTTCGCCGTGCTGTCCGGCGGGCTGGCCTGCGTCGCCGGCATCGCCGCGGTCGTGCTCGCCTTCCCGGCGCTGCTCGCCTACGACGCGGAGCAGGCGATCGGCAGCGGATAGGGCTAGGTCACCAGCTGCGTGACCAGCCGCTCGAGCTCCGCGGCCGGATCGTCGCTCAGGCCCGTGTGCACGGCCGAGCACTGGATGATCGTGCTCGACGGGGCGACGAGCCAGTGGAAGCGCTCGGACGCCGGCAGCGCCGCGATCGGGCCGGCCCGCGGATCGCCCGCCGCGATCCGCTCGAGCGCGTCGAGGTGGCCGCGCAGGCCGTCGAGGTCGACGTCGGGCGCGACCGCGCGCAGCCGTGCCACGTCGAGCGCGACTCGCGCGGCGAGGAAGCGGCGCGGGCGGCAGAACAGCACGACGCCGGCGTTCACGCACTCGCCGCGCTCCACCCGCGGGACCACGCGCACGATCGCGTACTGGAACGGGCTAGGCGGCAAGGCGCGCCTCCTCGGCCTCGGCGGCGAAGCCGCGCGGCGCGGCCAGCCGGCGGCACAGGTACTCCGCGTACTGCGCCCGCGCGCGCGGCGCGAACCAGGCGTCCGGGACCGCGGCGAGCACGCCCTCGACGACCGGCCGGTCCAGCCGCGGCGCGAGCCGCGCGTCGGCCGCGCCGATGTCCCCGGCGCACGGCAGCAGCACGTGGTTGCGGATCGCCGGGAACGGGCGCAGCGCGTCGGCGGGCGGGTCCTCCCAGGCGTGCTGCAGGTACAGCGCGGCGCCGTGGTCGATCAGCCACAGGCGGCCGTGCCAGAGCAGCAGGTTCGGGTTCTGGGGCGAGCGGTCGACGTTGGTCACCAGCGCGTCGAGCCACACGATCTCGGCGGCGAGCTCCGGATCGGGCGGCGGGCCGGCCGCCGGGTTGTACGTGAGCGAGCCGGGCAGGAAGTCGAGGCCGACGTTGCGCCCGCCGCTGGCCGCGATCAGGTCCTGGATCTCCGGGTCGGGCTCGGCGGCGCCGAGCTGCGGGTCGAGCTCCATGAACACGATCTCCGGCACCGGCAGCCCGGCGGCGCGGGCGAGCTCCCCCGCCACCACCTCGGCCAGCAGCGCCTTGGCGCCCTGGCCGGCCCCGCGGAACTTGAGCACGTACAGCCCGTCGTCGTCGCCCTCGACCAGCCCGGGCATCGAGCCGCCCTCGCGCAGCGGGGTCACGTAGCGCGTGGCGTGGACGGTCCGCACCGCGGCGACTGTACCGGTGCCAGGCGCGCGCCACCGGCCCGGGGCTGTGCGATCCTGAGCCGATGACGGGTGTGCGAGGCGCCGGGGTCGCGCTGCTCGCGGTCGTCGTCGCGATCGCGAGCTGCGGCGGGGGCGGCGACGACGCGGCCGGCGGCCGGGCGACCTCCACGCCTGCGTCCGCCCAGGCGCCGGCTGCGCCCGAGGCCACCGCCACGCCCCAGGCCGCAGCCGCCGCGCGTGGCGTCCGGCTCAGGAAGGTCGGCGACTTCGCCGCGCCCGTCTACGTCACCTCGCCGCCCGGCGACCGGCGGCGGCAGTTCGTCGTCGAGCAGGGTGGCCGCGTCATGGTCCTCCGCGACGGGCGCAAGCTCGGCACGCCGTTCCTCGACATTCGCGGGGAGGTCACCGCAGGCGGTGAGCAGGGCCTGCTCTCGGTCGCGTTCGCGCCCGACTACGCCCGCAGCGGCCGCTTCTACGTCTACTACACCGACCGCGCGGGCGACCAGCGGATCGTCGAGTACACGCGCAGCACCGCCGAGCGCGCCGACCCGGGCTCCGCGCGGCTGGTGCTGCGGATGCCCGACGCGGAGTCCAACCACAACGGCGGGCTGCTGCGGTTCGGGCCCGACGGCCTGCTCTACGTCGGCACGGGCGACGGCGGCGGCGGGGGCGACCAGCACGGGGTGCGGGGCAACGCCCAGGACCTCGGCTCGCTGCTCGGCAAGATCCTGCGCATCAACCCGCGCGCGAGCGGCGGGCGCGCCTACCGGGTGCCGAGCCGCAACCCGTTCACCGGTCGCTCCGGCGCGCGCGGCGAGATCTACGCGTACGGCCTGCGCAACCCGTGGCGCTACTCCTTCGACCGCAGGACCGGCGACCTGGTCATCGGCGACGTCGGCCAGAACGAGTACGAGGAGATCGACTTCGTGCGCAGGGGCAAGGGACGAGGCGCGAACTTCGGCTGGCGGCCGTTCGAGGGGCGGGCGCGATACACGCCCGGGGAGCCGGCGGCCGGTCACGTCGCGCCGGTGATCGTCCGTTCGCATGCGTCCGGCCACTGCTCGATCACGGGCGGCGTCGTCGTCCGCGACCCGGGGCTGCCCGGCCTGCGCGGCCGCTACGTGTTCGGCGACTTCTGCAAGGGGCGCGTGGAGTCGGCGCGGTTGTCGAAGGGCCGGGCGCGCCGCGTGCGTCGCACGTCGCTGAAGGTGGCGAGCCTGTCCTCGTTCGGCGAGGACGCCCAGCGCCGCGTGTACGCCGTGTCGCTGGACGGGCCGGTCTACCGGATCGTCGCGCGTTGACCGCGATCGAGGTGGCGCTCGTCCGGGCGGCCAACCCGTCGCCCTTCACGCTGAGCGGTACCAACACCTGGGTCGTGGGCCGCGATCCCGCCTGGGTCGTCGATCCCGGGCCGGCGCTCGAGGCGCACCTGGCCGCGGTGGCCGCGGCGGTGGCCGCGCGCGGGGGCGCGGGAGGCATCGCGCTCACCCACGACCACGCGGACCACATGGAGGGGCTGGCCGCGCTGCGCGACCGGCTCGGCGCGCCGCCGGTCGGCGCGATGCGCGCAGCCGCCGACGTCGCCCTGCGCGACGGCGACGCCTTCGGGCCGTTCACGGCGCACCACGTGCCCGGCCACGCCGCCGACCACCTCGTGTTCGTCGCCGGCCGCGCCGCGTTCACCGGCGACGCGGTGCTCGGCGAGGGCAGCGTCTTCATCGCGCCCGATGGCGGGTCGCTCGGTTCCTACCTGGACGGCCTGCGGCGCCTGCGTGCGCTGGGGCTCGAGCGCATCCACCCCGGCCACGGGCCGGAGATCGACGATCCGGGGGCCAAGCTCGACGAGTACGTCGCGCACCGACTGGAGCGCGAGCGCCGCATCCTCGCGGCGCTCGACGCGGGCGCGCGCACCGAGGAGGAGCTGCTCGCGGCGGCCTGGGACGGCGTGCCCGAGGCGCTCCGGCTGCCCGCCGCCTGGACGTTGCGGGCGCACCTGGAGAAGCTGCGCGAGGAGGGCCGGCTGCCCGCCGGGGCGGGCGGCTGACGGACGCGCGCCCGCTCCTCACGGCCCCGCGGCCTCGTCCAGGCGTCGCCGGGCCAGCGTCTGGGCGGCGGCCAGCGGGGTCGTGCCGGCGGCTTCGGCCATGTCGAACACGGCGCGCAGGGTGTCGCCGACGGCCAGCACGCGCGCCCGGGCCCGCTCGGCCGCGTAGCCCTCGGGCTCGAACTCGACGGCGATGTTGATGACGCCGCCGGCGTTGGCGACGAAGTCCGGCGCCCAGAGGATCCCGCGGGCCTGCAGCGCGCCCGCGAGCTCGTCGGACGCGAGCTGGTTGTTGGCGGCGCCGGCCACGGCGCGGCAGCGCAGCGCGGGCACCGACTCGTCGTCGAGCACGCCGCCCAGCGCGCACGGCGCCACGACGTCGACCTCGGCGCGCAGCGCGTCGCCCGGCTCGGCCCACGCCGCGCCCAGCTCGTCGGCGAGCGCGCGCTTGGCCGGCGCGACGTCGGCCAGGACCAGCGCGGCGCCGCCGGCCGCCAGTCCGCGGGCCAGCGCGCCGCCGACGTGGCCAAGCCCGATCACGGCGATGCGGCGGTCCGTCAGGTCGCCGGTTCCCCACACCCGCTCGCACGTGACGCGGATCGCCGTCTCGACGCCGAGCGCCGTCCACGGGCTCGGGTCGCCCGAGCCCCCGCGCTCCGGCGCGAGCCCCCCGACGTGCTCGGTCCGCTCGGCGATCACGGTCATGTCGCCGTCGGAGGTCCCGACGTCCTCGGCGGTCACGTAGCGGCCGTCGAGCTGGGCGATGCTGTCGCCGAAGTCGAGCAGCGCGTCGCGGCGGCGGGCCGGCGCGAGCGTGGGGGCGTCGGCGGGCAGCATGATCACGCCCTTGCCGCCGCCGAGCGGTAGCCCGGCCACCGCGGACTTCGAGGTCCGCGCGCGAGAGGCGCAGCGCGTCGCGGACGGCCGCGCGCGAGTCGCCGTAGGCCCACATCCGGCAGCCGCCGAGCGACGGGCCGCGGGCGGTGGAGTGCACCGCGATCACGGTGTAGAGGCCGGAGCGCCGGCCGCGGCGCACGAGGAGCTCCTCGTGGTCGAGCGTCTCGAGGTAGCGGTCGATGCCGGCGAGCCTACCGCCGGGGCGGCTCGGGTCAGCGCTCGGCGGGCGGCGGCGCGGTGGCGTCCGGCTGCGCGGGCGCGACCGGCGGGGGCGCCGGGGCGTCCGGCTGGGCGGCGGTGGCGGGGACGTGCGTCTCGGCCTCCGGGGCAGCGGTGCCGCTCGCCGGGTCGGCGGCGGCCGGCACGGTCGCCGTGCCGGTCTCCGCCGGCGTCTCGTCGGGTCCGGCGGTGCCGCCGGAGGCGACCTGCGGCCGCTCGCGGACGACGAACGGCGGCGTCTCCTGGCCGACGACGCGGACCGGGTCGGGCGGCGGCGCGGTGATCTCGAACTCCTCGGTGACGGATGCCGCGCCCTGCTCCGCACGCTCGCGACGCGGTGCGGCGGCCGGCGCCGCAGGGCGGGTCACGGAGCGGGGGAGCCCTGCGCTCGCCGGGACCGCCGGCTGGAAGGCAAGGCCCAGGGCCGGCGCGCTGGCGGTCCGTGCGGCGGTCGCCGCCGGGCGCTCGCGCTTGGGCGGCGGATCGGCGGTGAGCTTTCGCACCTCGACGGCCCCGCCGGCGGTCAGCGCGGTGGCGCAGACCACGGCGGCGACCTTGCACGCCGTGGCCGTCGCGGCGCCGCCCATCAGCGCCGCGCCGCCACCGCCGCCCGCGGCGGCCGCTCCGCCGCCCGCGCCGATCAGCTTGGCCAGCAGCGCGGCCGGCCCGGCGCCGGCGGGCGCCAGGGCGGCGAACGAGCGGCGCACGCCGCGCAGGGCCTGGCGGTACTCGCGGCAGCCCGAGCACTCGCGCATGTGCCGGCGCGCGCGGCCGGAGGCCTTCACGCCGCGGTCGTAGGAGGCCATCAGGTCGCGCCGGATCTCGCCGCAGTCGGCGTCGCGCGACTCCTGCGCCTCGACCAGCCCGACGCGCGCCCGCACCAGCAGCGACTTGACGGCGGGCACGGTCACGTCCAGGGCGCCGGCGAGGTCGGCGTAGCTCAAGCCGTCGATCTCGCGCATCAGCAGCGCGGAGCGCTGCTGCTCGGGCAGCCGGCCGACGTCCGCCACCAGGCGCTTGAGGTCGTCGCGGCGCTGGGCCTCGTCGACCGGGTCCAGCAGCGGCTTGCGCGACATCTCGAAGATCTCCGAGGCGGCGGGATGCGGCCGGCGCAGGTGGTCGATGCAGCGGTTGTGCGCCACGCGGTACAGCCAGGCGCGCACGTTGACGGCCCGGCTGTCGCCGCGCAGCGCGCCGAACGCGCGCACGAACACGTCCTGCAGCACGTCCTCGGCGTCCTGGCGCGAGTAGCCCGAGAGCATCTGGCGCACGTAGGCGAACAGCCGCTGGCGGTAGCGGTCGTGCAGCACGCCGAACGCGTCGTCGGAGCCGGCCCGGAACAGCGCGACGAGCTGCTCGTCGGAGCGCAGGCGCAGGCGCAGGAGCGGGATGGCAAGCGGCAGCCGGCTCAGTCCCGCCGGTGCGTGCAAAGCTGACGCTTCCACTTCTCCAAGCTCCTCGATTCGCGATCCAGGCTCTCGCCAAGCCTAACCGTGATGGTGGCGGGAAGTCGCGCAGTTGCCAAGTCGACGAGTGTGATGTCTTTCAGCTCGTGGCCGACGAGCTGCCCGTGCGCCCCGGCGTGGCCGTCCCGCTGGCCGAGATCGAGCTGCGGACCAGCCGCTCGTCCGGCCCGGGGGGCCAGCACGCCAACGTGACCGCCTCGCGCGT
>JAABUR0100006542.1_pt1 | contig 14176 bp, 11 predicted proteins | sample 5560091 | NCBI WGS metagenome assembly JAABUR01 (sample SAMN10711879, study PRJNA513375) | rock metagenome | isolation source: Antarctica rocks | place: Antarctica: Victoria Land, University Valley sud
CTGCCTTTGTCATCTGCAGCGCTTTCCCAAAGAGCGTATAGCCGAGTTTATAATAGGCAGATCTTCGGTAGGCACCGCCAACGGCAGCTAAAGCGACAGAGGAAGTTGCCAAGGATATCAAAGAGTCGTGGGGGGAAGAGCTATACAGAGGAAGTAACAGCTCTACCATGCCTCGCTGCGAATCCGGATGGCGGTTGCACATGCTGAATCCATCAAAGAAGGCATTCACTGCTGGCTGGATCGGGTCTTCGCGTAGCGCTCGAGGGATGGGATTGACATACGACGCATTGTCGAGGCTGGATTCTCTGCAGACGGCCTGTGAAGGTTCCGGACTGCTGGAACTGGAGTAGCTTCGAGGAACCAATGACGTGCAGCGTGATTGGGGCCCCAATGGCTCTACCACGGACTCGCTGCACTTTGCCCCATCCGACGCAATCAACCCTGCACGGGAGTTCTTCCCAGCCTTTTGGCGTTGCGCTTTCAATCGGATGGACTGAGTCTGGTCACGCAGCACGAGATCAAAGTGGTGGATGTATCCGGGGCAGATTCGTCTTGATTTGACACATTGAGAGCAGGCAGGCAAGCCTTCATCGCACTAGAAATGCCACACCAGAGCCTTAGTCGGATTGTCTGAGACTGCGATCGGGCGGATGTTTCAGGGCAGGACAAGCGTACCTTGATTTTGCGCTTCTTGCAGTTCAAACAAGCCGCGCTCGGCTTTCCACCATAGACCATGGCCAGAAGTTTGGGTTAGGACGCAGAGACCAGCTTCCCATCTCGCCGGTATTACTTATAAAGGAGAACTCGAAGACGCTCAGCATGCATTAGGGTCCAGGCTGCGCGTCACAAGTGTGGCGAGGCTGGCTGGCTCCTTGGATCTATTCTTGAATCTCCAAGGTATCCTTCAAGCCACCGCTCTTTCGTTTCCGCAGTCTCTTTGCTTTGGGTGATGGTATTCGAGTACATGATGTAGGTAGGTAGGTAGGTAAGTACCTTAGGCACGTAGGTACGTTGTAAAGTGGGGCTGTGTTTGATTGGAGCCTACAGGGCTTCCCGTCACGCTAAGCTTGTTCTGGGGGATGCTTGCGCGGCGCGCGGCCATGACTACACACAGTACGGAATATCATACGTCCGTACGGAGTACATGTGTACTCTCGAGATGGTTTTTAGTTTATAGATAATTACTGTACTTTTCATGCCTAGAATGTCGATGGTTTGTCCCGTAAACTTAGGTGATCATCGCCCAGAAATCAACGGGGTCCGGCTATGGTAGGGCTACAAACTAAAAACCATCTCGAGAGTACGGTACGGTACGGAGTACGTACCTACTTCCGTACGTACTGTGGTAAGGCGGCTTATCAGCGGCCGCTAAGCCCATCAGAGTAAAGTATGCGAAAGGTCGGACCAATCCCGCAACAAGATTTAACCCGGATTGGTACACGATACAACACTAATCAATAATACGGACGTATTAATGGAAGGTACCAATGCTCCTGAAACTCACTATCATCTCCCATCTTATACAGAATAAGTACTTGGTACAAGAATAGGCAAGACTTTCACGTTGCCTAAAGTAGTCTGTTTTTGGATACAGCCACGTTGTTGTGTAAGGTAAGTAAGCTTGAAGAAACATGCCGACGTTGCGTATTCCGTACATAGTATCACATAAGCAACCGCCTAAGGGACGGATTACTTTCTACCGTATCTTCCTTCTTCAAGCATACCACTCCTCCAAGCTCCAAGCCCCAAGCTCCAAGCTCCACTTCTTTGCGATGCTGACTTCGCTTGATCCTTCACTATGTACTCGGAGCAATAAACATGCGTACTCGTAGATCCGATACTGCTAATCTGCGACACCGCCCGTATGCCGCACCACCACCACCACAACCCCTTTCTTGGCAGAGGCAGGCAGGGGCATCAACGTAACACTGTAACCGACCGTGAGATCCTATCAAGCTGCATGTGGTAGTCATGCCGAATGCATCTCCATGGACACGCGGCTCGTCTTCTTTCCACCTGAATTCCCCAAGGCTGTGTCTCGCTGTCCATGAAACCCTCTGTTGATATATAATCTAATCCCGTCTTTCTGACTACTCGTACTCTGCCCTGTTCTTTATCGATCAGGCAAACAGCGTGCTTGACGACCTTGCCTCTCTCCAACCGTATCAACCCTACTTCTATTTCTTTTCTTTCTTTTTTTTTGATTGATTTCCATTCAAACAACATCAGTAGCAAGACACTGAAAGATGGCACCCGGCCAGGATTGTCTCAATATCAATGCAACTTGTACAATTGAGGGGACCATTTATGGCTACTACCCTTCAGTACCCGCCAACGTCTTTTTCTGCGCCTTCTTCGGCCTCTGCCTGATCGTCCAGCTCGCTCAAGGGATAATCTTCAGATCATGGTCCTTTATGGTAGCATTGGGCGTAGGATGTCTCGGAGAAGCAATCGGTATGTCCAACACGCTTTCCTCCGTTCCCCTCAATACCGACTAATGAACCCCAGGCTATGTCGGCCGGATAATGCTCCACAGCAACCCTTATGATAATAACGGCTTCGACATCCAAATCACCTGCCTCATCATCGCGCCCGCCTTTTTCTCCGCCGGCATCTACCTCACCCTCAAACACATGATCCTCACCTTTGGCTCCGAACCCTCTCGCATCCCGGCAAAATGGTACACCTGGATCTTCATCGGCTGCGATCTCCTGTCGCTCGTGCTCCAAGGCGCCGGCGGAGGTATCGCTGCGACGGCCAAGATCACGTCCAACCAGAATCTGGGAAATAACATGATGATGGCGGGTATCGTGTGGCAGGTGTTTACCTTGCTCGTCTTCGGAGTCCTCGCCGGCGACTACTTCTACCGCCTGTATTCACGACGCGGGGAGATGGGACCAACGGCCACGACCATGATCGAAGACATCAAATTCCGCCTCTTCGCCGCCGGGCTCGTTCTCGCCTTCTTCGCCATCTTCACCCGCTGCTCCTACCGTATCGCCGAAATGGCCAAGGGCTGGAGAAACCCCATTATGCAAAACGAGACTGATTTCATCGTTCTCGACGGAGTGTAAGCCGGCCTTCACCCCCCCCCCCCAAAACGACCACCTTCCCATTCTTATGCAAATCAAAAATTCACTAACACGTATCCCCCCCAACAGCATGAACACCCTCGCCGTCCTCGCCCTCACAATCTTCCACCCAGGCTACTGCTTCCCGCAAATGCAAATGCGCAACAAACACCTCGTCACGGACGGCAACTTTGCAAAGTCCAAAATCGAATTGGACTACGAGTCCAACACCGCCTCGCCGCGGGATGACGAGGCGGTGCCGGAGAAGCAGCGCAGGGGGATTTTCCGCCGATGAGACTCCTCATTCGATAAGCGTCTCTGCTCTGGCTAGACTGGAAGGATACCCTACTGTAACACCTGCAGCTCTGTTTTGCTTGGCGGTTCGTTGAGTTTGTTCGCGGTTCGTTGACGGATGCGAGGGTTTTTTATATTTTGCATATAATGGAGGGTTAGATGGAGCATGGGATATGTAGATGTTCTAGACCGCGATAGAAATCTCTTCGGTTGAGTACCTGAGCGACAGACTCTCTGACGCGCGGTGCCATGCAATTATGTGACATACCCGTGAACACATGGTCCCAAAGCCTCGGGTCTTGGCGCCCTTGCTACATTTCGCCACAGTTCGGTCCTAGCGTCGCAAGGCATAAAGCGTAATTCCAGAACCAAGACCTGCCCTTCTCGCTCCCTCTCCCCCACAAACCATATCCATTCCCTTCGCTCTCCCCCATATTCCACAAACTCCCCACAATCCCACCTCCGCATCCCTCACCCCCCCTCTCACTCCTCACTCCCCCACCATCCCTCCTCGCTCCTCGCAGTCCCCAACCCCAGAACCCCAAACACAAAACGCCCAATCTCCATCCCGCCTAACGCTCTTCTCCACAAAACAAAACCCGCACCCTTAACAAATTCCGGGCACATGCGATACCGCTCAGCTCTGTTTGCCTTGGTGCATCCGTCCATGGCAAAGACTGCGAGGCACGCCTTTGCTTTGGGGTGACATCGAGTCTGTCCCTGGCCCCGGGGGGGCTTGTCGCTGAGGCAGTCGCGATAAGTAAGGTCGGTTTGGTTGCCGGGTTCCTCGGCTTTCGGCTCAATTGGGTTCTCGATGACCTTTTCTTTCTTTGGAGGCCTCTGCGATGACGAGGTCGCTACTATGCCGTTGGACATGCGGCTCCGAGGGTCCGATGGGCGGGGAAACGTTGGGGGCTTGGGTGTTGGTTGTTTGGCTACGGACGCTGGGTGCGCAGGCGTTGGTGGAAGGTTGGTTTGTTTGAGCCGGGGAGGGTTGGGCTCGTTGGTTATGATACCCACTGCTGGCTCGCTGCTTTGAGATCCTCTGTTCTTGGATAGCATAATACTGATCATGTCGTTGACGTACGGCTTGTCACGCTTCCACTGGCATGGAGATTGCGTGGATCGCTCGAGTTCCAATCGCCTTGTCGATTTTTCAATACACGCGCATTTGCTGATTGGAGAAGCAGCTCTCGGCTCACATACAGGTGAATGCAATGGGTCTCGGTGCTAGCAGTGGCGTCGCTGGCGCTATGGCGTTGCCGTTTTTGATCAGGCCTGTAGCTCAGGCGAATGGAGTGACTATGAAGCATCCTGTGATACTGGCTCTGTTGGGACCTGTGTATGTCCTTGTGGTTGATAATACCTCTCAACAGACCTCAGTCGGTTCTACGTCCTGCAGAACCACCTGTGTCTGCTTGAGTGGAGTATGTATGCAGGTGAATTACTTCCTGCGGTAAAGCGTGTCCGCAATTAGTCTTCGACCACGCCGCCCTTCACTTTCTGCTGCTCTCCCATCGGTTGATGACAGCCGTACCAGCCTTGAATGCTCTCTCACCGTCTATGTGAATACGCCTCCGTATCCAGCTTTCTTCGTAACTTTTCCAGTACATTCATGCTTATTGGACCTCAACCAGGCTCCTAGGAGTAAGGCGGTGCCACTGTCGATCATAGCACCTGGCCTATTAAGGGACTCATGGCCTCGTCTTTTCTTTTCACCCTTGATCACTTCTCCCTTCTTCGCCCTTGGTCTCTCTCTCCGATCCCTGGCTTCCTCCTTCGTTCCGTCCTTTTCTCCCTCCATAAACTTTGCACCATTAATTTTCTATCATGAGCGTCTTTTCGTCCGGAACGCATACCTTAACACATATAAAATATCCAGTAGTTGAAAGCGACGAAAAATAGGCGGATTTCAATATCGGTTTCAAGGCTTTTAATACGGACCTCTCAAGCTAAAAGCTGGAGTCGAACAAATCAGGGCCGGAAAATATACAAGGATATTTAACAGATTTTTCTGACACCCTGCCATCTATTGCAACCGTGGAACCGAGCGGTCGATCAAGTACCCCCTTCCTCCATGCTTAATTCCATAGCTTTCGATCAAGCCTTGGAAGACATCCGCGCCATAGACTGCTTTTAAGCAAACAGAGCCTCAAAACCGTTCTTGATCCATTGCAGTCGGATATGATCAAGATCTCCTTCAGCCAATGCACAAGCAATATCATAAAGGTGGCGGTCGTCGTCGTCTGGTAGCTCGGTGAGAGATCCATCAGAATCATGGCAAATTATCTCATTATATATTTTCTCCACAATTTCAACCGTGCAGATTGGCTCGTCGGCCGCGTTCTTCAAACTCTCAATGATGATCGAGTTGCGTGTTAGCTTACTCCCATCTTCAGTCGTACAGTACGCCTCCATGAACTCCAGGTACATAGACCGGTAAACAGCAAGCTCCTTTGGTGAGTTCTCGTGATATCCGACATATCCGTCCACATCGGGCTCACTACGGTAGTCATACTTCGCGGGATCCCAATCGCGCGTCAGCCAGCCAGGATATCGCTCATTCCCGATGTAGCGTGGCACTATTGCAACGCCATCCCAATCAATGAGTCCACAAAGTTTCCCATCGCTTGAGACCAGAACGTTTTGGCTATCGTAATCGGGATGTGACAGGACGAAGTCGGATTTATCGGCGCCCGCAGTGCTAGGTATCCAGTCGACAAAGAGCCGCAGAAGCTTATGTATGCCTTGATCGAAAGGGTCGGTTGGAGGGTCACGACGATCTAGCATACAGAGAAGGAAGGATTTTGGGTCGGAGAAAGGTCCGACTTCACAGTGGATTGCAGATTCGAAAGGATCATCGGTTTCTGGCCGGTTCCACATAGCTGATATATCATTTTGCTTCAAGGGGCCGACGCCAGCTGGCTTGCCGCTCTTATCGAAGAGAGGTGCGCCACCTTCCGAGTACACAAATTTGTTCAGCTGTACCATTACGCGAGCAAGATCCTGTAAGGTTTTTATTCGATGCTGCTCCAAGGAAGCCTTCGACGCCATGTTGTCGAACCAACATTCGCTCAACGAGATTCCGACTATAAATTCCATCAAGATGAAGGGGCAATTGATAGCGTTGTCGAGTGAACTGTTGAATGAATAAACCTCTGGGACGGGAACGGTCGTTTCGCTTTTCAAAAGTCGCATAGTCAGTGCCTCAGATGTCAAGGCTCGGGCAGCGACTTCGGTGAACCGATCGCGATAACCCGTTGCCGGAACTTTAAGCACCCATTGGAGCCCGTCGGAAAATTTAAGGACGAAAACAATATGGTATGACCCGAAAAGCGGTGGAGAAAGAATGGTGCAGTTTGCGGAATTGGTGGTGAAAGCGACTCCATCAGGAGCACTCAGATTTAGAGATTTCCAGTGGTCCTTGCGAACGGATAAGGCATAGGTAGGCAGAAGATCGAAACGAATATTGGAGACAACGGGCTTGAACATATTCGCATTGTCGTCGTCCTCATCCTCTGGAAGGAAAGTTTGCAAAACAGACATGGTATCCATTGTCTGACTGTTGTTCCCTAGGCTCATAAAGCTAGTGAACGGAGCCCCTTTTGATTATGTGTCAAATCTAGGAGTGTAGAAGCTATGAGAGAAGTATCCAGGGTCTGATGAACTGATGGAGCGGAGTATTTAAGTGGTTAGACCTAAGCTATAGACTGAAAGCCCTAAGCTAGGGTCTTGATTGCTCTAAAATGAGCGCTTGGTAGGCTCATAAACTTCAGCATTAAAGCCTGCTAAATCTAGCTTGCGTCGTATTTAATTTGTATATATACTCTCCGATGCAAATGGAAGGACAAAAACTTAAGAAAAGAACGAGAAGATCCTGGACAAGCGCCGTCTAAGCGCTAAGTTAGACGCTAGGTCCCCAATCCTAGACGCTGCTAAGACCGTCCAATAGCTGACCGAAGAGATCACACAAAAGACGTACAATGTACAATCTTTGCTCTAAGCGGCAGATCAAACACGTCTGCTATCTTAGTACCAGATTCTCATTGGACATCCTATGGTATTTAGGGGGCTATATTCAGCGGCTGCGATTGCTTTGTTGAAATCATTCTACTACCGAAGGTTTGAAAATTTTATGTCCAATCAATAACCGCCTGGTTACCAAAAGAGGCGGATATCTTACGCGTCACGATCCCAAATCTCTGTTGGAAATATCTATCAGCTCTTCAACTTAGCAAGAATACTTTGCTTTCTACCGAAATCCTTCACCCCACATCTTCTGATAATAGGTCTACTACATATGAATATACATAGTTGATGCACTAATATTTCAATGTCCCGGGAGTGTTTCAGTGGGTTTGCAGAGCTCAATTTCCAAGGACTTTGATTTGCTTTCTGGTGGAATCCCTTCAGCGCTCAAGAGTTTGACACTATTGCGTAAGACCGGTAGCCGTTGGGTCAAGGAAGAAAGATGAAATCTATAACGGATATGTGGTTTCTCTGCTAAAAGCAATTGCCATCAGTCCCCTACACATACACATACACATACACACACACATATATATATTTGTCCATATACTTGAGCATTTGATACTTTCGTCTCAAAAGTGCATTTTTGAGAGCGAACATCTCAATTCACCCCTCGAGTCAAAATGGGTCATCACTGGCATGATTTCCTTTTCACACATTGGAATGTATGATCAAGATCCTATGCTGACAATGTCAATCAGTGGTGCCTGTGGAAAAACGTTTACCAACACTTGCGCGAAAAAGGGGCACATGGAGCAGTGCCCTTAACACCCTGACAAGTGGAGCTTGCCCGGACACGAATGTGTCTCATGCCGTAATGTTCGCTAGGCCGCTGAGAGGGCCGCTGAGAGAGCCGCGAAGAGCAAGAAAGTCAAGAAGTAGGCAATTCTAGCATGCTCATGTGGAGCGCACTAGCCCGGCATCGGTGAGTCACGGTCTCGATAGGGCAAAACCTTCCAACGCTAATAAAGACCTTCAGCAAAGGAATGAGTCGCGTTTTGATTTTTTGCTTAGCGATGAGTCTTTGAGGGCATGACTTGTTCTACGCGCAGTCTCTCGTTTATGTATAATTAGACAGCCCAGGGTTAGTATAGTAGGCAAGCAAGTTTACCTTAGTGCGAGCCTTGAAGCTCTCTACATTCAGTCATCCCGGCATTTCTCTTTTTTTTCGGCATTTTGTGAGAGTGTCGCTACCCGAGTACGGTTCTTCGTATGAACATGTAGATCTCGGGTCTTGCATGTTACCATATCTTCTGTTGCTGACCCTCTATCACGGGCAATCTTTAAGGTTAGGTAATAATTTGTTGATTTCAGTTCTCACTTTGGATTCTTGAGGCAAAAGCGGGCAACAACAGAGCCCTTCTACGCACTCTCAGTATCAGAGGTTGGACTTTATAAGCAGTACTGGCCAGGAAATTAATTTGGCAATCCCGAATTATCGAGCACTTCAGCTCTCGCTACCGTTCGGTTCGGGGCGTTGCTCAAGAAACAGCCGGCCGAGCCTATTCAAAAGAACAGAGGACGGGCTGACTTCGATTGCTCACCTGTCGAGGGTCGAAGACTTATGAACGACCACCTGTCACGCGAACCTAGCCATCAGATAAATTGCCAGAACGTCAAATATGTCAACGGAATTAAATTGGACAATGCATAGCAAGAAGGCCTAGAAAGTCCCCGATATTATACAGAGGAACGCGGTATCTATGCGTCGTACCAATGTACAAACCCCACTTCTTCCTTGCCCATATCTCTCCGATATTTTCATCATTCTACTTGCCAGCCTTGAAAGCCTGCAGTGTATCTCTACTCTCGGCAATACAGACGGGACGCAGACGGGCCAAATCCGTTGTGATGATGGTTAGAAAACATGGAACCATATAACGATGGTCCATGAGCGAAGTCAATAGAAGAACGTGCTTGCGATGGCCGGTGTTATCAACGACTAAGCAGGACGAAGCTCAGCTGGTTCGACCTTCGGAAATTTTAATCGTCATTGTAAGGAGCGAGTAGGCAGCTAGACGAACAGTAACCCTGGGCGGAAGCTTGAAAGTTGAGTGTGAGTTTGTAGGGGGTCTAGGGTACATGAACGGTTCTTTCTTTGGGTATTTATGACAGCGAGTAAATACCAATGCTGCTAAGGAACCATTTTGTCTGAAGGAAGTTTCATATGCAGCGGGAATCTAACTAGCTGGATGAAAGAATGCGATGTTTTCGCGTGACTATGATGTTTCAGAAACTATGTAGTGGTGCCGGGTGGGCGATTTTTGTTGGTGCTCTACTGCGTGATTCTTGGCCATTGCAGGCGTGAGAGGGATATCGCTCGGAGTAAATCATCTTCGCTCATGCTTTTCTCGCAGGAGAAAGATCAAGGATAATCGAGTGCTCTATATTAATTGTGTCATTGAAATTACATTGATGCGCCGCCTTTCCCCGTCATCAGTATTAGTGACGATCTATTTCTGAAGAAATGGGAAAAGAAAGGAGCTTGAAGAAGTTTACAGAGAGGTCTTTGTTTCCTTCGCAGTCTAGTCGAGGGCGAAGTCGACGGCTTGGTATGCCTTCATATTTGTGGGGCTTCTCTATGTGCCGTTGGGCAGATTGTCGTATAGCTGTATAGGAGGCTGCTGAGCATGCGATCGATTCACTGGGTCCTTGATCTCGGCCGTGGGGGAGGAAAGACGCGGACTCTCCTCTGGGTTTGACCGTTGAGAATGCTGGGGGGTAGAAAGACTTTGTCCATCTTCTGGGTTTGCTGGTTGGGGATCTTGGTTGGTGTGAGATTGCAATGACTGATCCTGGGCGCCAGCAACTGCATTTTCCTCGTCCATTGAATTTGCATTATACATAATCGACGCGTGCTCTATGCCATCTACAAGCTCCTTTGTAGTATTAAGTATTGCACTTCTGCAGGGTCCGGATGTTAGACCCAAGCCCAGGCCAAAGAGCTGCTTAGAATCGATGAGAAGAGACCAAAAGCTGCGTAGTATAGCGCCCATGCTTGATGCCGCAAGCTACCACAAATTAGCATGATCATCAAACGAGTCATCCCTATACATACCCTCCACAGCACCAGGACATGTAAGAAGCCTTTACGAGATCTGAAGACCTCGGAAGGCTTGTCTAGGTTATAGGATCTTATGTCGATTCTTTTTCGACCTGAGAGGGGGAAATGGTAGTGCTTTAGCCAACAAAGGCATACTGTCCACAGTATGTTTCGTTGCATTAACTTGTCTCCACTCTATGTGGTCCGCCGTTTTTATCGCGCCGAACATAATATACAGTATGCACAATGTCGGAGGCAGCCGGCCATCATCTGGGGTTCCGAAAACAGTGGACGCATGGCCTTGGTACCGTAGCCCGCATTTTCGCAGCGTTGTCGGGCCCAGCCCAAGCTTTGGACAGGGCGTGAATGTATCCGAGCAGGCCAAGCAACGACAAAGTTGCCGCAGCCGTAGAGAGATAGCCTTTGTTGTAGTCGGCTGCAAAGCGCGCAACCAAATCCGTAGCGAAGATACCCACGAGCTCCGTCAAGTCTTGTGTGCCGTCTACGAACACTTAGCAAGGGACCGCTCCTGTCAGAAATAGGGGCCGCGGCAGATGTTTCAGCCGGCGTTGCAGCTATTGAAGTAGTTGTCATTGCTGAAAGAGCGCTCGTTAGTGCGGCGCTTGCTGGAGCTACTAGTAGGGAGATGACCTTCGCAACGAAGAATTTGACGCGGCGCATTGCTAGTCTTGTGACGAGGTCGGAAAGCTTGGGAAGAGACTTTAATAAAGTGGCTCTTCATTCGTTTGCTAGACATACGTTGACGTACGGGGTGAGAAAGAAAGAAAGAAGATATGAATATGACGAAACAAAAGGCGAAAGTAAGAGAGGGGGATGAGCAGGCACAGGTACTTCCGTCCGAAGCCCAAGAAGAGGCAGTGGGTTACAGCAGTGGTGAATCCCGATCCATAAAGACGGTCCACTCGAAAAAGCATGGGCTCATGTCAAATTCTCGTTGCGCGCTTACTGATTGGATATAAAACACAGGCCAAGTTTAGTCCCCAGGTAGAGGCGTTAATCCTCCGAAAGCTCTATAATGTATCATTGTCTCTGTCCATTGCAGTCACACAAATGCCCCTCCCCCGCTGCCACCAGCCCGCCCTTCCCAATCCTTAAGATGCCTGGACTCGGCATCCCTGTCATTTGGTTTCGATGTACCTGACATAACGCTCAGTAGCTCCGGCGAGTCTACACTATCCTCCCAACTTTGTCTCCGCGCTTGGTAATCTTCGACTTCCTTCTCTTCGCTTATAGGCGATGGACTCATTGGGGCAACGCCAGCTTTCTGCTTGCGCTCAAGCTGCCAATCCTCTTCATCTGAAGGATAATCTGGTAATGGTAGCATAGCAGTCGAATCTCCTTTCACTAGTCCAAGTCTTTCTTCCTCTGTGGCAGATTTAATGCCAGGTATGTTGTGCTCTTTACTTCCTTGTCGTGAGCCAAGGCTTTTACGTGATGTTGGCCGAACAGAATGACTGCTCTCAGGAGGAGGTTCATTTTTGTGTCGGTTAAAGACGTTTTGAAAAGAGAATTGTCGCTTAGCAGAATGGGTTGGTGGGTAAGGTGCAAGACTGCTTCTGGAGTGTGCGCGGTCACGCCCAACTTCTCCTGACCATGCAACAGACCTTCCATCATGGCCTGGGGGGTGACTAGCGTCGGCCGAGCCGTCAACTTGCCGTTCAAGTCCGGGTGGCAACCCATAGACGTGCGACATCTCCATCGCGCCATCCGAGTTCTGTGGGAACGTCATTCCTGGTGTCTCCTCTCCCTTATGCCCCGGTATTACTATTTCTGTCAACGCAACTGGATGCATTGGGCTTCTTGAATCCGGTGTTCCAGCGCCGAGGTTCTTTCGTTGCCCATGATGGATTGTACTTTGAGCACGCTTCTTGATACTGTCCATGAATCCACCATTAAAGCCTCCACTTCCGTACACATCCGTAGTGCTTGGTCTAGATTCAAGGTCATCCTCGTCGGGGAAGTGTGTCATTCCTAGTGGGGGATGTAATGTCTTTGTCCTCTGCAGTCCTGGTGAAGGCGTATTCAATACTGTCTTCCTACGTTTAAGACCATCCCATTCAACATGTTCATTCTCCCCAATAGGTTCCATCTGGTCTTTCAATCGCTCTTCATGAACCCTTTTGGCCTCCGCAGCTGCCATCTTCTGCCTTGCAGTCGAAAATCTGCGAACAATGGCAGCAGCGCCTCGAATGGCATCGGCTTTTGGCTCAGATTCCGGTTCTTCTTGCTCGGCCACGGTCCGAACCTGATCCAGGTCGCCTTTGAAGACCGCCACATCGGGCACGTCTTTAGCGGACTTCGAAAGCTGCAATAGAACGACGCCTGCACAGATCTGCAGGAAGCCCAGAACCACGGTTACGATAGAAGTGGGTGTTCCTTTGAACCCGCGAAACAGCACGGAAGATGTGACTATGGTTGCACTGGTGAAGTAAACGTAGTACGTTGGTGTGACAAGGGCGGCGTTGAAGATATTCAAGGCTTTCTGTACTGGGGTCAGATAGGGTCCAGAAAACAAGATGTGTGCTTACGTTGAGAAATATAATTTCAGTCACCAGGGTCGTAATTACGAACACGAAGAGAAAATACAAGAACCATTGGTTGAACTGCGGCTCTCCATTTGCCTGGGCCACAACCGCAGAACCCAGACCTTGCGTCGCGACAACGCTGAGGCCTCCAATGAGACTGCATATGCTCAAATATACCATCATACTTTTCTTTCCGTACCGAGGTGCTACCCATACAGCAATGAAGATACAGGTGACGATGATGACTCCAGCGTATGTCAGAAACCCCGGCGCGATGACAAAATGCTTCATCTCTTGTATATCGGCGACGGAACTTTGAGACGGGGCGTTCATAACGATGACCACGGAGCCCACTATACACATGAAGCAACCCACTTTTCCAACGAAGCTTAGACGTTCTTTGAGAAAGATGGCAGACAAGACAGTACAGACAACGACGGACAACGCTCCAAGGGGCGTGACGAGTATGGCATCGACGAACGAGTAGGCGACAAAGTTGCAGATTTCTCCAATAATCATCAGAGTCATGCCTGTCCACCAGTAGGCATTTTTGAGGTAGCCATAGCCCTCACCAGCCTCTTCCTTGTATTTTACATTCGCCCTCAACAACCCAGTCTTTTTCAGAACGAACGAAGTTCCTATGAAAAGGCCCGAACCGATCGCTAATGATATGCCGATAGCCTTGTACACAGGAGGGCGAGTGTGAGTTGTGTTCGCTCTTGCGTAGAGCTCATGGGCAGTAGAGAGTACATTTGCTGAGACATCCATGGTGAGTCTACTAGGATGTTGTAGTGCTACAGGCTGAATCCGAGTTCAATGGTAAAGCTCCTGCCGGACCTTCCAGAGTATCAAAGCGCCAGGCGATCCAAAGGACTTCAGGTTGGTAGCAGGCGGAAGAGGGAAGGAGAGATGGCCTTTAGGTGTTATGGGATCTCATGAGGCGGATTTGATAGTGGTCGGTAGAGGAAAGATATGTTCGGAGCCAGAACAGGGCTTTCGAGGCCTGCCTCTCGTAGTCTGCCCGAGGCTGAAATTAGACGGATTGAAGATACGGTCTTCACCAACGTCGCGAATAGGTAGAGTCACGAATTGTGTTCGATACTAGGTTATGATGGATCAAAGGAGTGGGTGACGTTGAAGCTCCTAAGTCCTGGAACCGCTGGCGTATCAGGAGAGGTGAATTTCAGGGTGCC
>JAABUR0100006547.1_pt1 | contig 14174 bp, 11 predicted proteins | sample 5560091 | NCBI WGS metagenome assembly JAABUR01 (sample SAMN10711879, study PRJNA513375) | rock metagenome | isolation source: Antarctica rocks | place: Antarctica: Victoria Land, University Valley sud
CGGGCGCGAGAGCCAGCCCCAGGCCAGCCCGATGATCAGGCAGAGCGTGATCGCCGCGGCCCGCGCACGCTTGCCCGGGCGTCCTGCCCACCCCTTTCGGTCGATGGGTCTAGCGTCGTCGACCGATGACATCACCGAGGTCTCGGCCACGGCGATCCTCGTCGCCATCGACACCTGGGTCGCCGCCGGCGAGGGGGCGTGGGGCGTGACGCCGATCCGGCCCAGGTCGCGGAGCATCTCCGTCGCCGATTGGTAGCGATCGGCCGGGGCCTTGGCCATCAATTTCATGACCAGGCGGTCGAGGTCGGCGGGGACCTCGGGCCGGCGCACGATCAGGCTGACCGGGACGTCCTTGACGTGCTTCAGCGCCACCGAGAGCGCCGACTGGCCATTGAATGGCGGGACCCCCGCGAGCATCTGGTAGAACGTCACTCCCATCGAATACAGGTCGCTGCGGTGGTCGAGCGCCTTCCCCTGCGCCTGCTCGGGGCTCATGTAAAGCGGGGTCCCCATCGTCACGCCGGGCTGCGTCACCTGGAGGCCGTCGGAGTCTTGATCGCGGCAGAGGCCGAAGTCGGCGACCTTGACCTGGCCCTTCTTGGTCAGCAGGATGTTCTCGGGCTTGATGTCGCGATGGATCAGGCCGAGCTCGCCCGCCACGCCTACGGCCACGCCGACCTGCTTCATGATCGAGAGGGCCAGCGTCAAGTCGAGCGGGCCCTTCTTCAGGATGAGATCACTCAGGTTCGTCCCCTGGACGTACTCCAGCGCGATGAAGCGGATGTCATCGACGTGGCCGAGCGTATGAATCTGGACGATGTTCGGGTGGTTCAGCTTGGCCACCGCCCACGCCTCGGCCTCGAACCGCTTCAGATATGTCGGCTTGGTGAGGAGCTCGGGGCGAAGGACCTTCAAGGCCACGGGACGGTTCAGGCTGAGCTGCCTCGCCAGATAGACGTTTCCCATGCCGCCGCGCCCGAGCAGCCGCTCCACCCGGAAATCGCCCAGGGTGATACCGCTCAGGTCGCGCAGCGTCGGGTCATCCGCGGAGTACCCCCAGGACTGCGTGACCTCACCTGCCGAGGTCGTGGGGCGATCTGTCTGTTCGCTCATGACGCACCCGACGATCGTCGAAGCTCGACGCCGCGGGTCGGCCCACGGCCCGGATGTCCCGCGTCGCATCGATAAGCCTAGTTTACGCCAAAGACCTTGGCTCCGCATAGGTGTAAGCTCGGTCTCTGCACAGACCGCGGGGCGCACGGCCACAATCGGGGCTCGATCGGCGCAACCTCATGTGGTAAATTGGTCCCGGACGACGTTGGGCACTTCCCAACGTATTCATGAATGAGGGGGACGCGATCAAGGGAGGTCGGGCCATGATGATCCGAGCGGGCTCCTGGGTTCGAGACGGTCTGCTGGTCCTCGTCGCGGCGGTCGGACTCCCCGATACGTCGGCTCGGGCGCAATACAATCCCGGCGCAAATGCCGGGCTCGGGGCGCCCATGCCCCAGCTCCCGCCGAAGGGCGCCTGGGGCGAGGTGATCATGGTCAATAACAAGTGGATCGTGATCCAAAACCAGCAGGGACAACAGTTTCCCATCAGCATGCAGGGGGGCATGCAATTCTTGGTCCGGTGGCCCACGACCCGCAATGCCCTGACGCGCCAATCGGTCGTCGAGGCGATGGGCGAGGACGTCGGGTCGAACACGCTCCGAGCCGAGCACATCGACGTCTATGAGGGGCCGGCGCAATCGCTGGTCAGCCCGACCCTCCGGAGCCTCCTCGACGGGAACAATCGACCCGTCACCACGATCGACCCGAGTTATAGCCGATCCATCAACGGCTTCGACGCCGCCTCGCAGGGTTCGCTCTACGGCTGGACCTACCCCGTCGCACCCGGGAGCCAGGGCATCCCCGCGCGGCTCTACGCCGTCGGAGAAGTGGCAGACCTGGACCCGCTCCGTCTCAGGGTCCCGGGCAACAACGTCGCGACGGTCCTCCCCGCCGCGGGAAATATGAGCATGACGCAAGTGACCCGCGGCTCGTCGTCGTTCGCCAGGAAGGGAGACCTCGCCTTCATGATGCCGATTCAGGTCATGCCCAAGACCCTGGTCCTGTCCCAGTTGGTGATCTACAAGAAAATGCCCCTGAGCCAGTACGTCCCCTGAGCTCCGGGGCCGCGGCCCATCACCCCGCGGCCGAGGCCGAGGGCTTCACCAAGCCACGCGCGTCCGCACCACCGACCGCGGCGTCGGGCCCTTCGGGCAGGGGGGCTTCCCCGTCCACGGGGCCATCTCGGTCGGTGTCGCTCGGTCCATAGAGCGGCAGGTAGCGGTAGTACACCTCTAGCGTCAGCAGCGAGAGCGAGGTCAGGTACAGCCGTCCTGCCGTGCGCGCCCAGCGATCGGGCCTCGGATGGAGGGGATCCCAACTGCCGCGGTCGCAGCCGGTCCCCGTCACCTGCACGTCGACCAGGCCGTCGCGCACCTTGACATTCCAGCGCGGCCAGTCTTTGTTCTGCATGTTGTGAAGCAATTGGGTCGTGTAATACCAGTAATAGATATTCCTCTCCTCCGACTGCTTCAGGTGCGCCACCACTTGCCCCACGCCCTTGATGAGCGAGGGAGAATCGTGGGGCCAGCCGAGGTATTGTCGGCAGAGGAGGGCTTCGGCGGTCATCACGGGCGTGCCCCGCGAACCCGGTTGGTAGGAATACGTGGCCCTGTGAGGGTCGGTCGACGCCAGGTCGAGATACACGCGGCACCCCTGCAATGCCTTCTTCGAGACGCTCAACCCCGCCAGCCGCGCGCTACGCAGGGCGAACATCTGCCAGCCGAAGACCGAGGTGTCCCCGGGCTGCCCGGGCGAGTATCGCCAGCCGCCGTCGCGCGCGTGCTGCGACCTTACGATGAAACCGATCGCCTTCTGCGCGGGCTCGCGGAGCCTCGGGTCCCTCGAGATCCCGTACGCCTCGCAGATGGCCATGGTGGCGATGGCGTGGCTATACATGTGGGTATTGGACCCTCCTCCCACGAAGAGGTCTCCGGTCGGCTTCTGGTGATCGAGCAGCCAGTCGAGGCCCTTTTGCACGACCTCGCGATATCGGCCGGGTGCGGAGTGGACATGCCCGGCCCCAAGCAACGGGAGCAAGGACAGCCCCGTGGCGGCGGTGTCCGACTCGATGCTCGTCTCGTGTGCACAGCCCGAGTCCCGACACTGGCCCTGGTAGTTCAGGCTCCAGCCGCCATCGCCCCGCTGGTGGCGTATCAACCAGTCGATCCCGTCTTCGACGGCCTTCTCCGAATGGACCGTTCCGCCTTCGCGACGGACGAGCCGTGCGCGGGTCAACCCCTGCCGACCCGAGAAGGGGGCGATCATCTCTTCGGTGTGCAGTTGAGGGCCCCTCGACACGCCCTTCGACAGGCTCGGATCGCGGGGCAACTCGGGCCCGGCCAGCTCGGGCGCGAAACGGGCCAGCGAGGGGAGCGCCGGCTGGCTGATGACCTTCAGGTCGGGCTCCGCCGGCTCGATCGTCAGCGAAGGGGGCTCGGGGGTCTGCAAGGTCGTGAACGGGTCGCCCGCGTGGTCCGAGTCCTTCAGCGACGTGAGGTCCTCGGCCAGCTGGGTCGAGAAGCCCCCCGTGATGGCCCTCGCATCGTCCTTACCCGAGCGAGTAAAGAAGACGACGGCCAACAGCACGAGTGCCACCGCATGCAGCAGCACGCTGGACCCCCACGCCGGGATCGTACGCAGCCACGGCGAATCGCGGTCCAGCCCGGCCAGCGCGCGTCGATAGCGGACCCGGAGGACGCGGATCAATCGAGATCGCTTCTGTGGCATGGGACGACTGCTCCCGCGGGCGAGTCCGGCCGGGACGACGGGACAGGAAGAGTCCGGGAGGGAGCTCTCGGTGGAGAGGACCGGACGTCGGCTCTATTGTATTGGCCGCGTCCCCACGCGGCCAGGGCCGGCGGCGGTTATCGACGGTTGGAGCGTCACCAGCACGCCAGGCGTCGGACCGCACACGAGTCGTCCGGGGATGTGATTCGGTTATCGCTCGCATGCATTAGAATGCCTCGTCAATCCTCGATGACCTCCACGTCGGCCCATTCCAGGCGACAGAGTGACTCGAGGACGCCCGAGGCGTCGGCGACCACGACGACCACCAGGGCCTCGGGGTGGAGTTGCCGGGAGGCGGCGCGGCCAAGGGAATCGAGGGTCACGGCTTCGAGACGATCGGCGAAATGGGCGTGGTGGTCGGGGGGGAGGCCGTGGACGTACAGGCTCGCGTAGCGCGAGACGAGCGCCGATGGGGTTTCGAAGAGCCGGGCCTGGCCTTCGATCAGGGCGCGCCGCGCGTCGGCGAGCTCGGCCATGGTGGGTGGCCGGTCTTCCAGCATTGCGACGACCTCGCGCCTCAGGTCGACGAGCGCGTCGCCGACGCGCTCGGTCTGCACCGATGCGGAGACCGAGAACGGCCCCGCCCCGCGCCGGCAGTCGAACTGGCTCCGGACGCCGTAGGTGAAACCCTTCTCCTCGCGGAGCTTGGCGTTGAGCCTCGACGTGAACTGGCCGCCCAGGATGTGGTTGAGGATCAATGACTCGTGGTAATCGGGGTCCAGTCGCGCCAGGCCGAGGTGGCCGACCCGGACCGCCGCCTGCGCGGCCCCGGGACGATCGAGCAAGATCACGCGCGTCGCGTCTCCGCGCGGGGCGATCGGCGGCTCGGCCCGGGGGGCCGTCGGACCTGACCAGTCGGCAAGGCGATCGTCGAGAGCCTCGGCGAAGGCTTCGGTGTCGATGTCGCCTGCCACGATGCACGCGGCCCCTCCCGGCCCGTGGAAGCGGGCGTGGAACGCGAGCAGGTCGTCGCGCGTAAGCCGGGCGACGGACTCCTCGTCGCCGTCACTCGGGACTCGGTAGGGGTGATCCGGCCCGTAGAGCGCGTGAAGGAGGCCGCGATAGGCTCGCCCCTCGGCGTTATCGCGTCCGGCGCGGAGCGAGGCGAGACTCTGGGCGTGGACCCGTGCCCATTCCGGTCCTGGGAACGTGGGATTGCGCAGGACGTCGATCGCCAGGTCGAGGCTGTCGGCCAGGTGAGGAGACAGGCACTGGACGCTCACGTACGCCCCATCCCACCCGCAACTGGTCGAGAGGCTCGTCCCCATCCCTTCGGCCGCGAGGGCGAGCTCGTACGAGGACCGCGTGGTAGTCCCCTCGTCCAGCATCGACGCGGTCAACTCCGCCAGCCCGCCTCGATCGGGCCCGTGTCGACCCGCCCCGCCGCCCAGGACGATCGTCGCCGAGATGATGGGCAAATCGCGTCGGGGGATCGACCAGAGCGTCAGCCCGCAGCGCAAGGTCCGGACCTCGGGCCGGGGGGCGAGGTACGCGGCCACGGGCGCGGTGGGGGGGGCCGCGCCCCGGTCGAGCGGAGCGTGCGTCGTCGTCGCCGAGCGGCCGACGACCGTCAGCGACACCCGGGGACGGTCGAGCAGGTAGCGGCGGGCCACGTCGCGGATCGCCTCGGGGTTCACCGCCCGGTAGCGCTCGAAGTCCGTGGTGATCCGGCCGGGATCGCCGAGATAGATATTGTAGGCGTTGAGCCGGTCGGCCACCCCGCCGAACCCGCCGATGGAATCGAGCGCGTAGAGGAAGCCGGCGGGCCGACCGTTCTGGACCCGCCCCAGCTCGACGTCCGTGACGCCCGCGTCGGCGATCGCGGCCACCTCGGCATCGAAGAGGGCCAAGGCGTGGCCGGTCGACCGGGACGGCCGGAGCGTGATCGTGGCGCCAAATTGACCGGCCAGCTCGCGGGCGCTTTGCGAGGCGGACACATCCTGCGCCAGTTCGTGCTCGACGACGAGCTTGCCGTAGAGCCGGCTCGACTTCCCGCGCGCCAGGATATCGGCCAGGAGCGACAGCGGCGCGTCGTCGGGGTGGAAGTGGCGGACGGTCGGCCAGGCGAGGTAGACGCGGTCGAGTTCCACGCGGTCGTGCAGTTGCATCGCGACGCTCTCGCCCAGGGGCGAGGCCGGCGCCCAGGGAGCCTGCGCCCTGGCCCCGCCCGGCAGATCGCCGAAGTAACGTTCGGCGAGTTCGAGCCCTCGGCCCTCGTCGATGTCGCCGACGAGGCTGAGGCTCGCGTTGCTCGGAACGTAGAATCGCCTGAAGAACGCCTGGACATCGTCCCGGGTCGCCGCCTCGACGTCCTCCATCACGCCGATGGTCAACCAGTTGTAAGGATGACTGGGAGGGTAGAGCGCCTCCGCCATCAGCCGCCCGACCTGGCCATACGGGCGGTTCGCGTAGTTCTGCCGATACTCGTTCTTGACGACGTCCTTCTGGATCCGCAGCTTCGAGTCGCTGAGGGCCGGAAGCAGGTGGCCCATCCGATCCGATTCCATCGCCATCGCCAGCGCGACGTGCGCCGTCGGGATGTCTTCGAAGTAGTTGGTCCGGTCCGGCGAGGTCGACCCGTTGATGCTGGCGCCCAGGCGCTGGAGCGGCTTGAAGAAGTCGCCCGGGTAGTGTTCCGAGCCCTCGAACATCAGGTGCTCGAACAGGTGCGCGAATCCGCGCTGCCGGCGTTCCTCGTCCTTGGAACCGACGTGATACCACAAATTCACCGCGACCAGGGGCAACCGGTCCTGGCGGCGGATGATGACTTCAAGTCCATTGGACAGCTTGGTTTTGGCGAAGTGGAACTCGGGCAGGATCGCTTGAGATTTCATGAGAACGAAGTGGTCCCGGCCTTTCGGGGAGTGATCCTGGGTCACGAACCCACCATACCCGAAGTAGTGTAGGGTGCCTATCCGACCGGAAGTCTCCCGGGAACGAATGCGCCGGGCGCTGCCGGATCGAACTGATAAGTTCCGTGCGCGTGATTTTTTCTTCCTCCTCCATGCATCCGGGCGTTACAATTGCTCCATCGAAATGGGCCGCCTGAGGAGGCCGACCTCGGTCGGCTGGTCGAGGGGGATTCACTGCGAGCGTCCAACGATAAGGCCGGGTTGTGAACTGGGACGACATCATCATCGACGCGGCCGCCACGGACACGGGGATGCGCCGCTCGAATAACCAGGATAGCCATTCGGCCGTCCGCGCCTCGAACGTCGAGATGTGGCGGCAGCGCGGCCACCTCTTCATGGTGGCCGACGGGATGGGGGCGCATGCGGTCGGGGAGCTGGCCAGCAAGATGGCCTGCGACAACATCCCGCATTATTACAAGAAGACGAAAGCGGGGACGCCCGCCGAGGCGATCTCCAAGGCCTTCCGCGAAGTGGGCGCCCTGATCCACGGCCGCGCCACGGCCAACCGCGATTTCCAGGGGATGGGGACGACTTGCTCCTCCCTGCTGCTGCTACCGCAGGGCGCCTTGATCGCTCATGTGGGCGATTCGCGCGTCTATCGGATCCGCCGAGGGCGGATCGACCAGCTCTCGTTCGACCACAGCCTGGCTTGGGAGCTCATCCGGCGCAACCATCTCTCCCCGGAGAACGCACGCCTCTCGGTCCCCAAGAATGTCATCACCCGGAGCCTGGGGCCGGAGGTCACCGTCGAGGTGGACGTCGAAGGCCCTCTGGCCGTCGAGTTCGGGGACGTCTACGTGCTCTGCTCCGACGGCCTGACCGGATTGGTTGAAGACCCCGAAGTGGGCGCCTTCGCGGAGAGTTTCCACCCCAAGGACGCGTGCCGCTACCTTGTCTCGCTGGCCAACCTGCGCGGCGGCCACGACAACATCACGGTCATGGTGCTCCGGGTCGGCCCGTGGGTCGCCCCCGACGGGACCGGGGAGGCCGCCGCGGGCCCGGCGGCCTCATCTCAGGGGGAGAAGGCGGGGGGATGGCGCAGCGGCCTGACCAAGCTGTTCGGTTCGGCTCGCCGCTCGTCCAGCCCCGCGACCGTGGAGGACCACCCCTATCGGACGGCCGAATGCCCCGTCAGTCTGGAACTGGTCGACTGCGTGTCGGAACTGGCGAAGAAGACCCAGGCCCAGGCGATCGAACAAGCCTGGTCGCTCGATTGGACCGGGTTCTCCACCTTGCGCCGCCAGGAGGCGGAGGCACGCGCCTCCGGGGATCATCGTGCCACATTGCGCGAGATCGGCGAGACGATCGTGCTCCTCGATCAGGCGGCTCGCGAGCACAAGACCAGCGGCGCCGATAGCACGGTCTGATCCCCCCCGGCCCCGCCGCGGGGACGGCCCTCGACGGATCGGGGACAGAGAAAGGACGTCGCGGCCATGACGCCGAAGGCAGGCCCGCTCCCTTCGACCCTCTGCGCGCGACCGGCGAGCGATCCCCCGGCGACGACCGCGCCCCTGACCCCCGCGCTCCAGTTGAGCGCCGTCTACCGGGTCGAGGGGCTCGACCAGATCGATGCGCTCTATCGTGGCGACGAGTCGGGGTTCATCTACGCGAGGGACGGCCATCCCAACGCCGCGCAACTGGCCACGAAGGTCGCCACGCTCGAAGGCGCGGAGGCGGCCCTGGTCTGCGCCTCGGGGATGGCGGCCGAATCCGCCGTCTTCTTGACCTTGCTGGGCAGTGGCGACCACGTCGCGCTCTCCGAGGGGCTGTACGGCAAGACTGTCGCGCTCGCCGCAAGGGAGCTGTCGCGATTCGGCATCCGTCATTCGATATTCGACGCCACCCGACCCGAGTCGCTCCGCGAGGTGCTGACGCCATCGACGCGGCTGGTCTTCGCCGAGACGTTGTCGAACCCCTGCCTGCGCCTGGCGGACATCGGTGGGATCGCCGAGGTCGCGCGTCCGGCCGGGGCCCTGGTGGTGATCGACCACACGTTCGCCCCCCTGCTCTGCCTCCCGCTCGCGCTGGGAGCCGACGCCGTCACGCACTCGGCGACCAAGCTGATCGGAGGGCATAGCGACCTCACGCTCGGCCTGGTCGCGGGCTCGCGGAGCCTGGTCGATCGCGCCTCGACGCTGGCCTCGACCTTCGGCCTGACCGGCAACCCGTTCGAGAGCTGGCTGGCCCTGCGAGGGATGGCGACGCTCGCCCTCCGCTCGGGGCGCGCCTGTTCGTCGGCGCTCCGACTCGCCGAGCGGCTGGCGGGGGCGCGCCGGGTCCTGGCCGTCCACTATCCCGGCCTGCCGGGGCATCCCGACCACCGTCGCGCGGCCGACGTCTTGAGCGGGGGGTTCGGGACCGTCGTCACGATCGACCTGGGCGGCCGGGGCGAGGCCGACGACTTTATCCGGAGGGTCCGGCACATCCCCTTCGCCCCCAGCCTGGGAGACGTGGCGACCACCCTGAGCCACCCCGCCACCACCAGTCACCGCGGCCAGGAGGCCGAGCAATGGGCACGACAGGGGATCACCCTCGGCCTCGTCCGGCTCTCGATCGGCATGGAAGACCCCGACGACATCTGGGAAGACCTGGAACAGGCGCTCCGATCCGCCTGAACGTGCCCTCCCCGGGTCAAGGCGGGTCGTAGCCACCGGGATGCCACGGATGACACCTCAAGACACGCCCCGTCCCCTTCCAGAGCCCCTTGAGCACGCCGTATTTCCGGAGGGCCCCGATCATGTACCGGCTACAGCTCGGTTCGAAGCGGCAGGCCGGGCCGATCAAGGGGCTGAGGGTCACCTGATACGCCTGGATCGCCAGGATCACGAGGCCGGCCAGCGCATCGGCGGGGCTTGACCAGGACGGGGCCCTCACGGCGTGTCCTTCACCTTCGGGGGTCCAATGCGTCGGGCGATCGCCTGCGCCAGGCTCGGCAGCGCACGCCGGGCGTCGGCGAAGGAGAGCCCGGGGCCGCGGGGGACGACCACCAGGTCGAGCCCGGCGGGAAGCTCGGCCTTGCTCAGGCGGAAGGCTTCGCGGAGCACCCGCTTGACGCGGTTCCGCTCGACCGCCGAGCGGACCTTCTTACGCCCGATGGAGATTCCCAGACGCGGATGATCGCGGCCGTTCTCGACGCCGTAGACGACCATCGAACCGTCCGAGGCCGACCGCCGACGTTCGAACGCGCGGCGGAAGTCGAGGGGATGGACGATCTTCTCATGCGGGCGGAATTTGGCCCTGATCACATCCATCATCGCCCCTGTTCGTCGGTCCCGGGCTCGGTCGGCTCGAGCCGGGGGAGGTGGACCACCCGGGGCGGACCCAGGCCCTCGCGGATCAGCCGCCCTCGGCGGACCAGATGCCAGATCATCAACGCCCCGATGACGCCGATGGTGGCGATCCCCACCCCGAGCAGGGACGCGACCGCTCGGACCACCTTGCGGCGGGCATCGGGACGGTCCAGGAGGCGTCGCAAGCGGCCCGTGGCGGGGGCGGGTTCAGGCACGGTGGTCCCTCCCCTTCGGGATTCTCACCAGAGGCCCTGACGCGGGTCGGACGGGTTCCGCTCGGCGAACTCCTTGATGAGGAGGCGGCTGGCCTCATCGACTGTCCTGGGCACGACCACCTTGAGGACGACGAACAGATCCCCCGCGGGCTGCCCCCCCGACTCCGGGAGCCCCTGACCCTTCAGGCGGAGCTTCCGGCCGCCCGAGCTCCCCGGCGGGATCGTCATCGCCTTCAGGCCGGTGAGCGTCGGGATGTCGACCTTGCCGCCGAGGATCGCCTCGGAGGCGGAGATCGGCACCTCGACCGTCAAGTTGCGGCCGTCGCGGACGAAATACGCGTGGGGCTCGACCGTGACCCGGATGGTCAGGTCGCCCGCGCTCGCCCCTTGCTCGCCCGGTTCGCCGCGGCCTCGGAGCCTGAGCTTGGCCCCCGTCTCGATCCCCGGGGGAATCTTGACGACCAGGGTCTCGCGGCGCCCTCCCCCCCGGTCGAGCTCGACCGGCGTCTCGCCCCCGAGGACGGCGGTCACGAAGGGGATGGTCAACTGGGCTTCCACCGTCCCCCCCGCCCGTGGGCCCGCATTCCTCCGGCCGGCCTTCCCGCCGCGCACCCGGCCCAACAACTCTTCGAAGAGGCCGGCGCCACCGGCCGCCCCCCCCTCATCGTGCGGCATGCCGCCGGGCCCGAAGAAGTCGCGAAAATCGAACGCCTCGGCGTTGCCGGGTCCCTGACGCGCGTTCCATTCCGGAGAGGCTCCCCTGGGGCCCGACGCGGCCATTCCTTCCATGCCCGCCCTGCCGAAGCGATCGTAGAGCGTGCGCTTCTCGGCGTCCGAGAGTACGTCGTAGGCCTCTTGCGCCTCCTTGAACTTGGCCTCGGCCTTCTTGTCCCCCGGGTTGACGTCGGGATGATGCGTCCGCGCCAGCTTGCGATACGCCTTCTTGATCGAATCGGTCGAGGCGTCGCGCGCCACCCCGAGCACCTCGTAATAATCACGGTCGGGCATCGGCGTGGCGGACCTCCCGGGCGTCGTCAGCCGAGACGACGAAATGGACGTATCCCGTCCTTCTGCTCGTCCTTCGGTCGCGTTCCGGGAATTCTACCGCGGGAAAATCCCGAAACAAGCGGTACACCCGATCCGAGGCCCCATGGTGGCGGGCGATCGGCCCTCGCCGCAGACGATGGGAGCTGCTAAGATTCTGATCTCGAATCCGCGCCGAGTCGGCGGGACGCAGCGAACCGAGGAGTCTTGCCGCACTTGTCGCGCCTCCGCGTGGTCATCCACGAACGCCTGGGCTACTGGGCACGCCATCTGAAGCCCCGACTCGTCGGCTGGCCGATCGCCTTGGTCGAGACTCGCTCGGCGGCCGACCTCGAAGCCGCCCTGAGGGCGACGGCCAGCCCGATCGTGGTGATCGACGTGGCGGATCGCCCGCTCGCCGCGATGGGGGACCTGGACCGGGCGATGCGGACCGCCCCCAGCGCCTTGGTCCTGATCCTCGACCCCCGGGCGCACGACGGGATCGCCCCCGTGGCCTTCGAACTGGGCGCATCGCACGTCCTGACGGGGGGGGTCGTCCCCCCGGCGGTCGCCGTTTTCCTGACGCGCTGGGTCCGGCTCGCCCAGACCCGGAACGAAGCCGACGGCTGGTCGCTGCCGGCAGAAGCGGAGCCCGAATTGTGGAGCGGGCTCGCCACGCCCCCCTCTTCGTCTTCCAGCACGGCACGAGCGGCGCGTCCTTGACGGCCCGGCCCCGATTTGCCCCACGCCTCGCAGAGGAACCCCCCAGATGTTCGGCAAGAAACGCCCCAGCCTCACCGAGGCAGACGTGCTCAGCGCCTTGAAGGGAGTCAAGGATCCCGACCTCCAGCGCGACCTGGTCGACCTGGGGATGATCAAGAACATACAGATCGGTGACGGAGCCCTGGCGCTGACCGTCAACCTCACCACCCCGGCCTGCCCACTGAAAGCGAAGATCGAGGGCGACGTCCGCCAGGCCCTGACCACCCGCCTGGGCGAGGACTGGATCGTGACGGTGAACATGACGGCCGAGGTCCGCGGCAAGGGGATCGTCGAGAAAGGCGACATCCCCAACGTCAAGAACGTGATCGCCGTCGGCTCGGGCAAGGGGGGCGTGGGCAAATCGACCATGGCCGCGGCCATCGCCTACGGCCTGCAGGCCTACGGGTCCTCGGTCGGGCTGATGGACGCCGACGTCTACGGGCCGTCGATCCCCCACCTCGTCGGGGCCTCCGGCCGTCCGATGGCTCGTGGCGAGCGGATCCAGCCGATCGAGGCCGACGGCCTGAAGCTGATGTCGATGGGGTTCCTGCTCGAACCCGACAAGGCCGTGATCATGCGCGGGCCGATGCTCCACGGGATCATGCAGCAGTTCCTCCACCAGGTCGATTGGGGGAGCCTCGACTATTTGGTGATCGACCTGCCGCCGGGCACGGGCGACGTCCCGCTGACCCTGGCCCAGGCGCTTCCCCTGACCGGTGCCGTGGTCGTCTGCACGCCACAGGAGGTCGCCCTGATCGACGCCGTCCGCGCCGTGGCCATGTTCCGCCAGCTCAAGGTCCCCATCCTGGGGATGGTCGAGAACATGAGCTACTTCGATGTCCTGGCCTACATCAAGGAGCGCGGGGGCCCGAAAGCCCGAACCTTGCTCGAAGGACAAGGCTTCTTCGACGCGCCCGGCGACGAGCGGGTCCACATCTTCGGCGAGGGCGGGGCCAGGCGCAAGGCCGAGGAACTCGGCGTGCCCTTCCTGGGCGAGGTCCCCCTCAACATCAACGTACGTGAGCGCGGCGATGCCGGTCGCATCCGCGAGGCCCTGGCCGCCGATTCCCCCGCGCGCCTCCCGCTGCTCGGCGTCGTGGAGCAGCTGGCCGCCCAGATCAGCATCCAGAACATCAAGGCCCCCAAGATGCCCAAGCTGGAAATCCTGAACTAGGTCCAGATCACAACAGAGATCATTGACATGGAAAAGTTCCTATACGGCGATCCAGGCTCAGATCGCCGTGTGGGGAACTTCATCCTCGTCGCCGTCCTCATCCAGATACTCTCGCTCTTCTTCCATTCCGAATTTCTTCGCGACTTCCGGATCGGTTGTCACCAATGTCGCGTAATCGTCCCCGACTCCACCATTATCCTCCAGAGTAACTCCCGCCTCTCGCATCTCGTCGAGAGAATCCGCCGCCGCTCTCAGCGATGCGATCATAGCGTCGATCGTCTTTGCTTCCGAGGTCAGCCACTTGTTCCGCCAAAGAGTCTCGTAGCGCCTCCTGCCTTGATTCCATAGTTCCAAGTATTTAGATCTGACAAATGGATTCAGTCCGTCGGCGAAGTTCGCGGGCAGGTCCAATATTTTGATCAATTCCAGGACATCCGAGAGGTCTTTCAGTCGACCTGCGTTGGTCATGCCGGAAGCCAATTTCAATTCGACTAATGTCGGGAGATTGAGGTAATGGATACCCCCGAAAGGGACACTCACCGCGGAGGGATCGGGGAAAGAAACTGGCTTTATTTTGCCGTCACCCGGATATTCTCCGGTCGTGAGAAATTCAATCCTGACGCCAAGCTCGGTGTCTCGAAGGTGCTTGCTCTTGGGATACGGCGGCAGGTAGCCCAATCCTTCCAACTCGCTGTGAATCCTCCTCAGATTGTCCTTGGTGACGAGGATGTCCACATCCTCTGTAAACCGCCTGAACCCATGTTGAAACAGAGCAAGGCCGCCGACCACAGCGTATGGAATGCCCATGCCGTCGAGCCGGATCGCAATCTTGCGCAGGGCGTCGAATACCGCGCTCTTCTCCTCAAAATGACGGCTGCCCTCGCTCAAGGCCCACCTC
>JAABUR0100006549.1_pt1 | contig 14166 bp, 15 predicted proteins | sample 5560091 | NCBI WGS metagenome assembly JAABUR01 (sample SAMN10711879, study PRJNA513375) | rock metagenome | isolation source: Antarctica rocks | place: Antarctica: Victoria Land, University Valley sud
AGTGACGGTGCCGTGGGGCCAGGCGCCCGGCCGCGAGGCGCTGTGGGGCTACATCGGCGAGGCCCTCGTACACGGCTGGGACCTTGCCGTCGCGACCGGGCAACCCTCCGAGGCGGACCCGGCGCTGGTCGAACCGACAGCCGCCGAGGTGCGACGCTTCATACCCGCGGACGTCCGCGTACCCGGTGTGCCCTTCTCCCCAGTCGTGGAACCCCGCCCCGATGCCGGGCCCACCGAGCGCCTGGCGAACTGGTCCGGGCGCTCCGCCCACGGCTGGGTCTGACCGCAACACCAAGCGAACACCGTTCCCGCTGACCGATCCCTTGTGACACAGCTGCGGATGCGCTAGCAACCTGCGCGCCCTCCGACCTCCAGCGTTCCCGCGCACCCTCTTGCACGGTGTCTTACACCCCGGGTTGGCCTGCGTGGATGCAACCGGCGGGCGGTAACCGGGACAGACAAGTTGTTCTGCTGCTCGCCGAGGAGGTACCGCGAGTGCCTTCCCGGCCCAGGAGCCGGCCGACACTATCTGAACGGACATGCGGTCGGTGCCGTACTCAACGGGCCGCACCGTGGGCCCGTCGGCCGCCAGCCGGATAACGGCATAACGACTTCGGGGGGAGCCGATAGGAAACAGCACGCACTACCTTCGGCGACCCTGCCCCTTGCGCCGCTGGCGACCGCCAGCCGTTGTGCTGGGGTTGCGTCGGCTGGTGACCAGCGGACGTATCGGACCGGTCAGCAGGTCGGACCGTCGGGGACTGCCACTGCCTGACACGCCGCCGACGTCCAACGGACGGACCTTCGCGGCTCTTCTTTAAGAACAACCCCCGATTTCTCAATTTTGGCTGCATCCCGACATGTGTTGTCGAGATGCAGCCAAAACTAACCAACAGCACCCGGTAGTTAAACTAGGTGCCATGTGAAGTCTGAGTAGCGCAGTTCGCTGTCGTGCAGACGATGCTGCTCCAGCAGCCGCTCGGCCACCTGGCGATCCCTCCATGACGACCCACAACACGCCGACCGAGCCGCGCTCGGCGCGTTGTGGGTCGCCGTAGACCCAATCTGAAGGCTGATGTGCAGGGCGGAAACGCACGCTGAACTTCCGCGCAGTCCGATGCTGTATCTGTTGCGCCCGCAGGGGCAGTGCAAGACATCATGCAAGGCGGGTAGTGCGGACTCACCTCATCTTGTAAAGGTTCGGGGGTCTTCCGGGCCGTCGTTTGCCGCCACCTCGCCCCGGTCGGTAGGTGGGCCTCGTCTTGGCGGATTGCTAGGGGCCAAGACGACGTCAGGATGTTGGGACGAGCTTCGCCTTCGCCGCCCGTTTGACCGCCCGGTAGACCGTCGAGCGGCTGATATTTAGTAGTTCGGCGATCTCGGACGTGGTGTACTCACCCGCCTCGAACAGCGCCACCACGTGCTCCTCCCGCGCCGGACTGAGCTTGGGTGATCTGCCCTTCAATCGACCCTTGACCCTGGCTATATGGCCGACCGGATAAGATGGCGCCACCATGCCTAAGATGCGGTAAACGATCTGAGATCGAGTACGTACAATTTAAGCCCGAACACCATCGGACGGCCGCACAAAGGCCGGCCGTGCCGCGCCGCTTGCGACCTGGAATTATTCCCTTAGTTAAACGTCGCATGACAGCGAATGGGTAGCGAACTAGGATAATACGGGACGTACTCCCTTCGTCAGGAAACCACTAATTAGATTGGACGATAATACCGGCACAAATTCGCCTGCATGGGCGTCGACGGACAAGTCAAGAAGGCAAGGCGGCTGCCCTGGACACAACCGGCGGTTCAAGTTACCCAAACCGTTGTACGCCACGTTATCTCAGGCACCAATCCACTGTGGATCTCGCTTCTCCAACGCCGCGGCTGCACCTTCATACCGGTCGGCGCTATCCGTGACCAGACTGATATCCCTGCGGGTACGCGCTGAGTCTTCCGCCGGGCTATGCACTAGTGAGCGGTCGGCGAAGTCCTTCAAGGTCTGGATCACCAGGGGAGCACTATCAGCGATGCGGCGTGCCCACGCGAACGCGAGTTCGGTGTGCTTCCCCTTGGGTAGCACACGGTTTACCATCCCCATCTCGTAGGCATGCTGGGCGTCGATCGTCTCTCCGAGAAGGAGGAATTCCATGGCGAACTTGTGCGGCACACGGGCCGCCACCCCTGCGGCGATCCCTCCGGTAAAACCAACCCGCGCCTCCGGGTACATGAATTTTGTGTCCTCGGCCGCGACGATAAGGTCGCAATGCTGAGCGATGACGTATCCACCACCGATGCAATGGCCGTGCACCGCCGCGATGACGGGCTTACTTAACGGAATGGCCACGTTAGGTATCGCGCGATAGAGGTCCATCGGGTTGTCCTGCAGATCCGCGCCAGCGGAGAAGGCCCGGTCACCTGCGGCACCCAGAATGGCCACTCGGTCGTGGGAGTCTTCGAAGCGAAGCCACGCTTGCTCAAGCTCCTTGACCAGTTGCGAATTCAGTGCATTCAGCCTCTCCGGACGATTGAGCGTGATCGCGGCGATGTTCTCCGACGACTCGTAGGTGACGGTTGGACTAGTCATGTCGTTCCTCCTTGGATGTTCGCGATACCCTAATCAAACTGTGGTGACTCCGACCATGGGATCCCCCGAGGCTGGTCTGCCGGGCACCATTATGGCCGCTTCCGCAAGGTGATCTGGGTTCGCTGCGTAATTGGTCCGAGTCATTGTGGACTTCGTCGCGGATTCGGCCGCCGAGCCACAAATTAAGGATTTACTTAGTGTAAAGGCTTTGGGTAGGTTAAGCAACCGTATTTCGCCTTCTCGACGCGATACGGTCAGAACGAACGTCGCGGACTTCGCGGTAGTGCGCCATTGGTAGGGTACCGCATTTCCGCAGCGAGGACGCCCTCCGACTTGAGGGATCGCATGGTACCGGCAAGGAATTTCGACCAGTCCGCCCGACGATGCCGACATGCTTGCCGGTTTGGATTGCATACGGGTCTCCGCGATAAGACCGCCTTTGGCGCAGCGACCTGCTTGCGTCGGTCAGGCGTCGGTCAGGGCCCAAGTAGAGACGAACCACTCTACCTCCCCAGTTTTGGGGTCGTAACTACGGCGCTGTAGCGTTCCGATGTCGGCGCCGTATACATGGATTCCGACGCACGGTACGTCGCTGCCGCAACTGACCATGTGTACGTCGTCGTCCTTCGTGCAGCACACTGTGACTTGTCCTGGACCCCAATCGTAGTCACCCTCCGCGGTCAGTGGGATGTCTCTAACCGCAGGTTTCCGATACCGCACCTCACGTTCGACGCCGGAGTGGATGCCGACTACTCCCCAGGTTTCGTGCCCGTGAACAGGCGTGTCTTGGCCTACGTTCCAGACCGCCGAGGCGATGGAGAAGGAACCATCGTCTGCCACGTACAGCGGATACATTACATAGCGGTCGGGGTTTGGGCGGGTGAATTCCGGCGGTAATGTGAGGCCGTCGGACAGAAGTGCTGTCAGCCGTTCGGCCACGTGTCGCGTTAGCTCCCGTTCGTCGCTGATCTGGTGCACCAGCATAAACACTTCGCTGGCGAAGCTGTCGAGGATAGGTATGGTGCGTATACTGTGTCCGGTAGTCATAGAAGCCTCCGTCGTCATTGGTTCGGGTTCTAGCCGTTATGCATCCGATGGTGTGCGTGCCATTAGGTCGACTTGGATGATGTGAATGCCGTTGTTGCCGTAGCCCAAGCGGTTCGCCGTGGGCTGCCAGTTCTGCGTCCGGCCCCCCGTGTCGGTCGCTCGCACCGCGATTCTGCGTAGTCCGCGGGGTAGGCCGTCGGGTAGCGGAGCCGTCCACTGCGACCATCCCCACTGGCTGGAGTCTTCAACGCGGCTTGCTTGAAACCAACTGGTTCCGTCGTCAATGCTGATGTCCACTGTGGCCACGCCCTTTTCGCCAGCCCACGCCAGAATCTGCAGTGCTGTGTCATCGTAGATGCGGTCAGCATCGGCAGGCGAGGTGAGTACTGCGCGGACAAGTTGTTCCGCCACGGGGGCACGTACTGTGCCGTCGTCGTCCTGATAGGTATAGCGCTGGCTTTGCCAGAATCCGTCAAAGCCCGTTTGCTTGGTGAGGGTGATGTGTTGGGCCCACTTCACCCACCAGATGCCATACCAACCCGGTACGACGAGTCGCAGTGGGCCGCCGTGCTCTGGGGGAATAGGTGCCCCATTAACCTGCCAAGCAAGGATGGTGTCGGGGTGCAGCGCCTTTTCCTGTGGAAGGCCCTTGGCGAAGCGATCATGTGTGCCCTCAGGCTGCGTCACCCCCTCGTCCAAGGCTGACACGACAAGGGTATTCCAGCCAGTACCCACGCCTGCAGTGTCGAGTAGGTCGGCCAAGCTCGCACCAGTCCATTCCGCCTGGCCGAATAACCCGAGGCCGAACTGGTTGCCCGGTGTACGGCGCGCAAGCATGCCGCGGCCGTTGCCTGCGCATTCTAGGAGCGCGGTCACGGTATGTGAGGGCAAGGATCGGATCAGGTCGTCGCTCATTGCGTGGTCGGTGCCATCTTGGGCACAGACGCGTACTCCAGTCAGGGAAGAGGTCTCAGGTTGTTGGTAATGGTGCACGAGGAAAAGGTTCTCGGTCGCAGTGCCTTGCTGGCCGTGGGTCTCTATGCGACTCTCCGCCATCTGCAGTCGACTGTTTGCGTCGTAGCTGCGGGGGACAAGCTTCGATCCATCCATTATTTCGTTTACCGTTTCTGGTTGTCTTGATTCGCCGATACTGACGCAACCAACTTCTCGTGTGCGCCGCTGCTCGCCCCCACGTGACGTTTCCGCGAACGCGCTGATGCGTTGCTTAATACCCGGTTGGGTGACGAGCGAACGCACCAATTGTGCTAGTCCTTCACCTCTGTCGATGGGTCGCGTTGCTGCCAGCAGGTTCGGCAGTGTCGCCACGGGCACGCGGGCTGTCTCCGCACTGATTCGCTGAACCTCGGTCGCGAGTGCGTCGATGTCGTGCTTGACAGCCAGTAGCCCGCACCCGGCGGCGGCGGCGGCGTCGATCCGCGCGCCACTGCCGACGGTGCGGCTGGCCATCGACTGTCCGACGACCGAGGCCAGTCGATGTACGCCGAGCACCGCGCCGAAGGCTGCCCCAGGAAAGCGGAAGCTCGCCTGAGCCGTCCCGATGCGGTGATCGCACGCAACTGCGAGGTCGGCGCCGGCTCCAACGGCCGAGCCCTCGACTATCGCGACAGTGACGAACGGGGCGTTCGCGAGCCGCTCGAGCAGCAAACCCAGCCGACAAAAGCGTTGCAGCAGCGTGGCATCCGTTTCTTCCTTAAGGTCGGAAAGGTCGAATCCCGCGCAGAAGTGACTGTCGTTGCCGCGAATCGCCAGGACCGTCACCTTGTCCGCGATCGCGGCGTCAAGCTCGTTATGCAGGGCGTCGACGAGCGCGGTGGATAAGGCATTCGCCCGCCGCGGCCGGTGAAGCTCCAGGGTGCGCGCATCGTTGGCCTGGCTGCGGTGCAACGGAGCAGTCATGCGATACCCCACTCGGTGAACACGTCCTCGGTGTCCGCGCCCAGAGTCGGCGGGCAGTGCTCTAGTCGGCTGGGCAACCCGCTGACCCGAGCTGGAAACACCACGGTGGGCACCTTTCCGGCGATCGGCACATCAATCTCCCGCACGAGCCCGGTCGCGTGGATGTGGGGATCGGCCAGGACGTCTCCGAAGGTGTTGACCGGTCCGCACGGCACCGCCTGGCGTTCCAGTTCGATTAGCCAATACTCCGCAGGTTTGGTGCTGAAGCGTTCCTGCAGGACCGCGGCGAGCTGGTCTTGATGCGCAACGCGCTGCGATTGGGTGGTGAATCGGGGATCGGTAATCAGGTGCTCTGAGCCGGTCGCCACACATACCCCGTGCCAGAGCCGGTCATTTCCGGCGGCGACGACGAACATGCGGTCGCTGGCCTGAAAGGCCTGGTATGGCGCGTTGCGGGGGTGCGCCGAACCCATGGCGCGCGGTTCGATACCGCTGCCCCAGTATTCGCTGGTCTGTAGTGCTGACGTCGCAATCAGGCAGTCCAGCATCGGACAGTCGATGTGCACTGATTGCCCTGACTCTCGGACACCGGGCAACGTCGCCGCAGTGGTGTAGGCGGCGTACAGGCCGGCGATGAAGTCACCAACGGGTACACCACACTTGACCGGGTCTCCGCCGGCGGGGCCGGTTACGCTCATGAGCCCGCTCATACCCTGGATCACCACATCGTACGCGCCTCGTTGGGCATTGGGGCTGCTCAGGCCGTACCCGGAAATTGAGCAGTAGACCAGGCCCCGGTGGTCTTGAGAAACCTCGTCGTAGCCGAGTCCGAGTCGGTCCAGTACGCCGGGCCGGTAGTTCTCCATGATCACGTCGGTCTCAGCGCACAACTTCTGCACCCGCGCCCGCTGCTGGGGATCTTTGAGGTCGGCGACGATGCTGCGCTTGTTGCGGTTGATGGAGGCGAAGTTGTGGCTAAAGCTCGTTCCGTCCTCGGCGTAGGCGAGCGGCGGCCAGCCACGCATCTGGTCTCCGCTGGGCGCCTCGACCTTGACCACGTCGGCACCCATATCCGCCAGCAGCATCCCGGCGAAAGGCCCGGCCGCCACGTGTGCGAACTCCAACACACGCACACCTTCGAGGGGGAAACGTGCCAGATTCCGGGCTGATGTGGCGGTTACGGGCGTCCAGCTTAGATCTTGCATTCGTATACTCCTTCGTCCAGAACGACCGCGTTGTCCCGCCTCCGGCGTACTCGGAAGTGACCTTTACCGACCGCACCTTCCCAGATGTGCAGCGTGAGTTCGTCGCCCGGCCATACCGGGGCCGTCATCCGCGCCCCAACGCTGGTAAGGGCTGCGGCATCGCCGCCGCATGCCTGTGTGATCAGCAGTCGGGCGGCGAAGCCGAGCGTGCACCGGCCGTGCAGGATCGGTACGTCGAACCCAGCGCGGCGAGACACCGCCGGGTCGGAGTGCAGTGGATTCCGCCCGGCAGACAGGCGATATAGCAGCCCTTGGTTGGGTGGTATACGGAACTTCAACGCCGCGGTCGGCTTGTCGTGCGATTTGCTTGTGTCCGAGCCTGCGGGCGGACGGGGCGCGCTGTCCGGCTGTGCGTCTTTCCTGTCGCGGACCAGGGTCCGCGACGTCGTGCGGTATAGCGGTGCTTGACAGCCGTCCAGCCGCGCCTCGGCGACCATCTCAACCACCCGGCCGCGCCGGTGTGGCGTGACGTCGGTGATCTGTCGTGATGTGCGCACCATCCCTTGAACTGGGATCGGCGCGATGAGCGCGATGTGCTCCCACATCAGCAGCACGTCCTCGCCGCGTGCGCCCATCGCTTCGAAGATGTCGTTACCGCCACCCGATAGGACGATGCCTAAGGTGGGCACCGTCTGCAGTGTGACCTGTTCAGAGTTCTCCGTGGTGAGATTCAGCTCGTCGGTGGGATTCACGCTGCCCGCGCCGACGCCCACGGCGTAGAGGAGGCAGTCGGTAACCGTCCACGATCGCGTCGTGGGTTCAAGGTCTTGGCCGATCAGCTCAGAGACCGCCGCTACGCCCGCATCGGTTGTGCCGGACAACGACATCACGGCTTCCAGTTCTGAGCCTGCTTGCGGATCGCTGCTGCATCGACCATATCCGCCGCTTTCTTGTTTAGGCTGAGGTCCGCAACTTTGTCCGCCTGCAGACCCGATTTGATGATGTTGTTTTTGAGCATGAAGTCGATGCCCTGCTGTATGTCGCTCACCGGTAGGACTCCGATAACTCCATCGGGGCCGGGTACCGCACCCCCCTTGAACCGAGTCTCAACGACGGGCAGCGTCTGCTGTATAGCCTGCTCATTCGATATGTCCCGTGGCTTCTGGTCCGGGTGCACCACCCACTGGAGCTGCAATGCGGCGGCGGGGGTTTCCGCGGCGAAGATCGCACCCTTGTCTAGGCCCACCAGAAACTTGGTGACGGTATCGGCATGGTCTGTGAGGAACTTTTCGGTGGTGGCGATACCCAACGAGCCGGGAATCTTGTCCAGCGGAGTTGGTAGATTTATCAGCTTCCGGCCGAGGACGGTGCCGACCACACCGCTGGGCCCGTCGTAAGTCGCGTATGCCGCGATCTGACCAGACTTGAACGCCTGTGCTGCTTGGCTGCCGACACCGACGGGTAGCCACTGCACATCTTTGTCCGGGTCGAGTCCCACTGCGGTGATGGCGGCCCTACCATAAAGGTAACTGGATGAGCTCAACGATTGGGTGCCGATGGTCTTGCCTTTGAGGTCGGACAGCGATTTGATGGGGCTTCCCTCCGGGACCACGGTTTGCCAGATGTTGGCTTCCTGCAGCTGGATCACCCGGATCTCGGGGTTCTTCTCCGCAGCCTGGTAGAAGGCGGAAGCTCCGCCGTTGGCGATGTCAGCCTTGCCGGCTACGAGCAGCTGCATCGACGCGGTGGCGCCCTGGGTGGGCTGGACCGTGACGTCGAGTCCCTGGTCTTTCCAGTACCCGAGCTGTTGGGGGACGGCGCCATATGGTGCGGTGCTGTCGGTCAGGGTGGGGCTGCCGACGGCGAAGGTGACGTGGGTCGCACCGCCGGGACTCGCCGCGCTGCCTCCGCCGCCACAGGCGGTCAGTAGAGAGGTAGCGACGATAGCTGCGAACGCGGCGACCACAACTCGTCTCTTAGCGCGCGCTGGTGATTGGTTGGTGGTGACGTGCATGGGGGACACTCCTTGACGTCGACAGAGTAGGGTTATAACAAGCTGTCTGCTTCAGCGGCACTAGGACCGCGCTTCCGGTTTTCACGAAACATTGTTAAGCCTTTTACTTAGTGACTTGCTACAGTGGCCGCAGGCCAGCATATTGCGTTGTGCGCGGCGTGCGGGGAATGCTTGTAACAGCAGCATCCGCGGAATTGCGTCCGCTGACGTCGGTCATCAGGCGTTCTCCTTTGCCAGAGACTGTTCGGCCGTCACGTAAGTGTCGGGAGGCAGGGTTGAGGGTGTGTTGGGTAGGCCGATTACCCCGTGGACCGCCAGGTCATCGATCGCATCGTCGTCGAGCCCGATTAGCTCCCGAAGACACCACTCGGTGTGAGCGGCAAAGGTGGGGGCCGCGGTGCTGGGTGCGGTTCGGCGTCCGTCGATCTGGATGGGGAGCGTGGGGTATCGGTGTGTTCCACAGCTGGGGTGGGTGAGGCTCTGGAAATACGACGCGGCCGCGAGTTGTGGGTCGGTGCTGAGCGCCTCGGCGTGTTGAAGGGGTGCGCTGGGTACTCCTTCACTTTGCAGCGATCGCGCTGTCTTTGCAGGGTCGGTGACGGTGGCAGCCCAAGTACGAACTGCCTCAGTGACTTCGGGCGCGTTGGCGTGTCGTTGCTCAGCAGTCGCGAACTTCGTCGCAAGTCCCGGTGTGATGGCTTGCAGGTTTCTGGCCAGCGCCTGCCACTGCTCGTCGTTCTCCACGGCAATGGCCAGCCATGCACCGCCACTGGTCTGGTACACGCCGTGTGGCATGCATCGACGGTCGGCGTTGAGTCCCTCCTGTATTGGTTCGCCGACGCTCTGTGCGAGGTAGTACTCGCCTAGTAGGGGGATCATCGCCTCGGACTGCGGCAGAACAATGTGGCTGCCTTCACCGGTACGGCGGGCCTTGACCAGCGCTGACGTCGCCGCAGCCGCTGCAAACAAACCCGCGGTTGGATCGCCGAGCGCGTATCCGGTCATCAGCGGACCTTCCTCACCACCGGTCAATGTTGCATTCCCGCTCGCGGCGTCGAATTGAGCGCCGAACGCCGGTGCGTTGGCCCGCGGGCTGCCAGACACGTAACCCGGCATCTCGATCAGAACGATGTTGGCTGCGATATGGCGCAGCGCGTCGTAACCCAGGCCGATGCGTTCCATCACTCCGGGTCGGTAGTTTGCGATTACCAGGTCGCACATCGCCACTAAGCGAAGCGCGTAAGCGAGTCCCTCAGGCTTTTTCAAGTCGATGACGACGTCTTTCTTACCCGCGTTCTGCGTATTGAACCAGGCGTTGCGATTACGCGGGTCGGGGCCGGGCTCCAGGTCCGGGTAGCGCAGCGGAAGGTCAGCCATTCCCGGGCCGCGTAGCGCATCCGGGCTTCGTGGGTTTTCCAGCTTGATGACTTGCGCACCGAGCCCGGCCAGGACACGCGTGCTCATTGGGCCTGACCAGACGTGGGTTAAGTCGAGCACCCGTATCCCCCGCAAGGGAAGTTGTCCGTCCACGGTGTTGGGACACGAGGTCATCATGAGTACTCCGGAGTGTGGTGGGGGCGACGTCCGTTGACCGTGTAAGGCAGGACCGGGACACGACCTGGGCGGTCTCCCACAACCGTGTCCCGCCAACCGTCGCGAGCAGCTAGCGCGGGGTCGTCGAGCATGAAAGCCGGACTGCGAACTGCGCTGATCGCAACGTTTTGCTTCTCTCCCAAAGCGCAGGCTTCCTCAAGGGCCTTATCCGCGCACCAAGAGTCGAAGAGGACATTGAGCGCCTCGCTGTTGGCGAACCGGTTTCCCTCACCGATGAAACGTTCGTCGTCTTCGAGGGCGGGGTCACTCAACACCGCGGCGATGTCGGACCAGTCCCGGCCGGCGTAGATGGCCACCCAGCCATCGCGGCACTTGCAGACATACCGTGGACCGCTTTGTTCCTGAGTTGAACCGGAGCCGTTGTACTCGTACTGGGTGGTCAGATAGGGCAGCAGCGAGACTACGGACTCGTACGCAGAGACCTGCACCTGCGGGAGAGCGCTGGAGGACGGGTTCTCCTTAAGCAGGCAGGAGGTCAGAGCCGTATAGAGGTAAACACCAGCCAGGTATTGATAGCGGTCGCCGAACCCGTACACAGGTGTCCCGTCTCGATTTAACGTGTACAAAGACGCTCCGCCCAAGCTCGCGTAAATCAGTTCGTTACCGTGCCAGTCTGCGTACGGTCCGTCCGGACCGAAGGGATGGACGGTGCCGGTAATGGGCCGCTGGACCGTGTCGAGGGATTTCCAGTCGAAGTCCGGGTCGGCGATAAGGATGTCCACGTTCTTGATCAGCGACCCGAGCTGGCCGGTGTCGGCGTCGTCGACGACTGTGCTTCCTTGGTTGAGAAAGCCGTCACTCCACCTGTCGGTCGGATCCCCCGACCTTACGACAGTGACTTGAGCGCCGTTGTTCGCAAAGGTCCAGCCACAAAACCGGATTGCTGGACTGTGACCGATCGATACGACATGTATACCGCCAAGCATTGCTATCTCCTTTTCGCTCCTAATATCTTTTGGGATCTTCATGCCATTGACCTCAGAACTTTTCTGGTCGCCCGCTCACTTCGGCACAATGCTCACCGGAAGCAGCCGACGAACGACCACCACGACGACACGGAGTAAGGAGCCGATGATGGCGAGCAGGATGAGGGCGCCGTAGATGCCTGGAATGTCGCCATAGGCCTGGGCCTGGGTCAGTACGTAACCCAGTCCGTGCTTGGCGCCGACCAACTCGGCCGCCACTGCTCCCAGCAGGGCTCCAACCAGGGCGACATCAAGGGAGGGGAAGACGTATGACATCGCGTTGGGCAACCGTAAATACCGGAGCTCTCGCGCTTTGCTGGCGCCCATCGCTCGCATCAGGTTTAGCTCATCCGGGTCGACTTCGGTCAAACCGGCAGTAGCGCTTGACATGACTGGGAAGAACGCCAACAGTGCCGCGATGACTACCTTAGGGGTGGCATCGTAGCCGAGCGCGACAATCAGCAACGGGGCGATGGCAATCTTTGGCATGCTCATAAAGGCAATCACATAAGGGTAAAACGCCGTACGCAGAGGTGCAATGAAGGCAAACGCGGCGCCCACGACCAGCCCAATCGCGACACCGATGACGAATCCTGTCACCGTTTCGAACAGCGTCGTGGTGATGTCCTGCGCCCACAATCCATCAAAAATCCCATGTTTGAGCGCCGACCAGACGTCGACAGGGAGTGGTAGCAGAATACGGTTGACCCACTCTTTGCTAGCCGTCAACTGCCACAGCAATAGAATCACTACCAGAACTCCAAACTGCATCAGCAGGTTTCGGGTGCGCTTGCCGTGCGGTCGCGCCACGGCTTTAGGACTAGTCCTTCCGGGAACTGCCGAGGCCTCTGGAGGTGTTATTTGTTGGCTATCAACCTTTGTCATGTCGGCCAGCTCACTCATAGCGACACTCCAGACTGCGCGGGGCGAGTAGTGGGTGCTTCGGTTGGGCCGATCAACCCGCGGACTTCACGCACAATGTCGTAAAAGCCGGCCTCCGAGCGCAGTGAGGGCAGGCGAGGTCGGGATAGATTGACGTCGATGACCGTGGCCAGTCGGCCGGGATGAGCGTTCATTACACCGACGCGGTCGGAAAGGTACACCGCCTCGGTGATGTTGTGGGTGATGAATAAGACCGTCTTTGGCTGCTCCGTCCACAGTCGCAGCAGTTCGTCGTTCAACGTCTCGCGGGTAAACTCGTCCAGCGCCGAAAAGGGTTCGTCCATCAACAGGACGGTGGGCTCGCCGACAAGGGCGCGGACGATGGCGGCGCGCTGCTGCATGCCACCCGACAGCTCACTGGGGTACCGGTGCTTGTAGTCAGCCAGGCCGGTCAATGCGAGCAGGTGGTCTGCCTGACGTCGAGTCTTGTCCGTCACGCTCCTGTGCACCGTTGAGGGCAGGAGCACGTTCTCATAGACGGTAAGCCATCGCAAGAGGGTGGCTCGTTGGAAGACGATGCCGGTAGAAGGGTCGGGCCCTTCCACATGGCGCTCGCCGATCATGACCGCGCCCGCGGTCGGAGGTAGTAGCCCGGCCACCATATTCAGCAGCGTGGTCTTGCCGCAGCCACTGGGTCCCACGAGGCTGAAGAACTCGCCCGGTCTGATGTCGATGTCGGTTTCGATCAGTGCGTTGACCGATTCAGCGCCGGGACGCTGATACGTCTTAGCGATCTCTTTAATCTGAACTCCGATAGCCATCAGCACGGCCTTCCCGGGTAGGTTTAGCCCGTGGGTTCGGGCGCTAACAAAGGGGTGTATGATCGAGCGTGGTTTGTTGGCTGTGCCCCGGCGAGATGGGCGCTGCTGTGCAACGCGGCGACGAGCTTCTCTTGCTGCAGAAGGAGCCGATCGGCTGGCCCAGAGAAGCCCAGTCCGGCGATAACGTCGCCTGTTGGTGAGCGAATCGGTACGGCTACGCCTGCCACGCCTTTGCGCCACTCGCCGCGGTTGACGGCGTAGCCTCGGGACCGCACATCGGTCAACTCCTTAAAAAGCGCGTCCTTCTCAACAATGGTCACTGGCGTGTAAGCCTGCATACCCGCCCTGGCGACTGCGTTCCACTCCTCGGGCGTCTGGTGGGCCAGCAATACTTTGCCGGTAGCGACGCAGTAAGCAGGTGCAGTGCCCCCGAGCCTGGTGTAGCTGTGGATTGGATGCGATCCCTCTTCTTTGTCGACGTATACGACCGAGCCTCGGTCGTATACGGCCAGGTGGACGGTTTCGCCGTACTCCGCAGAGAGAGCACGCACGGTAGGCGCCAGGGCGCTACGGAGGCCGGTCAGGCCGAAGGAGCGTGTACCGAGTGACCACATCCGCGGTGACAAGCTGTAGGTGTCCTCAGAGGGACTGCGATCCACCCATCCCGTCTGAATCAGGGTGTGCACGATTCGGTAGGTCTTCTGTCGCGGCAATCCGACCGCTTCCGCCAGCTCACGCAACGCCATCGGGCTCCCCACCAGCGCTTCCAACACGATCAGGCCGTTGGCCAACGTGCTAAGGAACGCTGTGTTATCACTAGTTCGGGCGCTCACTGGACCGACTGACGATACATTATCCGTATTGCCCCTTTCGGTATCTGATGTGGTCGAAGTTAGCTACGTCTCATACTCCTGTCAAGATGTCGCGTTGACTGACTCGAAAATCAATGGTGACGTCGAAGCTCAGCTTGCTCCCGCGGTCTCTGGAAGTGGGTCGAAGCGGACGGTGAAGCCGAGTGCGTTGGCTTGTTTGGTGATACGGCGCATGACGTGGGCGGGCTCGCGTCGGGTGAAGTGGTCGGGTCCGAGTTCGTGGTAGTCGATGTTGTTCACGA
>JAABUR0100006553.1_pt1 | contig 14164 bp, 13 predicted proteins | sample 5560091 | NCBI WGS metagenome assembly JAABUR01 (sample SAMN10711879, study PRJNA513375) | rock metagenome | isolation source: Antarctica rocks | place: Antarctica: Victoria Land, University Valley sud
GCGCGTGAGCCTCCGCGGCTCCAGCTTCACGCAGGTGTACCTCAACGACGCCCGCATGCACGACGTGGACCTCACCGGAGCACGCTTCGAGCGCGTGAGCCTCCGCGGCTCCAGCTTCACGCAGGTGTACCTCAACGACGCCCGCATGCACGACGTGGACCTCACCGGGGCGCAGGTCCGCGGCGCGCTGCTCGGCGGGTGCCGGTTGCGGGGCGTCGAGCTGGTCGACGTCGAGATCAGCGGCGAGCTGCAGAACGTCGTCGTGAACGGCGTCGACATCGCACCGCTTGTCGACGCCGAGCTGAACCGTCGCATGCCCGAACGGGCGAGGATGGACCCCCACGACAGCGACGGGTTCCGTGAGGCGTGGGTAATCCTGGAGCGGCTGTGGCGGGGCACCGTCGCGCGGGCGAGGACGTTCCCCGAAGCGGCGCTGCATCGCAGCGTCGACGACGAGTGGTCCTTCATCCAGACCCTGCGGCACCTCAACTTCGCCAGCGCCTGCTGGGTGAACCGGATGATCCTCGGCGACGTGTGTCCGTGGCACCCGTTGGACCTGCCGTGGGACGAGGCGCCCCCTTGGGACGGCTTCCGGTGGGAGCGGGAGGCACGACCCTCCCTCGACGAGGTGCTCGCGCTCCGCCACGAACGCCAGGCGACGGTCCGCCACGTCATGGAGCGACTCACCGACGAGCAACTCCTCTCCCGGGTGACGAACACCGAGCCCGGCTGGCCCCAGGAGGAGGACTTCCCGCTCAAGCAATGTCTTCGCATCGTCCTCAACGAGGAATGGGAGCACCGGCTCTATGCCGAACGCGATCTGACCCTCCTGGAGAAGGAAGACTGACATGGACGTCCTGCTCATCGCCGGCCTGTGGCTCGACGGATCCGCCTGGGACGGCGTCGTGCCCGCGCTCGAGGCACTCGGCCACCGCCCGGTGCCGCTCACTCTCCCGGGTCAGGGTGACGGATCTGCGTCCGCCACGCTCGACGACCAGGTGGCAGCGGTGCTCGCCACCATTGACTCAGCATCCGAAGGACCCATGGTGGTGGGGCATTCCGCCGCCTGCACCCTGGCTTGGCTGGCCGCCGACGCGCGACCGGAGAAGGTGGCCAAAGTCGCCCTCATCGGCGGCTTCCCGTCCGCGGACGGGGAGCCCTACGCCGACTTCTTCGAGCCGACGGACGGCGTCATGCCCTTCCCAGGCTGGGGCCCGTTCGAGGGGCCAGACTCTGCTGACCTCGACGAGGAGACAAGGCGCAACATCGCGTCTGCTGCGATCCCCGTCCCCGAAGGGGTGACCAAGGGCGTGGTGCGTCTGGCCGACGAGCGACGGTTCGACGTCCCGGTTGTCCTCTTGTGCCCCGAATTCACTCCTGCCCAGGCTCAGGAGTGGATCGACGCCGGTGACGTGCCCGAACTCGCCAAGGTCAAGCACCTTGACTTCGTCGACATCGACTCGGGCCACTGGCCCATGTTCAGCACGCCGGTCGAACTCGCCCGGCTCCTTGCTGCAGCGGCTGCATAGGCCTGACATCGCCGCGCAGCCAGGGGCCGGATCGCTCAGCGTGGTTCCCGCCACCCGAGCCAGCTTCGGCGACCTGCAGGCGATCTTCGGCACACCCGGTCAGGCCTCACGGTGCCAGTGCCAGCGCTACAAGCTGGCGCCGCTTGAGCCTTTCAGGTCGACGCCGGTCGAGGAGCGAACACGCCCACTCGAAGTCCAGACCTCGTGCGGCGACCTCGGCGACCCTGAGACAAGCGGACTCGTCGCCTACCTCGACGGCGTCCCCGTTACCACGTCACACGCCATCGACGAGGAGCACCGCTGCGGGCTCCTGACCACGTTCTCGACGCAGGGTTCACGCAGATGACCCGACCGACCAAGCGGCGCTCAGTCGTGCGCGTCGAGCTCGCGACGGGAAGATGGGAGCACTCACGCTGAAAAGGACTCGACGATGTCGTACACGACCCAACCACTCGACGCCTGAACGTGGGATGCCTTCGCGGAGCTTGTCGAGCGCAACAACGGCAGCTTCGGAGGCTGCTGGTGCATCGGCTACCACCCGGAGTGCGGCCAGAAAGGAATCAGCCACCGGGCGGTCAAGGAGGACCGGGTCCGAACAGGTCGCGCCCACGCCGCGCTCGTCCTGGACGAGGACGGCGCCGCATAAGGATGGTGCCAGTACGGCAGCCCCGAAGAGCTCTCGGGCATCAAGCACGAGCGCGAGTACGAGAAGGACGCGCCACCGCGTCTGGACTGGCGGATCACTTGCTTCTACGTCGACAAGAAGCATCGCGGCCAGGGCATCGCACGAGCGGCGCTAGAAGGCGCGCTCGACCAGATCGCCCATGCCGGCGGCGGCCTCGTCGAAGCCATTCCCGAGGTGACCACCGACCGCGAGGCGCCGGGCCGCTTCCTGTTCAGCACGACCGTCGAACTCTTCGAGCAGTACGGATTTACCCGCGGCCGGCAGGTTGGCAAGCACGCATGGATCGTGAGCAGGGTGATCGACGCGGTGTGAGCACGTCGCCGGCCAGGCCCCTGTCCAGTCCTCCGGATCCCGGGTTGGCACGGGGCGTGACCCCGACCGGCGTTCCGCTCAGCGATCGGTTTGCGGGAAGGTCGCCTTCCCGGGTCCCCCGACAGATCTACCAAGAGCAGACTGTTTGCCATGGCAGACACCACCACGGTCAGAGTTCAGACCAGCACCCGCGACCTGATCCTCGAGGTCGGGGCTTCCCGGCGTCAGAGCGCCGACCAGGTCATCCTCGCCGCCCTGACAGCCATGCGCCCTGACGAACGCCGCCAGCTCGCTGCGGCAGAAGCACGCCATCAAGGACGACCCAGCCGACCTTGATGGGTCCGGGCAATCCAGCAGGACATGGCCGCGCTCCATGAGGGGTGAGGTCTACCGGCTGCCAACGCGTGGGAAGGGCCGCGAGCAGAAGTGCCGTCGTTACGCCGTCGTGTTGCAGCCGGACTGGCTCACGCTCAGCACCTGGATCGTTGCCTTCACCAGTACCAGCGCATGCAAGACCAGCTTCCGACCGCCGGTGGCCATCGCTGATCGACAGGCGTTGGTCATGTGCGACCAGCTCGCCACCGTGGATCTCAACCGCCTCAGTGAGCCGGTCGGCTTCCTGACCATCGAGGAGACGCAGCGGGTGGACGAGGCTCTCTCGTTGGTCCTCGAGCTGTAGTCGAGGACCAGGAGCTCTCTCGCCGAAGAGCCCCAAACAGCGCGCCGATCGCCGTACCGGAACCGATCCGCTACCGCGACGCCCCTGGCGTCAGCAAGAGCAGTCGACCGCGACCTCAAGGGCACCGCAGATCTCCCGCATCCGGGTGTCGGCCAACCGGCCGAGCCGGTTGGCCAGTACGGCGACCGAAACGCTTTCGACCGAGTCCAGATTGACCGCCGAACGCCGAGGGACGGGGTCGTCACCGGGTTCGAGGAGCACCTCGCTGGCGAGCCCTCGGATCGTTGTCGTACATGGCGCGACGAGCGCCCGCCTATGCCGCGGGATCACGACGTCGCGAGACAGGACGACAACCGGGCGCCGTCCAATCCCGGCCATCTCGCACCACCACACCTCCCCACGAGCCGGTAGCGCGCTCATGAGGCGGCTGCTGCCTGTCGCCACGACGTCAGGTCGCCCCACTCGTCTGGCTCGTCGGCCGGGTGCTCGTCGTAGGCGGCATAACTCGCATCCACCTCGGTGGATCGGTGACGAGCGAGCAACGCGCGAAGCGCCTCATCAATGAGCGCTGCGTCGGTGGCCCCCGAGCGTACGCTCCGCGCGCCGTCGAGAAGCTCTGCGTCCACGGTCGTGCTCAGTCGTGTGCGAGTCATGCCATCATTATGCCACGTGGGATAGTGGCGCGTCGGGAGGGATCCTGATCGCGATGCGTACGGTGACGCCTGGGTCCCGGTGATGATTCCCACTGCGGCGCCTCGAACGGGACACCCTCGGAGCACAAGCCAGACGAGTGGCCGCCGAGCCGCACGAAGGCCATCAGCTTGCGCCCGGCAACGCCGCCTGCGATCAGCCCGGGTCCCGTCCCTTGGGGTTGGCCGGCTGCTCGGTGCCAGGGGTCTCGCGCCGCTCCCCCATGAGCACGTCATGGTGACCGGGCCGGTCGTCGTCCAGCTCGGGGGCGTCCGAGATCTCGCTGTCCGTGTTCAGGAGGTCCTCGAGGAGCTGCCCGGCGATCCGCCGGAACTTCCGGCGTGGCCGCTGCCGGTCGAGCACCGCGACCTCGAGCTGGTCGGCACTGAGCGTCCGGGTCTCGCCGCCGTTGGGATCGGCGGCCAACGTGTCCACAGCGATGGTCAGGGCCTCGCCGAGAGACAACCCCGGCCGCCAGCGCTCCCTGAGGGTCTCCTCGGCCTGGACGATGGCGCCGCCCATCACGACGAAACCGTGCTGGTCGGCGACGGACCCGTCATACGTCAGCCGGTAGATCTGGTCGTGCTCGGTGTTCTCACCGACCTCGGCGACGACGATCTCGATCTCGTAGGGCTTGGGCTCCTGCGTGAAGACCGTCCCCAGGGTCTGCGCGTAGGCGTTGGCCAGGCCCCTCGCCGTGACGTCGCTGCGGTCGTAGGAGTAGCCCCGCAGGTCGGCATACCGGATGCCGGCGACCCGCAGGTTCTCGAACTCGTAGTACATCCCCACGGCCGCGAAGGCGATCCGGTCGTAGATCTCGGAGATCTTGCGCAGGCTCTGCGGGTTCTCGGCGACGAACGCGACCCCCCGGTCGTAGCCGAGGACGACGACGGACCGGCCGCGGGCGATGCCCTTGCGCGCGTAGTCCGCCTTGTCCTTCATCAGCTGCTCGGGGGAGACGTAGAACGGCATGCTCATCGGGCACCTCCGGGGTTGTCGCGCCGGGCGTCGACGACGACACGGACCGCCGCGGCGAGCGTCTCGTCGTCGAGGAACCGGACCCCGTCGACGTCGACGACGCCGAGCGTGGGCCAGATCCGCCGGCCGAGGTCGGGCCCGCCCGTCGCCGAGTCGTCATCCGCGGCGTCGTAGAGCGCCTCGACAGCGATCCGCACGGCGTCAGCTTCGGTGAGCCCCGGGCGCCACAGCTTCTTCAGGGCTCCCCGTGCGAACAACGAGCCCGACCCGATGCTGTGGTGGTCGTGCTCGCGGTAGCAGCCGCCCGTCACGTCGTAGGAGTAGATCCGGCCGAGCCGGTCGTCGAGGTCGAACCCCGCGAACAGGGGCAACACCGCAAGCCCCTGCATGGCGTTGCCGAGGTTGCCGCGGATCATGCTGGCGAGGCGGTTGGCCTTGCCCTCGACGGACATCAGCGCCCCCTCGATCTTCTCGTAGTGCTCGAGCTCGACCTGGTAGAGCTTGACCAGCTCGATGGCCAGCCCCGCCGTGCCCGCGATGCCCACCACGGCATACTCGTCCGCCGCGAAGACCTTCTCCATGTCGCGGTTGGCGATGAGGTTGCCCATCGTCGCGCGTCGGTCGCCGGCCATGAGCACGCCACCGGCGTACTCCACAGTGACGATCGTCGTCCCGTGGGGCGCATCGATGGTGCCGCCGACCGGCAGGGCGCGCCTGCCGGGCAGCAGCTCGGGCGCCACCTGGCTCATGAACTCGGTGAACGAGGAGGAACCCGGCACCCGGAACGCGTCCGGCAGCCGGCCGGAGGTGAGGTCTCGGCTCACTGGCCGCCCTTTTGGACGAACCCGCGCACGAACTCCTCGGCGTTGGACTCGAGCACGCCGTCGATCTCGTCCAGGACGTTGTCGATGTCGTCGTCGAGGGCCTCCTTGCGGGCGCTGCTCTCCGGGGCGACCGGAGTCGGCTCGGGCGCGTCGTCGGGCTCGTCCTCGCGCCGCTGGGGCCTGCTCTGCTCCTGGCTTGGCATGGTTCTCCTCCACTCTCACCGACGCTTGCGGGCGGTGTGCCGATCTTGGACGACCCTAACCCGCTGCCGCGTCGAGTTCCCGCAGCAGCGTCAGCACGTCGGGACTGCGGTCGATGATCGCCCCGACATGGGCTTTGGTGCCGCGTTGCGGTTCGAGCATCGGCACCCGCTGGAGGGCCTGTCGCCCGGGCACGTCGAAGATCACCGAGTCCCACGAGGCCGCCGCGACGTGGGCGGAGTACTTCTCCAGGCACTTGCCACGAAACCAGGCCCTGGTGTCCTCCGGCGGCTCGGTCATCGCCTCCTTGACAGCCACGGCATCGACCAGCGTGGTGATCCGGCCGCGCTCGGCGAGCCGGTGGAACAGGCCCTTCTCCGGGCGGACGTCGCTCCACTGGATGTCGATGGCGCGCAGCCGCGGGTCGGACCACTCCAGGCCGTCGCGGTCACGGTAGCCCTGCAGCAGCTGCAGCTTCGCCACCCAGTCGAGGTCTCGGGCGCACGACTCGGGGTCGGCGCCGAGCCGGGAGAGCACGTCGGCCCACAGCCGCATCACCTCGGCGGTGTCGGGATCGTCGTCCCCGCCGAGGCCCCGGACCTCGAGGTAGGCCGCGGCGGCGTCGTGGTACTCCCACAGCAGCTCGAGAGCGGTGAGGCGTCGACCGTCGCGCAGGCGCACTCGCGCCCCGAGCGACGGGTCGTGGGACACGGTGTGCAGGGTCGCGACGGGCTTGAGGAGGGTGAGGTCCCGGTCGATGGCGCCGTCCTCGATCATCGCCAGCACGAGGGACGTCATCCCGACCTTGAGCAGGTTGGCGACGTCGCAGTGGTTCGCGTCGCCGATGATGACGTGCAGCCGGCGGTAGATGTCGGCCACGGCGTGGGGCTCGTCGCGGGTGTTGATGATAGGCCGCTTGAGGGTGGTCTCGAGCCCGACCTCGACCTCGAAGAAGTCGGCGCGTTGGCTCAGCTGGAAGCCCGGAGTGCGAGAGTCCTGGCCGATGCCGACCCGGCCCGAGCCGACGACGACCTGCCGGGCGACGAAGAAGGGCACGAGGTGGCGCACGATGTCGGCGAAGGGCGTCTCACGCCGCATGAGGTAGTTCTCGTGGGTGCCGTAGGAGGCGCCCTTGCCGTCGGTGTTGTTCTTGTAGAGGTTGACCCCCGATCCGCCCGGGACGGCGCCGAGCCGTCGCACGGCCTCGAGCATGATCATCTCGCCGGCCCGGTCCCACGCGACGACGTCCCGCGGCGTCATCACCTCCGGCGAGCTGTACTCCGGGTGCGCGTGGTCGACGTAGAGCCGGGCACCGTTCGTGAGGACGACGTTGGCCAGCGTCGGGTCCTCGAGGTCGGTGAGCTGGCTCGGGTCGGCGAGCGCCCGGTTGACCTCGAACCCCCGCGCGTCCCGCAGGGGAGCCTCGTCGGCGTAGTCCCACGAGGCGCGACCCGAGCGCACGCCGTGACCGCTCGCGTAGGCGTTGACGACGTGGCCCGAGAGGATCATCGGGTTGGCCGCAGGGTCGCCGGGCACGGAGATGCCGTACTCCGTCTCGATTCCCATCACGCGGCGCACGGTCATGCTTCTCAGCCTATGTCGCCGCGGTTCCCCGGCGGGACGCCGCCCGATAGTCTTGGGCCGACCGCCGCCGTCCCCCGGAAGGGTGCTCGTGAACGACGTCGTCGTCTTCTCCGGAACCGCTCACCCGGTGCTCGCTGACCAGATCTGCGAGCACCTCGGGGTCAGGCGCTCCCGCGTCGACATCAAGCGATTCAGCAACGACTGCCTTCAGGCACAGCTCCTCGAGAACTGCCGGCAGCGCGACGTCTACATCATCCAGCCGCTCGTGCCCCCGACCCAGGAGCACCTCATGGAGCTGCTGCTGATGATCGACGCCGCCCGAGGTGCGTCCGCCGCGCAGATCACGGCGGTGATGCCGCACTATGCCTACGCGCGATCGGACAAGAAGGACGCGTCCCGGATCTCGCTCGGCGGGCGGCTGGTCGCCGACATGCTCGTCACCGCCGGGGCCAGCCGGGTCCTGACCATGGCGCTGCACGCACCACAGGTGCACGGGTTCTTCTCCGTCCCGGTCGACCACCTCACCGCGATCGGCGTCCTCGCCGACCACTACCGCGGGGCTGACCTTGCGGACACGATCGTCGTCTCACCCGACCTCGGCAACGCCAAGACCGCGACACAGTTCGCCCGACTTCTCGGGCTGCCCGTCGCGGCCGGGTCGAAGCAGCGGCTCGGCGACGACCGGGTGGTCATCGACGCCATCGTCGGCGACGTCGCAGGAAGGCGGGCCATCGTCCTGGACGACGAGATCGCCACGGGCGGCTCGATCGTCGAGCTGCTCGACCGCCTCAAGGACTTCGGCTGCACCGAGGCGTCGGTCGCCTGCACCCATGGTCTCTTCGCCGGCCAGGCGGTCGGACGGCTCCGGGAGCACCCGATGATCAGCGAGGTCGTCACGACCGACGCCGTGCCGCCGCCGCAGGGCTGGCCCGAGCTGCGCATCCGCTCCGTGGCCGAGCTGTTCGCCGAGGCGATCTCCCGGATCCACCAGGGCAAGTCGGTGTCATCGCTGTTCGAGGGCGTCGACCCGACGCACGCCCCGCCCCAGCCGAGGCTGCCGTTCTGAGACCCTGGCAGGCGGCCGTGCTGGACGCCGCGGTCATCATCGTCTTCGCCGCCGTCGGCAGGACGAGCCATCAGGAGGCCAGCCCCGTCGTCGGCGCCGTTCTCACGGCCTGGCCGTTCCTCCTCGGTGCGGCGACGGGTTGGGCGCTGGTCCGCTGGCGAGGCGGCCGGTGGCCGCTGAGGTTCGGTCCCGGCATACCGGTCTGGGTCTGTGCCGTTGCCGTCGGGATGCTGCTGCGGGCGGCGACCGGTCAGGGCACCGCGCTCTCTTTCGTCCTCGTCGCGAGCCTCGTGCTCGCGGCGTTCCTCCTCGGGTGGCGGGCGGCGAGCGATCGGCGGGTGCAGACCTCGTGAACGAGCCCTCACCCCATCGTGCCCGACGGTGGCCACACCGCCTGACCTGATCCTGGTCGGCTCAGAGGTACTGGCCGGTGTTGGCGACGTTGTGGATGGACCGGCCGGGCTCGGTGCCGTCCTTGCCGTTGATGAGGGTGCGGATGTAGACGATCCGCTCGCCCTTCTTGCCGGAGATCCGCGCCCAGTCGTCGGGGTTCGTCGTGTTCGGCAGATCCTCGTTCTCCTTGAACTCGTCAACGCACGACGCGAGGAGGTGCTCGACCCGGATCCCCTTCTGGCTGATGGTGAGGAAGTCCTTGATCGCCATCTTCTTCGCCCGGTCGACGATGTTCTGGATCATCGCGCCGGAGTTGAAGTCCTTGAAGTAGAGGATCTCCTTGTCGCCGCCGGCGTAGGTGACCTCGAGGAAACGGTTCTCGTCGATCTCGGAGTACATCCGCTCGACCGTCGCCTGGATCATCCCCTCGAGCGTCGCCTCACGGTTGCCGCCGTTCTCGGCGAGGTCGTGCTCGTGCAGCGGCAGGCTGGGAACGAGGTACTTCGTGAAGATGTCCCGGGCGCTCTCGGCGTCGGGGCGCTCGATCTTGATCTTCACGTCGAGGCGCCCGGGACGCAGGATGGCGGGGTCGATCATGTCCTCACGGTTGGAGGCGCCGATGACGATGACGTTCTCGAGCCGCTCGACCCCGTCGATCTCCGACAGCAGCTGCGGGACGATCGTCGTCTCGACGTCGCTCGAGACGCCCGACCCGCGAGTGCGGAAGAGGGAGTCCATCTCGTCGAAGAAGACGACGACCGGCGTGCCGTCCGAGGCCTTCTCGCGCGCTCGCTGGAAGATCAGCCGGATGTGCCGCTCGGTCTCTCCGACGTACTTGTTCAGCAGCTCCGGGCCCTTGATGTTGAGGAAGTAGCTCTTCTCGGTCGACTTGCCGGTGCGCTCGGCCACCTTCTTGGCCAGGGAGGCCGCCACGGCCTTGGCGATGAGGGTCTTGCCGCACCCGGGAGGGCCGTAGAGCAGGACTCCCTTCGGCGGGCGCAGCTGGTGCTCCTTGAAGAGGTCCGGGTGCAGGTAGGGCAGCTCGACGGCGTCCCGGATCTGCTCGATCTGGCCGGCCAGGCCACCGATGTCCTCGTAGGCGATGTCGGGCACCTCCTCGAGCACGAGGTCCTGGACCTCGGCCTTCGGGATGCGCTCGTAGACGAACCCCGACCGCGGGTCGAGCAACAGCGCGTCCCCGACTCGGACGGGCTCGCCCTGGAGGGAGTCGGCTCGTCGGCAGACCCGCTCCTCGTCGGCGTGGGCCACGACGAGGATGCGGTCGTCGTCGAGCAGCTCCTTGACCATGACGACCTCGCCGATCCGCTCGTAGCCACAGGTCGCCACGACGTTGAGGGCCTCGTTGAGCATCACCTCGCGGCCGGCGCTCAGGGTGCCCGGATCGACGTTTGGGCTGACGGCCACCCGCATCTTGCGGCCGGAGGTGAGGATGTCCACCGTGGCGTCGTCGTAGGACTCGATGATCAGGCCGTAGGCACTCGGCGGCTGGGCCAGCCGGTCCACCTCGGACTTCAGGGTGACGATCTGCTCGCGGGCCTCCTTGAGAGTCCGCACCAGCCGCTCGTTCTGGTTGGACAAGGTGGTCAGCGAGGTCTGCAGCTGCAGGACGCGGTTCTCGAGCTCCCGCGAGCGGACAGGGCTGTGCCGCATCGTCTCGCGCAGCTCCCGAACTTCGGCGCTCAGCAGGTCGCGCTGCCGGGTCAGCTCGTTGGTGTCGTCCGTCCCGTCGGGCACGTCCGAGGCACCCGTCCCGGGCTGGTGACCGGCCGGCAGCTGCTCGGGCATGGGGTCCTCCTGACGACGCGGGGCCTCCTGGCAATTCGACCCTAACCCGGATCCGTCACGACTCGACGGAGGTTTGGGTCACAGTCCTGCGAACGCGTCGGATCTTCTTCTCGGAGACCGGACGCTCACCCAGATCCTCGGCACTCCACTCCTCGACCGAGGGCTCGTCAGGCTCCGGTATGCCGGGTTGCTCGCTCTCGCTCGACGTCCCCTTCGCCGGGCGCCGCGTCCGTCGGGGCGGTGTCACGCCGGGCGCGAGCCGGCGCGTGGTGATCAGAAAGCCGGTGTGGCCGTGCATCCGGTGCTGCGGCCGGACCGCCAGGCCCTCGAGGTGCCAGCCACGCACCAGCGACTCCCAGGCCGACGGCTCCGTGTATCCCCCGTGCTCGCGCATCGCCTCAGCAACCCGCGAGAGCTGGGTCGCGGTCGCGACGTAGCAGATGAGCACGCCTCCCGGCACCATGGCGTCGCCGACGGCCTCGAGGCACTCCCAGGGGGCGAGCATGTCCAGGACCACCCGGTCGACGCTTCCGGCCGCGACGGCGCTGGGCAGCGACTCGACGAGGTCGCCGACCTCGATCCGCCAGGCCGGGTGCTCCCGACCGAAGAAGTCCCGGGCGTTGCCGCGGGCGATGTCGGCGAAGTCCGCGCGCCGCTCGAACGAGATGAGCTCGCCGTGGTCACCGACGGCACGCAACAACGACATGCTCAGGGCTCCGGAGCCGACTCCGGCCTCGACCACCCGGGCGCCGGGGAAGATGTCGGCCATGGTGACGATCTGTCCCGCGTCCTTGGGATACACGACGGCGGCGCCACGGGGCATCGACATGACGTAGTCGGCCAGGAGTGGGCGCAGCACGAGGTACTCGGTGCCCGAGCTGTTGACGACGACCGAGCCGTCCGGAAGGCCGATCACGTCGTCGTGGGCAAGGCGGCCGTGGTGGGTGTGGAACTCGCGTCCCGGCTCCAGGGTGATCGTGTGCAGGCGCCCCTTGCTGTCCGTCAGCTGCACCCGGTCACCCACGGTGAAGGGACCCCGACGGGCGTCGGGCGTCCGGGGCTGGCTCGGGTCGGTCACGACGAGCCAGTCTAGAGGCGGGACCGTGCCTGCTCCGAGCACCCACGTTCGTCCTCACCGTGCGGGCGCCGGCGCCCTCAGCCTCGGCGACGGGAGCTGGCGGCTCCGAGCCGCCGAACCAGTGACGCCTCGACCTCGTAGCGGCTCTGGGTCACTGCCCCGGCCTTGAAGAAGCGGCGTCGCAGCGCCCCGTGCACCTCGACGACGTGACCGGGGTGCAGTCGGGTGGCCGCCCTGCGGGCCCCTGCTGTCCAGCAGGTCACGTCGATCGTGTCGACCTGCGTCCGCGGCGAGCCGGCTTGCACGGAGCCGTCCGTAGCCGTCGGTCCTCGAGCGCCGCGCGACGTCCGCGCCGGGCGCGGCGGCCGGGCGACGACGACCCGCAGCTGGACGAGCTGGTCACCGCTCGGCAGCTCACGGTGCTCCGGCTCGGCGCTGACCCGGCCCACCAGCCGCACCGAGTTCACCGCGACCTGCTTTTCCGGGACGCTCGCCGTCGGTTCCGTGGTCTGCATGGCTCCTCCTGGCTTGGCTGTCCCCAGAGCAAAGCGGTCCGCCCCCGGTACGACCAGCGCCGGCGAACCGCCTGTGGATGCTGGGACGACGCGGGACGGGGATGTGGACGACAACCCCGGTGTGCAGGGCTTCAGCCGAAGGCGGCGTTGAGGTCGGCGACCGAGACGGTGCCGAGCAGCTGACCGGCCGGGTCCACGACCAGGACGACGCGCAGGGAGTCGCCTCCCCCGGCCTGCTGGCGCGCCACGATGGCGGAGATGACGCCGGAGACGTCCGCCCCGGGGTCAGCGACGACGACCCAGCCGTCCGGCTGACGAGCGAGGACGGCAGCCACCGGCACGTCCCCCCGCCGGCCAGGGTCCACCTCTCGCAGCGCGTCCACGTCGACGAAGCCGGCCGGGCCGCCGGGACCGACCGCCACCACCGTGGGTGAGGTCCGTCCCGGTCCGGCGTCCGCCGGGGGCACCCGGCTGAGCACGTGCTCCGCACTGTCGGTCGTCGAGACGACGATGACCGGCCGCAGCACCTGGGCGAGCAGCACCCGCTCGATGACCTGCCGGCTCTTCCCGGCCCGGATGGCGTTGGTCGCCCCGGCCCAGAGGAACGCCCCGATGAGCCCGGACCAGACGATGGTGAACAGCGACGGCTGGTCGCCCTGGAGGAGCGGTCGGCCGACGAGCCACAGGACGATGGCGACGGTGACGACACGTCCCAGCCACCCTGCGACGATGAGCCCCTTGTTGCGGTCGCCCGAGGCCTTCCAGACGAGCGCGTCGACGAGAAAGCCTCCGTCGAGCGGCAGGCCGGGCAGCAGGTTGAACAGTCCGACGAAGAAGTTGGTCAGCATGAGGGCGCCGAGCAGGAGTCCCACGACCCCGCCATCCCCGAGCGACTGGACGAGCAGGTAGCTCATGGCTGCGAGGGCGAGGTTGGCGAGCGGCCCGGCGACCGCGATGGCGGCGCTCGCCCCGGGACGGGACGTGGAGCTGTCGTAGACGGTGTGCCCGCCCCAGAGGTCGGCGACGACCCGGTCCACCCGGTAGCCGGACCGGCGCGCCACGACGGCGTGCGCCGCCTCGTGGGTGAGCACCGAGAAGAGGAGGAGCAGGGCGTAGGCGACCGCCACGGCATACCCGAAGGTGCCGCCCTGCTCCAAGGTGGTGGGCTGGCTCACCTGCGGCCCGAAGGTCAGCACGATGACGGCGGCGACGACCGGCCAGCTGCGCCCGAGATAGACCGGTATGCCGTGCACGCTGGCGATCCGCCAGCCGTACGACGACGTCGGAGCGGGTCGGCCGGCGGACATGCCGCGACACTACGTCATCCCCCCTGGGACACCTCCGTGCGCCCGCTGTGAACCGGACGGCATACTGGGACGTCAGCACCACAGCCGAGCTCAAGGACGTCCGTGACCGACAGGCAGGCACTGCAACCCGACGCGACCGAGGTCCTGTCGGGTCTGCTGCGCGAGCGCATCCTCATCATGGACGGCGCGATGGGCACGATGATCCAGCGGCACGAGCTCGGTGAGGACGACTACCGGGGCGAGCGCTTCGCCGACTGGGAGAGCGACCTCAAGGGCAACAACGACCTACTCAGCCTGACCCAGCCGCAGATCATCCGCGGGATCCACCGCGACTACCTTGCCGCCGGCGCCGACCTCGTCGAGACCAACACCTTCAACGCCCAGCGGATGTCCCTGGCCGACTACGGGATGCAGGACCTCGGCTACGAGCTCAACCTCGCGGCGGCCCGGCTGGCCCGCGCCGAGTGCGACGCGATGACGGCCAGGACGCCTGACCGCCCGCGCTTCGTCGTGGGTG
>JAABUR0100006554.1_pt1 | contig 14162 bp, 9 predicted proteins | sample 5560091 | NCBI WGS metagenome assembly JAABUR01 (sample SAMN10711879, study PRJNA513375) | rock metagenome | isolation source: Antarctica rocks | place: Antarctica: Victoria Land, University Valley sud
CGCTCACCGGCGGGTGGGCCGAGGGTGGGGGCACTAAATCGGGCGCGCGCACTGTGATCTCCATCGCACCACCTCCTGCCCCACAGCCTACCAAGTTTGCCTCACCAAGTCACGTTGTAAAACTAGAACTCCTCGTCGTAGCCCCGGAAGTCGCGGATAATCTCGCGGCCCTGCTCGATGATCGAGCGCGCCGTGCCGATGACCTTGTTCCGCCGCTCTTCGTTACCGAAGATATAGTAGAGTCCTCCCCCCACCGCCGCCATCGCCGCGACGGTCCACAGCCCGCTCAGGCTGCGCTGCTGCGGCGGGGCGAGCTGCGCCGTGAGGGCAGAGACGTTCTTCGCGGCTTCCTTGTGGCCCTTGCGTGTCTGCTTCTCCCCGCGCTCGACCGCCTTGTTCGCCTGTTTGCTGACCTGCCCGGCCAGATCGCTGTTCGCCAACTCCTTCGCCTTGTCGCGGCCCAGCGCCACGCCGGTCGCGGCCAGAGCGCTGGCCTGCGCGCCCAGCTTCGCGGCGGCGTCGGCCAGTTGCGGCGTCACATCGTCGCGCAATTGCTGTGCGCGCTCCACCACCTGCGGCAGCACCTCATCGCGGAACTGTTGCAGGCGCTCCGCAACCTGCGGCACGAAGTCGTCGCGCACCCGCTCGGCGAGTTGCGGCACCCCTTCCTGGACCCGCTCCTGCACCTTGCTGGCCTGCGCGGCGAGTTGCGGCAAGAAGTCGCTGCGGACGCGGTCGCTCAGGTCCGCCATCTGCTCGCGCGTCGTGTCGGCGAACTGGCGTGCGCTCTTCTGCGCCACATCCGCTAACTGCCCGAGGCTCTTCTGCGCCGTATCCGAGAACTGACCCGCGTTCTTCTGTCCGGCCTCGACGAGTTGCCCGGCACTCTTCTGGGCGCTACTGGCGAACTGGCCGATGTTCTGCTGCGCGCGCTCCGCCGCCTGTTGCGCGCCCTTCGGCACTTCGATCCCCTGCGCGCGCTCGATCAGCGGTGCGAGCGCGGCGGTGGTCGCCGCCCCGGCGACCGCGAGGCGCTTGCTGGCGTCCTGACCGAAGGTGTTGACCGTCTCGCGCACATCATCGGCGGTCGGGGCCGGGTGTGTCTGGCGGAAGGATGCGGTACGCACCGCCTTATCGAGCCGGTTGATATCTTTCTGGATGGCATTGACCTGCTGCTTCAGTTGTTTGCGGGTACGCCGGGTCAGTTTGCCATTCTTGAGTACCGCGACCACCGGATCGTCGGCCATCTTTACACTCTCCATTCCTGAGACGGAGAGCATCACGCTCGCAGCCGCTACCGGTGGCTGGTCCTTGCGCTCCTGCTGCTCCGCGATCTTCCCGAGGCGCTCGATCTCCTGTTGGAGCGTCACCGCCTCTTGTTCGAGACGCCTGCGCGTCCTACCGGATATTTTGCCATTCTGGACCACCGACAGGCCCGCCGCCGAGGGGTTATCGCGCACGATGCTATGCGCCCCGCGCCCCACCGTGCGTCGTCCGCCACCATGCGCGGGCTTTTCCGGCTCGTTCGGCCCGAGCGCCGCCACGACCGCGCCCAGGGCGAAAGCCGCGCCCACCGCCATGCCGACGACTTGGCCGGTCGTGAGATCGTTCGGATCGAAGCCGCCTGTTGCGGCGTTATTCTCGTTCACTGTGCTCCTCTCCTCATTGGCGGGAATGCGTTGTCCGCCGTTCTTCATGTCTCAGTAGGGTGCCGCGCCGCTGGCCGGATTGGTCGCCACGCCACCGAGCAGCGGGTCGCTATCGGCGCGCTCTGGTGATGTGGGGACATCCGCCACCGGGGCTGCGGCACCCGTGCCGAGTTTCCCGGCGACGCGCGTCGCGAGGTCGGTCCGCTCGTCGGCGGAGAGATTGCTCATCACGCGGTCGAGGATCGCCATCAGCAACTCGACCCGCTCCGCGTTGCTCATCTCCGAAACCATTTTGTCGGTGACATAGTTGACCGACTGGGCGCGTTCTTGCTCGCCCATATTCTTCAGGACTTGATCGATCATGCCACGCATCAAGCCACTCATCGCCGCCGATCCTCTCCTTCTGCCGCGCGTCCGCACGTATCCGGCGCGATTGTGCGCCCGTATCGGCCCTACGCGCAAGCACGAATTATGCCACGCACGGCGGAATATCCCCTACCGATCGATAAAATCGCCGATCGGTGTGAACGTGGACATCGCCACACCCTCGCATCTACGCGACGAACGGCTGGTGCGTGCCAGCCGCGCGCTGTGACAAGCTGGCCCGAGCGGGCGGGCGCGAAAAGGGCGACCAATTCCTGGCCGCCCTCCGTAAGGCGCGCGATGATCGCCGCAAGCGCTTAACGTTCGTAGATCGGCAGGGTGGCCGGTTGCAGCGCATCGCCGACCTGCGCCTTGATCGCCTCCAGGAAGGGATAATCCCACTCCCCGACGAAGGTCATCGCCACGCCTTTCTTCCCGGCGCGCGCCGTGCGCCCGATCCGGTGGATGTATTCCTCCGGATTTTGGGGGATGTCGTAATTGATGACGTGGCTGATGTCAGGGATGTCGAGGCCGCGCGCCGCCACGTTGGTGGCGATCAGGACGCGCAGATCGCCGCTGCGGTAGGCATCGATCGTTTTCGTGCGGTCGGCCTGGGCCATCCCGCCGTGGAGCGCCTGCGCCAGCCACCCTTCGTTGGTGAGTTGCTGGGCGAGCCGATCGACCCCGACCTGCATCCGACGGAAGATCAGCAGCCGCGCGTCGCGCCCGAAGTCCTCCTCGAACGAGAGGAAACCGGCCAGCTTGTCGCGCTCGGCGACCTCGTAATAGCGCTGCTCCACCGTGGCGACGGTCGAGCGCTCCGGCTCGATCGCGATGTGGATCGGGTTGCGCTGATAGCGCCGGATCAGGCGCTGCACCCAGCCCGGCATCGTGGCCGAGAAGAGCATAGTCTGCCGCTCGCGCGGGGTGCGGCGCAGGATGTTCTCGATGTCCTCCGCGAAGCCGATATCGAGCATCTCGTCGGCTTCATCGAGGATCACGATCCGCACCCCGTCGACGCGCAGTGTGCCGCGCCCGAGGTGGTCGAGGACGCGCCCCGGTGTGCCGACGATGATATCGACGCCCTGCTCCAGCGCGGTGAACTGCCCGCGCATCCGTGTCCCGCCGTACATCGAGAGGACGCGCAGGCCGCTCCCCTGGGCGAGTCGTTCCATCTCCTCGCCGACCTGGCGGCAGAGCTCGCGGGTCGGCACCATCACGATCGCGCCGACTGTCCCGGTCGGGCGCAGGCGGTTGATCGTCGGGATGCTGAACGCCGCTGTCTTGCCGGAGCCGGTCTGCGCCTGCCCGACGATGTCGCGGCCATCGAGCAAGGCCGGGAGGACCGCCGCCTGAATCCGCGTGGGCTGGGTATAGCCGATCGCTTCGATCGCGCTCAGCAACTCCGGGCGGAGCGCGAAATCGCTGAATCGGGGGAGGTTTTCTGCGTTTGGTGCGGGGGGTGAAATAACGGGGAGGTCGGCGGGGGTCTCCAGTTGCGGCCCATTGCCGGGGGCGATCGTATCCACGTATCCTTCCAATCCTGCGGGAACACTACATCATCGCGCTTGTTGGCCCCGACGTAGCTCCATGCCGGACGGATGGACTGGCACTCACACTCACCGGGAACCGCTTTTGCCGGATGCCGGGCACACGTTCGGCGTATCCCGACCCGATCATCACCTAAGTATAGCATGGATGGACATAATACCGGACGGGGAGCGTTCCGGTGCTCACTCCTCCTCGAAGGCGAACCAGCGCGCGCCCTGCGGTCGGCGCGCATCGAGCCAGCCTTGCAGCATGATCGCCGCCGCCGCCGCATCGATCTTGTCGCGGCGCTGCTCGCGCGTGAGGCGCCGATCGATCATCTGGCGCTCCGCCTCGGCGGTGGTGAAACGCTCGTCCGCGAAGACGATCGGCAGCCCATCAAGATGGGACGCGAGGCGTTCCGCGAAGGAGCGCACCGCGCGCGCCTGCGGCCCCTCGGTCCCATCGAGGCTCGTCGGTAGCCCGATCACCACGATCTCGACCGCGCGCTCGCGGGCCATCGCCGCCAGTTCCGCGAACTCGGCCTGCTGACCGCGCACCACACGCACCACGCGCCAGGGGGCGGCCAGTAGGCCAAGCTCGTCCGAGAGGGCTGTGCCGATCCGGCGCGCGCCCACATCGATCCCCAGCGCCCGCATCCTTTAGCGCCCCTCCGCGATCCGCACGGTGATGTGCGAGGCGAGCCAGGGCATCCGTTGCGGGAACGGGCCGGACTGATAGTCGATCCGCGTGGAGGAGACCCCCAGCAACCCCGCGAGGATCGCGTGCGCCTGGTCATCGTCCTGATGCGCGAGGGCTTTCGCCAGGGCCGCGCGGTCGGCGTCCGACCCGATGGCGGCGCGCGTCTGCGCCGTGCCGGTGATCCGGTAGGTCAGCCGACCGGGGACATCCTCGACCACTTGCGGGGCGGCGATCTGCGCCGAGCCGGCCACGATCGGCTCGCCCGGCTTGACCGCCGCCCCGATCCGGCGTTCCGCCTCGGCGCGCGCCTGCGCCTCGACCGTGGCGGGGGTATAGACCAGCGTAGTGGCATTGGCGCTCGTCGTGGCGGTCACGCTGGTGCCATCGGCATCGATCTGGAGGTCGGTCGTCGTCTTGAAGTTGCCGACGCCGGTGGTGTCGTGCATAACCGTGCTGCCACTAGGGATCGCGGCCGCCAGCGCCGCCTGACCCTTGCCGCGCGTCGCCTCTTCCGCCGCCGCGCTCGCCGCCGCGATGTCCTGCGTGGAGATGGTGGAGATGACGCGGTCGGTCCCTCCCGCAATCGGCGCGTTACGGTTGGTGTAGAAGATATCGTTCGACAGTTGGCCGCTCACCGCGCCGGTCGCCGCGTTCCCGCCGATACCCTTGCGCGCCGCCGCGACATTAACCGATGCCGAGCCGAACGCATTCGAGAGCGGGTCTGCCGGGCCGATCGTTATCGCCTCTTGCGTGACGTATTCGCCCCTGTTGGCCGATGTCAGCGTCGTGCCGCGCGCCACCGTCACCGCCGAGGACGCCCGATTAATCAGCACGACCGGGCCTCCGGCGGTCGTATTCGGCTCCGGGCGCGAACCGGTCGCGCTGCGCGAGGCGGTCGCGGTCACCGGCACGGTCACGCGCTTCGCCGGGATCACGATCTGCTCGTTCGTCGGCTGTCCCTGCGGGCTGGTGGGATCGATCTCCGCGACAACGACCTTGAAATCGGTCGCCACCTGTCCGGTCCGTGCGGCGAGCGTCACCGTGGCGGTCGGCAGCAGGAGATAGAGGGCGATCAGCAACGCCATCGCGATCGTCACGAGCGTGAAGAGCAATCCGCCGGTCAGCAGGCGGGCCGGACCGCGCCGTCGCTCGCGCTGCGGCGCGGCGGCGTAGCGGTCGTCCTCCTCGTCCTCGTCCTCGTAGGGCTCGTCGTTGTGCGCGATCACCGGAGGGACGATCGGCAGGCGCGCGGTCGGATTGCGCCGTTCGCCTTCCTCGTCGTCCTCATCCTGTGTCACGGGACGGATCGCCGCACGACCGAACGGGAGACGACGACGCGGCGCGGCGACTGGTGGGGCCGCTTCCTCCTTCTCGTCCGCATCCCAACCATCGGCGTCCGCCACGCCCGTCTGTATCGGGGCGAGCCGCGCCGCACGCGGGTCACGTTCCGGCTCGTCGTCCCAGTCGTCCTCGTCGTCCTCATCGTCGTACGCGGCGGGCGCGGCGGGCGCGGGCTGTCGCCGTGCCTCAACCCAGTCGCGCACATCCTGCCAGAACGCGCCGAACCGACCCGCACGCGGGGCGGGCTGTGCCTGGGACCGCTCGTCGTCCCAGCCCTCCTCGGCGGCGGCGTCGCGCTCGGCGATGCCGAGCGCGCGTAGATCGCGCTGTTTCCGGGGCGGGTTCAGCGTGTCGTCGTCGCTCTCGTCGTCCTCGTCACCATAGGGTTGGCCGTAGGGATCGAGCCGCGCCGCAGCACGCCCTTCGGCCAGGTAGGGTGGCTCCGCCAGCTCTTCTGCTGTCTCCGCGATGGGTGCTGGCTGTCGGCGCGACGGGGTCAGGCGCACGATCGGCGTCTCGTCGGCGAGGCGGTTATCCGTCGGTTGCTCCTCATCCGGGGCGACCGTTCCCTGACGGTCGAGCGGCTGTCCCGCGAGCAGACGAGTCGGCCCCGCCGCGATCGTGGGGGGTGGCGTCTCGCGCGCGTCGAGCACATCCAGACCGAAGACCCGCGCCGCGTTGAGGGTCTTGCTGTTCGCCGTGGCGATCGTGAGGTGGACGGTATATTCCTGGGCCACCTCGTCGAGGGTGTGCAGGTGTTGCAGGCTGAGCAGGAGGGGGCTGCGCTCGTCCAGATCGAGGACCAGATCACGCCCCTCGGCGGCGCGCACCCCCGCTAACACCCGATCCAGGGAATCGCCCGCCGCCACGGCAAGTCGCGCGGGGCCGGTCATCACGTCGCCCACAACCCCTCCAGGGAGTGCCGGTCGTGTGTGCCGAGAATCGGGCGCGGCGGCTCAGCGACTCGCCGCGCCCGCGATCTCAGGACTCCGAACCGAGTACTCGTTCAACGATGCTCGGGACAGCGGCGAGGGCGCTGTCGAGCTGCGTCGGGTCACCCCCGCCGCCCTGTGCGCGGTCGGGTCGCCCGCCGCCGCGCCCGCCGAGCGCGCGCGCCATCTCGCCCAGAATGTCGCCCGCCTTCAGGCCGCGCGCCACCAACTCCGGGGTCACCAGCGTCAGCAGCGCCGGGCGGTCGCCCACGATCGCGCCGAGGACCAGCACCCCCGCGCCGAGGCTGTCGCGCAGCCGGTCGCCTAGCTGGGCCAGCGCGCCCGCGTCCGGCACATCGGCACGCGCCGCCAGCACCTTGACCCCCGCGACCTCGCGGACCTGCGCCAGCAGACCGCTCGCCTGGCCGCCCGCCACCTGGCCCTTCAACTGATCGATCTCGCGTTCCAGCTCGCGAATCCGCCCGCGCAGCCCATCGACCTGGGTCGGCAACTGCTCCGGCGCGCGGGTGCGGAACTGTGCGAAGAGCGCGTTGGTCGCCGCCTGGATCCCTTCCAGGTAGGCGAGCGCCCCGCGCCCGGTCAGCGCCTCGATCCGCCGGACCCCCGCCGCGACCCCGGCCTCGCCGGTGACGACGATCGGGCCGATCTCGCCGGTCGCACCGACGTGCGTGCCGCCGCAGAGTTCCTTCGAGAAGTCCTCGACCGTCACGACGCGCACCTGATCGCCGTACTTCTCGCCGAAGAGCGCCATCGCGCCGGTCGCCAGCGCCGCCTGCTGATCCATCACGTCCGCGTAGACCGCGTCGTTCTCCAGGACCGCCCCGTTCGCGAGTTCCGCGACCCGCCGCAACTCCTCCGGGGCCAGCGCCTGCATGTGCGTGAAATCGAAGCGCAGGCGCTCCGGCGCGACGAGCGAGCCCGCCTGCTGCGCGTGCGAGCCGAGGACGAGTCGCAGCGCGCGGTGCAGGAGGTGGGTCGCGGTGTGGTTGCGGCGGATACCGGCGCGGCGCTCCACGTCGATCCCCGCCTCCACGGTGTCGCCGACGCTGAACTGGCCCTCCTCGACCTGTCCGCGATGGCCGGTCAGCCCGGTCACCGGGCGCTGCGTGTCGCGCACGCGGAAGTGTCCCGCGCCGCTCGTCAGCAGGCCGGTGTCGCCCACCTGGCCGCCGGATTCGGCGTAGAACGGCGTCCGATCGAGGACGATCTCGACCTCATCGCCGGTCGTCGCGCGCTCCTGCGCGCCGCGCGGCCCGATGATCGCCGTGATCGTGCCGGTCGAGCGCTCTTGCTCGTAGCCGACGAACTCGGTCGCCGGCAGCTTCAATCCGGCGTACGTCTCCAGCCCCTGGTGCGACTGCTTGCGGAAGTTCGACGCCTCCTGGCTGAGCCGCCGCTGCACGTCCATCGCCTGATCGAACTCGTCGCGGTCGATGGTCAGCCCCGCCTCGTTCGCCAGCTCGACGGTCAGATCGAACGGGAAGCCATAGGTGTCGTAGAGGCGGAAGACCTCCGCGCCGGGGATCGCGTTCTTCCCCTCCGCCTGGAGCCCCGCGACCAGGGTCGCGAAGCGGCCGAGGCCGCGCGCCAGCGTCCGCCCGAAGGTTTCCTCCTCGTGGCGGATGACCTGGAAGATCCGCTCGCGGCGCTCGACCAGTTCGGGGTATTGATCGCGCATCAGTTCGAGCACCACGCCCGCCGTCTCGGCGAGGAAGGGGCGCTCCAGCCCGAGCAGCCGCCCGTAGCGGACCGCGCGGCGCAGGATGCGGCGGAGGATGTAGCCGCGCCCCTCGTTGTCCGGCAGCACCCCATCGCCGATCAGGAAGACGATCGAGCGGCTGTGGTCGGCCACGACGCGCAGCGCCCGGTCAGTCCTGGGATCGGTGCCGTAGACGGTGCCGGTCAGTTCCGCCGCGCGCGCGATGATCGGCCGGTAGAGATCGGTGTCATAGACCGACCGCTTCCCCTGCATCGCCATCGTCAGGCGTTCCAGACCCATGCCGGTGTCGATATTCTTGCGCGGCAGGGGGCTGTCCGTGCCGTCCTCGTTGCGGTAGAACTCCATGAAGACGAGGTTCCAGATCTCCAGGAAGCGCCCACCATCGTCGCCGGGTCGGTCGCCGGTACGCCCCTCGGTGTAGCCGAAGTCGAAGTAGATCTCCGAGCAGGGGCCGCACGGACCGGTCGGCCCGACTGGCCCCCACCAGTTGTCCTTCTCCGGCGTCGCGGTGACGGTGATGCGGTCCGCAGGGAGGCCCGCGATCTCCGCCCATAGCCGCCGCGCCTCGTCATCCTTCGGATGAACCGTCACCCAGAGATACTCGCGCGGGATCTGATAGACCTGCGTCAACAGTTCCCACGCCCAGCCGATCGCCTCGCGCTTGAAGTAGTCGCCGACCGAGAAGTTGCCGAGCATCTCGAAGAAGGTCAGGTGGCTCTCGTCGCCGACCTCGTCGATGTCCACCGTGCGGAAGCACTTCTGCACCGAGGTGAGGCGCGTCGTCGGCGGCTGCTCGATGCCCATGAAGAAGGGGACCATCTGCTGCATTCCAGCGACGGTCAGCAACACCGTCGGGTCGTTCTTCGGGACGAGCGACGACGATGGCAACTCCGTCCCCAGCCGCTCCTCGAAGAAATCGACGAAGCGGCGGCGCAACTCCGGTCCCGGTAGTGGCTGGATCGGCGGCAGGCTCACGGTCGTCATCTCTCACTCCCCACATCGACTCGCGGCACGGATCGGCACCCTGGCGGCGATCCGGCCTCCGTCAACGCGGCCCAGATGTACGTACATTATCGGGCCGCGAACGTACTATGTCAAGGCTCCGCCCACGAATTTGCGTTCTATCGCGGGCAAATTCACCACCTCGCCGCACGCGATCGGATGCAACAAAAAACCCTCCACCCCGCACGGGGCGAAAGGTTCCTTCCGCGATACCACCCGAATTCGGTGCCGCACGCCAGCCGCGCGGCACCCTCATCCTGCGCCATAACGGTGGCGTGCCGGGCCTCCTTCGCGGCACGATCGTGCCGTTGCGGGGCCAGCTCACAGGGGGCCGCGTGGCGGGTCGGTGGATCGGGCGGCTTCCAGTCCCTGGCCGCGTTTCCCTGGTGATCCGCATCCCGTCGCGCTCGTCCTGCTCGACGCTTTGCCGCTAATTATAGCGCCAGCGCGCCGAAAAACAATCATTCCCGACTCGTGCTTCTCAAGATATTCCACATCGTGTCCTCGCTCGCATGTGGCGTATTGGCACGATATTGCCGCAACGCCACTATCCGGTGCGAACGATCGGGCTGCCTATGCACCTCGGTACTCGCTTCGATTTCGATAGAGTACAGAGACGTGACATGGCGATTCGAGAATGCCGAATCGCCATCGTGGGCGCGCGCAAGGGCTGTTTTGTCAGGTGAAACTGCGGGGATTCTCGCGGATTTCGCCCTTGCCATCTCGGGGAGCGGTGCGGGAAACTAGCTACGGGATGAACTCGCCCTCAGCCAGGCCTGATCTTCCTGGTAGAGGGTGGTGCCGTATTTTGGCCGATACAGGCAGCACCGCTCACTTCAGGCCCGGCTGCACCCCTTTTCTCCGATCGCTCGGTTAGATCAGCCCGCCTCGCCTCATCTTTCCTCTTCGCCACGCGCAGCCCTTACACCATCGTGTGGCACTTCTGCGTCGCGGGATAGTGCCCTCGGGCGGGGCGGGATCGCCCGCCCCGCCTAGCTGTCAGAGTTGCCGCATCGAACATCCCTCGGCCGCCGCGCCCGATGCTGCTGTCACTCGCGCGTCGGCGGGGAGCGGCGTCCTTCGTGGGGGGTGTGCGCCTCCGGCGTCTCTTCCGTCTCTTCCCGGTGCCCCTCGCGCTCACGCGCCTCGGCGGTGACCTCGTCATAGCTCGTGAGCCAGCGCGCGAACTCGACGCGCATGGCGTCGTGGCGCGCTTGCTGCGCGCCGAGCTGGAGGGCGGTGACATAGCGGTCGATCTGCGCCGCGAGCTGGCGTGGGCGCGCGATACCTCGGAAGGTGAATGGTTCGTCGGCGCTGGCGGTACGGACGATCACGTCGCCGTAATTGAGGAGGCTGGCGAGCGGGTTAGGGATGCGATAGCGGATATCCTCCACCTTGTCCAGCGCCGCCTCGGTGAACTGCTGGCGCAGGCCGAGCGGCAATTGCTCGATCTCGATCAGGCGGTCTGGCGTGACCACATAATGGTCGTTGCGCCAGTCCGCCCAGAGCCACCACGCCCAGGCGAGGGCCACGATGACCAGGAAGAGACTGCAGAAACCGGCGTAGTCGATGAACATGAGCAGCCCCAGGCGGTCGAGCCCGAAGGGCAGCGCCATCCCGAGCAGCAGGATGATCCCCGGCCCCGGGCAGGCGCGCACGAGGAACCAGGGGTGCCGCCGCCACGCCACACCGCCGATCCGCCGCCCGAAATAGACCGGCGACGATCGCGGCAGGCGGAAGCGTCGGCCCGCCTGCGCCCGCCGGGGTGCGGGCTCTGTCTCCGGCAGGAGGGGCGTCGGATCGAGGCCGAGCAATGCTTCGACGCTGTCGCGCACGCTCGAATCATCGACCTGTTCGTGGACGCGGTGCCGCTCGTCCAGGCGCGCGAGGATGCCGTCGCGCACCAGCAGCGGCTCGCGGGCGGCGGCGAAGCGGAGCGGCCCGGTGCCGGTGACCGAGATGATGATGTCGGCGGTGCCGGTCCAGCGCAGGAGCAGATTCCGCACGTCCAACTCGACGCTTTGGAGGCGTTCCAGCCGCAGTTCGCGCCGCTCCTGGCTGATCCCGGCGATCCCGGAGACCTCGATCAGGCGCGTCGGGGTCAGATAGAGGCGGTGATTGCTCCAGCGGAGATATTCGGCGGCGCCCCAGCCGCCGCCGATCACGAAGAGCCCCGCCGCGACGCCGAGCCAGATCCCGGCCAGCCGCACGCCCGCCGGGTTGGTGGCGATGGCGACGACAAGGATGGCCGCGATCAGGATCAGCGCGCCCGGTCGCCAGGCACGCCGCACCAGCAGCACCGGGTGGTGCTGAATCGTCAGGAGTCCCGCCCCCGCTTGCCTGTCACGCACCCGCGTCCCCTTCCCGATCAACTTCTCTCGGCGGCCGGCGTGATGGTCAGCATGGCAACTGGCGCGGCGAGGACGGTCGCGCACCGACTCGTCGCTCCCCGCCTGCGGTGGCTGTCGGCGTGATTACTCGATCCCCGCGCCCTTCGATCCTGTACGCAGCGAGCGGATCGCGCCGACCGCGCCCCCCTCGACGGCCTCCTTGCAGGCGCGGATCGCGTTCTGGATCGCGCGGGCGTCGGAGCGCCCGTGGGCGATTACCACCACCCCTTCGATCCCGAGCAGCGGCGCACCGCCGACCTCCCGGTAGTCGAGCCGCTCGCGCACCCGCCGAAAGGCGGGGCGCAGCGCCGCCGCGAGCAGCCTGGTCGTGAGGTTGGTGGTCAGCTCCGCGCGAACCATGCCGAGCAGCGTCGTCGCGACCCCTTCGGACAGCTTGAGGACCACGTTGCCGGTGTAGCCATCGGTCACGACCACATCGACGAGTCCGGCGGGGATGTCCTTCCCCTCGATGTTGCCGACGAAGTTGAGGTCGCTCGCCGCCAACAGGGGATGGGTGGCCTGGACCAGCTCGTTCCCCTTCCCCACCTCCTCGCCGTTCGCCAGCAGCCCGACGCGCGGATTACGCACGCCGCGCACCCGCTCCATGAAGATCGCGCCCATCTGGCCGAACTGGAGGAGTTGCGACGGCTTGGGGTCGGTGTTGGCCCCGGCATCGATCAGCAGGACGTGGCCGGTCGTCGTCGGCATCACCGCGCCGATCGCCGGGCGCTCGATGCCGGGGATCCGGCCTAGCGTGAAGAGGGCGGCGGCCATCACCGCGCCGCTGTTCCCGGCGGAGATCATCCCGGCGGCGTGCCCATCTTTGACCTGACGCAGGGCGACGTTGATCGACGCATTGGGCTTGCGCCGCGCGGCGTTTGCCGCGTGCTCGTCCATCGCGATCACGTCCGCCGCCTCGACGATGCGGATGGTCAGACCGCTTATGTTGTGTTTCCGCAGCTCGGCCTCGATCGCGGCGGTGCGCCCGACGAGCGCCACCTCGATACCGTAAGCGCGCGCCGCCGCCACCGCCCCGGCGACCGCTTCCGCCGGGGCATGATCGCCGCCCATCGCATCGATCGCGATCCGTAGCATTTCCATCCCTCTCGTCGTCCGCTGTCGCACGCTGGAGCCATTTTACAGGTTCGTCGCCCTTCCCCTCAATCCTCGGGTACAATTCCGTTATCCGGCGCGATGAAGCGAGCGACACGAGGCCACGATTCGCGGTGGTGCCGACTGAGCCAGCCAAATATGATTGCGCGACCGAGCGGCGATAGATGACCGAGCGACGCGAGCGAAAAGAGGCGGGATGACAGCCACGAGCGAAGCGCGCGCGACGAAGAAGATCCTCGTTGTCGATGATGAGCGGGTGTTGGCCGAGACGATCGGCTACAACCTCCGCCGCGATGGGTACGCCACCGTCGCCGCGCACGATGGGCCGGGCGCGCTGACGATGGCCCGGCGCGAGCGCCCCGATGCGATCGTCCTCGACGTGATGCTCCCCGGCCTCGATGGTTTCGAGGTCTGCCGCACCCTGCGCCGCGAGATGGCGACCCCGATCCTCCTCCTCACGGCGCGCGAGAGCGAACTGGACAAGGTGCTGGGCCTGGAACTCGGCGCGGACGATTATCTGACCAAGCCCTTCTCGATGCGCGAGTTGCTGGCGCGTGTGAAGGCGCTGCTGCGGCGGAGCGAGATCGTCGGCGCGGCCACGCTCGCCGCCACGCCGGATGCCGCGAGCCAGTCCGTGGAGGCCGGGCCGCTGCGGATCGATCCGGTGCAGCATCGCGCCACCTGGGACGATCGTGCCCTCGACCTGAAGCCCAAGGAGTTCGAACTCCTCCTCTTCCTCGCGCGCAACCAGCACGCGGTCCTCTCGCGCGATATCCTGCTGGAGCGGGTCTGGGGCTACGATTATCCGGTCGATACGCGCACCGTCGATGTCCATATCCGCTGGCTGCGCGAGAAGATCGAGCCCGAGCCGAGCCGTCCGGTGCATCTGCTGACCGTGCGTGGGCTCGGCTATCGCTTCACCGCCTGACCTGCCGTATCCCGATCGACGCGCTGTAGCCCGAGGTGAGCGTCCATGAGCCGCACGATCGGCCTCCGCACCCGCCTCACGCTGACCACCGTGCCGCTCGTCCTCCTGACGATGACGTTGCTGACCGTCCTGCTCCTCGCGCTGGCGCGCACCCTCTATCTCGACAATACGGAGACGCTGCTGCTCGGGCAGGCCCGGATGGTCTCGGAGTCGGCGGCGACCTCCTGGGGCGACAACGCCGCGCTCGATCGCCTCGCCAAGAACCTCGGCGCGCGCGGGGGGGCACGGATCACGATCATCGCGCTGGACGGCACCGTGCTCGGCGACTCGGAGGTCGATCCGGCCACGATGGAGAATCACGCCGCCCGCCCGGAGGTGGTCGATCTCGTCACCCGGCAAAGCGGGGTCAGCGTGCGCTACAGCGCCACCACCGGGCGGGAGATGGTGTACGCCGCCGTGCCGATCACCCGCGCG
>JAABUR0100006558.1_pt1 | contig 14155 bp, 16 predicted proteins | sample 5560091 | NCBI WGS metagenome assembly JAABUR01 (sample SAMN10711879, study PRJNA513375) | rock metagenome | isolation source: Antarctica rocks | place: Antarctica: Victoria Land, University Valley sud
GTTGTCGTAGCACACGCGGCTGCCCGACAGGTCAAGGACGGCCAGGCCGGCCGGCAGCGACCCGAGCTCTGCGAGCTCGTAGCCGTCGAGCCGCAGCTCGGCCAAGCTCGCCAAGCCGGCGAGCCAGGCGCTGCAGAAGCGCGCGCGCGGCGCACCCGCCGGCGGCGCCAGCGCGCCGCCGCCGCCGCCCGGCGGCGCGCGCGCGGGGCTGCCGCGCCGCGCCGGGCTGCCGCGGCGCTGGCGCATTGGGCTGCTGCCGCCGGGCACCGCCCAGGCGGCGCGCGCGCTGCCGCCGGGCTCCGCCCAGACGCCGCCGGGGTCGTCATCGTCCCAGCCGGCGCCGGCGGTGCAGCACGCGCCGGGCGCGACCAGCGCCAGCGTGCGCAGCGAGGAAAAGTCGGCGGCCGCCGCGGCAAACGCCGGCCCGGATGCCGCGTCCAGGCACAGGCCGCGCAGCGCGCGCAGGTGGCGCGCCTGCCGGCGCCTGCGAGCGCAAGGGGTGTTGGCACCGGCTGCGGGCGTGCCGGTAACAGAGGCATGGCAGGCTCTGAGAGAACAGAGCGGACGATATAGCTGGCTGGGCGTCGCACCCTCTGAACCATGCATCTACGCAGACTGGCCCAAAAGCGGGGGTGTTTTTGACGGCAGGGGCATGACTGTGACCGCTCACAACGTGCACGGAGAAACTCAGCTGGAAAACAGGGTGTTCACTGGCTTCATGCCTCTCAGCAGAGCGATAGGTGCCGCTCGACAGCAGAGGTACACTGGCCCACTGCAGCTAAGCAGGTACAGGCGCTCACAGGCGGCACTCAAGCACTTGAAACACAGCAGAGTACGGAGCAGGTGAGTGAGTCCCCGTACCTGAACGCAGGCGACAGCACGGCGTCCGTGGCCGCCTCGTCGCCCGGCGGCAGCTCCAGCGCGCCCAGGCGCGGGCGCAGGCGCGCGAGCGCGTCGCCGCGCGCCCCCGCCGCCCAGCCCGGCGCCAGCCGCAGCGCAATCGGCTGCGGCGCGAGCGCCGCGCGGAACGCCGCGTTCAGGCCGCTCAGCGCCAGCCACTCCGCGAGCGGCCAGCAGCCGTCGCCGTCGCCGGGCAGCATCGCAAGCGTGATCGCCCAGGCGAGGTCCGCGTCGGCCAGGACCTGCTCCGCCAGGCTGCACGGCCGGGGCAGGCGCGCGTCAGCGCCAGTGCAAGGGAGCGGCTCATGTCAAGGGAGGCAAATGCCGACAGTTTGCGAGGCGACAGCTTGCGTGCGGGCGCACGCGCGCGCCGCCTGCGGCGCTGCAGGCCAGTCAGGCAGCCCGTCGCGCCGAGGGGCACGAGAAGATGTTTGCCAGCGCCGGGCCAGGTGGCTGCTTCCCGCAATTAGCGGGCACGCGGTGACTACGCAGCCAACAAGCGTGGGCACAGGCGCTGCTCAGCCCGTCTGTCAGGTCCCATAAAACGCCACAGAAAGAGAGGCTACTTAATGAAGCCGTGCCTGCACAAAATGAGGGGCTAGGCGTGGGCAGGCGCGAAACAGCGCGCTGACGATGCCAAGCCTACTACTACCTCAAGACTGCCGTTCTCCCGAGCCGAGGGCCCACAGCGCCAGCATCACCCAGCAAGGCACTGCAGCCTGGCCTCCCGACACAGCCAACAGGCGCGCGCTGCGCCGTGGAATAAGTTTGAGTCGAACAGGTGCCTCCTCTGGCAGAGGCGGGCCGACAGAAGGGCGGCGCACTGCGTGTGACAGGTGCTGCACGGCCTCTCCATGCTGCTCTGCGCAGCCTGGCTCTGGTGGCAAGCGGGAGCGGTGTTCCCCGCCACAGGCATAGCTTGTGCCAGGCCGCGTTACCAAGGCAGGCTCTGCGGCAAGGGCGCGCTGTCGTGCGCGGCAAGCGTTTGTGGGAGTAAGACTAACTCAGTATTTAGTCTTGTGATAGAGGGGGGTTTTGGAGAACCGCCCACGAGCGCGACATCGCCAATTTCAGCCCCTGTAGCCGCTCCGCAGCCGATTTGACGCTTGCGTTGGTGTTCCTATATGCCCAGGCTGCCGCTGGTAGCGGGATGAGGCCCGGGTCAGCCTCATGCCTGACATCGATGATCGGGCAGCATCGTGTCAGCGTTCCGGGGCCTGCCCGGCCCGCTGTGACCTGTCACAAGTCACCTGAGCTGACTTGCGGTCGCTGATCCCCGGTGCACCAGCCAATTGGGGCCCCAGCAAGCCGATGCGCACCACCTGAGGCACTCACAGGCCCGCTGCAACGTGCGACGCCTGCGCCCTGTGGTAACACCTGCGCAGGTCTTGCTGGAACATAAGAGAACACCAGAGGCCGCCTGGCCCTCTCTGCGGTGCGGCTCCAGATGCGCATGCGCAGCGGATGGCACATGTGAGCCTGGCCGGGCCCGCCGGCGCCCTATCGTATAGCCAGCATTACCTCCAGCCTATATCGGTGACCTTACTGCGCGGGATCGTGTCCTCGGGATGCATGGTTGGCAGACGCAATCGCACCGCATCACGGGCCAGTTTGGTCTGTATGAAGTCAAGAAACACTCCTGTGGTGGTGGCTGCTCCGTCTGGTGCCTTGAAACAGCTCAATTTGCGAGAACAAAGGATCGCTGTCGCGTTCGTGGGCGGTTCTCCAAAACCCCCCTCTGGTACAAATTCAAACATGAAATGGACAGAGCAAGTCTCCTCCTCCCGCAATGACTCGTGGACACCGCGGCAGGCAGAGACCTGCACCTACGGACCACTTGACACAGGGTGAAAGCAAGACACTGCCTGCTGGTCCCACAAAAAGCACATCCCGGCCTCGTTCCATGCTGCGCGATCACGGAAGCATGGCGGGCCGCCTCGCTTGTTGTCTCACGGTGCTGGCGTGCCTGAGCGCCTTCGCGTGCGGGCAGATCGCCGGTGAGCGAACACCCTGCAGAACGCACCAGACGTTGCCGAGCAAACACTCGCTGCCTTGCTTGATCCTTTCAGTGCTCTATAATATAGATAAACAGGCACTCACTGAGTGGCTGACATGCTTCTGTGAAGTTGCTATATCTTCTCGTATCCAACACGGGTCGGCCACACCTGTCAGGCTGCCCAGTGCAGCGGGCCCTGCTTGAGTTGCAGCCTGCAGCCCCTGTGCCGTGTGCTGCATTCTGACAGCAGAACGTGGTGCCTTGCAGACCCCAATGGTGCACCCGCGCCCGTCGGCGCGCCCGCGCCGGTCGGCGCGCCTGCGCCAGTGACCAGCGCGCCTGCGTCAGACCGCGCAGCCCTGGGCAGCGCAACGAGCGAAGGTGCGCCCTGCCGCCTCCCAGCGCCGCCCCGGGCTCCCGCCCGCGCTTTCCCAATCGCCGCGCGCTGCCGCTCGCAGGCCTGCTCGATCCGCAGAAGCAGCTGGCCAGATTTCTCAGCACGCCTGTCAGGAACGCGTCCGCGTCCGGTGGCCGTGCTGAGGCGGAGGCCGGCCAGGACGCGAGCGCCTTCATGATCCCTATCACCATGCGCGCAATCCCATCGAACGCGAGCTCCGGCCAGGCGGCCGCCGCGCCCTCCGCCGCCGCGGCCGGGCGCCGCCTGCTGCAGGCCGCCTGCAACCCCGGCGACAGGCTCTGCGTGCCCATAGACAACACCTACGACGTGTTCTGTGAGCGGCCCGCTCCTAGCTTCCACGATGAGCGCACGAGCTGAGGCGCTGGCTGTCCTGCTGCCCCCAGGAGCCTCATGCACTGCTGACTGCGCTCTGTGAGCACCTTGCCCTTGCTCCCACCGTGTGCGCGCGAGCCGAGGCGCCGTCGGGCTGTGATGCAGCCCTGCATGTCTCACGCACTGCGGTTGACCTGCCGCAGGGACCGCCGCAGTGGACGTAATGGACGGCCAAGGGGTGTTCCAAAACAGTTTCTTCGTGCGCATGGACACCGGTGCGCTTGCTGCGGCACTGCGCTGCCCTGGTCGCCACCTGCGCTCGAGCGACAGTCCCACACTGCAGCGCCATGGCCCGGCCCCTTGGCTGAGCTTGGCGCCGGGCCACCAGGCAGCTCCGCCTACCTGATCCCCAGGGCGCAACCGCCGCTCAACGCTGGCTTCGTTCCAAACAACCTGCCGGTGCGCCCCGGCCGGCCTTCGATCCGCGGCCGCAGCCCGGCGCCGCGCGGCGCCCCATGCAGGCGTCCCACGCCAGCAACGCATGTGCTGCGGGCTGTCAGGGCTGCCGGCCTTGTTTCCAGGCCTGCGGTGGGCCGCGCCGGGTCGGTGCAGCAAGCAGCCGAGCCGAGCTGATGCACATGCATGGGGCACATGCTGCTCCCGCATGCCGCTGCTGAGGAGCCCGCTGCCCGCAGGTGACGAGTGGCGAGACCACCTTCATCTTTGCCGGCACGCAGCGGAGCGTTGGGTTCGAGTTCTCCACGACCACGCGCTTCCACAACCTGCCCGCCACGACGACGCCCAACACGAACGTCTTCGCCGTGAACCTGTTCGTGCCCAACGCAAACCCGCCGCCCGCGCTGCTGCGCGTGCCCGACCCGGTCCCGCCTTTCCCGCTGGTGCGCCTGCCCGCCCGCCAAACTGATCGGATGCGGCGCAGCACGCCCAGCTCGAGGTTGGCGCCATGCGCCGAGTGCCTCCCGGGGTGATGCTGGTGTACAATGGTATCCTGCAAACTGACTGTCTGCGGGCGAGGCAACCCTACTATAGATGTAGGGCATCCCCACCCCTTACCCTAACCATTAAGCAGACCATGTCGCTGCGCGCAGGGCCTGGGCATTACATCCGGGGTTCTTACCAATGGCGTGCGTCAGAAGCCGCTGATCCAGACCATGTTCGACCAGAGAGTCATTAACCAGCCTTCCTTTACCGTGGTCCTGACCGAGTTCAATCCCATTTTCCCACCGGCGCTCACGATGCCCGGCGCGCCCCGGGGCGGCCCTGCAAGCCGCTGGGTGTCCTGGATGTCTGCCTGGCCCAGCACCTGCGCTGGCATCTGCCAGCCCCGCGCCGCACACTTCATGCTGAACCACCGGTGCGCGACCGGCAGCCGGCATCATCGCCCTCGGCTCGGCAATCCCGCCGACCCCCCAGCTGCAGAATACCGACATGCAGTGGTGCGCCCTCGCCGCCCAAGCACGCTGTGCTGCGTGCGCCTCATTCAAACGCTCTGCCATGCTTTCTGCAAACCTCACGCCCACTATGTTAGTTATGTGCCTCCCCTGCCAGTCCTGCCCTGGGCGCCCAGCATGCACCAGCCCTCGGCAGTGGGCTGTGTGCGGTGCGGCGTTGCTGCTGGCATGTCCTGCCTCCCGGCGTGCCAGTGGCTCCGCAGTGACCGCGCGCGCCGCGGCCGCAGCGCGCCCGTGGTGCCGCCGCCGCCGGCGCGTGACGGCCAGGAGTGGCTCATCGCGCTGCAGCACGTGACGGCCTCGCAGCGGAGCGCCGCGCCGCTGGGCCCGAACGGCGTCGACTTCTGCACGCCCGCCGGCGGCTGCACCGCGCTCATCGACACCGGGACGGCCGACCTCGCCCTGCCGCCGGCGCTCATTGCCAGCCTCCTGCAGCTGCTGGGCCTGCCCGCCAACTTCGTGCCCGTCGGCACGGACATCACCGCGCGGTCCATCGACGCGGCGGGCTACCCCAAGATCGACTGCACGGCGCGGACGCGCCCGGGGCCCACCATCGACTTCCAGATACAGGCGCGACGCTAAACGGGTGGCATGAAGCCACACTTGCTCAGCGGCTGTACATGGCACTGCTATCGTATGGCACGTTTCAGTGTCAGACGGGCTCCCATCTCCCAACTCATGCTGCATCCAGTATGGATGCAAAGCAAAGCAAGCGCATGCGCCCGCTCGATCCGCTGCCTGCAAGCTGGCGCGCGACCTGCCGCGGCACCCTGCTCGTAGCCTGCAATCCCAAGACGTACGCCACAGCTCGCATGCGCTGCGCATGCTCGCGTTCCCCCGCTGCGCACTGTATGTGCAAAAGCCCGGCTGATTGGCACGCTTCTCTGCCCAGCCTGGCTCCCCTGCCAGTGCCGCTGCGTGCAGCCTCGGGCATGCGGCCGTGTCGCAGCCCTCTCGCCTCTCTGCTCCCGTGTCCTGGCGGATCCCCTGCAGTGCAACACTGACCTCGGGGGGGTGTGCGGTGCCACAGGACAGGGTCTACAGCCTCACGCCTAATGATTACATCTTCCAGGCGCGGCCCACCCCAGCCTAATCCAACTCCCCATGCAGAGCATGTATAGGGTTGGGGCCTGCCGAGCAGGGACAGGGAGGACCTCGCGGCCGCCTGCGCCGCATGCGGCGCGCCCGGACGCGCCCTGGCCGGCGGCCGCGTGCAGCCTGCTCTGACCAGCGGCTCCCTGTGACCCCGCGGGGCCGCGCTTGTGGGCTGTAGTGTGTTGGAGTGGAGAGGGTGGCGGTCACAGTGCTGCACCCGCCCTGCTGAGCCTCAGCATGCGCCTGCGCCGCGCAGTGGAACACGAACAGGAGGGGCGACCCGCTGGCGGCGCCGGTGTGCGCGGCGGTCTTCGAGCCCATCTCCGTCTCCAGCTTCGGGCCCGGCGGCCCGGCCAACTACTTCATCCTCGGCACCCCGTTCATCGCAAAGTTCCCTGCGACGTTCCTGGGGCCCGGTGCCGGCCCGGCCACACCCGCGCGCATGGCGCCCGCACACCTGCTCCGGGTCGGGCGGCTGCTGCGCACATGCATGCTCCTTGCCGCCTGCAGCCGGCTGCCGCGGCTGTGCCCTGGTGGTCGTGCCGCCGCAGCAAAGGTGGAGGAAGAGGCCTTGACGCCAGGTTGCTCGTGTGCCGAGGGTCGCCCGCTGCGCGTGTTGCAGGCCTCGTCAACACGGCGCTCCCGCGCGGCGTGGCGCCCCAGCAGCCGCGTACGCCGGCCGAAGGCAAGCCAAGCGGCGTGCAGCAGGAAATTTGCTTCTACAGCACTGTCGCGGCGCGCCCCTCCTACCACCATGCTGGGCCTGCCTGCATTGCAGAGCCCTGCTGGCTCCCTGAAACCTGACTGCCAGCCCTGAAAAGCCCCGCACGCGCAGGTCAAGGCCGTGTGCGCGCCCGCCCCAGTCAAGCTCCGCGTGACCAACCCGGCGACGTGCGAGGCGGAGATCTCGCCGGCGGCGCTGCTCAAGCTGGTCAGCTTCGGCAACACCGTCACCGGGTTCCTGGACGCCGGGAGGGCGCTGTCGCCTAGCTCCACGGTGTACACGCTGCAGCCGCCGCCCTCGCCCGGCGCCAGCTCCTACACCTTCGCCGGCGGCCAGCGCGCGACGATCGAACTGACGGCCACCACGCAGACCGTGCCGGCGGTCTCCGTCGACAGCTGCCTGACGACCGTCGTCGTCGACCCGCTGACGCCGCCGACGGCCGTCTGCGCGCCGACGCTGACGCTGCCGGCGACGTCTGGCTGCGCCGCGCACCCGACCGTGGCGCAGCTGAAGGCGGGCGTCGACGCCGGCAGCTCGCCGGGCAGCGGCGGCACGCTGGCTGTGACGCTCAGCCCGGCCGCGCCGGCCGGCGGCGTGTACACGCTGCCGGTCGGCACCTACCCCGTCACGCTCACGGTGGCCAACTGCGCGGGCGCCAGCAGCTGCAGCACGCTGGTGACGGTCGCCGACCAGGAGCCGCTCAACGTGCGCGCCCCTCCTGCTGCACGCACCCGCAGCAAGTTATCCCATGTCAAGATGTATTATGTAGAAAATGGTGCGCATGGCTTGGTGATGATGGCTCTGCCCTCCGAGCAGGATAGTGCAACAAGAAGTCCCCAAACTCTTCTAGTGATGCGCTTCAATTTTGATGAGCTCTATGTGCAGAGGTCCAAACATGCTGACAGACCATAGAATCATGCGTGCATGCAGGGCTGGAGTAGACGTCGCGTAAAGTGAGCCAGCACACTGCCGCACGTTGCTGGCATGTCGGCCAATACACATCCCAGCGCGGGGCCGCCGCGCATGCATGTGCACACAGCCAGTCCCAGCCACACGCGTCCTGACGTGCAGCTCTGGTTCGCGCGCGCGGTCCGGGCTCTGAGGGCAGCACTGCGCCGCGCAGGCGTCCAAGGTCAGCTGCGGCGCGCTGCCCGCCAACGGCGTGCTGCAGGCGTCCGCGCTCAGCCACAGCAAGCCGGACCCGCTTGCGCTGTACTCGCCGTCGTACGCCAAGGCCAATGGCTGCCGCGTCGCACTCTTCACGGACAACCTCGCCTGCCGCGACTGCCTGCTGGGCGCGTCGCTGGACACGAGCAAGGGCCACTGCGACAGCCGCATCACGTCCAAGGGCGTCGCCGTCGGCGCCAAGCAGCTCGCGCGCGTCGCCTGGACGGTGACCGTCACCGATCAGGCGGGCGGCGAGGTGACGGCCGACTGCGCGGTGTGCGTCGAGCAGGTTGGGACCTCTGTGGGGCACTGCCCGGACCCCTTTACGCCCGCAACGCCCTGCCAGGCCGGCAGCCTGTGAGCTGATGCGCCCTGGGGGAAGTAAACGAAACGCTCTTTCCGGCTGGTGCTGCTGCTGCCAGTGCTTGCCCTGATGCTGCAAACCCGCCGACTGGGTCGGCAAACTGAACTACATCGCACGGTGTGCAAGTTGGTTTTGAGGCATGTTCTGTGTGCGTGCACTCGGCATGCTTATGCTGCTTTCAGCGACTGACCTTTGGCCCGCTCTTGATGGACCGATGAAGTATGAAGCGATGCATTGTTCTTCAGCAGCGATGCGGGACTGATTGAAACTGTGTGGATGGTCCATAGCGGGTTTGACACACATTTGTGCGGATGCACTATAGTGTGTGCATGTCGCATGCATCCTTTTCTGCTGCCCCTTGTGAATGTGACTGTGCAGTCACAAGGGTGCGGACATGCTGGTTTGCTCAACGCATCCTGAGCCATGCGAGCATGCATTGGACGAGCCACATCTTTTGCCTCCCCCAGCGGTTTGTGCTGGGCTCTCGGTCACGCAGACCTAGCTGCTCCCCTGGGAGGACGGTGCTGACTCCTCATGGCTTTTGGATGGCCTGCACTGCCTTTGTGGCTTATGGATGTTTTGCGCTGCCCTGCGAAGTGATGCACTGGCGACTGCATTGTGTGGTCTGAAGAGGATGTGAGCAGCAGCTGTGACTTGTAGAACCGGTGGGCCAGAAGCCTCATGGTGGGGCCAACATGCCTGGAACAAGTGAGGTTGCTTTGAGTGTGTGAACCTGCTTCCTGCGCTTTTGCTGTTGCCTGCCACGTGGCTGGGCTGCTTGTTGTGGAGGGCGCCACGGCCCCCCGCGTGTGTGCTGGGCACAAGGGGTGGCCCCTCGGCTGTTTTTCAATGTTTTGGGTCTCCTGAGATACCTCTACTTGCTGCAGAGGGCTCTATAGGTGCTTGATGCGGCTGCCTGATCAAGGAGAGAGATGCCTTTGCCAGAGCGAGAGCCTGAGGGCCCTTGAAGTGCATAGGACGTCTTGTGCATGTACAGCCCTTTCATGCATATCATGTTTTGTGCATGCAAAGCCTAGCGCACAGGACGCTTTTGCTTGCACAACACAGCTTGGGTCACTGTGTTGAATGTGCACGGCGCCTCATAGCATGTAAACAAGAGGCCCTGAAGGTATTTATGTCATGACTGCATTCAGAAACCGTGATGGGCTAGCAGGTAGAACCTACTCAGTGGTTCTGTTGACAGTAGTGGTTCTAGAAAAGGCATGCTGCTGGTACTTCAGGGGCACCCTACCCCTCTACAACACTTGCCATCTATCTGCGAAAGTTTTTGCATATCCCAACTGCCATATTCACTGCGCACATATCCCACTGCGCACCAGAGCCGGCTCACTCTGCGCACAGCCGCTCCCTGCCACGATGGCTGTGTCGGTGCTGCCCCTAATCGCGCTCGTCCTCATGACTCTGCACATTTGCAACGCTGCAAGCGCGGGACCCGAGCTCGCGGGTGAGCCCGGCGATCCAAGTTTGCTGGGGCGGGGAAGTGTTGCGCACCGTGTGATCCAGCATGCGATGTTGCTTCTGCCTCTCTGCCTGCCGTGTCCCACGTGTGCTGTTGAGGCTCAAGTGTGTCAAGCTGTGCCAGGGCGCTGTTGCTGGCGATCAGCGCTCTGCGCTCGCGCGCAGGTCGCAAGCTGAAGTGCGTGGGGGGCCTCTGCCAAGTCATCAACACCTGGCATGGCGACTCAACGACCCAGCACTTGGATCAGAGAACACCCCACACACCAACACAACAGACCAAGCTGCACACACCGCCTCGTCCGCCGCCGAAGCCTCCGGGTGAGTGCCGCGGGTCCTGTCGCCTGCCCTGTCAGCAAGCGCACCGCTGCTCATGGCCCTTACAGTGCACTCTGCTGCAGCGTTGCGGCCTTGGTTTGGGTTAGCACTGTCAGATCAGAGCCTCCTCAGTCTGCGAGCGCTTCTGGAACATGACCAGTATCAAGGGCACTGGCTCCAGCTGAAAGCAACGTTGTCATTTGCTTTGGCGCTGCGCAGTTCCCCCTCCCAACCCCTGCCGCATCCGCGACTCCGATGCTTGCATTGCCACGCTGGTCAAGACGGCCGACGGAGCCTGTGCGCTCCCACACATCAGCTGTTGTGTTGACACGACTCTCAGCAAACTGTAAGTGCTGATAGCATGCTTGTGTTGTCCAGAGTCGCTGTCCGTGACCCTGACTTGTCAGATACATTTCATAGGACCCAAACATTGTGGCCTGGTTCCTCGTCGCAGGACACAGGTGTGGCAGTGGCTGTAGTGTCTGTGAAGCTCACGGCGGTTGCGGGGGCCTGTACGTCATGTTGGGAGCCGCCTGAGAGGCGTGCGGCCTGTGCAGGCCCCAGCGGCCAGGTGCTGTGCTGCACGGATGGCAAGAACGGCGCTTGGATACCGTACGCTGGAGCTTCCTCGGGTTCCCACATCACCTGCTCCGGCCACAAGTGCCGCAAATCTTGCGCCTGAGCGCCTCAAGGTCCCTCAACTGCCGTCTATCGCACCGGCGACCAGCCCCAGCGTCGCCAGCGCGACATGGAGGATGCGCAGGCTGTTCTGGGGTTCTTGGTGCTATGGGGGATGCTCGAGAGGGTTGCCCGCCGCAACTGCTTGCCCCTTAGCTGGCGGGGTGAATGTTGGTGTTGGTGATTTTGGGTCTCCTGAGATACGTAGAGTTGCTTTAGCGGGCTCTGTAGGGGCGCTGCGGTCAGGTTGCCTCATCAAGTAGAGAGAGGAGTTTGCTAGTGCTGGGCCTGAGAGTCGTTGGTGCATAGGCCGTCTCATGCATCTGCCGCCCTTACATGCACAACGTGACGTGGGAGCAATGTGTTGACTGTGCATGGCAGCTCATAGCGTGTAGCAAGAGACCACCTAAGGCAGCCTTTTCACGCAGTCATGTAATCTATAAACCAATGACAAAACTGAGGAAACAAGTGCGCATACAGCGCGCGGGCAGCCCGAGAGGCCGGGCACATGGTACACGCCCCCAGCAGCGGCGCTGCTGCAGCGCCATGGTGCAGCACTGGAATACACGCTGAGCGCAGCAACCTATGCCGCTGCGCTCAGCGTGTACTCCAGAGCTGCAGCACCTGTCACCCTAACCCTGTAAGCACTTGCTTTCTATCTGCGTACTCATACACATGGCCGTCTTCTGTCCGACACCACGATGGCCGTGTCGGTGCTGCCCCTGATCGCGCTCGTCCTCGTGACTCTGCACGTCGGCAGCGCTGCGCGCATTGGGCCCGAGCTCACAGGTACGTCCTCCAACGTGTGCCCGGAGGGAGAGCATGTGCACATCGTGTGGTGTTATATGCATCTTTGCCTCTGCCCCAGTGTCTGAGATATCCCACGTGTGCTTTTGCGGGCTACCTTGGTCAAGCTGTGTCAGGGCTGTGCGCTTCTGTTGCTGGTGATCAGCGCTCTGCGCTTGCACACAGGGCGCAAGCTGAAGGACTGCGTGGGGGACTTCTGCCATGCGCTCAACAGCTCGCAGGGCAACTCGACAACCCAGCACCTAAGTCGGACAACGCGCTACTCACCAAGACAGACCCAAGCCTCTCACGCCGGCGCACCCGCCGTCGGAGCAACCGCCTCTGCGTGAGTGCAGCGGGTCGCTCTGCCCTGCAAGTGAGTGCGCCGCTGCACACGGCCCTTGCAGGGCACTCTGCTGCAGCGTTGCGGCCATGGGTTTGGGTTAGCACTGTCAGGTCAGGGCTCCTCAGTCTGCGAGCGCTTCTGGAACATGTCCAGTGTCGAGGGCACTGGCTCCGGCTGAAAGCAAGGTTGACTTTGGCGCTGCGCAGGCCCCCCCGAGCTGATGTGCGGCGTTTGGCTGCGCTGCGCCCTGCTACCAACGGCGCCCTGCTACAAACGCGAATCCGACGCTTGCAAGGCCGCCCTGGTCAAAAGGGCCGACGGAGCCTGTGCGCTCCCCCACATCAGTTATTGTGTTGACAGGGTTCTTAGCATGCTGAAAGTGCCAACAGCATGCAGAAGTGTTCAGCGTCGTTCTCTTGAGCTCCTGTGTTGTCGCACGTGCTTCTTGGAACCGACGCATCGTTATTACCTGTCTTGTGGCATGCTGCACATGTAGATGTGGCAACGGCTGAGTCTCCATGATGCCCGTGGCGCGTGCGCTGGTCACTACGTCATGTCGGAGGCCGTCTGAGAGCCATGCGGGCTGTTCTGTGCAGGCCCCATCGGCGAGGTGATGTGCTGTGCTGACGGACCAAACGGCGCCTGGATACCGTACGCTGGCGCTTCTTCGGGTAACCAGCTCACCTGCACTGGCTACAAGTGTAAGAAAAGTTGCGCGTGAGCGCCCTCAAGTGCCAGGCCTCGATTGTGGTCTTCGCACCGGCGTCCAGCTCTGGCGCTGGCCGACGACGCCGCGACAGGGAGGCTGTGTAGACTGTTCTTAGAGTCAGGGCGCCTCTGCCTGAGCAGCTAGTTGTTATCCTTAGGAGGGCTGCCCGCCGCGCACGCTGTGCCCTTTGCTGGTGGGACACCCACGGGCCCTACATGGGCCTGGTACGGCACGCACCGTCTGCGGCGTCACGGCGCCATACCAGGGCTTGGCCATCAGCTTGCCAAGCTTACGCGCTCGCATGTGGCCCCGTCGGCGCCAGGCCACCCGGTACAAATGCTACTACTGCGCGGGGGAGCCTTGCACCTTGTTTTCGTAAATGTCCAACTTTGCTCCAGCAGTTGGATTGGCAAGTACTTTGCGTATCCAGAGCCGCCAAGCCGCTATGTGGCAATAAGCGCTACTGCGGTTACTTTTGTGCGATTGGTACTCAGCAGCCACTATGCTTGCAGTGCCTTTAGGAGCTGATTTCATATCATAGCATGTACATATAGGGTATAGGGGTTATAGGGTGTAGGGTTAGGGTGTAGGGGTAGGGCTCATATACATCCGCTATCAAACATCTTGCAAGGTGTGCCAGTTGAGTGTAACTGGACAAGGGGGCTTTCGCCAGGCCTGCAGCCTGTCTGATCCTGTGGACAAGTTGCATTACACGGTGAGCAGCCATGCTACTTTGGGCATTTGTTGGCGTTCTGCCAGCGCCAGGCCGATGCTATGCTCAGGCAAAGTGTCCGCGCCGAGCCGCAGCCCAGTGGTGAGCTCGAGTCTGTAACATTATGCTTGGTTTGCCTGAGGTTGTGCATCTGCCACACACAAGTATGCGCCGGCCACGAGCGCCGCGAGCACACCAAGAGAGAGCGCTGCTCAGTGCATGCGTGCGCCTCTTCATGGTCTGAGGGCCAGAGCCGCCTGGCCAGCTTGGAAGCATGCGCAGCGCGTCCCCTCCAGCCAGTGCATGTACACACAGTACGACTCCCTGCACCACGGACTCGAATCTCCTAGACACTCTGTGCGCAGCCCAAGCAAGCACTGTTTTGACTTGACCGGACATTGGCTGTGCAGTTTATGCCAGCCGCTGTATGCCCTCTGGCACCTCTCGAGCAAAGGGGCTGCGCCCGTCGCGGCCGCCCAGGCCGCCGCAGGCATGGCCGCCAGCGCGGGCATCAAGGCCCGCAGACACCTGTGCGAGCACGGCCGGGCCTGCTCCGGCAGCGCCGCTCCGACCCCCTACACCCGGCCCCGCGCGCGCCGCAGCAGGCAGCGCCCCTGCTCCAGCAGCGCCTCACCGCTGTCCCCGCTCGCGCTTTGCCCGCGCGCGCCGCCGCCGGCGCCGG
>JAABUR0100006566.1_pt1 | contig 14146 bp, 13 predicted proteins | sample 5560091 | NCBI WGS metagenome assembly JAABUR01 (sample SAMN10711879, study PRJNA513375) | rock metagenome | isolation source: Antarctica rocks | place: Antarctica: Victoria Land, University Valley sud
ACGGGCGGCTGAAGTGGCGCGACCTGAAGGCGCTGGCGCTGGCGATCCAGGCCCCGCCGCTCGGCCTGACGACCGATCGCCTCTGGCGGGCCTACGCGACGCTGGAGGGCGCGCGGGTGCGCGGGGCGGGCGCGCGGCGGCTGGCGACCGATCTGGTGGCGCTGGTGCGCTTCGCGCTCGAGCGGGAGCGGGGCGAGGACACGACGCTGGCCCCCTGGCCGGAGATCGTCGCGGGGCGCTTCGCGGCGTGGCGCGAAGAGCAGGCGCGGCGGCGCGGCGGGCCGTTCACCGCCGAGCAGGCGGCGTGGCTGGGGCTGATCCGCGACCAGATCGCGACCTCGCTCTCGATGGAGCGGGACGACTTCGACTACGATCCGTTTGTCGGGCACGGCGGGCTGGGGCGGGCGCATCAGCTCTTCGGGGCGGAGCTGCCGACGATCCTGCAAGAGCTGAATGAGAGGCTGGCGGCGTGAGCGATAAACGCGAGTTACCGTTTGGATGGGTGGATACCCCTCTCTCCGATTGCTGCACAATTATTATGGGACAGTCCCCGCCATCCTCTGCGTACAACGAGAATGGCGAAGGGTATCCATTTTTTCAAGGCAAGGCTGAATTCACGGACCTTCGTCCGATTGTACGGAAATGGTGTACCGAACCGACGAAGATCGCTGAGACTGATGACGTTCTGATTTCAGTGCGTGCCCCAGTTGGTCCGACGAACCTCGCTCCTTCACAGTGCTGTATTGGCCGGGGACTAGCCGCGATTCGCCCGCGCGGAGGTATCGAACCGCGCTATATTTTGTACGCAATTCGTTCGTCTGTACAGGGTTTGGCCGATCAGGGTACAGGGACTACATTTGCTGCGATCTCGGGCGATATACTGCGAAAGTTCATGGTTCCCCTGGCCCCCCTCGCCGAGCAGCGCCGCATCGTCGCCGCCATCGAGGAGCAGTTCACGCGGCTCGATGCGGGCGTGGTCGCGCTGAAAAGCGCTCGCGCCCGCCTGAAGCAGTACCGCGCCGCCGTGCTGAAGGCGGCGGTCGAGGGCGAGCTGACGAAGGCGTGGCGCGAGGCGCACCCGGACACCGAACCGGCGAGCGAACTGCTGGCGCGTATCCTGGCGGAACGGCGGGCGCGGTGGGAGGCGGAGCAGCGAGCGAAAGGTAAAGACCCGGCGAAGGGAAACTATCGAGAGCCAAATACGCTGGATGCTGCGGCGTTGTCGGAACCTCCAGCGGGATGGAATTGGGCGAGCCTAGAGCAGTGTAGCATGAGGATCACTGACGGCACGCATCAGCCCCCGGCATTTGTTGACGAAGGTATACCATTTGTCTTTGTTCAACATATTGTAGGTGGAAAAATTACGTTCGGGAATACACGGTTTATATCACAGACTACCTATGATGAACTCAACCGCCGCTGCCCCGTTGAACCGGGGGATATTTTGTACACGGCGGTCGGTTCATATGGCGTAGCGGTCCCCGTGACCGATGAACCGCCATTCTCGTTTCAACGGCATATCGCTCATATAAAGCCTGTAACTACTCGTTGCATAACCAGCGAGTGAGCTGAAGCGTTTACCGCTCATGAAGAGAGAAATGCTCGTCCCCGACGACTTGTGGGCGTTGATCGCCCCGCTCCTCCCGCCGCGCCCGGCACATCGTCAGGGCGGGCGACCGTGGCTCGCCGATCGCCGCGCGTTGTGCGGGATCATGTTCGTGCTGAAGACCGGCTGCGGCTGGAACGCGCTGCCCCGCGCGCTCGGCTGCGGGAGCGGGAGCACCTGCTGGCGGCGACTCCGCGACTGGCAGGCGGCCGGGGTCTGGCAGGCGCTGCACCGGGCGATCCTCGACCGCCTGGGCGCGCTCGGCGCGCTCGACTGGTCGCGCGTCTGCGTCGATAGTGCCAGCCTGCGCGCCAAAAAAGGGGCGGTGCGGTGGGGCCGAACCCGACCGATCGGGGCAAGCCGGGCACCAAGCGTCACCTGGCGGTCGATCGCCAGGGCCTGCCGCTGGTCGCCGGCCTGACCGGGGCCGAGCGCCCCGACGCGACCGTCTTCGCGGCGGTGGTCGAGGCGATCCCGCCGGTGCGGGGGCCGCGCGGGCGGCCGCGCCAGCGCCCCGACAAGGTGCACGCCGACAAGGGCTACGACACGCGCCACTGCCGCCGGTACCTGCATCGGCGCGGAATTAAGGTGCGCATCGCCCGCAAGGGCGTCGAGGACAAGGCGCGCTTGGGCCGTTGGCGGTGGGTGGTGGAGCGCACATTCGCGTGGTTGAACCACTATCGCCGCCTCGCGATCCGCTACGAGCGCTGCGAGGAGTTGCACCAGGCCTTCCTCGATCTCGCCTGCGCCCTGATCTGCCTCAAAGCGCTGCGCCGTCAAACTCAGGAGTTATGCAACGAGTAGTAAGGCTCCTCTCGCAGGCATATATCGTTCACTTCCTTAATTCGCCTGCGGGTAGAGGGCAGGCCAATGCAGTGGCTCGTGGGGTGGCGCAGAAAACAGTAACACTCGGGGAGTTGACCAAGTTTGCCGTAGCACTCCCTCCATATCTAGAGCAAGAGTACATCGTAGCTGAGGTTGAGCGTCGTCTCTCTGTCTTGAACGCCTTAGAGATGAGCGTGCGGGCCGGGCTCATACGCGCCGAACGCTTGCGACAGAGCATCCTTACCGAGGCGTTCGCCGGGCGGCTCACGCCACAAGAGCCGGGAGACGAATCGGCCTACAACCTCATAGCGCGCATACGGGCGGCTCAGTTCACCGTATCGCAGTCGGGCCGTACTCTGCGGCGTGTCGCTACGAGATAACGGCGCATTATACGAAGGTTGGGTGAGTGGATGAGGCGCGAGGCCAAGCTACTCCTCTCGAAAGCGCTCGATTCACTAACCCTCGCAATTGAGGTGTTCAACCGTCCGCACGAATGCGGGCGTACGACGACTGTCCTGATCTTGCTCGACCACTCGTTCGAGATGCTGCTAAAAGCGGCGATCGTACAGCGAAAAGGGAACATCTGGATGACCGATAGGCCACAAACTATCGGCTTCAGTCAGTGTGTCGGGCAGGGACTGAGCAATGGTGAGATCAAGTTCTTATCGGATGATCAGGCACTACTTCTACAAATGAATAATGGTCTGCGGGATGCAGCACAGCACCATCTAGTCGATATTTCCGAGCAGCAATTGTATTTCCAGTCGCAAGCTGGTGTAACGTTGTTCCGTGATCTTTTGCGTTCCATCTTCGAGATCGATCTCTACACGAAGCTGCCCTCTCGCGTGTTGCCGATCTCTTCGATGCCCTTGACGAGTCTCTCTGCCTTATTCAGCGAGCAGGTCGAGGAGATTGAGCGTCTACTTCGCCCCGGCAGTCGCCGCCGGATCGAGGCGCTATCGAAGCTACGTGCACTGGTGATCACGGAGGAAGCGTTGGCTGGTAATGTCGGGCAACCGAGTGTTCGTGAGCTAACTCGACGCTCGAAAGCGATTCGCGCGGGTGATGACTGGGAAGGCATATTTCCTGGAGTTGCGGCACTCGAAACCACGGCAAGTGGCGTTGGCCCTTCGATTGATCTTCGTCTCTCCCGGAAGGAGGGTGTTCAGGTTGAGATCGTTCCTGAAGGTACTCCGGGAGCGGGTAAAATCGTGCTCAAACGCGTCGACGATCTGGGCTTCTACAATCTAGGATTCATGCAACTTGCCACGAAGATGAAACTGTCTACAGCGAAGACTACCGCCGTGATCTGGTATCTGAAGTTGAAAGAGGATAGGGAGTGCTGTAAAGAGTTTGTTATTGGAAAGTCGCGCTTTCCACGCTACTCACAGAATGCTATCGCTGCAATCCGAGACTTACTCACGGCTACTGATATAGAGCAAATCTGGCAATCTTACAGAACCCGAGAAGCATAGTGTCAGCCCATGCGGAGCTATGACAATCAGGAGCGAGTGAACATGAGCACAGCAACGAGCACCATCGTCCAGCGCCTGTGGAACTACTGCAACACCCTGCGCGACGACGGCATGTCCTACGGCGACTACCTGGAGCAGCTGACCTACCTGCTCTTCCTGAAGATGGCGCACGAGCGGACGCAGCCGCCCTACAGCGAGCCCTCGCGCATCCCCGAGGCGTATGCGTGGCCCTCGCTGCTGCACAAGAGCGGCGACGCGCCGGAGGCGCACTACCGCCACGCCCTGGAGGAGCTCGGCAAGCAGCCCGGCCTCCTCGGCGTGATCTTCCGCAAGGCGCAGAACAAGGTGCAGGACCCCGCCAAGCTGAAGCTGCTCGTCTCCGACCTGATCGACAGCACGAGCTGGGTCACGATGGACGCCGACGTGAAGGGGGACGCCTACGAAGGGCTGCTCCAGAAGAACGCCGAGGACACCAAGAGCGGCGCGGGCCAGTACTTCACGCCCCGCCCGCTGATCCGCGCCATCGTGGACGTGATGCGGCCCCGCCCCGGCCAGACGATCGCCGACCCTGCCTGCGGGACCGGCGGCTTCCTCCTCGCCGCGCACGAGTACCTGACCGACCACTACCAGCTCGACCGCGACGAGAAGCGGGAGCTGAAGCACGACGCCCTCTACGGCTGGGAGATCGTGGACGCCACCGCGCGCCTCTGCGTGATGAACCTCTTCCTCCACGGCATCGGCCCAGACGACGCGACCGGGCGCGACCCGGTGAAGGTCGCCGACAGCCTCGCCGCCGATCCCGGCACCCGCTTCGACATGATCCTCACCAATCCGCCGTTCGGGCGCAAGAGCAGCGTCACCTACGTCGGCGAGGGCGGCCATGTCGATAAGGCCAGCCAGACAGTCGAGCGGGCCGACTTCGCGGCGACGACGAGCAACAAACAGCTCAACTTCGTGCAGCACGTCAAGACGCTGCTGCAGGTCGGCGGCACGGCGGCGGTCGTCGTCCCCGACAACGTCCTCTTCGAGGGCGGGGCGGGGGAGACGGTGCGCCGCACGCTCCTCCACGAGTGCGACGTGCACACGTTGCTGCGCCTGCCGACCGGCATCTTCTACGCCCAGGGGGTCAAGGCAAATGTCCTCTTCTTCGACAAGAAGGCGGGGAGCCCGACCGCCTGGACGAGGACGCTGTGGGTCTACGACCTGCGGACGAACCGGAACTTCACGCTGAAGACCCGCCCGCTCGCCCGCGCCGACCTCGACGACTTCGTGGCCGCTTACAGTGCCGACAACCGAGAGCAGCGCCAGGAGGGCGAGCGCTTCAGGCCATTCGCCTACGACGAGCTGATGAAGCGCGACAAGGCCAACCTCGACCTCTTCTGGCTGCGCGACGAGAGCCTGGAGGGGGCTGACGCCCTGCCCGCGCCCGACGTGCTGGCCGCGAGCATTGTGGAGGACCTGCGCGCCGCGCTGGAGCAGTTCGCCGCCATCGCCGAGGACCTCGGAGGCGAGGCGCTGGCCGACGACCCGGCGGCGGACGATTAGCTCGTGGACAGCGGGAACAGTGATCGTGCGTCTCATACTGACAGAAGTGGCGAGGAGGGGTAGTGACTGAATGGCGAATAGAACTTGCTGGCGAAGACTTGGATCTTTCCACTGTAGCCAGTCTGCTCCCTGGGCCGGAACTCAACGTGATCAAGTCCGACGACCAGTACTACCTGCGCGGGTCCGATCTTGAACTATATACCTCAGCAGATGATATACATGCTTATGCTGAGGCAATCCTGCCGATTATCAACGGCGCATCAAGAATGAGTAATAGTGACGCACAGCCGCTCGCCATTGGGGCGATTTACAAAGTTCACGATGATGGTCGTCATGACGTTTCTGTTCCCATCACTCGCGCATTAAATGTGCGATCTCGTGTACTTGTGACAGCAGCAGTCAACGAGGCTCCACCATCGCCGCCACCGGGTTCGACGTTGATGGAGCGTGTACAGATTGCGCAGCGCCGCCCAGAAGTCGATCTCGCGCTGCGTTTTTTTGGTGCCTCCCTCAACTGGTTCAACCTCTATAAGGTCTGTGAAATCATCGAAGAAGATATGGGTGATTCCAAGCAGCTTGAGAGCAAGGGCTGGGTCACTAAAGCGCAACTGGCACACTTCACCGGTTCGGCAAATAGTTACAATTCGACTGGAGCAGATGCTCGTCATGCCCTACGCAAGCCGCGTCCCATGAAGCAACCAGCGATGACCTTATCAGAGGCACAGGTATTCATCCGGTCACTACTCGATAACTGGATTCGCTTGAAGTAGGAACGTCGCCTTGACGATCTCCGTCGCATTCACCGCGGGGTGGGACATGGTCGATGAAGAGACACGCCTCCCTCATGATGTGTGACACCAGCGTGGCGTCAGCATGGCAGGAACATGACGCATTTGGCGGGCGTGATACGGCGTACCAGGGCCGAAATCGCTCCCCGTACGTGCCGATTATGCTGCCATCGCAGGTACACGCCCGCGTCACCGCTGATGTGGCGAGGGCGTCGTCAGAATGCTGAAATCGCCGCATTCCTCCCTCCCTTAGGTCGCACTGGCATTCTCGAAACGAGCGATATTGCCCTGTAACAAGGTTGTGTGAGCCAGAAGACTCCGCCATTGTATCTAGGGTTCCGCCCTAAGGTTTCGTGCTCTTGACTTCCGATGGTACTGCCCCCCATACTGTGGTAAGCGTGTGGTAAGTATCGGTGACCACGCGGGTTGCGGAGTGCGGAGGGAGCAATGTTAGAGGTGGCGCTCCCGCGTCGGTATCGACTAGAGCAAGCCCCCTTGGCTCAGGCTCTCGTGCAGGTGCGATTCCCTCTCGTCGCCCATTTTCAGGAACTCGCCGGGATTGCCGCCGTCCAGGATGCGCTGCTGGATCTGCTGCCCTATGCGGAGCGTCAGCAGATCCAGCAGCTTGCCATCGCACTCGGACCAGCCGGCCTCGTCCCCGCGACGCCCGAGACGGGGATCGTGTGGAAGTTTACCGCCGACGACGGCTGGACGTTTACACTCGAACCTGGCGCGGCGGCGCTCTTTGTGGGTGGCAACGATTACCACGGCATCGACGATTTCACCCAGCGCTTCTCGCGCGTCCTCGAGGCGCTGCACGCAACGGGGAGAATTCGCCGGTGTGACCGGATCGGCGTGCGGTACATCAACGTGGTCGAGCCGCCGCCGCAGGATGAGCGCGCCTGGGGGCGCTGGTTCAAGCGCGAGTTACTGGGGTGGATCGGCACCGGCATCCTCGGTGCCGATACACAGCTCCAGTCATCGATCACGCAGACCCAGCTGTCGATCAGGCCACTCGGTCCCTTCGTTGGGGCCCCCGCCGATATCCAGGCGCTGATCCGCCACGGGGTCGTACCACCAGGCACGGAGATCCCGCTCGACATCGGCACCCCCCGTAGGCTAGAGCACGAGTCGTACGTGCTCGATCTCGATCTCTTCATCCAGGCCCCACAGCATTTCGAGCGCGCGGCGTTGATCGAGCAGTTCGCCGCGCTGCACGCGCAGATCGACGGCTTCTTCCGTTGGTCGCTGACGGACGAAGGGGCACAGCATTTCGGGATGGTGGAGCTATGACGGCAAGAACTGCGGGATTTGGTTATAAGCTGCCTTGGCACTACGACGACACACGCCTCCCGACAGTCGAGCAGCCTCGCTGGTCCGACCCGTACGCCTCTGGGTACATCATGCCACCATCGGCCACCCACATGGCACCCGAGGTCGTGCGGCAGCTGCACGACCTGGTGCGCTGGGCTGGCTGGTCGAATCGGGTTCTCGCCGAGGTGATCGGGTCAACCCACCCAACGATCGCGCAGGCCTTGCAGGGGCATGCTGCCGCGCTGTCGCGCAGCGCGGCCCAGCGGCAGCGGCTGGACGAGGCCCACGACGTGGTGTCGCGCGTCCATGTGCTCGTGGGTCGGGACGTGGAGCGTACGGCACGTGCGCTCGATACCCCCGACGACGACGATTTGACGGCGACGGATCACCTCGTGGGGGGCGAGACGGTCAAGGCATACTTAGCAGCGATCCACGTGTTGCGCCCGCCCCGCAGAGGGGGCATGATGCTCGGACGGCACCCCATCGATCCTCGCACGGCGACGGCCGCCGTCCTCGACCAGGACTAACCCGCTTTGGAGTCCTTGTATGACGTCGGCTGGCGGCAGGGCAGCATCCTCAGTGCCTCTCTGCCCCTGGTCGGTGTCGTGGTAGGGGACGAGGGGGTTCCAATTAAGGACGAGCGCGAGCACGACGAGTGGGTCGTCGCGACGCAGAACTGCGACCTCGATCAGGTGGACGCGGAGGCGGGGGACGACACCGTCGAGTTGCGGCCGGTGTTGCGCGAGCGACCGCCGACGGATCGCGGCATCCGGTCTCGGCGATATCTGCTCGATGCCGCCCGCTATGTAGAGGCGCAGAGCCGACGGATCATGATCTCCCCAGCGGCGCTAGAGGCACTACTCCAATCCAGTGCTACCCGCGATAATAGCGTAGCCGACGACGTCGGGCGGGTAACGGGATTCAAGACCTGGCTGGGTTATCGCTACGACCGCCCGGCAGTACCGAATGAGTACATCCCGCTCGCCAAGCGCATCGCCGAGGAGGTTTCGTCGCAGCGGGGCAAGGAGCACAGTGGCACGGTACGCGATGTGCTGGTGCAGTTCGAGGCAGGTACCCCTCCTCGCTATGCCCTGTTCGCCGTCATCCTGAGTGATACGGGCACTGAAGCGGCCATCGACTGGCTGACGGCCGTCTCACTCAACGTACCCGCCGACCTCGGAGTGGCCAGTGCCATAGAGGCGGGTACAGCGGATGATACGCCGCTGTCGCTGATCGAGAGCTCCTTCGCCGCCGATGTGACGCAACTCACATGGGGTGGCAAAACGCTTCGCGGGGAGCCGGGGAGATTAAGCCATCCCCATGATCTCGGCCCTGGACCAAGCGGCGAACATTAGTCGTCGGGGGGGCGCGTGGCGTCACCTCGGCGGAGTGGCGGCACGTCCATGTTCCACCGACTACTCAGTGCATGCGCTACAATCCCTTGCGGAAACGTGGATTACTATACGCTATATTTGCGGCAGGGGAGGGGGGCGATGCGGGGCTTCACGGAGGGGGTCGCGGGGGCGGACGCGCCGCTCCCGGCGACGTTCGCGGCCGTTGCCCGACGGCCGGAGGCGCACCCCACCGACCCGGTCGCGGTCTACCTCGCGGGCCTCGCGCCTTCGGGACGCGTGACGGTCGCGCGCCGGCTGGTGGCGGTGGCCCGCCTGCTGGAGGTGGAGCCGGAACGGGTGCCGTGGGCGGAACTGCGGTCGCAACACGTCATCGTCATCCGTGCGCGGCTCCTCGACGGCGGCCGCCTCGCCCCGGCCACCGTCAACCTCACCCTCGCCGCCCTGCGCGGGGTGGCGCGCGCCGCCTGGCGGCTGGGCCTGCTGACCGCCGAGGAGCTCGCGCAGATCCGCGACGTGCCGCCCGCGCGCGGGTCGCGCCTCCCGGCCGGGCGCTCCGCCACCGGCGGCGAGCTGGCCGCGCTCCTCGCGGCGTGCGGGCGCGACCCCACACCCGCCGGGGTGCGGGACGGGGCGCTCCTGGCGCTCCTCTACGGCGCGGGCCTGCGGCGGGCGGAGCTGGCGGTGCTGGGGCGCGGGGACTGGGTGCCGGACGGCGCGCTCCTGCGGGTCCTCGGCAAGGGCGACAAGCAGCGCGCGGTGCCGCTCCCGCCTGGCGCGGTCGCGGCGTTGGAGGACTGGCTGGCGCTACGGGGAGCCTGGGAGGGGCCGCTCTTCGTCCCCATCAACAAAGGCGGGCGGCTCGGGCGCACGCGCATGACGGAACAGGCGGTCTACGGCATCTTGCAAAAGCGCGCCACCGCGGCGGGCGTGGACGACCTCAGCCCCCACGACCTGCGCCGCACCTACGTGGGCGACCTCCTCGACCGCGGCGCGGACATCGCCACCGTGCAGAAGCTCGCCGGGCACGCCGACGTGAGCACCACCGCCCGCTACGACCGGCGCGGGGGCGCGGCCCGGCGCGCGGCGGCGGACCTCCTCCACGTCCCCTACGCCCGGCGGCGGGGCTGATACGGTCGCACGACGGCGGACTCGGGGCACATCCCGCGGCTGCGCCCTCACCGCACCGTCAGGGTCTCCGTCATCAGCGGCCCTTCGTAGACCAACTCGGCCGGGGCCAGCGGCAGCCGGGGCGAGGAGACGCAGGTAACTGCGGCCACGCCTCGCCCCATGATGGCCTACGCGAGCGTGTACACGATAACCGGCGCGGAAAAGGGGCACATCTGGCGCGCGCAGTCCCTGTGACGCTTCCCCAAGCGCGGGGTTGTGCCGCCACGCCGACTACATGTCGGCGTGCCACATCATAAGGCGAGGCATCTTTCGTAGGTCACGATCACGCCACGCGCAGTTAGTAGCTCTTCGACATCGCGGTAGCTCAGCGCGAAGCGGAAGTAGAGCCAGACGACGTGGCCGATGATCGCGGCGGGGAAACGGTAACCGGCATATGTGGGTGCCACGACTTCAGCTTTCATGCCGCAAGTATCGCCTGTTTGACACGCCGAATCCCAAGTTGACTCTCTGTCAGGATAGGATTGGCTTGGCAAGGTGGGTTGACCCACAAGTTGAGCGGCCTTGTGCCTTTGCATTGACTTGTCGCCCCCTTGCCGGGCCCCCGAGACCTGACCTGATAGGAGCCAGTTGTCCGCGGGCGACCCAAGAGAGTCCTGTCGGTCTCGGGGACGGGGCAGTATTCGGCGAGGAGGCACGGATGATCACGATTGGCGTCGATGCCCACAAACAGCTGCATATGGCGGTGGCGATCGACGACGCGGGCCGGGAAGTGGCCCGCTGGCGCGGCCCGAATAGCCCCAGTGGCTGGCAGCAAGTGAGTGCATGGGGTGCGGCATTGGATGGCGCTTGCCGCTGGGGTATCGAGGGTGCCTGGAACTACGGGCGTGGCTTGGCTCAGGATCTGGTGGCGTCGGGGGCCGAGGTGTATGAGGTCAACCCGCGCTGGACCGCACAGCAGCGCCAACGCGCGCGCAAACCCGAGAAAAGCGATCGCCTCGACGCGCGTGCGGTGGCGCTGCTCGTCTGGCGTGAGGCTGCGGCGCTGCCGGTCGTCGCTGCGGACGACGACACGGCCGTGCTGGAACTGCTCGTCACCGAGCGCGAGGGCGCGGTGGCGGAGGCCACCCGGCTGCGCAACCAAGTGCATCAGCTCTTGCTCCAGCTCGATCCCGAGTACCATACGCAGCTGCCGAACCTCCGGACGTCCGCCGGTATCGCGGCGGTGGCCAACTATGCCGCGCGCGCCTCGGATACCCTCGCGCAGCACCGCGCTGGCGCGGTGCGCCGCCTGGCTGAGCGATTACAACTCGCCCTCGCACAGGCGAAGGCCCTGGCCGACCAGATCGCGGGGCTCGTGGCGATACGGTTCGCCCCGCTTACCCAGATCTGCGGGGTCAGCTTGCTCACTGCCGGCGCGCTCGCCGGCATCCTCGGCCCTGGTCGCCGGTTCGCCACCGACGCCCAACTGGCGGCCTACGCCGGGGTCGCCCCGCTCGAGGCGTCCTCCGCCGGAAGGGTACGGCACCGGCTCAACCGAGGCGGCAACCGCCGTCTCAACGCTATCCTGTACCGGATCGTCCTCACACAGTCCCGCCATTCGCCGGAGGCGAAGGGGTATTTGGCGCGGCGCATGGGTGAGGGCAAGACCCGACGGGAAGCGGTACGTGCGCTCAAGCGCTTCGTCGTCCGGGCGATCTGGCGGCGTTGGCAGGAGTGCCTGAAAGCACCGGAAGCCGTCCCGTCAGGCCGCGCGGCCTGACGCACGCGCACCACCACGCCTCGATAGCGGGATGATCACCCTGGTGTAGCCTGCGGAGATACTCTCCGCAGGCTACACCAGGAATTCTGGCAATCACTCGTGGCGGCGTCTTCTAGGGGTTGACATAGGAGCGTCAGTGCCCGCGTCACGGCCTGCGCCATTTGCCGCGTCACGCGACGCCTGCTATCCTGATCGCATGTGTGAACGGCGAGAACCCCATGACACTGCGTAGGCGCCCTCCGATGGTGCCCCTCGAGATGCTTCTGTGACCACGGGCAGCGCCGACCTTCGTTGGCGTGTCTGTCAGCGGCTCAAGCATCGTCACCCCCTTGCGCTACCGCAACACGGCTCTTTCCTACGAAAATCCTCCTTACGCGGCCTCCTTCGGCATGAGGGTCACCGCGTAGCCGAGCTGGCTCAGGCGCTGCACATGGTGCTGGGTGACGCGGTCGGTGTCGAGCGTGGCGAAGTAGTCTGCGCCCAGCTCCCGGTAGTCGCGGCCGGTCCGCAGCAGGTGGTAGACGATCACGAGGATGGTGTGGCCGATCGCGACGACCGCCTTCTTGCGCCCACGCCGCCGGGCCAGCCGCTCGAACTGGGCGCGGAGGTAGGTGTCGCGGGTGCGCGAGGCGGCCCAGGCCACTTCGCCCAGTACCGCCCGCAGCCAGACGTTGCCCTTGGTCGGCTTGCCGCTCAGGCGCTTGCCCCCGCTCTGGCGGTTGCCGGGGCAGACGCCGGCCCACGAGGCGAGGTGCTTGGCGGAAGGGAAGCGGGTCGCGTCCACGCCGATCTCCGCGACGATGGTCGCCGCCGCCGTGGCGCTCACCCCAGGGATCGTCCGGAGCCGCTCGACCGCCTCGTTGAACGGGGCCAGGTGCCGCTCGATCTCGTCGTGCAGCCGGCCGATCGCCTCGTCGAGGTAGGCGATGTGCCCGAGCAATTCGCCGAGCAGCACCCGATGGACGGGCCGCACCCGGCCTTCCAGCGCCTGGCGCAGGGCGGGCAGCTTCGCCCACAGCTTGCCGCGCGCCAACTCCGCCAGCACCGCCGGGTCCTCCTCCCCCTCGAGCAGCGCCGCGAGCATATCCCGCCCGCTCGCGCCCAGCACGTTGGTCGCCACCGCGCTCAACTTAATGTTGGCCGACTCCAAGAGCTTCTGCAGCCGCTGCGTCTCCTGCCCGCGCTCGCGCACCAGCGTCTTGCGGTAGCGGGTCAGCTCGCGCAGGTCGCGGATCGGCGCCGGCGGGATGAAGCTGGCGCGGACCAGCCCGTGGCGCAGCAGGTCGGCCAGCCACTCGCTGTCCTTCACGTCGGTCTTGCGCCCCGGCACCGCCTTCATATGCTGCGGGTTGACCAGCACGATCGTCCGCCCGTCGCCCTCCAGCAGGTTGAACACCGGCTTCCAGTAGACGCCCGTCGACTCGAGCGCGATCTGGGTGACCTCCAGGGCGGCGAGCCAATCCGACAGCGCCAGGAGGTCGGCGGTCATCGTCCCGAAGGTGCGCACCCGCCGCTGCACGCTCCCCTCGGCCTGGGTCAGCAACGCGCACGCCACGACCGTCTTCTTGTGGACATCCAACCCGCAGCACCGCTCGTGCACGACCTGCATCGCGCTACCCCTCCCTTCTGTCGCGGCCGGCAGGGGGTGCGGAAACGACAAGTTTCCTACGCGTGCTCGCCCCCGCGGGGGCGGCGACATTCACTGCTCCTGGGCGCACCCCGGTTAACTTACACAACGGGTTCCAGGCACCATAAAGCAACGACCTATGCGTGCCGGCCACCGCGCTATTCTGCCCCATTTTCATGCCCGCTGCTGTCGGGACAGACATCGCACTTACACATGCTGCTCGTGGCCGTGGCAGGGGTATTGTCGAGCAGCGACGCCACGATCGCGCTCATTGGCGAAAACCCGTGTGGTCGTGCCCGTCGTTTTCTGCCACCTGCTGGTGAAGCATATGTAGGGGAAGTCATGAGGAGGCGTGTGCCCTCGTGTGTTCAGGGAGGGGGTGCTGATATGCGGGCTCCGACTGATAAGGTTAGCGGAAGCGGAGACGAGCGGTGATCTGGAGCACACCTCGTCGCATGATGTCGGACACATAGCGATCCTTCGGGTGGCAAGGAATCGCGCTGCGACGTTACGGTTTATGGTGTTACCACTCGCCATCGCGGCCCCTATTCTTGCCTAGCTCGGTGCAAGCATGTGTCGGAGATCATAAGACGAGGTGTGATCTGGAGCTGGTGCGAGTAGCGCGTGGGTCGGTCAGGGGTACGGTGACGGTGTTGCCCTCGGCGATGACGACTCCCCGGCATTGTCGGGGAGGCAGGCGTAGTCGTTGGATGCGCGGGGCCCG
>JAABUR0100006567.1_pt1 | contig 14143 bp, 11 predicted proteins | sample 5560091 | NCBI WGS metagenome assembly JAABUR01 (sample SAMN10711879, study PRJNA513375) | rock metagenome | isolation source: Antarctica rocks | place: Antarctica: Victoria Land, University Valley sud
ATGAACAACGCAGCACGCTCGGCAAGGGTCAGGCCGGCCGGCAGCTCCCCGCGGTCGATCTCGTCCCCCTCGACCTACTGGTCGATGCCTACGCCCAGCTCACGACGGCCACCGAACAACTGAAGTCGGCCGTCACCCGCGCCCGACAACACCGCGCCACCTGGACCGCCATCGCCCGCGTGCTGGGCACCACCAGGCAAGCCGCCCAGCAGCGCTTCACCCCGCCTTGACATCCATAGGAGCATCCCGCCCGGTGAGGTGCCCGGTGAGGGGAGGCTAGCCGGTACAGCGCGAGGAGTGCTCCGCGACGTGAACGTCGCACGACCGCACCTTCGATCCGTGGACCGCATCGCCGCACGGTCAACCCCGCTGACAGGGCGTCTCACCACTCGACCAGGACGTCGCCGTCGCCGAATACGCCGACTTCACGAACGGAATATCCCCTCCAACACGAAAGAATAACGCTACCAACGACTTTCAACGCGAAATAGATAGTTCCAACTCTTTATCTAATGGCGGCACGCATGCTACCAATGTAGGTATGTCGGGCCGCCTTTCCAGCGGCCCGGAAACGTATATACCGATGACTGTTGGTTGGTGTTGGAAATGCATGGTGGGTTAAAGGTGTATCGCGGTTCGCCGGCTGCTGCGCGGAGCTATGTCGAGGCCGACCGCGGCCGTGCTGATGACTACTACCTGGGCGAAGGGACAGGCCTCGCGGATCGCTACGTCGCCTCACCGGGAATGGGGGAACGTCCGGGGGTACGGCCTGCGGGAACGCTGACCGGCGACGCGTACGAGGCGTGGGTCGGCGGGTACGACCCCGACACGGGTGCGGCGAAGGGACGACTGCGCGCCGACGCTCAGGGGGTGCGGTTTGTTGAGGTGGTGGTCAACGGCCCGAAGTCGTGGTCGTTGGCCGCGGTCCTGGATCCGGAGATCGCGGCGGCGTATGACGGCGCGCAGGACCGCGCGGCGGTGCAGATCATCGGCTGGCTGGCCGAGCACTCGACCACCCGGGTGGGGCCGAGGGGTGCCCAGGTCCAGGTCCCGGTGCAGGAGATTGAGGCCGTGGTGGTGCGGCACTACACGTCCCGGGCTGGGGATCCGCATCGTCATCTGCACCTGCAGGTCAATGCCCGGGTGTTCGCCGAAGGCACATGGCGGGGACTGCACACGGTCGGGGTACGCGACGGCTTGGACGCGATCAACGGGATTGGTCATGCGGCGGTGATGACGGACCCGGGGTTCCGGGCCGCGCTGGCCGCCCGCGGCTACACCCTGGACCACGAGTCGGGCGAGGTCGCCGAGCTGGTCGAGTTCGTCGGGCCGTTCAGTGCCAGGGCGGCGCAGATCGCCCGCAATATCGACCGGTATGAGGCCCAGTGGCGGGCCGTCAACCCCGGGGCCGAGCCCGGCCCGAAGCTGCGGCGGGCATGGGACGGCAGGGCGTGGGCCGATGCCCGCCCCGACAAGGTGGTCCCGGCCGACGGCACCCAGATGCTCGCGCGGTGGGTCGAAGAGCTGACCGAGCTGGGTTGCGACGGCCCCGACCCGCAGGTCGCACGCCCGGTCGGGGTGGACCCCGTCGGACCTGTCAGTGCCGGCAGCGCTGTTCTGCGGCCGGGGGCGGTGGATCGCGACGCGGCGGTGGGCAGGATCGTGGGCCGGCTGGGGGCGCGCCGGTCGGGCTGGAACGCCGCGGACGTTCGCGGTGAGGTCGAGCAGTTGATCGCCCGCACGGGTCTTGTGGCGCAGGCCGCGGTGCGGCTGGAGCTGGCCGAGGACCTCACTGCCCGGGCCCTGAACGCGTGCGTCCCACTGCTGACCCACCGCGACGGGTCACCGTGGCGCGGGGTCCCCGAGCATGTCCGGGCCCTGACTTCACCGGCGGTCTTGGCGGCCGAAGCCGACATCACCAGTGCGATGATCGCCCGGGCCGCCAGGTCCCCGGTCCGGGTCGACATCGAGGCCGACCTCGAGGCCGTGGTCTGTCTGGATGTCGCGCAACGTGAGGTTGTCGCTGCCCTGGCCGGTTCCGGAACCCTGCTGGTGGTCGAAGGGGCCGCAGGCGCCGGCAAGACCACCACCCTTGCCGCCACCCGAACAGCGCTGGGGGAGCAGGGCCACCGGCTGGTGGTGGTGACCCCGACCTTGAAGGCAGCCACCGTCGCCGCTCGGGAACTGGGCAGCCGCGCGTTCTCAGCGGCCTGGCTCGCGTACCAGTACGGCTACCGCTGGGACGACCACGGCCTCTGGACCCGACTCGAGCCCGGCCAGGGTGAGGGTCACCGCGACCCGCACACCGCCAAGGCCTACACCGGCCCCTCACCCCAGGCGGCGTTGGCGGCCGGTGACCTGCTGGTGGTCGACGAGGCCGGGATGCTCGACCAGGACACCGCCCGCGCCCTCTTGACCATCGCTGATGAGAGAGGGGCCCGGGTCGCGCTCGTCGGGGACCGCCACCAACTGCCCGCAGTGGGCCGCGGTGGTGTCCTTGACCTCGCCGTCCGCTGGGCGCCACCCCAGGGGTGCCTGACCCTCGATGTCGTCCACCGGTTCAGCGACCCCGAGTACGCCCGGATCAGCCTCGCGATGCGCACCGGTGAACCCCTCGGCACGGGTGATGAGCCGGCTGGGCAGCGTCGCGGTGAGGCCACTGGTGCCGCATCTGGTGGGGTCTTCGACGCCTTGTTGGCCCGCGACCAGATCCGCATCTACGCCACGCAGGCGGAACGCACCCAGGCGCTCGCCGTCCTCACCGCCGCGAGCATCATCGGCGGCGAGGACGGGGTACTGGTGATGGCTGAGACCCGTGAGCAGGTCGCCGCCCTGAACGGCGCGATCCGTGACCGACTCGTGGCAGCCGGGCGGGTCCAGGACTCGGCGGCGATCACGACGGCGGCAGGGGAGCGGATCGGGGTCGGCGACCGGGTCGCGACTCGCCGCAACGACCGAGCCCTGCAGGTGGCCAACCGCGACACCTGGACCCTGACCGTTATCGCCGATGACGGAACCGCCACGCTCACAGGCAGCAGCGGGCTGCAGCGGGTGCTGCCCGCCGCCTATGTCCGCGCGCAGGTGGAGCTCGCCTACGCGACCACCAGCTACGGCGCGCAAGGCGAAACCACCAGCGTCGGACACTTGCTGCTGGGCGAGCACACCGGCGCCGCGGGCGCGTACGTCGGTATGACCCGCGGCCGCGACACCAACATCGCCCACCTCGTTGCCGCCTCGATCGAGGATGCCCGGGCCCAGTGGGTCGCCGTGTTCAGCCGCGACCGCGCCGACCTCGGACCCGCCCACGCCGCACGCCTGGCCGCCGAGGAAGCCGACAAGTACGCACCGCAGCGGCCCCTGGAACAGGCGCTGGCCGACGTGTACCGATCCTGGACCACCGAGGCAGACCTGTCCGAACGGCTTGCCGCAACCCAGTCCCTGCGCGACCAGCTCGCCCAGGTGGCATCGATCCGAGCCGGGTCCGACCCGCAGCTGGCACGGTTGGAGAACGCTGCCGACCGGGCATGGGCGGCCGCCGACCACGCCCGCACCCGGGCCGACCAGGTCCAGACCAGCATCAAAGCCGACGCTGGCCGGACCGCTGACGCCCTTCGTGGACGGTGGGACAACGACTACCCGGCGGCATCGGCGGCGGCCGAGACAATCCGCGGCGGCAACGGGCGCTTCGGGCGACACCGTGGCGACGTCCGGCAGGCTCGCGCACACCTGCAGGAATGGGCGCAGACCTGGCGGCCCGTGCTCCCCCAGCTCCCGGCCGACGTCGACGAGCTGGCCGCAGCGATGCCCTACACCGCCACCTCCCAGCTCCACCAGGCGATCACCAACCACGCCAAGAACACGGCTGAGCAAGCCCACCCCGACTACCGGCAGCTCCGCACCGCAGCCCAAAGCTCCCCAGCCCAGGCGCATGAGGCCGACAATGCCCGCGCTGCCGCGGCGGGGTCACTCTCACGGAGCCTGGACCGGTTCGGCAGCCTCGCCTACACCGACGACCCCACCGGACGCCTTGCCGAAACCGAACACGCCATCACCGAGCTCACCGTTGAGCTGGGCCGTGCACGGGAACGTGTCGGCGCGCTCCGACAGGAGCCCGCGATCCGCACCCTGACACCCGGGCGGCTTCAAACCGAACGCGAGAACTGGCGGGCCCAGCGCGCCGCGGCCCAGGAGACGGACCGTGACGCCGCGAGGCTCGACGCCACCGCTGCCACGACGCTGCGCCGAGTCCACCGAGAGGAACTGGTGTCTCCGACACCCGATCGCGGTCGAGGCCAAGGGATCGGGCGGTGAGAACCACCCGCGTAGAAATCGCCCTGAGACGTCCCCGAAAGCAGGCCCGAGAGCAGGCAAGCTTCCGTTGCTTCTCCACGGCGGCCGGCCACGTTTCGATCCAGCTGTCTGTCCACGACCGCTACGAGCAAGTGCCTATCAGGGTGACCACCAGACGCTCAACCACTGCCTTAAGGAAGGCAGAAGGAGACCAGACGGCTCACCGGAAGCGCACACCACCAAGGAGCAAGACCATGACCAACAAAGACAACAAGCCTGGCGCGCAGCGCGGGCGCGACGACGAACTGCTCACCATCGGTGAAGTCGCCGACATCGTCCGCGTCCCCATCGCCACCTTGCGCTATTGGCGCCACCTCGGCACAGGTCCGCACAGCTTCCGCATCGGCCGCGGCGTGCGCTACTGGCACAACGAAGTCACCACCTGGCTGCAAAACCAAAGCGACGGCCCCAGCGCCGTCCTGGTCAAGTCAGCGGCTCGGGAGAACTCGACACGTGGCAATGTCACCACCCGGACGTAGCCTGCCTTGGAAGCAGAAAGGTAAGGGTGCGGCTCTTCTGGAGGGACACGGGCCTGGGCCCGGTAGCGCGCTTTATGTGACCCGCTTCGGCGGGTCTTCACGGTTTTTGGTGCGTTCCACGGTTCGCTGTCTGTAGTTGTAGACGACTACAGACAAGGGGTTACGATGACCGACATCGCACGCAGGAACGAACCGACGATGCTGCACGGCACGCTGACCACATTCCGCCGCCGCTGTGGCAAACCGGCGTGCCACTGCGCCACCGGCGCGCCGCACGAGAGCCCGGCACTGACCTACCGCGAGCAGGGCCGCACCAAGACCGTCACGCTGTCGCAGGCCGAGCTGGCCTGGGTGCGCGCCGCGATCGAGCGCTACCAGCAGGCCAGCGCCGAACTGGAAGCCCGGGCACGCGGCGGGCTGGCCGCGCTGGCGGCCCGACGCGAAGGGCCCCGGCAGTGAGCACGCTCAGCCCGGACGCGTTCGCCGCGTCACGGGAGTGTTTCCAAGGCTTGTGCACGATGCTGGGCGAGGAACGCACCGGCGAGTTCGAGCACAGCGAACTCGAGGCCCGCCTGGATACCCAAGGCCGCCAGCTGCTGCGTCAGCTGTTGCAGGACCACCTCGACCTGCGCGCCGAACGGGAAGAGCGGCTGCCCACGGTGCTGGACGCCGACCAGGTGGCGCGCACCGAGGTCGAGGCAGGGCACCGCCGCGCCCTGGCCACGATCTTCGGCAAGGTTGACGTGACCCGCTTGGCCTACCGTGCCCGCGGCGCCGGGAACCTGTATCCGGCCGACGCGCTACTGAACCTGCCGGCCGAGCGTCATTCCCACGGGCTACGCCAGCTGGCCGCGATCGAGGCCAGCCGCGGCAGCTTCGACGACACGGGGCAGGCGATCCAGAGAGCCATCGGCCAGCAGATCGGCAAACGACAGATCGAGAACCTCGCCGCCCGCGCGGCAGCCGACTTCGACGCCTTCTACGCCATCCGGCAGCCGCCCGAGGGTGCCACGGCGACGTGCTGGTGCTTTCCTGCGACGGTAAGGGCGTGGTGATGCGTCCCGACGCGCTGCGCCCGGCCACCGCGGCGGCGGCCGGCAAGTCGACCGGCAAACTGACGACCCGGCTGTCCAAGGGCGAGAAACGCAACCGCAAGAGGATGGCCGAACTCGGCACCGTCTATGACGCCACCCCCTCCGCCCGCAGCCCAGCCGACATCCTGCCCGCCACCGACGCCGACCGGGCCCGCATCGCGCCCGGCCCGGCCATCAGCAGCAAATGGCTGACCGCCAGCATCGTGCACGACGCCGCCGCCGTGGTCTGCCAACTCTTCGACGAAGCCGAACGCCGCGACCCCGAACATGACCGCACCTGGGTCGCGGTCGTCGACGGCAACAACCACCAGATCGACCGCATCACCACCGAAGCACGCGAGCGTGGCATCCAGATCGCCATCTTGATCGACTTCATCCACGTGCTGGAATACCTCTGGAAGGCAGCCTGGTGCTTCCACCACGAAGGCGACCCCGCCGCCGAGACCTGGGTCCAACACAAGGCCCGCGCCGTCCTCGCCGGCAAAGCGACCCACGTCGCCGGCGCGGACACCTGCGCGACCTACCTGACCAACAAAGCCCGGCACCTGGACTACCCCACCGCCCTGGCCAGCGGCTGGCCCATCGCCACCGGCGTCATCGAAGGCGCCTGCCGGCACATCGTCGCCGACAGGCTCGACATCACCGGCGCCCGCTGGGGACTCGCAGGCGCCGAAGCCATCCTCAAACTCCGCGCTCTACGCAGCAACGGCGACTTCGAGTACTACTGGACCTACCACCTGGCCCAGGAACGGCGCCGCGTCCACCAGTCCCGATACGCTCACGCCCGCGTCCCGCAAGCCGCCTGACCGATCACTCCAGAAGAGCCGCACCCGAAAGGTAAGGCGCGGGACGACGTCATGAAGCTCCGGGCAATTCCGAAGACGTCAAAGGCTCTCTTGGAGACAATGGAGCAGCGCCAGACGAACGCACGAGAGGCACTGGAGGGTCAAGGTCATGGCAAGCATTGAGCGGCTCGGCCAAGGGCGCTGGCGTGCCCGCTGGCGGGACCCATCCGGCCGGCAGAAGGCCAAGACATTCACCCACAAGAACCTTGCCGTCAAGTACCTCCAAGGCGTCGGCGTGGCCATGCAAACGAGCACCTACCTTGACCCCAGCGCCGGGAACATGAGCGTCGAGGTGTTTGCTGCCAAGTGGATCTCAACCCAAGGGCACCTGAAACCGTCGACGCTCGCCACCTATGAGAGCATTCTGGGCAAGCATGTCCTCCCCCGTTGGGGTTCGACTCCGCTCGCCAGGGTGGCTCACGAGGACGTCGTGGCCTGGGTCAGCGACCTGATCGCCTCGGACCTGTCAGCTGCGACGGTTCGCTACGTGTACCGGGTGCTCTCACTGTTGCTGGACCTCGCCGTGAGGTCGGCCAGGATCCCCCGTAATCCGGCCGCCGGGGTCCGGTTGCCGAAGGTCGCGACGGCAGAGAAACGCTTCCTGAGCCATCAGGAGGTGAACGCGCTCGCACAGGCAGCAGGCGACTACCGGACCGCGGTGCTGCTGCTCTCGTACTGCGGTCTGCGCTGGGGCGAGCTGGCGGGGTTGAAGGTTGGTCGCGTTGACCTGATGCGTCGCCGGGTCAGTGTCGTCGAGGCGGTCAGCGAGGTCCGGGGAAAGCTGATCTGGGGCACACCGAAGTCTCATCAGGTCAGGTCGGTCCCGATCCCTCGGTTCCTGCTCGATGACCTCGCGCTCGTCATGGCTGGGAAAGCGCCAGGCGACGTCGTGTTCACCACCCGCCGGGGCGCGGTCCTGCGGAACCTGAACTTTCGCCGGGACGTCTTTGACGCAGCGGCGACCGCGGCCGGGCTGGAGGGCTTGACCCCTCATGAGCTGCGGCATACGGCGGCTTCGCTTGCGGTCAGTGCTGGGGCCAACGTGAAGGCAGTCCAGCGGATGCTTGGGCACACGAGCGCGGCGATGACCCTGGACGTGTACTCGGGTCTGTTCGACGACGACCTCGATGGGGTTGCTGAGCGGCTGGACGCTGGGGCTCGTGTGTACTCGATGTGTACTGACGCGCCGGTCACACCCTTGAATGTAGAAAGCGCAGGTCGCTGACCTGCGTTTTCTCCGGAGCCGCCTATCGGAATCGAACCGATGACCTATTCATTACGAGTGAATCGCTCTGGCCGACTGAGCTAAGGCGGCGCGCGCCGGAAGGCACGGACGACGAGTATACGGACAACCCGCGGCAACCCCGAAACCGCTTCGCGGACCCCGGCCAACGGTCAGCACTTGAGCCCGTCCTTGGGGACAGTGCCACTCACGTAGTAGGCGTCGATCGGCCTGTCGACGCAGGCGTTGGACCGCGTGTATGCCGTGTGCCCGTCGCCGTCGAAGGTGATGAGCACGGCGTTCGACAGCTGCTGGCGGAGCCGGACCGACCACTCGTAGATGGTGGCCGGGTCGCGGGTGGTGCCGACGACGACGATCGGCCCGCTTCCGGGGGCGGCCACCTTGTGCGGCTGCTTCCCCGTCTGGATCGGCCACACCCCGCAGGGCACCGAGCCCCACGCCAGGAACGCGCCCCACGTCGGGGCCGTCTTGGTGAACTCCGCGGCGTTCGCCTCCACCTGCGCCACGTCAGCGGTGTCGGGTTTGTCGAGGCAGTTCACCGCGTAGATGACCTCCATGATGTTGCCGGAGTACTGCCCGCTCGGCGTCCGGTCGGCATACTCGTCGGCGAGCGCCATCAGCGCATTGCCGTCGCCGTTCTTGGCGCTGCGCAGGGCGTCCGACAGCTGGGTCCACTGGCCCTGGTCGTAGAGCGCCGCCCCGATCCCCATGGACCCCCAGCCCTCGGTCAGCTTGGTGACCCGCCGGTCGTTGGTCACGGTGAGCGGTTGCGTGTCGAGCCCCTTGAGGAAGGCCCGGATCCACTGCATCCCCTCCTCGACGGTGGTCCCCACGGGGCAGTTGGCCTTCTTGACGCAGCTCTCGACATAGGACCTCGTCGCGAGCTCGAACCCACGGGCCTGTCCCTCGCTGACCTCCTTCGAGGTGAGGTCCGGGGGGACGACGCCGTCGAGGACGAACCGGCCGACGTTGGTCGGGAACAGGTCGGCGTAGGTGGAGCCGAGATAGGTGCCATAGGACTTGCCGAGGTAGTTGAGCTTCTGCTCCCCGAGGGCCGAGCGCAGGACGTCCATGTCCTTGGCGACGTCCTCGGTCGACACGTGCGCCAGAAGTGCACCGCCACGGGCCGTGCATCCGTCGGCGAGCTTCTTCGACCCGGCGATGAAGGCGCGCTCCTCGGCCGGGTCGTCCGGTGTGGGGTCCATGCTGAGGAACTCGTCGAGGTCCTTGTCGTCGAGGCAGTCGATCGGCGCGGACTTGCCGACCCCGCGGGGGTCGAAGCCGACGACGTCGAACCGGTTGCGGACCTCGGGGCCGACGATCCGGTTCGCGGACTTCGCGTAGTCCACGCCCGACCCGCCGGGGCCCCCGGGGTTGACGACCAGCGAGCCGATCCGCTGGCTGGTCGCGCGCGCCTTCACCCGCAGGAGGGCGACGTCGACCGACGCGCCGCCGGGGCTCGCGTAGTCGACCGGGACCTTGAGGGTGGCGCACTCGCCGCCGACGCAGGTGGCCCAGGCCAGCTTCTGCCCGTAGAAGGGCGCGAGGGCCGGCTGTCCCGGAGGCGGGGTCCCGGGGGTGGTCCCGCCCCCGCCCCCTGCAGGACCGCCCCCGCCGCTGCTGGAACCGCTGGAGGACGAGCTGGGGGTCTTGCTCGGCAGGAACGGCAGCACCAGGCAGGAGGACAGCGTGAGGCTTGCCAGCGCAGCGACCGCGACGACACCCAGAGTGGAGCGCCGCCCCCGCGACCGGCATACCAGATCGGTCATCCCAGCTCCTCGCTGTCCGTCACTCGCTGTCCGTCACTCGCTGTCCGTCACTCGCTGTCCGTCACTCGCTGACCCTGCTGACCAGCGTGAGCGGCCCGCCACTGACGACGCTATCCCGAAAAGCCCCCCGGCAACTGCAGCGAGACCGCCATGGCCTCGAGGGCGAGCAGCGGCGGCACGTTGGCGTTGATGCGTTCCCGAGCCTCGCCGATGGCGTCCATGCTCCGAAGCAGCTGCTCGGCAGGCATCGCCCGGGCCAGCGTCGCCACCTGCCCCACGCTGTCCTGGTTGACCAGCCCCACCGGCGCGCCGGTCCGCAGCATCAGGGCGTCGCGGTACATCGAGAGCAGGTCCAGCAGCGAGCGGTCGACGACATCCCGCGCGAAACGGGTGGCCCGGGTCCGCTGCTCCCTCTCCAGCGCGGCCACCTGGGACCGGATGTGCGGCGGCTGGGTTCGCGCCGCCGGGTCCGCGCCCAGCGTCTCGAGCAGCCGGGACCGCTCCGCCGCGTCACGTTCAGCGGAGGAGGCCGCCGACTCCTCGTCGGCGATCCCCGCGAGGTCGGCCGCCGCCCCCACCGCGTCGCCGATGGTGCGGATCTGGGTGGGCAGCGAGATGACGCCGCGGCGCCGGATCCGGGCCCCCTCATCACGCGCGAGCCGGCGAGCGAGGCCGACGTGCGACTGGGCCGCCCGCGCGGCATACATCGCCATCGCGGGTGCCACCGCGTCCCGGCGCACCAGCAGGTCCGCCACCGCCTCCACCGCGGGGGTACGCAGCCGCACGTGCCGGGAGCGGGAGCGCAGGGTGATGATGACGTCCTCGAGCGAGGGCGCGCAGAGCATCCACACGGTCCGCGGCGTGGGCTCCTCGAGTGCCTTCAGCAGGGCGTCCGCTGCCCGCTCGGTGAGCCGGTCCGCGTCCTCGACGAGGACGACCCGCCACGCCCCGACGGAGGGGCGCAGACCCGCCTCCAGGACGAGCGCGCGGGTGTCCTCCACCTTGATCGACAGACCCTCGGTCGCGACGACCGTGACGTCGGCGTGCGAACCGTCGATCGCGGTGCGGCACTCCCGGCAGTGCCCGCAGCCGCCCTCTGGACACTCGAGGGCCGCCGCGAAGGCACGTGCGGCGGTGGACCGGCCGGATCCGGGTGGCCCCGTGAACAGCCACGCGTGGGTCATTGCCGCGGGGTCCGCAACGGCCCTGCTGAGGACCGCGACCGCCTCGGGCTGGCCGATGACGTCCTCCCAGACCGTCACCGGGTGAGCACCCCCTGCGCCTCGAGCCGTGCCCGGACGGCGTCGTGGATGCGCCCGGGCGCCAGTGCTGCGTCGATGACGAGGTAGCGCTCCGGGGCGGCGGCCGCGAGGGCGAGGAAGTGGGTGCGCACCGCCACGTGGAAGCCGTCATTTTCCGACTCGAGCCGGTCGTGCACGCTCCCCCGGCGAGCGCGGCCGACGCCCACGGCGATGTCGAGCAGGACGGTGAGGTCGGGGAACAGGCCGCCCACCGCCCAGCTCTGCAGGTCGGCCACCTCGGCGGCGCCCAGGGACCGCCCGGCGCCCTGGTAGGCGACGGACGAGTCGGTGTAGCGGTCGGTGATGACGACCTGGCCGGCCGCGAGCGCCGGCGCCACCACCAGCTCGACGTGCTGGGCCTTGTCGGCCGCGAAGAGCAGCGCCTCGGCCCGCGGCGCGACGTGGGCGCCGTGCAGGAGCAGCTCGCGGATCTGCGCGCCGAGCTCGGTGCCACCCGGCTGGCGGGTGACAACGACCTGGCGTCCGGCACGCTCGAACGCCGCTGCCAGCAGGGCCACCTGGGTCGACTTGCCGGCGCCGTCGCCGCCCTCGAAGGCGATGAACGGCCCTGCCCCGCTCGTCGACTCGTCCACACGGGGGAGCCTAGGCCAGCCGGGCGTCAGGCGGGCACGGAGCTGGGCCAGCCCTAGGCCGGCCCCAGCCCATTACCGCGGGTATGCCGGCAGCGCACGTCCGGTGTCCGGTGGGCACATATGGCGGTGGGGACCTGTGGCCCCGACGTACATGTTTCCGGGAGCCGGGGGTGCCTAGCCTTCGGGCAACCCGTCAGACCAAAGGAGGTTCGCGTGTCCGATGCCTCCACCCTGCTCGAGACACGGGCGCTGACCAAGGAGTTCCGCGGGTTCCGCGCCGTCTCGGAGGTCGACCTGCGGGTCGCGCGGGGGACCGTGCACGCGCTCGTCGGCCCCAACGGCGCCGGCAAGACGACGCTGTTCAACCTCCTGACCGGGTTCCTGACCCCGTCTTCGGGCCAGATCATCTTCGACGGCCGGGACATCACCGGCCGGGCGCCGGAGCAGATCGCCCACCTCGGGATCGCCCGGTCCTTCCAGATCACCAGCCTGTTCGACCAGCTCACGCTGCGCGAGCACCTCGAGCTCGCCCTCGCCAGCCCCACCGGCCTCGGTCTGCAGTTCTGGCGCTCCGTCACGCGCCTCGGCCGCTTCGCGGGCCGGTCGATGGAGCTGCTGTCGGCAGTCGGGCTGGCCGACCGTGCCGCGGTGCCGGCCGGGTCGCTTGCCTACGGGCAGAAGCGCGCCCTCGAGCTCGCCCTCGCCCTCGCCCTCGACCCCAAGCTGCTCCTCCTCGACGAGCCGACAGCCGGCATGGGGCTCGAGGACGTCGAGCGCACCATCGCCCTCGTCAAGCAGGTGGCGTCGGGACGCACCGTCGTCCTCGTCGACCACAACATGCACGTCGTGGGCTCGCTGGCCGACACCGTCACGGTCCTGCAGGCGGGCCAGGTGCTGGCAGAGGGGCCCTACGAGCAGGTCCGCGGCGACGAGCGGGTCATCACGGCATACCTTGGCCAGGCCCATGCCTGAGCCGATGCTGGCGATCGAGTCCCTCAGCGCGTCGTACGGCGAGGCACGCGTGCTCACCGATGTCAGCCTGAGCGTGGCCGCGGGCGAGGTGGTCACCCTCGTCGGCCGCAACGGCGCCGGCAAGACCACCCTGCTGCGCTCGGTGATGGGCCTGCACCGGCAGGTCGAGGGCTCGATCTCGTTCGACGGCACCGACATCACCGGAGCCTCCCCCGACCGCCGGGCCAGGCTCGGCATCGGCTGGGTGCCGGACGACCGCGGCGTGTACGCGAGCCTGTCCGTCGGCGAGAACCTCGCCCTGCCGCCGGTGGTGCACGAGGACGCGTGGTCGCTGGAGCGGATCTACGAGTTCTTCCCGGTGCTGCACGAGCGGCGCGGCTTCCCCGGCACCAGGCTGTCCGGCGGCGAGCAGCAGATGCTCGCCATGGCCAGGGTCCTGCGGATGGGGTCCCGGCTGCTGCTGCTCGACGAGCCGAGCGAGGGCCTGGCCCCCGTCATCGTCGCGCGCATCGGGGAGATCATCCGCGAGATCAAGGCCAACGGGGTCGCCGTGCTGCTCGTCGAGCAGAACGTCAAGTTCGCGGCCACGGTGGCCGACCGCCATCACCTGCTCGCGCAGGGAAGGGTCGTCGAGCAGCTCAGCAACGACGACTTCCAGGCTCGCGAGAGCGAGCTGCTCACCTATCTCGGGATATAGCCAGTCCCACCCACGCCCTCGACCGAAGGCACGAGAAACCCCTGGAGGGGAAATGCGAAGCAGGACATCAGCGGCAGCCATCGCGGTCGCGGCGAGCAGCAGCCTGGCCCTGGCGGCCTGCGGCGGGGGCAGCGGCGGGGGCGGCGGCCCGCAGGCCGCGGCCGCCTCCAAGCTCACCGACGACAAGGTGGTCATCGGCCTGCTCAACGACCAGTCGGGACCGTACAAGGACCTCTCCGGTCCCAACAGCGCGGTCGCGATCCAGATGGCCATCGACGACTACAAGGCGAAGTACGGTGACAAGGCGGTCGCCAAGACCGTCGAGATCGTCCAGGCCGACCACCAGAACAAGCCCGACGTGGCCAACACCAAGGCCCAGGAGATGTACGACCGGCAGAAGGCCGACATCATCCTCGACGTGCCGAACTCGGCGGCCGCCCTGGCCGTCGCCACGCAGGCGGCGGCGAAGAAGAAGCTCTACATCAACGTGGGGGCGGGCACGACGGCGCTCACCGGCGACAAGTGCAACAAGTACACCTTCCACTGGGCCTACGACACGGCCATGCTGGCCAAGGGGACCGCCGGCACCATCACCAAGGGCGGCGGCAAGAGCTGGAACATCGTCTACCCCGACTACGCCTTCGGCCAGGACATGAACAAGTCGTTCTCGGCCGAGGTCAAGGGCAACGGCGGCAACGTGGGCCAGAGCATCGCCTCGCCGTTCCCGAGCGACAACTTCGCCACCTTCATCACGAAGGCGGGCGAGGGCAGCCCGCAGGTCATCGGCACGATGCACGCCG
>JAABUR0100006568.1_pt1 | contig 14141 bp, 14 predicted proteins | sample 5560091 | NCBI WGS metagenome assembly JAABUR01 (sample SAMN10711879, study PRJNA513375) | rock metagenome | isolation source: Antarctica rocks | place: Antarctica: Victoria Land, University Valley sud
CGCCCCCCCCCCCCCCCCCCCCGCCCCGCCCCCCCCCCCCCCCCCCCCCCCCCCCCCCCCCCCCCCCCCCCCCCCCCCCCCCCCCCCCCCCCCCCCCCCCCGAGTAGAGCGTTTGAATGGAGGAGTGGGTTGGGTTTGGTTAGGCTAGCTAGCAACAGCGCGAAGAACCAGAACCCAGGGTTTTTGTGATATCGATTTTAATAATTGTAAACAAACGTGGGAAGGTTGTGTGCGACATACGTACTTTTAAGGAATCCACCCTCCCCTTCGAAACCCCCGTTCCTCGACATCCATTCCTTCTATGCGAGCGGTGAATACCAACCACATCTTCACTTTTGCACTCTCAGTCTTTAAGCTCTTTTCGTTGACAAGAATCGGATTACTGATGGTAGTGATTCGGCTTAAGAGGGATGGAAGGAGGCTAGGTGGGAGCTGAGGAGGTTGTTTGGGATGATAGGGGGATGGGTTGGTTTTATGGAAGGTTGTGTGTACGAGTATCGGCGAGGGAGGGAGCTATCAGGTTTGTGAGAGGAGATGCCAAGATATCAATCTTTCGCATTACTTTAATTTCTGATGATCTCATTACCGAAGTTGGCGCTGCTGTTAATATCTTCTTCTTCAAGAATGAAAGACGTCTATATACAAATCCTAACCCGCTTGATCAATACTTCTACTTCTACCAACCCCAATGACCGCATCTCCCTAAAACGGATACGCGCTCGGCAACGTCACTGGGGTATCTTTTCTCAACTGGTTCGTAATCAAATGCTCAAAAGTCGCCGACCACTCCACCCTCGGTGTCAACTTGTTCATACCATAAAAATTCTCAATAAACCTCACCAGCGACGTGTGGCTATACTCGCCTCCATTATTCCTGCCCTTCTTCTCCACCACGCCCTTGCCCACCCAGGGGGAGATCAGCAGCGTAGGCACGCGGACGCCGAGGCGGGTAAAGTCGAATGTGATGTTTTTGCCGTCAGGGGCTTTCTCGGTGTAGGTGAGGGAGTCGCCGGCGGGGACATGTACGGGAGGGGGAACGTGGTCGCCGAAACCGCCGTTTTCGTCAAAGGTGAGGATGAAGAGGGTTTCTTCCCATTGCGGGGAAGAGCGGAGGGCTTCGTAGATTTTCTTGATGAAGGACTCGCCTTCGGTGATGGCCGAGGGGGGATGAAAGGATTGGTAGGAGCAGCATTCGGGGTTGATGTAGGTGAAGGAGGGGAGTTTGCCGCTGGCGGCGTCAGTGTAGAACTGGGAGAGGGGCTTGATGTTCTTGGTGGCGGCGCCGGAGGTGACGGTCCACTGGTAGAAGAGAGCATCGGGGGTGAAGCCGGTGGTGTTCGAGTAGTTGATCCAGGAGACGCCTTTCTCGGAGAGCTGCTGGAAGATGGATTTCTGTGGGAGGGCGGCGGTGTTGAAGTCTTTGTCGTTGCGACCGTGGCCGTGGGAGGTCCCGGAGGTGAGATAGGCTCGGTTGGGGTTGGTTGGGCCTGGGACTGCCGAGAACCAGCGGTCGAACAGGACGTAATTCTCGGCCATGGCGGCGAACACACGGACTTCATCTTGAGTGTAGTAGTTGATGGCCTCGGCGGCACGGGAGACATTGGCCGTCTTGTAGGTTGACGCTTGCTCGGTTACGAAACCTTGCATGGTCTCTGGCAGCTTGCCCGCAGCGACTGCGGCTTCATCCGGATGAAAGGTGCTAAAGAGCTCGTAGTTGGTACCGCTAATGCCATGGTTTGGGTCATCTGGCGCAACATTCTGGGCAATGGGCTTGGAGCACACTATCTCGCTCTTGGGGTCCGAGGCATTTACTGGGTTGCAGTAGGTACGGCCAATGAGACCGTCAATGGACGGGTTGTAGGTAAGGCCACCAGCGAAGGTGTCGAATGATCGGTTCTCTTCCACAAGCACAACTATGTTCTTGATTTTTTTGCTGATATGGCTGGAGTCATCATTCCCTCCTTCTCCATCGTAGTCGGAATCTGGACGTGGGGCAGCCAAGACCACAGTCGAAAGGGCTAACACGGTGGTGAGTGAAAGGCCAACCATGATGATGATGCTTGACTGTGAGCGTGCTTACCGTTTGGTTTTTGGAATCGCAATCTCTCTTATGTGCTTTGCTGGGCCCTGGGAAGCCATGTTCGATTTTCCTCTTGGGAGACTGGCATAGGAGCACGTGGGAGGATGAAAGGTGAAAGGTTCATCTCTCTCAAGAAAATGGAGGTTCTGTTGCATCGAGAATCGACGATTTCTCGCAGGTTGACCGACAAGGGTTCCTCAAGTCCCACAACGGCGGGCACACATGTCGTTTAATTCCTCCCCCATTGGATCCTTCACCCGAGAGATCATAGGCAGTTGGTTTATGACGGCGCTGGGGGCCCTTGGTTACCCCGCTGAGGATTGGCCGGTGGGAGATCTTCAGAAATACGTCGATGCATCGGACCTCGCGGAGAGAGAAATTTGGCTCCAGTTGCAGCAGTGCGACGGAACGATGTGGTGATGTGCCTTCTTGAAGCGGTTAAACAGAATAAAGGTAGATAATTAGATACTGTATGGCCGTTGAGGCCGGCCGTCTTACCGGCCCCAACAACAACCACGCTCATCCCCACTACCATGGTTTCTTGCGGCGCATTTGGCAATCTCTATATACAGGGCAATCATGCGTTGCCCAAGGGCCCTTTACACCCTCAGGACTGGGGAAAGGGCGTATTCGAATGACGAGCGTCGACAAGAACAGCCGAAAGCGCGGTTCCTTGTTTCGTATCTCGCCAGGATTTCCGCAACCGAACTTTGATACAGTGTGATGATGTCCATATGACAGCTGGCTTGTGTGAACGAGTGGCAATGGCTTGTCACCCTGGTTTTACAACCTCCATAATCCTGCGCAATCGGACGTCGTCAACTCTTCGACGGGATACTTCCACCACGTCGGGTTCGGAGAGATATGCACTGGCACCACTGGGTAACGAACGAGCTCTGCATGACCAGGGGACACAGAGACCTTCCTGTTCAGCTACTCTGTGCGAAAGAATAATGTATCTTAGAGAAGATTCTTATCGCGATCCATACCTTACATTGATGGATTATCGTACAGGAGTACCGAGGAGGTAATCGAGTGATACTTTGTCACCTATTGTGGCAGTAATCGCGAGCTTGAAACTTCGATCTGTCACTAATTCGACTTGTACCTGCCAAAGTGAAGAATCTTTCGCATTTTCACACACAGCTTTGCGGGTGGTCTTTTAACGGTTTACAATAGTCGAAGCTTTCTGTTTATTGCCAACAGCGCCAGCTTGAGCAACCGGGATTTTTGAGTCTACCCACAACATGGGGACAGGATCACAGCAACTCATTTTTTCCCTAATTCACGATGAGGACATTAAGTGCTCTTGGATTTGTGACTTGTTGCTAGACGGGCTGAAAGATCGAGTTAACGGCCAGGCTAAGTGACATATACTTCAGAGCCAAAAAACCGATCCGGCTCGCTGTTAAAACACGGATGAGGGGGGGGGAATCGACCATGACAATCTACAGATCTAGAAAGGAACAATTTCTGCATCGCAGGCATCTGGACTGCCACAGGAATTACGCACTCTTGCATACGCATGTACGCATTAGGACACAATACCAGCCACATGCCTCTGGGGGCGCTATTGATTATTAAGGTACCATAGTTGCAAAGTGCCCCCACAGCTTCGTCTTTCCAGTTCCTCTTGCCTTACAGTCAAAATGGTCTCGTTGCTCTTCGTGTTCGCTTGAAGACAGCCACACAGCTTACGACTTGCGGCCAATCGTCCAAGCCACAAAGATTTGGATGGAGTGCGAAATGCTTCAAATGGTGTGGTAGTGAAGGAACGTGCTTGTTAAACTGTATCCATAAAGTTTGTACAAGTACAAATACCACCTCGCGGGCCGTCTATATGGAAACTTAGAAACTCATGGCACCTGGAGTAAATACCTCTACTGCAGCAATGACTTTCTTCGGGAGTGCTGTAATTCTGTTCTTGACTCTCGCAGCTGCAGTGTGCTCTTCGCCTCTCAACGACTTCAATCTACTCCCAAGGGCACTTTCCCCGGCCCAATGTTCTAGTCTCGTCTCTGTCGTTAGCGTTTTAAAGGTCTACCAGGCAACTTCCTTCTGTGAATCATTTTTATCTGTCAAGACGCAGACGTCCGTTTCCGTCACGTTAGTAAAGAAGTGTTGTAACGTTCATTCTACATCCTTAATGTTCGGACAGTACTACTACGAAGACTGTGACTACGACAACTGGGACTGCATCGTTGGTCTACCCCTACGCTGATTGTCTGATTATGATAACTGAATCATCATCTAGCACTTCAGTTCTCTTCAGAGCAGGCCAACCCCCGGCAAAAGCCCGTAGAGAGATCTACCATGCAGTGGAGGCTCGACATGCCGATTCCTACAATGCGCTGGAAAAGCGCAGCCCCTTACCGAGCTATCTTACGGCATTCGCCAGCTCTGCGGTCTCTGGCGCTTGTCAATGTCTCAGTGTACCAACGCCGCTGACTACGGTCAAATCCATTTCCACGGCCACAAGCACGAAATCCGTGCCATACCCCGTCAAGACGAGGACAGTATATCGTAAGTTTAGTCTGGTTCGCTGTTTTTCCTTATCAATCATGATTTGGAATCTAAAATGCTATATGGACCCTTTTCAATTAAGAAATCCTTCTCTACCTTACGTAGATCCGTTTCCGAACCTAAAACAAAATCCCTTCCCCAGATACCATACCGTCCCTCAAACTAATTTCGCGCCCTTTCTCAGCCTGCGCAACCCCCATCACCCGCTTCTCCCCGACCCTCCCCTACGGCCTCAGCTCCGGCGGCCCTGGCACCTCAAACAATCTCAATAACAGCATCACCAGCGTTGAAGCCTGCTGCGACCTTTGCTACTTCGGTCTCTCTAATTGCATTCAAGCGTACTATTTCTCTTACGAAGGCTGCGTTATCAGCCAGGCGAATCCCGGGAGTGTGGGCGATGGCATTGGTATCAGCAGCGTGTGCCCGACGGGACAGTTTGGGGGATTGACTAACCGGAACGATAGTAATCCCGATTTCAGGAGTACGGGGGACTTTGCGGGGCCTTGTGGAATGACATACAACAATCTTTAGGGTCTGCTTGTCTCAACTGGGGAAAATTAACCAGAGGAAGCAGGTCGCAGTATGAAGGATTTGGGAAACGAGATGTCACCGGGAAACACAATTGAAAACGGTGTAGTCAGACTTATCGCTGTAGCCACTAGGGTTGAGATATCCAAAGTCCGCAAGAAACGATATGTCGAGAGAGAGAATAGGAATGGTTGTGAAAATTAGATCGGTAAATGTAGGTGCCGGGTAGATCAGCCCTATGAATCTTTCAAACGCCAGTCCATGTTCTATTCTGACTGAATGTTTCCATACTCTATCCAAGCACATCCTTCAGGACTATATTTAAATTAAAGATGACATGGCAGACCCGACCATCTGGCGTCAGCTTCCTTTTGATCTTTTACCACTTATAATCGAGCACACTACAGATCTGGAAACCCTTCGAAATTGGTGTCATGTTACGAAACAGAAAGATTCCACCTTTCTAAATCGTATTGCAATTAGAGAAACATATAAAGTAGTAACTGTCAGCAAATATTCTCTTCTGCATGCACCTGGTGGGATTTGGAATCCTAGCGATAATGACAGTTCTGAGAGTAAAGAGGAAAGCGAAACACAATCGACTGCAGAATCTGGCAATGAGTCTCATAATGGGTACAAAGGTGAATGCCCAGATCGAAACGCACCCACTTTTTTCAATGGAGGACCTGGCCGCGTGCAAAACACATCCGGCCTTCAACATGATATCCGAAGAAAGATTCATTATCGAGAAATCAGTCAGCATATCAGGAAACTTATATTTGATTTCGTATTCCCACGCAAAAGGAACCAGGAAGGCGAAGATGAGCTAATCGCCTTGGAAGATATCGAGATTACATTGCAAGCCCTGATGTCTCAGCCATTTGTCGAGGAGATAGAGCATGATGGGGTCCTGTATCAGCAGACGCTTGATCGAATCACCAATATACTGACGCTGAAGGTTTTGAAATTACGCGAAACGCCATACTGGACTCCATGTACTCTAAGATCGGTTGTGGTGCCAGACGGAGAATACCCTGACGTTCGTCAAGTTACAACACATGCATTCGCTCAAGGTTTTGCATGTGTCTCAACTTCTTGCATCCGAAGGCTTAGGCCTAGGACAAGCAGTTCGGAGCCTGAGTAATATAGAAGAACTATACGTAGGAGCGTCGTCATGGAGAGAGGAAGCACAGGCTTTACCCATTTTCCTTGAGTCACTCTTCATACCGAATAAGGCGGACAAAAGAAATCCTCCTCAATCTCCAGTATCCTCGCTAAAAAGCCTTTCCTTGGTCGATTGCAATCACACGTAGGTACTTCGACTGCTGCTAGTAGTGACCGACCGTTGTGTAGGGTGTATATTTCCACTATACATCTCTTTGATCTCAAACCTCTTGCTAAATTACAGAACCTGTACTTTGACGTTCCACTAAGCGAAACTTTCATGGCCCTCTTCCTAGAAGCAACCAGTACGCACAATCTTACCGATCTTACAATCTCTATGGATCCGTCGCGGAGTGGCGAGCCATTTCCGCGAAGCCTTCATACGATACTGAACCGACATCATCTCACACTCCATACACTTACATTTTTAAACGCGTGGCGGAATTACTTCGATAGAAAGCGGGATATTTTTCAGCATTTGGTGCCGTGGATGCACTCATGGCAGGTCTACCTTTCAAGCCCTCAGCCACCATCTTCAAGGCATCCCGAGCTTTTCGTTTACGATGAGGACGATAAGTACGATGAATTGAAGTGGAAAATATTCGGCCACGATTCCCAACCATATATGTGGGGATATAGAGTGAGGCACTTGAGGATTGACCAAATCGACATCAACCAACTTAAAGTCAACAAGATCGATGATGATTCTAATGGCTTCCGGCAGCTCAAAATTTAGTTCTCCGACCTGTGGCAGAGCAAGTGGTTAACCAGTTCTACGGAGTTGGCATCCGGTCCTTACCATATTCATTCGAACCTTTCGGACCAGATCTTCCATCTGACATGAACAAATAGAGAGAAACCCAGATCGCGCAGGAAATTGCTGCTCAAGAGCTTCCAAGTCTGCGGATAATAGCGATTAGTCAGTACAAGTACTGGGTGCAAGAAAAGCAATGTAAAACGAGCTCTCAGAACCTCTGATTTTTGCGTCGTGCGCTGGAGGATCCGGAGCAAGAAGCTGAGATCCTGCGCGTAATGGACCGAGACGATTGGAGTTTCTTGGCCGACAGATCTATCTGCCTTCCCCAAGTATTCTTCGTCGAGCAAGGGCATAAGGCGAACAGGGTGGTATATCGTAACGAAGATGTTGCTCGTGGGTTACAATCAGCCGATGTCTGACTCAGTTCGGTCATTCATCCATGCCTCAGATGGCAATGCTCAGACAGTCGTTCAGCTGTTTGAAGTTGCGAGCAGCTGCTGATGACGGACATCAAAGGCAAAATCGATGATCCCTCAATTAATCCGCGCTCCCACATCTCAGCATCATAGTCTGACGCGCGCGGTCTTCCAGGTCATGTTCACGAGTCTATTCTACCGGTTCCTCTTCGATCGATTGTCTCGATTCGTGTAAATCATCTCAGATTCTTCTCTCCCTCCTCGAATTTTCATATTACGCGTGTTTTCAAATATACACACTTTTTCCGGAGATTGATAGCGTTATACATCAAACTCGAACCGGATCGTGCGTAGATTTCTATCTTTAGGGCAAACAAGATCAAAGCATCGATCACCTCACATGGTACGTCTCGCTCTATGAACGTTTACTTTTATTAGTGCATTCTCGATGTTATCTCTATGCACACCAGCCCCTTATCAACCATCTCCATTAAACCGCCGCCGTCCCCCATCTTTCGGACCTCCCCAACGCTCCCCCGTCCTACCACCCCAACCAATGTCACCACCCCACCACCCCACCATCCCCATCACAACTATTTAAAACCCCTCCACAACTCCACTATCTATCTAGCTTGAAGCATCCCTTCTTATGAGAAAGCCACTACTTCACCATCCTATGGAATGAAATGTAGTGATGCTAAACATGAAACGTTTGACTCAGTGGTGATGCTAGGGGGTTATCTAGGGTCTGGTCCTTAGAAGGGTGGGGATTGTGGGGCTGGGGAAGGATGGGGATGGGGATGGAGATGGGGATGGGGATGGGGATGGGGATGGGGATGGGGATGGGGATGGGATTCTATCGCATATCTCTGGCATCGATGGAAATATGAACGACTCGACGAACAGAACACTCGAATCTCGCAATTCGAGAATGCGACAACGAAGAAGTCAGGATAAAGAGAACCATCCACCCATCCGATACTACCGTTATGCAATTCGTTATTCACAAGCCCGTGAGGCTAATGAAAATATGTACCGATTCAACGAGTAGAGTAGTCAGATCTCACGCCTAAAGAAGCGGTTGAAAGTTTAAAAAGTGAAGAATGGATAGATGTGTTGTCAGTCTCTTCGGTACTTCGGTTAGGCTTCCTGCTATTACACTTCGCGTTAATTCTTGTAAAATTGTTTTTGGTTCAACGAGTTGAGTATTGAGATGTCATGAGGGATAGGGATAGAGATGATGTATCTTTTTTGACGTTTTTGCGAGTTGAAGAGGAAGAGGCATATTGAAGAGTGTCAATGAGTTATTGTGTAAAACGACCGTCGATTCACAAGCCAACGAATTAGAAAGTGAGATCTTACGAGTGAAAGACGTAATGCCCGAAAGAAAGAAAGCCGTATCTGATTAATGTTTTTGCAAGTTGGAAAGAAAGAGCATACTACCCACGATCAACGACCTATCGTACAAAAACAATCATCGACAAACCCTATCGTACACCTATCCAACCGCCCCACCTAGTAATACCCCACCGCCGCCTCCGCCTCCAACCCCACCCGATACATCCGATCCTCCAAACTCTCCCCCATAAACCTCTGCACCGCCCTCGACCCCCCCGTCCACGGATCGTTCTCCTTGTACACCAACGCCGCCTCCAACCCCTCCACAGTCTCCGCCTCGTCGCGCTCGGGGGCCCACTCGTTGACCCGGCCTTCTTCCCCCTCCATCATTGGGCCGGAGGGGTCTTGCTCCCAGAGCCCGTTGCGCCAGCAGAAGCGCATGAATGCGAGCCAGCAGGGGTCGGTGGCCAGGACCCAGGGGTTGCCGAGGACGATGAGGCCCTTTTTGGCGCGGGTGATGGCGACATTGAACTTTTTGGGTTCGCCGATGATGCCGATTCCGCGGACTTTGTCGGGGTCCAAAAAGCGCGAGCGTGCACGCGTCGTGCAAATGATGACGAATTGGCTTTCGAGCCCCTGAAAGGCCTCCATGGGTCCAATATTCAGGCCCCATAGCCCAAGGTCTCTAGCTGCTGCCCGGAGAATGCGCACTTGGGCGCGGAATGGCGACATGATGCATATATCCGGTTGCTTTTGAATGAGTCCCGAAGCTAGCAGGTCTTGTGCATAATGGATGGCCATGTGGGCTTCACGGACGTTATACCAGCCTGCCCCACCGGAGGCTCGGAGGTCCTCGCAGTCATCTATGCCACCGTTGCAAGCGAACAGAACGGGCCAGCGGCGGCCGCGCCACTTGTTCCAAGGTAGCAGTGAGTCACAATCAGTGGCTTCCGGTATTAGAGTGTTTTTGTAGAAGAGGGAGGATGGTACGGCGAGGATGGCAGTGTGAGACCGGTAGTTGCGAATCAATGTCACTAATGGAGGCCAGTGTGTCATAAGGGGCAGATCTTTCTTTTTCCGTTGTGCCTTGCCGCGTACTAGTGGGTGGCTAGCGTAAAGTGGGCGGGTTGAGAGGCGTTCGAATAGTGAGATGTGGAGGGTTGTAGCTTTGCTGTACGTTCGAGGACTAAGCTGATGTTGGTCGCCGGCCATCACGAAAATTGGATCCTGGACGGCATCTTTTCGCTGACTTGAAGCATCGTTGATCCATAGATTGTGGCCTGAAGCAGGGGCTACGACACAGAGAGGTATAAGGGTCTCAAGCTCCGTGGCTTGAGCAGCTTCGTCAATAATTAGAGCACCCCAGTGCAAGGCAGTCCCTCGCATGGCTTTAGATTCTTGATCGGGGTTGACTGGATGGATCATAGCTCTAAGACTCCCTTCTAGGTAGGCCAGATCGCGATTGGTCACAGAAGCTTGGACCAGAATATCAGCGCTTTGGCAAGTGGTTACGACGACCTTGAAGGCCATGAGATTTGGGAAAGGAGGGAGGCCGAAGAAGTCTCTCTCAACGTAGCAATACAACAGAATTTCTTGCGGCACCTCAGCAAAATCCCTCGTGAAACTGTTCAGACGGAAGAGAACTCTTGGGCTGAAGTGGGCGCGTAATCGCATAACTAGCATGTCTGCAGCTTGATCAGATGGTGCGCAGAGTAGAATTGAGCCTTGAAATTTCGGATCCTTGGCCAATTGATTGACGGCCTCGCAGATTGTTTTCGTCTTCCCAGTGCCAGGCGGTCCGTGAATGAGGAATGCAGTATGGTGCTTCATGCTCTGGATGACATCGGCAGCTTTCTATTGAGACATCAGAAATTTTGATAACAAGGAAATGTGATGGTCACGTACCCTCTGCTCGTAGTTCAGACTCTGGTCAACCCACTCTTGTGCAAATACACCGGGTGGAAGCTCGTTTTGTAAGATTCCGTCAGCGTCCTGCGGGAAGAGCATGCGCTGCAGCCATGTCCTATTTTCTGCGCTCACTAAAGTGCTCGCATGATGCTCTGAAAACTCCTGAGCAACACTCAAAACCGCTCTGTGTAGAGATTGGATTAGGCCAGAGGAAATGACGAAGGATACATTACATCTGAGCAGCTCTGGTATGAATTGATTAGCTCGAATTATTAGGGTCTCGGCTTTCTTGTCAATCGTTACTACGACTGCGTGCAGCACGTAGCCAGTAAAACCCGGGGCTGTTATATTCCTGGCGAAACCTCCCCATGCCAGCCATATATCCATCCCAAGTGGAAGACCTGTATTTGGGTCAAACACAAGCTGGCGTAGTAACACTGTGTTTCCCAAGGCGATCTGTGGAGTACCCTCTCGAATACCTGGGACGTGGACCTGATATGTGGGCACTGAAGGATCCACGCTGACTAGTTGGACCCCGAAAAGATCGTAGCTCCTCATTTCTGGTGCCTGAGCCTTCAAGTCCAGTGCCATACAATCCAAAAGATGTTGGCCGTAATTTTTTGGATCCATCTCCCTGATAGACATCATTGGAATCTTTCCACTGAAGGAAGGATCTTGCTTCAGCTCTTTCACGGCCGAAAGTAGCTGTGTGCCGGCAAAAGTCAGAATGTACTGAGGAAAGTTCACTCCCTCAAGCGGTGCGCTGAATACTGGCATAGCCCGAGATTGATTGATAGCTAGAAAGGAATCTGGAATGAACGCATTGACGTAAACGTCGGGTCTCCATTTAGAGCCACTTGCAACTGTCCCTCCCAGTAGAGCATCATTGGTCCTAAGTTCACTAGTCGTTGGCTCTTTGGACATATAATCTTTTGGTCCTATAGTAGACTGCGTAGAGTCAATGGCCAAAGGACTGATTTTCTGCGGACTAATCGCCAGTGGACCGCTCGCCAGAGCGTTATTCGCCTCAGGGTTGATCGCCTGGGAAGGATTCAATGACGCAGTAGACTTGGCTGTCTTCTCTTGTGCTGTAGAAGATATCCGGTCTTTTGAATATTCAGTCAATATAGGCGCGGTCTGTGAAAAGTCTGAGAAGGCCTGCGCATCCATGTTGTCAGTGGTATCCGTGCCACGATCACCTCTTTGTCCAGACTGGTTCCATCCGGCTGCAGAAGTGGGCGTTATTAATAGCTGATACGACTTCGGATCTCTGATAGACACACCTGATGCCTGGGCTGATGCCTGGGGTCGCTGGAATATTGTAGTATTCAGGACGGAGGCCTCCCACCCATGCGGCCCATCTCTCGCTTCTTGCGCCTCCATAATGCAGAGTAATATTGCACAAAGAAAATTAGGTACTGAACAGATGCCACCTGTAGTAAAGTAACCGGAGCTGATCCTTGACAAGTGTGTACTAGATGATCGTGTTCATAAGCTCTGTGCAAAGTAGCTTAGGATCCAAGCCAGCAAAGAAATATTCATATCCACAGCAGATCTTGGAATTACTAAAAGCGCTTAACCCTATTCTTGATAAACAAAATTACTCCTCTTGTCATCGTACACTCGTCTCCAGAAATGCTGAGCAATAGCAGCATCAGGACAACATCGCTCCCCCAGTCGCACCCAAAAGCAACAATTACCCACTTCAATACATTCTAAGACTCCAGTACCTTGATTAAATGCCTGCATTTTCTCGGGTTCTCTGTCCCTATCCAAGATCTTCTTCGATGGTCGGTAATGCGCGCTTCGGGCGCTTCGGCGCCTAATAGACTTCCGCTATCGCAGGTTGGTTGTTTCTGTCTTTGACACTCCCGCTCTTGACATTTGCTTCATGAGGGCCCTTATCGTTATGAGACGTTTTAAGGAGATTCCTGATCGCTTTTTTGTCGAAGATCTTGAATCTGTTACATGAAAGTAGGCTCTGCTGCTTGGGGATTTTCGAATCGAAAATTCACTGACAAGTCCTAGCGCGAGACTACCAAGAAAATCCAGAGAGAATCACGCAAGAGTACAGTCTGGCAAGTTGTGTACAGAAACTTTCTGACTTCTGCTTGCTGCGGTAAATGTTTGAGCCTAGACCCATACCCACAAAGATCTCAAGACAGTGTGGGAAGAACGCTCATCTTACGCTGCATGTATTTATGCTCTGCAGTGTGCTACCTTTGAAGCCAAGTTTTGAATTAATAGACAAAGCGGCTGCTCAACGAAAACGAGGGAACGCTGTTCACTGTTGAATATCGACAATTCTAGTTGCAATTAACGAAATGAAGGGACAGGTTTTGTTCTTGCAGAATCTATATGCAGCAACCGTCGAGTTGTACTTGCTCTAACCTTCACTACAAACGTTGGTTGACCGCTAATGTTACTTTGAGATTATTGATTTCTAATAATTACTGCAAGATTCACTGAACATTCATTGGATCAGAATTCTCTAATATCGATTTCTAGCCATGCCTGACATAGTGCACTCTCTCCCCAAAGCAATGCCATATTCGAATAGCGCAATACTTATGGGTAAGTACAGTTGAGTATTATTGCAACCCTCAAGAATTGGCTATTTAATTAGTGGAAGTATAAGGTACATCATAGAAGGTGCTATTGGTGTAACATGTGTGGAGCAGAATCGAGAACAGCAATACACGTAACCATAATAAGAACAGAAATCAGAATGAGAAGCGAGACATTTCAAGCCGCGTAGGTTATCAACATGAAACTCAGCCTCAGAGATCCTGTGTGAAGGGGCAGCTATGCCAAGTGAAGAGGTGAATGTGTTCCCAATCGGGTATGAAAAGGCCTGACGCATCCAATAAACACTTCACGCTGCGCTTTGAGAGTCAACATTTCTGCCTGGTCTGCTTCGACTATAAGAATGCCATTTGATCTTCAACAGTTTATCCTCGTTCTTTCAACACCGTTCTCCGAGTTCTGGCAGCTCTTCCAACATATTCTCGAACAATACCATCAACACTGATTGTTCCGATCACCACATATTCTCATTGTCAGTTTTGGAAGATTCTATGTCGCAAGACATCCCTCCTCTTGATTCACCTATAAAACCTCCCATCCCAAAGTACTCCTTACCAGAACCCTACATACATCTAAACAACGCATCGATGGCTGGAACTCCTCCTACGCCTGGGGCCTCGAAGAGCGCTTCTCCCGAGTATCCCGAATATCCGTGGCTTCCAAACAAACACCGCGACCGACCGACCCAACTGTCGGGTAGGCAACAAGCGGACACGCACCCACGACTGAGCGAGACTAATCTTCCTCTCAACATGACTCCTGACAGTCCCAGCAACCGAGATCCTCTGCAGCGCTCTTTCAAGCGTGAAGCTTCCCCAGACGACCGTGAGTTGTATCGCAA
>JAABUR0100006572.1_pt1 | contig 14138 bp, 12 predicted proteins | sample 5560091 | NCBI WGS metagenome assembly JAABUR01 (sample SAMN10711879, study PRJNA513375) | rock metagenome | isolation source: Antarctica rocks | place: Antarctica: Victoria Land, University Valley sud
GCAGCTAAGGAGCCTTCCGTCCCATGTCCGGCCACTCCAAGTGGGCGACCACCAAGCACAAGAAGGCGGTGGTCGACGCCCGGCGAGGCAAGCTGTTCGCCAAGCTGATCAAGAACATCGAGGTGGCTGTCCGCACCGGCGGCGGTGACCCGGCCGGCAACCCTACGCTCTACGACGCGATCCAGAAGGCGAAGAAGGCCTCGGTGCCGAACGACAACATCGACCGCGCCGTCAAGCGGGGCTCCGGCCTGGAGGGTGGTGGCGCCGACTACCAGACGATTCTGTACGAGGGCTACGCGCCCGGGGGAGTCGCCTTGTTGGTCGAGTGCCTGACCGACAACCGCAACCGAGCGGCTGGCGAGGTGCGGACCGCGATGACACGAAATGGTGGGTCGATGGCCGACGCCGGCTCGGTGTCGTACATGTTCGCCCGCAAGGGGGTGCTCATCGTGCCCAAGGCGCAAGCCGGCACCGAGATCGGGGAGGACGAGGTACTCAACGCCGTGCTGGACGCCGGCGCTGAGGATGTCACTGACCTCGGTGAGTCGCTCGAGGTGATCTGCGAGCCGACAGACTTGGTGGCGGTGCGCCAGGCCTTGCAGGCGGGTGGCCTCGACTACGAGTCGGCGGAGGCGTCGTTCGTGCCGAGCCTGACTGTGGGCGTCGACAAGGACTCCGCGGTGCGCGTCTTCCGGCTCATCGAGGCGCTGGAGGACTCCGACGATGTACAGAACGTGTTCGCCAACTTCGACGTCTCCGACGAGGTCCTCGCGCAGCTCGCTTGACCCCGCCGTCCCGCCGCCACCTCGCGAAAGATCCGACGCTGAGCACGCCATAGCGACCGTCAGGTCGGATCTTTGGGCTAGCGGGAGGAGCGGCCGGGCCGACCGGGCGGTCGGGCGCGTCGCTGCCGCCGAATGTCGCCGGCCCGCGTTAGGTTGAGTCAGAAGATCGAACACCTGTTCGCTCCTACTGTGCGGCGTCCGCCGGTCGGCGGCGGCACAGCTTGGCCCCCAGCTCATGCGGGAGGAGGCACGATGCGGGTCCTCGGTGTCGATCCGGGTCTCACCCGGTGCGGCCTCGGCGTTGTCGAGGGGTCCACGGGCCGCCCGCTCTCGGCCGTGGCTGTCGATGTCGTACGCACCGCTGCCGGCACTGACCTCGGCGCCCGGCTCGTCGCGATCGGTGCCGAGCTCGACGCCTGGATCGACAGCTACCAGCCCGATGCCGTTGCGGTCGAGCGGGTCTTCTCCCAGCACAACGTCCGCACTGTCATGGGCACGGCTCAAGTCTCGGGTCTCGCCATCCACGCTGCGGCCCGTCGGGGCATCCCCGTGGCTCTTCACACGCCGAGTGAGGTCAAAGCCGCTGTGACCGGCAGCGGGCGCGCCGACAAGGTGCAAGTCACCACCATGGTGGTGCGGCTGCTGAGGCTGGCTGAGCAGCCCTCGACTCCAGACGCAGCAGACGCTCTCGCGCTCGCGATGTGCTGCATCTGGCGTGGCGGTGCCTTCGACAGGTTGGCCAGCGCGGCGCAGGCATCGCGCTCGGGGGGCCGGATGTGATCGCCTTCGTCCGTGGTTCGGTGACAGCCGTCTTCGTCGACTCGGCCGTCGTCGACGTCGGCGGGGTCGGCATGCTGGTGATGTGTACGCCGAGTGCGCTGGCGGCGCTCCACGTGGGCCAAGTCGCCACGCTGGCGACGTCGATGGTGGTGCGCGAGGACTCCCTCACGCTCTTCGGCTTCGCCGACTACGACGAGCGGGGGGTCTTTGAGCTGTTGCAGACCGCTAGTGGTGTCGGTCCGAAGCTGGCCCAGGCCATGTTGGCCGTGCACGGCCCAGACGAGCTACGGCGGGCAGTCGTGACCGCGGATCTCACCGCCTTGTGCAAGGTGCCCGGCATCGGCCGCAAGGGCGCCCAGCGGATCGTGCTCGAGCTCACGGACCGGATCGGCGCACCGTCGGGGGCTGGTTCGCATGCCCCCGCGCTGCCCGGTCAGCCGGGGGAGTGGCGCCAGCAGGTCCGTTCCGGGCTGCTCGGGCTCGGCTGGTCCGCCCGCGAGGCCGAGGTGGCAGTTGACGGGGTGGCTCCGCTGGCCGACGAGGCCAGCGCCGACGGTAGCCCGGTGCCTGTTGCCGAGCTGTTGCGCGCCGCTCTCCGCTCCTTGTCGAAGGCTTGAGCCAGATGGCGACGTACGACGACCACGAGAACCGCTCGTTGATGCAAGCCGAGGCTGAGGGCAACGAGCGAGCTGTCGAGGCCGCCCTGCGCCCCCGCACCCTCGATGAGGTCATCGGCCAAGAGCGCGTCCGCGAACAGCTCGGGCTCGTGCTGGAGGCCGCCCGCGGCCGCGGCCGCACACCCGACCATGTGCTGCTGTCAGGTCCGCCAGGGCTCGGCAAGACCACGATGGCGATGATCATCGCGACGGAGATGGGCAGCCCGCTGAGGGTGACGAGCGGACCAGCGATCCAGCACGCGGGAGACCTGGCGGCGATTCTCTCCGGCCTCAACGAGGGAGACGTGTTCTTCCTCGACGAGATTCACCGCATGTCGCGGCCGGCTGAGGAGATGCTTTACCTGGCGATGGAGGACTTCCGAGTCGACGTGATCGTCGGCAAGGGGCCAGGTGCAACGGCCATCCCGCTGGAGATACCGCCCTTCACCGTGGTGGGGGCTACCACGCGCGCAGGGTTGTTGCCGGGACCGCTGCGAGACAGATTCGGGTTCACCGGGCATCTGGAGTTCTACGAGCCGGCTGACCTGGAGCGCATCGTCACCCGGTCGGCTCGGCTGCTCCAGGTGGAGATTGACCAGGCTGGCGCCGTCGAGATCGCGTCCCGCTCACGCGGCACCCCGCGCATCGCGAACCGGTTGTTGCGCCGTGTCCGTGACTACGCCCAGGTGCGCGCCGACGGCGCCGTGACCCTGCCGCTGGCGCGGTCGGCCCTGGCGCTGTTCGAGGTCGACGAAGCGGGTCTGGACCGACTCGACCGCGCCGTGCTCGATGCGCTGTGTCGGCGTTTCGGTGGCGGCCCGGTCGGCCTGGGCACCTTGGCGGTGGCAGTCGGAGAGGAACGCGAGACAGTCGAGGAGGTGGCCGAGCCGTTCCTCGTGCGCTCGGGCTACCTGGCCCGGACTCCGCGCGGTCGGGTGGCGACTCCAGTCGCCTGGCAGCATCTCGGCTTGGCAGTTCCTCCCCAGGCCCCCTTTCTCGACTCGGCGGTGCTGTTCGAAGACGAGTAACGGCGCTCGGCGGGCAGCGACGGTGAGAAACCGGACACACTGGCTCCGCCGGAGCGGTGGGCACTGGCGGCTGCCGTTAGACTCCGGTGTTGGCCGCCGTATGACGCGGCGTATCCATTTGCCGGGCTTTGTAGCGCGGCACCCAGGGCTCGAGGAGACATCTGACGTGGCGACCAAGACATCGCGTCCCGGCCGCACGCTCGCCGTGTTCCTCGCCGTGGTGGTGGCCATGTTCGCGGCCGCGGCGGCGGTCGGCAGCTGGACGCCGAAGCTTGGCCTCGACCTCCAGGGTGGCACGAGGATAACCTTGCAAGCCCGAACCGACACCGGCGGAGGAGTCACCAAGGACAAGCTCAACGAGGCCGTGGGCATCATCAGCTCCCGGGTCAACGGCGCTGGTGTCGCCGAGTCGGAGGTGACCACCCAGGGCGGCGACATCATCGTCGTCGAGATCCCCGGTGCCGGGGACAAAGACCTCGAGCGCACGCTCGGGTCGACCGCGCAGCTGCGGTTCCGGCTGGTGGAGCTGCTCCAGGGGCCACCCCGGCCGCAGCCGCCGCCTTCTTCCGCGCCTACGACTCCCCCCGACACCTCGGGTGCGTCGCCGACACCCAGCGACTCGACAGGCACGACAAATGCCACGACGTCGCCCAAGACGGCTCCAACACAGAGCACCGGCCCGGCTGCCACCGCCCCGACGGCCAAGCCTGGCGGTCCCAGCTCGAGCAAGAACCGTGTCGCGGCGCGCTGGTTCAGCGCCAAGCCGAGCCCTACGCCGCCAACGCAACCGGCGGCGACTCCCGTCGAGAAGACGACGCCCGGCGGTGATAGCTCACCGCCGGCCACCACGTCGTCGTCCCCGGCGACCCCCGGCACACCCGCGCCGACTGTCCTCACTCCGACGCCCGGAGCGTTGCCCGGAGCCACGCCGACGACCGCTGGACCCCCTACAGCACTGCAACCGCCTGACCTCGAGGTGATCCCCGACCCGCTGAACTGGCAGCCGTCCCAGGAGTGGCAGCAGAAGTTCCTCGCGTTCACGTGCCCGAAGGACGGGGCGGTCTCCTCCCAGCAAGACCTCCCGAGCCAACCGTTGATCGCGTGCGACGACCAGCGCAACAAGTACCTGTTGGGTCCGGCCATGATCGAAGGCACCCAGCTCGACGATGCGAATGCTCAGCTGCCGCAGACCAGCCCCGAATGGGAGGTCAACATCGACTTCAACGGCGAGGCGGGAAAGACGTTCGGGACCATCACCAGCGCCATCGCCAACCAAACCAACCCGTTGACGGGTCAGCAAGAGCAGTTCGCGATCGTGCTCGACACCGTGGTGATCTCCGCACCGCAGGTCAACTCACCGATCCTCAACGGTCAAGCGGTGATCCAGGGCAGCACCCAGGACCCGTTCACCCAGGAGTCGGCCAGTGCGCTGGCCAACTCGCTGAAGTACGGTGCGCTGCCGCTGAGCTTCGAGATCCAGAGCACGACGACCGAAGGCCCCCAGCTCGCGAGCAACCAGCTCCGAGCGGGAGTGATCGCCGGAATCGTCGGCCTGCTGCTTGTGGTGCTCTACTGCCTCCTCTACTACCGCGGCCTCGGCTTTGTCGTGATCGCGTCCTTGGTGGTGGCCGGGCTCCTCGTCTATGCCAGCGTGCTGCTCTTGGGCAAGGCCTACGGGTTCACCCTCACGCTGCCCGGCATCGCCGGCCTCATCGTCGCCGTCGGAATCACCGCAGACTCGTTCATCGTGTACTTCGAACGGTTGCGTGACGAGGTGCGTGACGGCAGGACGTTGCGCACCTCGGTCGAGACCGGCTGGGTTCGTGCCCGCACCACCATCATCGCCGCCGATGCGGTGACGATGCTGGCGGCGTTGGTGCTGTTCATCTTCGCCATCGGGGTGGTGAAAGGCTTCGCTTTCGCACTCGGCCTCACGACGCTCATCGATGTGTTCGTCGTCTTCTTCTTCACCAAGCCGATGGTGACGTTGTTGTCGCGCACCAAGTTCTTCGGCCAGGGCCACAAGTGGTCCGGCCTCGACCGCCAGCACCTCGGCATGCCGCCGATGAAGCGCAGAGCCAGCACCGTGGGTGGGGAGGCCTGATGTCGAAGTTCGGAGAGATCGGGGCCAGGCTCTATCGCGGCGACGTGTCGATCGACTTCGTCGGCCGGCGCAAGACCTGGTATCTCGTCTCGCTGGCGATCGTCGTCGTCGCGGTCGGTGCGTTGCTGCTGCGCGGTCTGAACTTCGGGATCGAGTTCCGGGGCGGCGTCGAGTTCAACGCCCAGATCGCCAACCCGTCTAGTTCCGTTCAGCAGGTCAGCGACGCCGTCGTAGGCACCGAGATCGAAGCCGCCGCCAACCCGTCGGTGGTGTCGTCCGGGCAGGACGCCATCCGGGTGCAGACCGAGCCGCTGACCTTCGACGAGAGGGGCCAGATCGAGTCCGCCATCCAAGGCGTCGGCGCCACCGAGGTCAACTCGGCCTCGATTGGACCGACGTGGGGCCAGGCCATCGCCAACAAAGCGCTGCTAGGTCTCACTGTGTTCGTGGTATTGGTGATGCTGTTCATCTGGGCGTACTTCCGCGAATGGCGGATGTCGGCAGCGGCCATCGTGGCGTTGGCGCACGACCTGCTCATCACCGTCGGCGTCTACGCCCTGACGAAGTTCGAGGTCACCCCGGCCACGGTCACCGGGTTCCTGACGATCTTGGGCTACTCCCTCTACGACACCGTCGTGGTTTTCGACAAGGTGCGCGAGAACACCCGTGGCATCACCGCGTCGACCCGACGCACGTACGCCGAGAACGCCAACCTGGCGGTCAACCAGACGCTCGTGCGGTCGATCAACACCTCGATCGCCGCCCTGCTCCCGGTGGGGGCGATCTTGTACGTCGGAGTCTTCCAACTCGGCTCGGGGCCGCTCAAGGACCTCGCACTGGCGCTCTTCGTCGGCATGGCGGCCGGTGCCTACTCGTCGATCTTCATCGCCACGCCGCTGTTGGCGCAGCTGAAGATGCGCGAACCCGCCATGCAGGCCCAGGCCAAGCGGGTGGCGACCCGGCGCAGTTCCGCCGAGCGCGAAGCGGCCAGGTCAACCGGCAGCCCGGTCAGCACCGGCAGCACGATCAGCACCGCAGAGCCCGTCAGCACTGGCAGCACGGGGAGCACGGGAAGCACCGCGCTCGGTGTACCAGCGCCTGATTCACCGCCGCCGCAACGGGCCGGGGCCACTGCCGCAACCAAGACGGCGCCGCGTCCGGTGAGCAGCGCAGCTGCCAAGCGCACTCAGCCGCAGCGGCAGGCACGCTCGAAGCGGGGCAAGGGGAAATGACCGCGGCGGCCGAGGCGGACGTGGCCAGTCTGCTGTCCAGCCTGGTCCGAGACGTTCCCGACTTCCCCGAGCCCGGCATCGTCTTCAAGGACATCTCCCCGCTGCTGGCCGACCACCGTGCGTTCAGCGCCATAGTCGACGCCCTGGCAACCGCTGGTCGTGACTCCACCGGCGCTGCTGTCGTCGACAAGGTGGCGGGCGTCGAGGCTCGAGGCTTCATCCTGGCGGCTCCGGTGGCGCTGGCTCTCGGTGCCGGGTTTGTGCCGGTCCGCAAGGCCGGCAAGCTGCCTGGTGCTGTTTACAGCCAGTCGTGCGTGCTCGAGTACGGCGAGGCGGTCCTGGAGATCCAACAGGACGCGTTCGCGCCCGGTGACCGGGTCCTGCTCGTCGACGACGTGCTTGCCACCGGGGGAACGCTAGAAGCCAGCGCCGAGCTGGTGCGGCGCTCCGGGGCGGTTGTCCACGCTATCGCCGTACTGATCGAGCTTGGCTTCCTCGGTGGCGCTGAGCGGGTGGCCGGTCACTCATTGTCGGCGCTGCTGCGGGTTTAGCTGTCCCGCTGAGCGCACCGAACCAACGCCCCGCCGTCTAGACTGAGCGTTTCAGCCGACCCAGGAGCGCGACGTGCCAGACGAGGTTCTCACCTCGACTGCCGAGGAAGCGGCAGCTGAGGCTCCGGCTGCGCCCACCCGGATACGCACCCGGCTCGCGCGGATCGGACGCACCACGTCGGCCGAGCCCGTCCTCGACCCGCTCTTCCGGATCCTGCGCAACACTCACCCGAAGGCCGACGTCAGCGCCCTCGAGAGGGCCTACCGGATCGCTGAGTTCCACCACCGTGGCCAGGTACGCAAGAGCGGTGACCCCTACATCACCCATCCGCTCGCGGTGACGACGATCCTCGCCGAGCTCGGCATGACGCCGCCCACGCTGTGCGCCGCCCTGCTGCACGACACGGTCGAAGACACCGCCTACGGCCTGCCCGCGCTGACCACAGACTTCGGCACCGAGGTTGCCCAGCTCGTCGACGGCGTCACCAAGCTCGACAAGGTCAAGTACGGCGACGCGGCCCAGGCCGAGACGATCCGCAAGATGGTCGTCGCGATGAGCAAGGACATCCGGGTCCTCGTCATCAAGCTGGCAGACCGGTTGCACAACATGCGCACGTTGCACTATCTCCAGCCCGAGAAGCAGGCGCGCATCGCCAGCGAGACCCTCGATATCTACGCTCCGCTGGCGCACCGCCTCGGCATGAACACGCTGAAGTGGGAGCTCGAGGATCTCGCCTTCGCCACCTTGCACCCCAAGGTGTACGACGAGATCGTGCGGCTGGTGGCCGAGCGGGCGCCGGCCCGCGACGAGTTCCTCGCCACGGTCGTCGACCAGGTGCAAAGCGACCTGCGCGCGGCCAAGATCAAGGCGGCCGTGACCGGACGACCCAAGCACTACTACTCGATCTACCAGAAGATGATCGTCCGCGGCCGCGAGTTCACCGACATCTACGACCTGGTCGGCATCCGGGTCCTGACCGAGTCGTTGCGCGATTGCTACGCGGCACTCGGTGTCCTGCACGCCCGCTGGAACCCGGTGCCCGGGCGGTTCAAGGACTTCGTTGCGATGCCGAAGTTCAACATGTACCAGTCGCTGCACACCACAGTCATCGGACCAGGCGGCAAACCGGTCGAGCTGCAGATCCGCACTTTCAGCATGCACCGCCGGGCTGAGTACGGCGTGGCCGCCCACTGGAAGTACAAGGAGGACGGACGCACCGGCGTCGACCCCGACGGCTCTCTCGCCCGCACCGACGGCGCCTCCGGTGACATGGCATGGGTGCGACAGCTCCTCGATTGGCAGAAGGAGACTCAGGACCCTGGCGAGTTCTTGGACTCGTTGCGCTTCGAGATCAACTCCTCCGAGGTGTATGTCTTCACGCCACGCGGTGAGGTGATCGCCCTTCCGACGGGCTCGACACCTGTCGACTTCGCCTACGCCATCCACACCGAGGTGGGCCACCGCTGCATCGGCGGACGTGTCAACGGCCGACTCGTGCCGCTGGAGTCCGAGCTCGACAACGGTGACGTGGTCGAGATCTTCACCTCCAAAGCAGCCAGCGCAGCACCTAGCCGGGACTGGCTCACGTTCGTCAAGAGCCCTCGCGCGCGCAATAAGATTCGGCAGTTCTTCACCAAGGAGCGGCGCGAGGAGGCCGTCGAGCAGGGCAAGGAGACGTTGGCCCGGCTGATGCGCCGCGAAGGCCTGCCGCTGCAGCGCATGCTCACCCACGAGACCCTCTCGGCTGTCGCCACCGAGCTGCGCCACCCCGATGTCAGCGCCCTGTATGCCGCGATCGGCGAAGGCAACACCACCGCCCAGGCCGTGGTCCGACGCATCCTCGAGCAGTTCGGTGGCGACGAGGCAGCCGCCGACGAGGCAGCCGAGACGCTCAAGATCACCAGCGCTCGCGAACGCCAGACGGCGTCGCCGCGTGGCGACGCGGGAGTCATCGTCAAGGGGCTCTCCGACGTCCTGGTGAAGCTGGCGCGCTGCTGCACCCCCGTCCCTGGCGACGACGTCATCGGCTTCGTCACCATGGGGGCCGGCGTCTCGGTGCACCGCAGCGGCTGCACCAACATGAAGAGCCTGTCAACGCAGCCGGGGCGGCTCGTCGATGTCGAGTGGGCGCCGACATCACAGTCGATGTTCCTGGCCGCGATCCAGGTCGAAGCGCTCGACCGGGCGGGGCTGCTCAGTGACGTCACCCGGGTGCTCTCCGACGTGCACGTCAACATCTTGTCGGCGACGGTCGCAACCAGCCGGCACCGGATCGCCAAGAGTCGCTTCACTTTCGAGATGGCCGATCCGGCCCACCTCGGACACGTTCTGAAGGCCGTGCGCACGGTCGACGGCGTTTTCGACGCCTACCGCGTCACCCAGTAAAGCTGCCGCGGCTCAGGCGGCTCACGCGGCTCAGCCGCTGAACTCGTCGAAAGCCTTGCGCGCCTCCTCCAGCCACGACTCGCGGGCGTCGACGTCAGCCTGCGCCTGAGTGGCTGCCTGCTCGTCCCCCCGCGCCCTGGCCTGCTCCAACCGGGTCGTCGCTGCAGCGATCGACGCCTCGAGCTGCCCGACTGTCGCGGCGGCCCGGGCCGCCGCCTCGGGATTGCGGCGGCGCCAACGTTCATCCTCAGCGCCGCGGATCGCCTGCTCCACTGAGGTGAAACGGGCTTCGAGGTCCTTCATCTCGCCGCGTGGCACCTTGCCGGCCGAGTCCCACCGCTGCGCCACGTCACGGAACGCCTCCCGAGCTTTCTTGTGATCCCGGACGGGGAGGAGCGTTTCAGCCTCAGCCAGCAGCTGCCGTTTCACCTCGGCGTTCGCGGCGTACTCGGCATCCTCCCGGGCGTTGACAGCGTCACGGGCCTTGAAGAACGTGTCCTGAGCCGCCCGGAACCGGGCCCACAAGGCGTCGTCGACTGCCTTGTGAGCCCCACCAGCCGCCTTCCACCGAGCCATCAGCTCCCGGTAGGCCCGCGCGGTCGCGGCCCACTCGGTCGACGCAGACAGCGCCTCGGCTTCAGCGACGAGCTTCTCCTTCGTCGTCGAGGCGGCCTCGCGCCGCTCGTTGAGGTCGGCGAAGTGCTGCTTGCTGCGGCGCGTGTACGTCGTGCGGGCCGACGAGAAGCGATGCCACAAAGCGTCGTTGGTCTCCTTGTCGATCCGCGGGAGCGTCTTCCAGGTCGACAGCATCTCGCGCAGCCGCTGGGCTCCCTGGCGCCAGTCGGTCCCTGACGCGAGCCGTTCGGCCTCCTCGACGAGCCGCTGCTTGGCCTGCTTCGCCTCGGCTCCTTTGACGGCGCGTTCGGCCTTGCGCGCCGCCTTGCGCGCTTCGATCACCGGCCCCAGCGCGTCGATGCGGAGCACCAGTGCGTCCAGGTCACCAACGGCTTGCGCCTCGTCGATGCTGCGGCGAATCTTGCGTGCCGCCGCCGAGGCGTCCTCGGGCGACAGCGCACCCGCTTCGATGCGGCGCTCCAGCAGGTCGACCTCCACCTCCAGACCTTCGAAACGCCTGCGGTAGAACGCCAACCCCGCAGCTGGGTCGCCGCCAGCCCATTGGCCGACGACCCGCTCGCCGGCAGAGGTGCGTACGTACACCGTGCCGTCGGCGTCGATGCGACCGAAGTCTGCCGCGCCGTCAGCGTCGGTCATCGTGGCGTCGCCCGGGGGGCGGAGCTCGAGCCAGTCGGCTCGCGCGGCGAGGTCGTCGCGTCCGACTTCGTCGGCGTACTCGGCGACGCCTTGGTTGGTGTCGTCCCCGCCGACGGCGCACCGGAGGTGCGGAGGGTAGGCCCGGTCGGAAGGGTGGTAGTACCGGACGTGTCCCCCGGCAGGTTCGGCGGGGGAGTGCGGGCGTTCTCGGTTGACACGATGTAGTACACCAGCCAGCCGAGCAACGCGGCCACGACAAGTCCCACGAGGACGCCCACCAGCAAGCGCATCTTGCGTCGGCGGGCTGCCTCGGTGGCGCGTCGAGCCTGTTGCCGCTCCCAGCGAGCGCGCGCGATCTGGCGCTGCCGCTGCTTGTTCGTGACCACAGTTACCTCCGCACGCCAACAGGCGGTTGACCGGCTGCACAGTCTAAGAGCAGCGAGCGTTACGTCTGGACAGACCGCACCAATCGTGACCGAGATGTGGCTTGGCGACCGAGGTCAACAAGGCGACGCGGGCTCGATAGGCTTCCGCCGATGCTCATCGCTGCGTTTCCGGCTGGTCCGTGGGCCACGAACTGCTATCTGGTGGCGGCTGGCCCTGGCGAGGAGTGCGTCGTCATCGACCCCGGGATGGACGCCACGAGCGGAGTCGCCGACGTCGTCCGGGAGCATCGGCTGCGGCCGGCTGCCGTCCTGGTCACCCACGGGCACATCGACCACATGTTCTGCGTCGCCCCGGTGGCCGGCGCATACGGAACGACCGCGTATGTCCACCCGGCCGATCGGCACCTGCTGACCAACCCGATGGCAGGAATCTCCGCCGAGACCGCCGCGATGCTCCTGGGCGGGAGCTACACGTTCGCGGAGCCCGACGAGGTGTCGGAGGTGCGTGACGGCGACGTCCTCGAGGTCGCCGGCCTGTCGTTCACAATCGACGCCACCCCCGGGCACACGCCGGGGTCTGTCACGTTCACGAGCCAGTACGACGACGACGCCGACGTCGCAGCCGTGCTGTTCTCCGGCGACCTGCTCTTCGCCGGCTCCATCGGGCGCACGGACCTGCCCGGCGGTGACTCGGCGACGATGCTGCGCAGCCTTGCCGACAAGGTGCTGCCCCTCGACGACTCGATCGTGGTCCTGCCCGGTCACGGCCCCCAGACGACGATCGGCCGCGAGCGCGCCACCAATCCCTACCTCGCCGGGCTGGGTGCTGCCAGACCGGTCTCGACGGTCTCGACCACCGGCTCGACCGCCGGCTCGACAAGCGCCTCGCAACCATGACGAAGCCGTCACCGCTGAGCGGGTTTCCTGAGCTGCTGCCAACGCAACGTCATGCGGAACTGGCGGTGATAGACCACCTCCGGGGGGTCTTCGAGCTGCACGGCTACACCAGCATCGAGACCAGGGCGGTGGAGCCGCTCGACCGGCTGCTCAAGGGCGGTGAGATAGACCAGGAGCTCTACGTTCTGCGCCGGCTGCACGCCAACGACGACACGGACTCCGGCCTGGCCCTGCACTACGACCTGACCGTGCCGTTCGCCCGCTACGTCCTGGAAAACGCCGGCAAGCTCGAGTTCCCCTTCAGGCGCTACCAGATTCAGAAGGCCTGGCGAGGTGAGCGACCTCAGGAGGGACGGTTCCGCGAGTTCACCCAGGCCGACGTCGACATCGTGGGCAAGAACGACCTGCCGTTCCACCACGACATCGAAGTAGCGCGCGTGCTGGCGGCGGCGCTGCGCGAGTTGCCGCTGCCGCACCTGAGCATGCAGGTCAACAACCGAAAGCTGATCGAGGGCTTCTATCGTGGCCTCGGAGCGCCCGACCCGGCGGCGGTGATGCGGGTCATCGACAAGCTCGACAAGGTGCCGGCCACGGAGATCCACCCGATGCTGGTCTCGGGGGCAGGTCTTTCCGACGCTCAGGCAGCCCAGTGCCTAGAGCTTGCCGCGATCCGCGCGGCTGACGCGTCGTTCGTGGCGGAGGTGCGTTCGCTCGGGGTTGAGCACGAGCTGCTCGACGCGGGGTTGGCGGAGCTGGCCGCGGTGGTCGAGGGGTGCGCGGAGTCCGCGAGCGAGCAGTTGAGCGTGGAAGCCAACCTCCGCATCGCTCGAGGCCTGGACTACTACACCGGCACGGTTTTCGAGGTCTTCATGACCGGTTATGAGTTCTTGAAGTCAGTGGGGGGTGGCGGGCGGTACGACGCGCTGGCCACAGACGGCGCCACCGTCTACCCAGGTGTCGGCATCTCCTTCGGGATCTCGCGGACCCTTATCCCGTTGCTCAGCCGAGGAGTGCTGACGGCAAGCCGGGCGGTGCCCTCCGCCGTACTCGTGGCCCTGTCGACCGAGGAGTCGCGCGGCGACAGTGATGCGATAGCCGACGCGCTTCGTGGCCGGGGAGTCCCCACCGAGGTCGCAGCGAGCGCACAGAAGTACGGCCGGCAGATCCGGTACGCCGAGCGGCGAGGCATCCCGTTCGTGTGGTTCCCCGGCACGGACAACACCTCGGACTCGGTCAAGGACATCCGCAGCGGCGACCAGCGAGATGCCGACGTCACGACCTGGAGACCCCCGCTCGAGGACCTGCGACCGCAGGTGACGACCAAGGAGCAAGCCCTGTGATGCGCACGCACAACGCCGGAGAGCTTCGCGCGGAGCACATCGGGGAGCAGGTGACGTTGACCGGCTGGGTGGGGCGGCGCCGCGACCACGGCGGAGTCGCGTTCCTTGACCTGCGCGACAGCAGCGGTGTCGCGCAGACGGTGATCCGCGACGAGGAGACGGCACGGCCGATCCGGGCCGAGTTCTGTCTGCGGGTGGCAGGTGAGGTCGCCGCCCGACCCGCGGGAAACGCAAACCCTGCGCTGCCGACGGGAGAGGTCGAGGTGGTCGCTCACGAGGTGGAGGTGCTCGGTGAGTCCGCACCGCTGCCCTTCCCCGTCGAGGAGCGGTTTGCCACTCCGGTCAACGAGGAGGTCCGGCTCAGGTACCGCTACCTCGACCTGCGCCGGGCCGACATGGCGGCCAACCTCCGGCTGCGTGCCACCGTGACCCGCATCATCCGCGACGTGATGGCGGAGCACGACTTCCTCGACATCGAGACGCCGTATCTGACCCGGTCGACGCCCGAGGGCGCCCGCGACTTCTTGGTGCCCGTGCGGCTGCAGCCGGGCTCGTGGTACGCGCTGCCTCAGTCACCCCAGCTGTTCAAGCAGCTGCTGATGGTGGCCGGCGTGGAGCGCTACTTCCAGATCGCCCGGTGCTTCCGGGACGAGGACTTCCGGGCCGACCGGCAGCCGGAGTTCAGCCAGCTTGACCTCGAGATGAGCTTCTGCTCGCCGTC
>JAABUR0100006573.1_pt1 | contig 14136 bp, 15 predicted proteins | sample 5560091 | NCBI WGS metagenome assembly JAABUR01 (sample SAMN10711879, study PRJNA513375) | rock metagenome | isolation source: Antarctica rocks | place: Antarctica: Victoria Land, University Valley sud
CTTGTCGCGCTGCGTTTTGCGCTGCCCCGGCAGGCGCTGCTTCAGGTCAGCCTTGATCCCTTCCGCCCAAACGGCGATCCCACTTGTTCCAACCACCTGTCGATCCCGCTCCAGAAAAGAGGCGGAACCCTTGCATCACACGCGAACTCCAGCCGTCAATCGAGCGTGGGGAAAACTGATGGATGGTGAGAACCGTAACCTTGACGGCAAAACTGGCCAATTCGTTGTTCGGTGGCGTGCTGAACGGCGTCTTGATCTATGATGCATCATCGGTTCCCGGAAACAAGACGGCGGTCGATACGTCCGGCGGTTCCGCCGCTTCCTACTTTGGCGGGGCAATGTATTTTCCTCATGTTGATGTCACCTGGGGCGGCAATGCGGCTAGTCGTCTGAATTGTACGGAGATTGTCGCCTATACATTTACCCTATCAGGAACGGCCGCTCTCGACGAGTCTGGCTGTTCAGCAAACGGCATCTCAAAGGTGACCAACCAGGTTGTTCTTTTAACAAAATGATGTTCGTATACACCCCATGAAAGAGCCTCGGAGTCAGTCGGGCTCCTCGGCCTTAGAATTCGCGCTGGTCGTGCCGCTGTGCATCTCCCTCATGTTTGGCATCTTCGATCTCGGAAGGTATTTATTGACGCGGCACTCGCTGGATACGCTAGCGAGCGCGACCGCCCGCGCAGTGATCATCAATTGCGGAATGGCAGGTACTAACTACGGCAAGCTGGTCAGCGGCTGTGCCCTCGCGGCATACGGATTGACCGATACACAGAGCCGCGACGCTGCGCCGTTCCTATATGTAGGAGGCCAGTTGCCGACCGTTGTCATAAGTTGTGGTACCTGTACCGCCACTGGACAAATCACGATCACGGCGTCTCTCGCGTCTTTTACTTTCATCCTGCCCTGGGACACATTGTCAAACAACGCGATGATCAATGCGCTCGCTCGGACTACAAGCCTTTATTATTAAACGGCTACTCAATTTCGATTGCCCCCGTTGAACCCAAGACGTTTTCATGTCGTAGGCCGCCCGACATGCGTTGACCCGACCCGTCGGCGGTTGCCTTTTGCTTTTGCTGCCGGAGACGCTCAGGCGCAGACGCAGCGTTTCTGAAGCGTCCGTAGGGCCGTTCCGAGCAGGAGAGCAACGCCACGCGTTTCTATGACCTGAACGGACGTCCATCCGGGCCGGCCGAGAGGGACGGCAATACGACTAAATTATATCATCGCGGCAATTGCCCGGCTGGTCGGAAGAGTCGTTAATGGCTTGACCCGTCGGCTGGCCGTTCGGACACCATCGACAGCAGGGTGTTGCCATTCTCTATGGCGGTGAAGCCGCGATGCGAACGCACCTCCGATGGCAGGAGCAGGGTGGTTCCGAGGGTCCGTCCCGGCTCGGCAGGGGCAAGGATGGCAGCCATCTGCTCGGCCTGTTGCGGTGCAATCTGCGGGGAAGTCGATCCAGGTGGCTGCTGAGATCGTTATGACGACCCCGGTGCGATGCGACTGTTCGGAATCAGACCGATAGCTATAATAGTTCTAATCAACGAGTCTTGGTATTAGTCAGCCCTTCACCGCGCCTGCCGTCAATCCGGCGACGATGTGCTTCTGCGCCAGGAAGAAGATTACGGTCGTCGGTATGATGGTCAGGGTTATGAAGGCCAGGATCAGGTTCCAGTCGGACGAATACTCGCCTTGGTAGGCCATGATGCCCAGCGGCCATGGGTAGTTCTCGTCGCTGTTCAGCATCACCAGCGGCATCAGGTAGGCGTTCCAGCTTTGCACGAACGCGATGGTGCTGACGGTCGCGAGGATCGGGCGGGACAGCGGCAGGGTTATATGGCGAAAGAAGCCGATGTAGCTGCATCCGTCGATGGTCGCGGCCTCCATGATCTCGGCGGGCAGGTCGCGGAAAAACCGGCGCAGAAGCAGGATCGCCATTGCCAGGCCGAACGCGGCTTGCGGCAGCACGACGCCGAAGTAGCTGTCCAGAAGACCGAGGTCGCGCACCTTGATGAACAGCGGCAAGATCGCGGTCGCGGCAGGAAACAGCAGGCCGAGCGTAAGATAGCTCAGCAGCATCTTGCTGCCGAAGAACTTGACATGGGCGAACACGAACGCCGCCATGGCTGCCGCGACGAGCGTGATCCCCACCGTCAGGCAGGCGATGACCAGCGAGTTGCCCAGCAGCTGCCAATACCGCCAGGAGCCGAGGATGCCCGCATAGTTCTGCCACTGCCATTCATGCGGGATGCCGAACGGGCTGGTGCGGAGCTCGCCCAGCGACTTGAAACCGCCCAACACCGTCGCCAGCAGCGGCAAGGCGACGAAAGCGGCCATCACGAACAGGAACAGCCCTTTGTAGAGCGGCACCAAGTCGGGGACATGCCTAGTCATTGCGCAGCACCAGGCGCTTATAGCCGAATGCGAAGCCGGCGCAGATCAGGAACAGGATCACGCCGACGGCGCTGCCGAATCCCACCCGCATCCGGGTGAAGCCGAAGGTATATAGGAACGTCACCAGGGTTTGCGAGGAATCCGCCGGGCCGCCACCGGTCAGCGGCATCACAACGTCGAACAATTGCAGCGAGCCAACGATGGCGAAGAACACGGAAAGGCGGATGGTAGGATACAGGCTGGGAATCACAACGTAGCGCAGCACCTGTATCCGCCCGGCGCCGTCCAATTGCGCGGCTTCTACCTGGCTCTGGTCGAGGCCCTGGAGGGCAGCGATAAAAAGCATCATGTGAAAACCGAAATACTTCCACACGACCACGACCAAAATGGCCAGCATCGCCGTATCCGGGTTGGCCAGCAGATGCGGCGGGTTATCCGATCCGAAGGCGCGCCACACCGCCGCCAGCAACCCGTAGTCGCCGTCGTATACGAAAGAGAAGATCAGCCCGGTCGCGATCTCGGCCAGCACGTAGGGCATGAAGAACAGCATACGCAACGCCACCGACCCGCGGAACCGGCGGGACAGGATAATCGCCAGGCTGAGCGCCAATGGCAGCTGCACCAGCAGGGAAACGACGATGATCAGCCCGTTGTTGCGAAGCGCCAGCAGGAACGGGCGGGTTTGCAAGGCCGTAAGATAGTTGGCCAGGCCGACCCATTGCGTCGGGCGGCCGTAGCCGTTCCAGTTGAACGCGCTATACCATCCGGCCTCGATCACCGGCAGCATGACGAAGATCGTGAACAGCAGCAGCGCCGGCGGCAGGAACAGCACCAGCACCGCCAGCCGGTCGTCCCACCGCAGCCAGCGCAGCATCCGTGTACGCGAACCCATGCGGGACGGCTTGGCGGTAGCGGCGGCCGTCCCCATGGCTGGGCTAGTTGCCCTGCTTCCACGCCGCCTCGACAGCCTTCGCAACGTCCTCCGGCGTCATCGTGCCGCCAGCCAGTTCGGCGATTGCGTCGTTCACGACACGGCCGACATTGGGGCCGAGCGTCTGGTCATAGAAATTCTGGTGATAGGTGGAACGCGCCAGTTCGTCCGCGATATGGCGCATGAACGGGCTGCCAACGGCCGTAGAGGCACCCTTCACGACCGGGATCAGAAAACCGGCAGAGGCCAGCTTTTGCTGGATCTCGGGGGACACGAACGCTTCGAGGAACGGCACGGTCGCATTAGGTGCGCCCTTGCTGACCAGCCAGCCATTGATGCCGCCCAGCGTATCGGTCGGCAATCCCTTGCCGCCTGACACGGCCGGGAAATCGATCCAGCCCATCTGGTCCTCCGACAAACCTATCTTGTCCGCCGCAAGCGCGCGCTGCTGCGCATACACGACGCTGATGGCCAAGGTCATCGCGGCTTTGCCGTCCGCAAACAGCCCTATGGCAGGCTGATTCTTGGCGCCCAGGTAACCCGGCTGAAATGGCTGCAGATCTGCCAGCTGCTTGAAGTCTGCCCCTGCCTTGACGAATGCCGGCCCGGCGAAACCGCCGTCCTCGCCACGCAGCGCCGCCTCGAACCCAGCCTTGCCGCCCTCACGCAGGGACAGATAGGACCAGAAAAAACTCAGCGGCCATTTGTCGCCTCCACCCGCCGCCAGCGGCGTGATGCCGGCAGCCTTGATGGTCCGCACTGCGGCCAATAGGTCGTCCCAAGTCTTGATCGTGCCCGCATCGACGCCGGCCTTTGCCATGAGTGCCTTGTTGTAGAAGAAGCCGACCTCGCTGATCGCCTGGGGAACGCCGTAGATGCGGCCGTTCACCCGGAAGGCGTCCAGCGCCGTTGGGGTCAGCGTGTCGGCGTAGCCCTTCAGCTTGTCGGTCAGATCCTCAAGCACCCCGGCCTCGACCTGCGCCTTCAGCACTCCGCCCGCCCAGCTATAAAAGATCGCCGGCTTGTCACGGGATTGCAGGATGGTGGTCAGCTTGGCCTTGAACGCCTCGTTTTCCAGGAATTGCAGGTTGACCTTCGTGCCGGGGTTCTCGGCGCCGAACGCCTGCGCAGCCTGGTTCCAGATGGCGACCTGAGCCGGGTTCTGCTCGATATGCAGCCATTTCACGGTGTCGTCCGCTTGGGCGCCGGATGCGGCGAGGAATGCCATGGCCGCAATGGCAAAGCTGTTCAGGCGGTTCATCATGTCCTCCATTCCCGGTCTGCTGCCGGGTTAGCCGTTGTTCAGTCGATCGACGTTCAGGCGGCGAGCATGCTGACCGGTGCGCCGTCACCGGCGAATTGAGCCAGGAGGATGCCTGGTCGTTTGATTGTCCTCATGGCCCCCCCAAGTCGCCTGCTATGACGGATTACTTTCGTTCGGCACGCAGCAAAATATGCTGAGGGGACGCCTAGATTGTCAACAGATCATCCCACGGCGGATGATTAACGTATATATGTCGAACTTATCCGGTTGACGCCGGTGCCGGGCCGATCGCAGGGTCCGGGTCGAAGGATGACCGCGCCGTGATGAAAACCGCCGACCCTGAACTGATGCGGGCCATCAACCGCTACCACGTCATCGACGTGATCCGGTGGGATGGCCCGATCGCGCGGGTGGAAATTGCCGAGCGCACGGAACTGAGCCGCGCAACCGTAAGTGCCATTACGGGAGACCTGATCGACGCCGGGCTGATTCGCATCGTTCGGATCGAGCCGACGGAAAACGGCATCCGCGGCCGTCCCCGCGTGCTGCTGGAAATGCGCGGCGAGGCGTGCCAGGTCGTTGGCGTCAAGCTGTCCGCGCACCGGATTGGCGTGACCGTGACGGATGCCCGGGGCGAGCCGCTTGCGTCCATCGTGCTGCCCGTGCGGCTGGCCCGCCAATCCCCGGCCGTTATCGCCGACCTGATCGAGGACGGGGTTCGGCAATGCGTCAGCGATGCCGGGCTGTATACGGGCGACATCCAAGGCATCGGCATCGGCCTGCCCGGCGTGATCGATGCCATCGCAGGAGTGTCGCATTGGAGTCCCGTGCTGGGCTCCACGCCCGTTCCCTTCGCCGCCGAGATTGCCCGGCGCCTGGCGACACGCGTGCTGATCGAGAACGACGCCAACCTAGTTGCATTGGCCGAACACTGGTTCGGGTTCGGGCGCGGCCTATCAACCTTCATGGTGGTGACGATCGAGGACGGCATTGGCATGGGGCTGGTGCTGGACGGCCGCATTCACCGCGGCGCGCACGGCATCGGGCCAGAGTTCGGGCACGTGAAGGCAGAGCCATTCGGGCTGCCCTGCCGCTGCGGCCAGCGCGGCTGCCTGGACGCCTACGCGTCCGATTGGGGTATCCTGCAGCAGGCGCTGGCTTGCGGCGCGGTCGAGCCCGCGGCGGAGGGCGCCGGACCGCGCCAATTAGCGGAATTGACCCGGCGGGCGGAGGGCGGCGACAACCGGCTGGCGGAGCTGTTCCGCCGGGCCGGTGAACTGCTGGGGCTGGCCATCGCCAACGCCATCAACATGCTGAACCCGCCGCGCCTGGTGATCTCCGGCGATGGCCTGCGTGCCGGCGACATGCTGCGTGCGCCGTTGATGGCGGCAATCGAGGCCAACGTGATGCCCACCCTGCGCGAGGCGACGGAGATCGTCTTCCACCCCTGGGGGGACGAGATGTGGGCACGGGGCGCGGCGGCGATCGTGCTGCGGCAAATCTACGAAGCGCCGTGGAACAACGCGGCCTGACTTAGGAGGAACCATGGACCCAGTCTCAATTGGCCTGATCGGCTGCGGCAACATCAGCGCCGCCTACATTCGGGCTGCCCCCTTGTTCCCGGAGCTGCGGATCGCCGCCATAGCGGACCTGGATGCAAGCCGCGCCAAGGGCCGCGCGGAGGAGTTCGGGCTTCAGGCCACGACGGTGGACGCCCTGCTGGCCGACCCAGCAATCGAGATCGTGCTGAACCTGACCGTGCCGGAGGCCCATGTGCCCGTCGGGCTGGACGCCATCCGCCACGGCAAGCACGTGCACGGCGAGAAGCCGCTCGGCAGCTCCACCGCGGAGGCGCGCCGCCTGCTGGACGCGGCGGACGCGGCCGGATTGCGGGTCGGCTCGGCGCCCGACACCTTCCTTGGCGGCGCACACCAGACGGCTCGCAAGCTGCTTGATGACGGCGCCATCGGTTCGGTGCTGTCCGGCACAGCGTTCATGCTGAACCATGGCCATGAGCACTGGCACCCCGATCCGGCCTTCTACTACGCTGCCGGCGGCGGCCCGATGCTGGACATGGGGCCATACTACCTGACCAACCTCATCAACCTGCTCGGCCCGGTCGCCAGCGTAACGGGGGTGGCCACGGCCGGTTTTCCCGAGCGTACCGTAAGCAGCGACAAGCGCCGCGGCGAGGTGGTGCCGGTATCGGTCGCAACCCACGTCGCGGGGCTGCTGACCTTCGTGTCCGGCGCGGTGGTGTCCATCACAACCAGCTTCGACGTATGGCAGCACCGGCACGGCAATATGGAGCTGTACGGAACCGAGGGTTCCATGGCGGTACCGGATCCCAACCGGTTCGGCGGCACCGTAACGGTCGCGAAGCGGCGCGAACCCTGGGCCGACATGCCGCTGTCGCACGGCTTCGCGGATGGCAACTTCCGCATCATCGGCCTGGCCGACCTGGCGCGGGCCATCCGCTCCGGCCGGCCGCATCGCTGTGACGGGCGGCTGGCCTACCACGCGCTTGAGGTGATGGAGGCCTTTGGACGCTCCAGCGACGAAAGGCGGGCAGTTGCGATCGAGAGCCGGTGCGAACGGCCGGCGCCGTTGCCGCCGCGGCCCGTGCTGGGTGATTTGGACTAGGCGGCGCCGGGCGCTACCCAGGCCCAAAAAAGCCGGCTGGCTTTTTGAACCAATGAACTTGGAGAATAACGCCGTGAAACAGGCACTTATCGTATGGGGCGGCTGGGCTGGCCATCAGCCCAAGGAGTGCGCCGAGGTTGTGGAGCGCATGCTGCGCGAGGACGGCATGGACGTCGTCGTGGAGAACACGACGGAGGCGTTCACCGATCCCAAGCTGCGCGATTTCAATCTGATCGTCCCGATTGTGACCATGTCTACGATCGAGAAGGAGGAGATCGATAACCTGAGCTCCGCCGTGCAGTCCGGCGTGGGCCTCGCCGGCTTTCACGGCGGCATGGGCGATAGCTTCCGCAACGAGGTGAAGTTCCAGTTCATGGTCGGCGGACAGTGGGTGGCGCACCCCGGCAACATCTTCGACTACACGGTGCAGGTCACCAAGCCGGATGACCCTGTAATGGCGGGCATCGGCCAGTTCGCTTACCGGTCCGAGCAGTATTACATGCATGTTGACCCGAACAACGAGGTGCTGGCGACCACCACCTTCGGCGGCGAGCACTGCAACTGGATCGACGGCCACGTGGTCCCCGTTGTTTGGAAACGCCGGCATGGCGCCGGCCGGGTGTTCTACAGCTCGCTCGGCCACCACGCGACGGAGTTCGCGGTTCCCGAGATGGCCACGATCCTGCGCCGCGGGATGCAATGGGCGGCCCGCTAAGCACTCAGCCCGCAGCCAAGTCGGTAAACCAGACCGTAAGGCTGCCACGCTGACGCAGGCTGGCGTCGTAGTCGTGCCAGTTGGTGACCTTGCGCTTTTGTCTGGGAATACGGTCGCGGCGGTCTTGGTTCAGCTTGAATGGCAATGCGGGCATCCAGCGTCAGATGAGAAGGGAGGGCCTCCTACGCCAAGCCAGTTCCAAGGATCACTGGGAGTCCGTGCAACAACCCAACGCGCCGTCGCTCACCAACAATCTCGATCCATGCCTCCGAGGCTGCTACTGTGGCAGCCTCATTAAAGACCATGTTGCCACTGCTTTCCATGCAGCAAAACAGACCAAATCAGCCTTACCCTCGCAAGACGGCCATCAGTCCACGCTTACATCAATCCAGCCAAACACGCGCCGTTTAAGCGCGCATTCTCACCGCCGCTAACAGCCATCATGCCCGAATGCTCCAGGAGAACCACGGACATCGAATCAGGCCATCAGGATGACTTCAGGCCGGACTTTCTCGACACAATCGACCGGAGTCGGACGCTGGTGCCCGGATCGGAACAACCCGTGCGTGCGACCCACTTCACGTCCGGCAATCGGATCTATGCTTCGCGCAAACGAGGCAGGAACCAAGCGAGCAGACCGATGGCAGGCAGGAATGAGCAGGTGCGATACACGGTCTCGATACCATACTGATCGGCAAGTCCGCCAAGCAGGGCAGCCGCGATCCCGCCCAGTCCGAACGTCAGGCCGTAAAAGAACCCGCCTACCAGACCAACTCGTCCGGGCATCAGGTCCATGGCGTAGATCAGAATGGCCGCGAAGGAGCTGGACATGATCAGGTTGATGATGATCGTTAGCACACCCGTCCAGAACAGGTTTGCGAAAGGCAGAACCAGCGTGAAAGGCAGCGCGCCGAGGATCGAAAACCACAGGATGCGGTTGCGGCCGATGCGATCGCCCAGGATGCCACCGCCGAGCGCCCCTACGGCCGACGACGCCAGGAACAGAAACAGCATCAGCTGCGACGTTTGAACTGAAACACCGAATTTTCCAATGAGGAAGAACGTATAGAACGAGGTGAAGCTCTGCGAATAGGCGTTCTTCGAAAACAGAAGGACAATAAGGATAATGAAGGGCAGGACCACATTTGCCACCGGGCGCGGAACGCTCGCCGAAGACGGCCTGTTCGCGGCGTCGGCAGGCTTCTTCCGCAGCGGGGTGATCTCGGCATGGTGCCCGGCGATCCACGTCATCAGCACCATCGCCAGCAGAGCAGCGATCGAAAACCAGCCAAGGCTTCCCTGTCCCAACGGCACGATGATGAAGGCGGCAAGCAGCGGTCCAAGTGCACCCCCGGTCTGGCCGCCGACCTGGAAGATGCCTTGGGCCAGGCCTTGCCGCCCGCCTGACGCATTGCGCGCCATGCGCGTCGCCTCGGGATGGAAGATCGAGGAGCCAAGGCCGACGCAGGCGGCGGCGATCAACAGCAATCCATAGCTGCTGGCATAGGCCAGCCCGATGAGGCCGATGAGGCTGCATCCCATCCCGACGATCATGGAGTAGGGCATGGGGTGCTTGTCGGTATAGAAGCCGACGGCAGGCTGCAGGAGCGAAGCGGCGATCTGGAAAGCGAGGGTGATGAGGCCGATCTGACTATAGTCGAGCTGATAAGCCGCCTTGATGATCGGGTAGATTGCCGGGATCAACGACTGGATCATGTCGTTGAGCAGATGCGTGACACTGAGCGCAACGAGGATGGACATTGCGGCCTGTCTGGGAACAGCCACCGAGACAGCATTACTCATCACACAGACCCCTTATTCACGACCCAACTCGTTCTCCGCAGCTTCGGCACTGTCGAGCCGTATGTCGACTGCGTCCAGAGTGATTTACGCCGGTTTCAGTGAGGTTGAGAGCTACTGCAACGCAACAGGATCAGCGTCACAGACGGGATTGGGTCAGGAGGCAGGCAGGATCCCCACCTGCTTCATGATTGTCGCGGCATCATAGTAGTCGAGATTGCGCGAAATACGGCCGCCGCGCACCTCAATCACGCTCACACCTTGCACCTCGAACGGCTTGCCTGTCTTGAATAGGCCGACATCCTTGCCGCCGTATATCCACTCGATTGTGCCATGCCCATCCGCTACGTGGCTCGCAATGAGCTTCACGTAAAACCCGCCGACGTCATCATGATCAGACTTATGAAGCTCGCGCAGCCCTGCGCTTGCTTTCTTCTTCACCCCAAACGCTATGTCCTCATAGATTGCGTCCGGGGTGAAGGCTGCAACCAGTAAACCCGGATCGGTCGCATTCCACCCGTCGATCCATTTCTGGCCAATGGATTTGCTGGCCGCGGTTGCTGTTCGCGTGGCCGCTCCAGGAAGCATCAAACCAAGGCACGAGCCTATGATCGCGACACGGCGCGCGATGACCGACATAGCCGAGCCTCCTGCCCTTGTGTGACACCGTTCAGGTAAACAGCTTCCCTTGTTGGGAGCCTCACAGAGAATGGCTTTCCTGACAATCGCCCTGTCCAGCCCCCATTGGGTGGTCCGGGCAAAATGTTAGTGCAGCATGGTCACGGGCGGCTGATGTGAGCCGGTTGGGCCGGGACCACCGGATGGCATTGACACACTTGATACGACGACTTTCGGCGCAGGCCGCCCGTAGCCCAAGGATGAGTGTGGACGGACCGTGTTGTATGCACGCGCCATTGCTCAATCAGCACGCGCGCCTCAAGCAGCGTGTTGAACACCTCGGCGTTCAGCAGCTCGTTTCGCAGCTTGCCGTTGAAGCTTTCGACGTAGCCGTTCTCCCAAGGGCTGCCGGGCTCAATGAACGAACACGGACCAGCGCTGTTCGATGTGGGCCGCGACGTCGACCAGCCGATAGCTGCTCATGCCGTCCACCTCCGGGTCCGGTCCGGCAAGCACCCACGCCCGCAGTTGTTCTTGCCACGCCGGGCTCAGCTTCCCCGGCCGTCCCGGCCGAGGGCGGCTGCGCAGCCCAGCCAAACCCTCGGCGTTGCCCGGCGAACCTCTTGGTTCGACGAACCGCACCACCGCGTCGCGTCGCGACTGGCGCTCCCGCCCAACAACCTGGGCCGCCTCCGCCCGGCTCGCTCCTTCCAACGCCTGCGCGATCGCCAGCGCCCGCAACGCTGCGCAACGGTCTGCCTCGCCCTGCGCAAACCGGCGCAACTCGGCTGCGCCCACATCGTCCCGGATCACCAAGCCGCGCGCGCCCATCCGCCTTTCCTCCTCGAACACGCCGGAAGGGAATCACACTTCAGCCACGCCACGGAGCACATCAGAGTCAGCAATTGTGGCAACTGGTATAGCTAGGTCCAGACCCAAACCCATGGGTGGCGTCCATCACGGGGTTTCACCGATGGCGGTCTGGATGTCGCCCAGGTCCTGCGCCGTGAGGTCGCCCGCCTCCCGGTGATCCAGCAGCTCGTTTATTTGCGCTATGGTGCGGGCGCCGATCACCGCAGTGGCCACGGCATGATGCAGCACCCACACCAGTGCCAGTTGCGCCAAGCTTTGCCCTCGGCGCTGCGCCACCGCCCCCAGCTGAGCGAGCGTGCGCTGCACCGCGGGCGTGAGCCGCTCGGGCGGCAGCGTGCCGGGGCGGGCCATGCGGGCGTCCGCGGGCACCGCGCCGCGATATTTGTCCGTGAGCAGCCCTTGGGCCAGCGGTGAGAACGCCGCGAAGCCGATCCCCGCATTGTGCAGCGCGTCCAGCAACCCGCCCTGGGCGGTGCGGTCCAACAGCGAAAAACGGCCCTGATGAATGAGGCAAGGCGTGCCCAGCCCCTGCAGCAGGCCCGCCATCTCGATCGCGAGCGCGGCGGGGTAGTTGGACAGGCCGACATACAGCGCGCGGCCGGAGCGCACAGCTTGGTGCAGCGCCCCGGCCGTCTCGGCCAGCGGCGTCTCGGGATCCGGGCGATGGTGGTAGAAGATGTCCACGTAGTCGAGGCCCATGCGCCGCAGGCTCGCATCAAGGCTGGCGAGCAGGTATTTGCGCGAGCCGCCATCCCCGTATGGCCCCGGTCCCATGCGGTAGCCGGCCTTGGTGGCGATCACCAGCTCGTCCCGGAACGGGCGCAGGTCGGCGGCCATCATGCGGCCGAATGCCTCTTCGGCGGAGCCCGGCGGCGGGCCGTAATTGTTCGCGAGGTCGAAGTGGGTGACCCCGCGGTCGAACGCCCGGCGCACGATGGCGCGGCCGGTCTCGAACGGGTCCACGCCTCCGAAATTCTGCCACAGCCCCAGCGAGAGCGGCGGCAGCATCAGGCCGCTGGCGCCGCATCGCCGAAACGGCGCGCCCTCATACCGGGCGGCGGGTTCATTGGTCATGCAGGTTCCTCCTTCGGCGCAGGGCCGGTGCTGTCCCGCACCAGCAGGGCGGCCGGCAGCCGCAGCCGGGCCTCGTTGGGCGGAATGGCCTCACCCAGCATGGCGCGCAGCAGCAGGGCGGCGCCGTGCTGGCCCAGCTCACGCCGGGGTTGGCGGAAGGTCGTGAGGGTCGGCTCCACGTAATCGGCGAATTCAATGCCGTCAAACCCCACCACGGACAGTCTGCCCGGCACGTCCAGGCCCGCACGCCGGGCGGTCCTCAACAGGCCGATCGCCATCTCGTCATTGGCGGCGAACACCGCCGTGGGCCGCGGCTGCAGCGCCAGCAGGCTGGTGGCCGCGGCTGTACCCGCCGTGAAGGTGAAGTCGCCCGGCAGGAAGCAGGCCTGGGCGGGATCGAGCCCGGCTGCTTTTAATCCCTCCCGGAACCCGGCCTGCCGCTCCTGTTCCAGCACGTTGCGCGGCGGCCCGCCGACATAGGCGAGCCGCCGGTGACCCAATGCCGCGAGGTGCGCCACCGCCGCCCGCGCCGCCTCCCGGTTGTGGACGTCCACTTGTGGGAATGTTGCGCCGGCCACAGCCTCGCAGATCGCGACGAGCGGCACGCCCGCCTGCAGAAGGCTCCGGTTGCCGCCGCGGGGCACGCGGCCGTTCAGCAGCAGCACCCCGTCCACCTGACCCGCACGCACGACATCGACGATCTTTGCCTCCTTTGCCCGGCCGTTGTCGAGATTGCCGATCAAAAGGCCATACCCCTGACGGGACAGCGTGTCTTCGATGCCGCGCAGCACGTCGGAGAAGAACGGATTGGCGATGTCCGGCACCACCACCAGCGCCAGCATGGCGCGCCCGGCCCGCAGCGTGCGGGCGGCGATATTAGGCCGGTAGCCGGTCTGCTGCACCGCCTTGGTCACGCGCGCGAGCGTGCCGGCGCGGAGTTGTGCGGGTCCGGACAGCGCGCGGCTCACGGTCGCGGTGGACACGCCCGCCATGGCTGCCACCTCCGTGATGGTCACCGCCCGCCGCTCCGCCCTGCCATCCCTCAACGTCGAATTTCTCCCACCGAAATAGCTGGTAGCAGCAAATGATACCGATTACATTGCCAAAGCTTGGCGCTAGGCCGGACGGAATGGCCAAATAAGCCGGCTGGGGAAGAAGCGCCATGATCCGACTTGTTGCGTCTGCCTTTGCTGCGATTCTGGCTGCCGGGCCTGCTTTCGCCCAGAGTGAGACGGAGGCGCCGTCCAAGGCTGAAGTCATTCACTGGTGGACTTCGGGCGGTGAGTCCGCCGCGCTTCGCGTTTATGCCGACGCCTACGCCCGAGCCAACGGCCAGTGGCTCGACACCGCCATCGCCGGCGGCGCCAATGCGCGCACTGCGGCGGTCAATCGCGTCGTGGGCGGTGACCCGCCCACCGCCATGCAGTTCAACACCGGCAAGCAGTTCGACGACCTGGTGGAAAATGACTTGCTCGCCAACCCCGATGCGCTGGCGCGATCGGAGAATTGGGCCTCCACTATGCCCGCCGCCATCGTCCAGGCCGTGACGCGGGAGGGCCATGCCTACGCCGTGCCCGTTGATATCCACGGGCAGAACTGGTTGTTTTTCTCGACCGCCGCCCTGGCAAAGGCCGGCGCGACGGCGCCCACCAATTGGGATGATGTGTTCCCGGCGCTCGACAAGCTGAAGGCCTCGACTTTGCCCGTCCCGGCTGGGCTGATCCAGACGTGGCCAGCCGTCATTGCGCGTAGCAGGCGGCCTCGATAATGCCGTGCACGGCGGGCGGGAGAGGTTGCGTCATGTCGGCAGTTCTGG
>JAABUR0100000708.1_pt1 | contig 14134 bp, 14 predicted proteins | sample 5560091 | NCBI WGS metagenome assembly JAABUR01 (sample SAMN10711879, study PRJNA513375) | rock metagenome | isolation source: Antarctica rocks | place: Antarctica: Victoria Land, University Valley sud
CGGCTGGGGTCCGCGGCTGCGCGCCCTGCTCGAGGACGGGGCGGACGACGCCGTGCCGGACGACGTCGTGGCCGCGGCGATTGCCGTGCTCGCGGGCTGGACGTGGGAGCGGCGACCAGGCGCCGTCATCGCCGTACCGTCACGGTCCAGACCGCTGCTCGTGACCACCGTGGCCGAACGGATCGCCGCCGTCGGCCAGCTTGCCTGGTTGGGCGCGCTCGAGCGTTCGGGAAGCCCATCGGCGCCCGGCGGCGGGCGCAGCAACAGCGCCCAGCGGGTGCGGGCATTGGTCGGCGCCTTCTCGGTCACCGGCGCCCAGCAGGAACGGCTGGCTGCGGTGGATGGCGTCCCCGTGTTGCTCGTCGACGATCTGATCGACACCGGCTGGACCGCCGCCCTCGCCGCCCGAGAGCTGAGGCTGGCCGGCGCGGCCGCCGTACTGCCCTTCGCCCTGGCTCTGGCCCGCTGACCTGGGGTTTGCGCCGCGACGCCGTACACTGGTTGCGGGTCACGAGTGCCAGCGTCAAGCCCCGGCTCGCTGGCCGGCATCCCGCTCCGCTGCGGGTGCTCCGGGTGACGACCCGCCCCGCGCGACGTGCGCGGGGAACAGCGGATCACCGGCAGCGCACGCGCCCACCGGGGTCCATCGGGCTCCGGGGGAGACCCCATGTCACGCGGACACGCACTCACGGCGGCTTCAGCGTTCCGCTGTCCTCAGCGGCTCCGGGACCGCCGGCGAGGAATCGCTCGACATCGGCCGCGTCGACATCCAGTGCTGATACGTCGGCCGGCGCGAGGTCAGCGAATGGCGTCAGTACGACCTTCTTCCCGGGCAGGCCCCAGGTGGCGACGGCGCGGCCGCGAACGAGGGCGAACGGCCGGAAGATTCCGTTCATGGTGACGAGGGCCGCCTCGTGTGCACCCAGGAACGGTTCGCGTGACGTCCAGCCCAGCAGGAGTGGGTCGAATGCACCCAGCAGCCGCGGCGGCGCAAGACCCCCGCTGCTCCCGCGCCGAGCCAGGTCCACCAGGCCGTCGTCGCGCTGATCGAGCTCGGAACCGATAGCGCGCAAACCCCGTCGGGCGTCGCGGAGGGGCAATCCGGCCCACCTGGCGAGATCCCGGTCGGTCGCCGGACCGTGGCCGGCGAGGTAGCGATGAGCCAGCCTGGCCAGAGCGGTGTCGCGGTCGACCGGCGGGGGCGGGGCGCCCAGCCAGTCCCTCACCAGGACGTAGGCGTGCTCGCCGCCGACCATCGGCCCCCGTACGGCGATGCCACGCAGGGACGCCAGCGCGAGGATGTGCACCAACGCCTGGCCTTCCACCCGCACACCGGCTGCGGCAATGCGTTCGCGCAGCTGAGCGCGACTTCGCGGCCCGTCGGCCAGCGAGCGCTCGATGACCGCGACGCCGACCCCGGCCGCCGCCGGTGACACGCCCTCCTGACCGAGCCGGCGGGCACTTGCCGTGAACAGCGGGGGTGTGGTCAGCGCGTGCAGCCACCAGTAGTCCTCGCTCTGCACCAGATGCAGCGTGCCGCGGTTGAACCAGGTGATCACGAGCGAGCGCTCCACCGACAACGCCCGGTCGACGTCGGCCGCGCTCAGCCCCGTCGTACGGGCCCGAATGGCCAGCCGCGCCCCACGAGGGTCCTGCCCCTGTACGGCGAGCAGCCGCTCCACGACGTCGACGGCGGTGCGCGCCGGCGGACCTGTGAGCAGCTGCGCGGCCAGCCGGTCGGCGACTGTCCCGGTGGCACGAGAGGTCGATCCCGGCATGCACCCATCATCGTCTGGCAGAGCCAACCGGTTGTGGGCCACCATTGCCGCACGGCGGGCGTTTCGCCGTACGGGAGGTTGCCCGCATGTACGACTACGACCTGCTCGTCATCGGTTCCGGGCCGGGCGGTCAGCGCGCCGCGATCGCGGCGGCGAAGATGGGTCGGCGGACCGCCATCGTCGAGCGGCGCAACATGCTCGGTGGCGTGTGCGTCAACACCGGCACCATCCCGTCCAAGACGCTGCGCGAGGCGGTCCTGCACCTGACCGGGCTGTCCCAACGCGACCTCTACGGGCAGAGCTACCGGGTCAAGCAGGACATCACCGTGGGCGACCTCAGCGCGCGGACGCAGCATGTGATCGGTCGCGAGACGCAGGTCGTACGCAGCCAGCTGTTCCGCAACCACGTCGAGGTGATGACCGGCTCGGCCTCGTTCATCGACCCGCACGCGGTCGCCGTGCGCCAGCCGGACTCGGACAGCGAGCAGCACGTCACCGCCGACAAGATCGTCATAGCGACCGGCACCCAGCCGGCGCGGCCAGGCAACGTGGCGTTCGACGGGCACCGGATCGTCGACTCCGACGGGATCCTGGCGCTGGATGCCATCCCGGACTCGATGGTGGTGGTCGGCGCCGGGGTGATCGGCGTGGAGTACGCGTCGATGTTCGCGGCGCTCGGCACCCGCGTCACCGTCGTGGAGCGGCGCGACAGCATGCTGGAGTTCTGCGACGGAGAGATCGTCGAGTCGTTGAAGTTCCACCTGCGCGACCTGGGCGTGGCGTTCCGGTTCGGCGAGAACGTCAAGGCCGTCGAGGCGCGCGAGCGGGGGACGGTCACGATGCTCGAGAGCGGCAAGAAGATTCCGGCCGACACGGTCATGTACTCCGCCGGGCGGCAGGGCACGACGGCCCCGCTGCAGCTGGAGAACGCCGGGCTCAAGGCCGACCAGCGCGGACGGATCCCGGTCGGCGAGGACTTCCGTACCGAGATGGAGAACATCTTCGCCGTGGGGGACGTCATCGGCTTCCCGGCGCTGGCTGCCACCTCGCAGGAGCAGGGCCGGCAGGCGGCGCACCACGCCTTCGGCGAGCCGGTGCACTCGATGTCTGAGCTGCAGCCGTACGGCATCTACACGATCCCCGAGATCAGCTACGTCGGCCGCACCGAGGGCGAGCTGACCGACTCGGCGACCCCATACGAGGTCGGCATCGCCCGCTACCGCGAGCTGGCCCGCGGGCAGATCGTCGGGGACTCCTACGGCATGCTCAAGCTGCTGGTCTCGACGGAGGACGGCCGGCTGCTCGGCGTACACGTCTTCGGAACCGCTGCGACCGAGCTCGTGCACATCGGCCAGGCGGTGATGGGTTGCGGTGGCACGGTGGACTACCTCGTCGACACGGTATTCAACTACCCGACGCTGTCCGAGGCCTACAAGGTCGCCGCGCTGAACGCCGTGAACAAGATCCGCAGCGTCGAGCACCTGCTCGCCAGCGACGCCGAGCCGGTCGTGGACGCGCCGCCGACGCCGATCGGAGCGTCCGCGGACTGAGAGGGCAGACCGTAGGCTCCGACTCCATGGACACCGGTGTGGGGTTCTTCGCCACCCACGACGCCATGGACCCGGGCTCGCTGGCGCGGGTGGTCGAGGAGCGCGGGCACGAGTCGTTGTTCTTCGCCGAGCACACCCACATCCCGGCCAGCCGCGAGACGCCGTACGCCGGCGGTGGTGAGCTGCCCCGGAAGTACGCGCACACCTACGACCTGTTCGTGACACTGACGGCCGCCGCGGTGGCCACGACCCGGCTGCGGATCGGCAGCGGCATCTGTCTGGTCATCGAGCGTGACCCGATCATCACGGCCAAGGAGGTCGCCAGCGTCGACGTCCTGTCGGGCGGTCGGTTCGAGTTCGGCGTCGGCGCCGGCTGGAACCGCGAGGAGATGGCGAACCACGGCACCGATCCGCGTCGGCGGATGGCGATCTTGCGCGAGCGGGTCGAGGCCATGAAGGTGATCTGGACGCAGGACGAGGCCAGCTACGCCGGCGAGCACGTCGCCTTCGACCGCATCTGGTCGTGGCCCAAGCCGGCGCAGCGCCCGCATCCACCGGTGCTGGTTGGCGGGAACGGGCCAACTGTGCTCGACCGGGTGCTCGCCTACGGCGACGCTTGGTTCCCCAACTACGCCCGCGGGGACTTCCTGGACCGCGCAGCGGAGCTCCGATCAAGGGCTGAGCGCCCGGTCGACCTCATGGTCATGAGCGTCCCGGCCGACCCGGCGGTCCTCGAGCGCCTGGAGCAGGCCGGCGTACGCCGGGCGGTGCACTGGTTGCCCTCGGCCGGCCGCGGCCCGGTCGAGCGGGCGCTGGACCGCTATGAGACGGCGGTCGCGGAGCTGCACGGCGAATGAACACCGCCGAGGCCCGCGGCCGGTTCGCCGCCGCGCGGGTGGCCCGCCTGGCCACCGCCGACGCGTCCGGACAGCCGCACCTGGTGCCGATCGTCTTCGCCGTGACGGGAGAGATGATCTACAGCGCGGTGGACGCCAAGGCCAAGCGCACTACCGCGCTGCGCCGGTTGGCCAACGTGGCCGTCAACCCGGCGGTCGCCGTACTTGTCGACCACTTCGACGACGACTGGAACGATCTGTGGTGGGTGCGTGCCGACGGTACCGGCCGGGTGCTCGCCATTGACGAGGCGGAGGCGGGCCGCGCGGTCGAGCTGCTGGCCGAGCGCTATCCGCAGCACCGGGCCAACCCGCCCCCTGGACCAGTGCTGGCCGTGGACGTTCAGCGCTGGTCGGGCTGGGCTGCGCGCTAGGCGCCTGTTTTGACCGGAGGAGCCGTTCAGCGCGTTGTTCGTGCGTGCCCTGACGGCCCGGAAGGCCCCGCCGCGCGACGTGCCGCACGCGGGGCCTTCCGGCTGGAGCTGCCTAGCGCAGGCGCCACACCGCCCCGCCGCCGGGGACGACGGCCAGCACCGACACGTAGAGATGACCCTCGTGCACCGCGACGCCGCCGGGCAGCGGCACCTCGATCTCGTGCCGGTCGCCATGCCGTGGGATGACGACCACTCGACCCGGCGTACAGCTGGAGTCATCCGGTGGGCAGCCGGCGAAGAGCTCGGCGGCGTAGACCGTGCCGTTGGCGCCGACGTCGACGGCGGACACCGTGGTCAGCCCGTCGATGGTGCGCACCACCCGCCCATTGTCCGGGTTGATGACGTAGACCTTGGCGGCGCCGGGGACGAAGCTTGCCAGCGTCCCGACGTACAGCATGCCGTCCGGCCCGACCACGACCGAGGTCGGCACCGTGTCGAAGCCGTTGCTGCCGTGGCGGTAGGGGAAGACACGCAGCGTCGAGATCCGTCCGTCCCGCGTCACCTTGAGCAGGGTGTTGTTGGCGGCGTCCACGACGTAGATGGTCGAGCCGACGGCGGCAATGCCGTACGGGTCGCTGTCGGCCTCGTGGCCGGGGTTGGGATGGGCGAAGCTGTACGCCGCGATGTCGGCGACGGTGACCGGTCGGTCGCCGCGCAGCCCCGTCAAGACCTCGCCGGCCTGGCGGGCCAGCGATCGGGGCAGGCCCGGCGGGGCCGCCGCGAGGATTCCGAAGAGCTTGCCGTCAGGAGCGAAGTCGATCGCGTCGAGACCGACCGCGAAGCTGCCGTCCTTGCCGGCGATCGAGAGCAGGCCGGTCACGACCCGGCGGCTGCTGTCGGCTCCGGCGGTGCCGGGGCGATGCACGGCGGTGATCGACGCGGTGTTGCCGGGGCAGGCCGTGCCCTCCGGCCCCGAGAAGCACCGGCCTCTTACGGTGGCGTTGACCGCGCCGGTGCCGGCCTCCGCCACGTAAAGGGTGCCGTCCGGGCCGAACGTCATCTGCCGCGGGTTGTTCAGATGCTCTGCTATGGGCACCGGACCGCCGGCCGCCGACGCCGCCGGCATGGTGGCCGCGAGCGGTAGCAAAGCCAATAGAGCCAATGGAGCGAGAGCGCGTTTGCGCATGAGGTCCCCCCCGGGTACCGAGAATGGCACGACCCGACGGGCGTGCGCAGTCGGAACCTACCGCCCGACTCGCCGGATCACAATCGGCTAAACGTGCCACCACCCGAGACTGACGCCGGGCCGCGAATCATCCGCGGCGGTCGCCGAAACCGTCGGACCGTCCCGGCATCCTCGGGCCCGAGGTGAAAAATGAGCAGTTCTGTCACGGTGAGCGGCCGTTCCTTCACGATCGTGCCGCGCGGGCCCTTCTCTCTCGAGGAGTCGGCGACCTTCGGCTTCGGGCAACGCGCCGACGAGGGCTTCGACGGCGTGCTGCGCCTGGCGTTCTGCCTCGACAACTACCGCGACCAGGTCGGCGTGGAGCTCCGGCAGGACGCGGACGGCGTTCATGGCATCGTCGCGGGAGCGGGTGACCTCTCCGCCATCGAGCGTCAGGTTGCCCGCGTCCTCTCGCTCGACCACGACGGTGATGAGTTCCTCCGGGTGGGCGAGCGGGACCCCGTGATCGGCAGGTTGCAGGCAGCCGCCCCCGGTCTTCGCCCACCACTGTTCTACTCGCCGTACGAGGGCGCCGCCTGGTCGATCATCAGCGCCCGGCGGCCGGCCCTTCAGATGGCGGAGGTACGCCGCCGGATGAGCGAGGCCTACGGCCGCGTCTTCGAGCTCGCGGGTCACCAGCTGGCCGCCCTTCCGACGCCCGACCGCATGCTCGCTATCGAGACCTTCCCCGGGCTTACCGAGGAGAAGATCGACCGCCTGCACGGCGTCGCGCGGGCCGCTCTGTCGGGACAGCTCGACGTCGATCGGATCCGGGCCATGGAGCCGGCGAAAGCGATGGCCGACCTGCAGACGATCAAGGGGATCGGGCCGTTCTACAGTGCTCTTGTCGTGATTCGCGCCTGCGGCCTGGCGGACGTCCTGCCGACCAACGAACCCAAGGCTCTGGCACTGACCGGGCAGCTGTACGGGCTGCCGAAGCCTCCCACGCCGGCCGAGTTCGAAGCCATGGCAGCGCCCTGGCGCCCTTTTCGGACCTGGGCCGTCGTCTTCATCCGCGCGGCAGGTCCCAGGGTGTTGGCGAGGGCGGGCGGAGCGGCAGGCTGACGCCTGAGTTACGGTGCGAAACCGATGCCCGGCCGGGCGTCGGCTTCTTCCGCAAGGGGACACGCATGGTCACCGTCGGATTGCTCGCCACCCTGTCCGCCAAGCCCGGCAAGGAGACCGAGCTCGCCGAGTTCCTGGCGGGCGCGTTGCCGCTGGCCGAGGCCGAGCCCGAGACGACCGCCTGGTTCGCGATCAAGATCGATGACTCGACGTACGGGATCTTTGACGTCTTCCCCGGCGCGGGCGGGCGCCAGGCGCACCTCGACGGGCCCATCGCGGCGGCGCTGATGGCCAAGGCCGACGAGCTGCTCAGCTCGCCGCCCGACATCAAGTCGATCGACGTACTGGCCGCCAAGCTGTAGGCAGCGCCTTCGCGCGACGCGACGACCGTCGAGTCCGAAATGCGGAGCGCCGCCGCAGCGGTTACTCCCGCTGAGGGTCAAGCGTCCCGGACACCGCCTCGCTGATCTCTCTCAGCTGCTGAACCTGCTCGTGCGACAGCGGGTCGAACAGGGCCGACCGAACTCGCTCGACATGACCGGGTGCCGCCGCCGCCAGGGCCGCGAACCCATCGTCGGTGAGCTGGGCCACCTGCCCCCGTTTGTCGGTCGGGTGGTCCAGCCGACGTACCCAACCGCGCTCCTCCAGCCGGGCCACGGCGTGGGACAGGCGGCTCCGGCTGGACAGCGAAGCGTCCGCGAGGTCGCGCATCCGCAGCCGGCGGTCCGGTGCCTCCGAAAGCCGAACGAGGATCTCGTAGTACGCGTGCGGCATCCCGGCGTCCCGCTGGAGTTGGGTGTCGATCGCGTCGAACAGCCGTTGGGTGGCCTCCAGGAAGGCCCGCCAGGTGTGTTGCTCCGCCTCGGCGAGCCACCTGGTTGTGGTCACCCGCTCATCGTAGCGGGAATGGTTGAACCCTCAACGTGGTTCCGGTGCGGTGACAGAAGTTGAGACCTCAACCAGAAGGGCTAGAGATCATGACTACCACCACCACCGGGACCCGCATCCCCGGCTATGTCGCCGGCACCTGGGCGATCGACCCGGTTCACTCCGAGGTCGGCTTCTCCGTGCGGCACATGATGGTGAGCAAGGTCCGGGGGAAGTTCAGCGCGTTCGAGGGGACCATCACCACGCCGGACAACCCACTCGAGTCCTCGGTCGAGGCGACGATCGACCTCTCCTCGATCACCACGGGAAACGAACAGCGCGACGCGCACCTGCGCTCGTCGGACTTCTTCGACGTCGAGTCCCACCCGCAGATGACCTACCGCTCTACCAGGGTCCGGGCGGAGAACGGCGACTACCTCCTCGACGGCCAGCTGACCATCCTCGGTGTCACCCGGCCGATCACCCTCGCGATCGAGCTCAACGGCATCGGTCCGGACGCATACGGCGGCACTCGGGCCGGCTTCACCGCGACCGGTGAGATCAACCGCAGCGACTTCGGCGTCAACTGGAACGCGGCGATCGAGGGCGGCGGCGTCGTTGTCTCCGACAAGGTCGCGCTCAGCCTGGAGATCGAAGCAGTCCTGAACAGCTGATCGACACGCCGACAGAGAAGGAGCAGCAACCACCATGGGCATCGTCCGACTCAACCACGCCGTCCTGTACGTCCGAAACCTCGAAGAGACCGTCCGCTTCTACACCGACGTTCTCGGTTTCCGGCCGGTCAACATGACGCCGGACGGCTTCGCTGGGGCGGCGTTCCTCCAGGCCGCCGGCTCGACCAACGATCACGACCTCGGCCTGTTCGAGGTCGGACCGTCGGCCGGTCCATCGCTGGCCGGCCGGGCCACCGTGGGCCTCTACCACCTGGCCTGGGAGGTGGACACCCTCGACGAACTCGAGGCGACCGCGGCCAGACTGACCGACGCCGATGCGCTTGTCGGGGCCTCTGACCATGGCACTACGAAGAGTTTGTACGGCAAGGATCCGGACGGGATCGAGTTCGAAATCGCCTGGATCGTGCCGGCGGACCTGCTCGACGACGAGGCCCTGAGCGCCCGCAGGCGGATCGGCCGACTCGACCTCGCGGGGGAGCAGGCACGGTACGGCGGTTCGACCCGCGGCGGCCTCGGCATCTCGGTCCCGGCGGCCGTCTGACCCCTGCGCAGGACCAAGCGACGGCGTCAGTCTTTGCGTTCCGTGGACGGCCGAATGGCGGTCAAGTTAGCTTTACCCTCAACGCGGCCCGACGGGGCGCTTCGAGAGGGGAACGTTCTGTGCGCAGAGCATTAGCTAACGTCGCCGCGGCGGTGACCCTGGGAGCCACCTTCGTGGTGGGTAGCCCGGTCACCGCCGGCGCGACGCAACATTCGACGAACAGCGCAGGGGCGACCGAGTTCGTCGTCCTCTATGCCGAGGGGGCCAACCCGGCCGCCGCCCGCGCGGCGATCGCGGCCGTCGGCGGGACGCTCGTCAAGGAGAACACCAAGGTCGGCTACGCGCTGGTGCGTTCGGCCGACGCGACGTTCCGGGACCGGGTCGCCAGCCAACCCGCTCTCGACGGCGCCGCCCGCAACCGCCCCATCGGCTTCGCACCGAAGGCCAGCCGGCCCAGCCGTGAGGCGGTCGAGCGGCTCACGAGCGAGCGCGCGACGGCCGCCACGAAGGCGACCCCGGCGCGGCAGGCGCCCGCGCAGGGCGCCGAGCCGCTTGCCGACCTGCAGTGGGACATGCGGCAGATCGGTGCGACGACGAACGGTTCCTACCGGGTGCAGCGGGGCAGTCGCGGCGTCATGGTCGGCATCATCGACACCGGTCTCGACGCCCAGCACCCCGACATCCGGCCGAACTTCAACCGGAACCTGAGCCGCAACTTCACCACCGACATCCCCTCGATCGACGGTCCGTGCGAGTTCCGCTCCTGTCATGACCCGGTCGGCTGGGACGACAACGGCCACGGCACGCACGTCGGCAGCACCATCGCCGGCGCGATCAACGGCATCGGCATCGCCGGCGTGGCTCCCGACGTCACGCTGGTCAACCTGCGGGCCGGCCAGGACTCGGGCTACTTCTTCCTCGACCCGACCCTGGAGGCCTACACCTACGCCGGCGACATCGGCGTCGACGTCATCAACATGAGCTACTTCACCGACCCGTGGCTGTTCAACTGCGTCGACAACCCGAAGGACACACCCGCCGAGCAGCGTGAGCAGCGGGTGATCCGTACGGCGACCCAGCGGGCGATGAACTACGCGATCAACCGCGGGGTCACCCCGGTCGCCGCCGAGGGCAATGAGGCGACCGACCTCGGCCACCCGACCATCGACGAGACCAGCCCGGACTTCCCGCCGGGATCGGAGAAGACCCGCCGCGTCGACAACGGCTGCATCACCGTTCCGACCGAGACCCGCGGTGTCATCGCGGTAAGCGCGACCGGCATCAGCACCCGCAAGGCCTACTTCAGCAACTACGGCACCGAGCAGACCGACGTGGCGGCCCCGGGCGGCGACTACTACGACTCCCCGGACAACACCGGCGACCCACGCAACCTGGTGCTGGCGGCGTTCCCGGAGCGGCTCGGCCGGCTCTCCGGCGAGATCGACAAGCGGGGCAACCCGACCACGCCGTTCGTGGTCAAGGACTGCCTGCAGCGCGACACCCACAAGGTGTGCGCCTACTACCAGTACCTGCAGGGCACGTCGATGGCCGCACCGCACGCCGTCGGCGTCGCGGCGCTCATCGTCAGCCAGTTCGGTCACCGCGACGCGAGGCACGGCGGACTGACCATGCCGGTCGACCAGGTCCAGCGGGTTCTGTACCAGTCGGCGGTCGAGCACGCCTGTCCGCAGCCACGGCTCTTCCACTACAAGCGAATCCGTGACGACGGCTCGATCGGGCGCGAGACGGCGTTCTGCGCCGGACCCACGTCCGACAACGGCTTCTACGGCCACGGCATCGTGAACGCCTATGCCGCGGTTCAGTTCGGTCGCTGATCTGATTAGCCGAAGGGCCCGTCCGGTTCCCCCGGGCGGGCCCTTCGGCCATGCAGGGGTTGCCGCTACGGGGTCAGCCGCCCGGCCAGGTAGCGCAGCGACAGCGGGTAGCGGTAGTCGATGCCGGCGTGGGTGGCTTCGAAGAGCTCGAAGTGCACATCGGTGACGCCGATTCCGGCCAACGCCTGCCGGAAGGCCTCGGCACCCAGGTCGAGGTACCAGTCGTCGGACTTCCCGGCATCGATCCAGACTGCCCGCAGTCCGCGCAGCGCATCGGCGTACGCCGGCACCATCCGGACCGGATCCCAGTCGAGCCAGCGCTGCCAGACCTCCGGTCGGAGCACCCCGGAGGTCGGGTCGAAGGGCAACTCGACGCTGCCGTCGTCGTTCGCGGAGAACGCCGCCGCGCAGCCGTAGACGATGACCAGGGAGCCGTCGGTGGGCTTGCTCATCGGTGGGCGGCTGCGGAAGTCGGCCCAGAATTTGTCATACGAGCCGGCGTACAGGTCCCGGAGGGCGCGGGCCGCCTTCGCGAAGTCGGGGAAGTAGCAGGCTTCGTACAGCGCGTCGCCGGCATGCGTGGCGAGCCCGCCGAACAGGTCGGGCCGCAGCATCGGAGTGATCATGGCGCCGAACCCGCCGCTGGACTTGCCGGCGATGCCCCGGTGGGCCGCGGCCGGCAACGTCCGGTAGTGATCGTCGACCCACGGCACGACCTCGTCGCAGAGGTAGGTGTGGTAGCGCCCGGTGCCCGGGGAGTCGACGAACTGCGAGCCGCCGTACGCCGTCCAGGCGTCGACCCAGACCAGGATGCACGGCGGCGCGTCACCGGCGGCGAACAGGGCGTCGGCGCTCTCCGGGAAGGTGCGCCGGAACGGCGACCGGTTGTGCCACATCGGTAGCGAGCCGGTGTAGCCCTGGATCATGTAGATCGACGGGTAGCGCCGGTCCGGCTCGTCGTCGTACCCCGGTGGCAGGTAGATTTCCAGCGGCCGCTCGGCCGGGTCCCCCAGCGGGTTGCCGCGCAGCGCGGTCGAGCGGAAGACCTGCCGGTCCAGGCGGCCGGCCAGGTCGAGTGGCCAGGCGGTCACGGCGCGCTCCGATCGAAGGACGAGCGGGGAGAGCGAAGGGTAGCGGCACCGGTCGCTCGTCGTGTCGCGAAGGTCGGGTCTCCCCGTGCTGGTATCCAGGCGGCGTGAACGCCGAGCGCTCCCGGGCACCGGAACACCCCGGCGAGCCGCGGCTTCCCGCCGCCGGTGCGGTACTCGCGGCCATCGCCCTGTACGGCCTCCTGCCAAACGGCCTCATCGTCGGCCCCCGCTACGCCGTGCCGGCTCTCGAGCTGCTGCTCTTCGTGCCCCTGGTCGCCGCGAACCCCCGGCGGATGACCCGTTACAACGTGGTCCTGCGGCGGCTGTCCATAGCGCTCGTCCTGCTGATCGCCGCCGCCAACACGGTCGCGTTGGTGCTGCTGATCCGCCTGCTCGTCGCCGGCGCGGCCGACCAGGGCAAGAACCTGCTGCTGGCAGCGGGTCAGGTATGGCTGACGAACATCATCATGTTCGCGTTGGCGTTCTGGGAGCTCGACCGCGGTGGTCCCGTACGCCGCACGAAGACACCGCGTTCGGACCTGCCGGCCGCCGACTTCCGGTTCCCGCAGGACGAGGACCACGATGCGATCTCCGAGGTCGCCGCGGGGTCGTCGGCGAAGTCGGGCTGGGTGCCCAGCTTCATCGACTACCTGTACGTGTCGGTGACGAACTCCTCGGCGTTCAGCCCGACGGACACGATGCCGCTGTCGCACCGGGCGAAGCTCCTGATGGCAGCCGAGTCGGTGTCGGCGATCGTCCTGTCGGTTCTCGTCATCTCACGTGGTGTCAGCCTGCTGAAGTAGGCCGGTCCTGACCGTGCATCAGGTCGACATCGGACACGTGCCAGGCCGGCGAGTCGCCCGCCGTCTCCACGTTGAAGCCGTACTCGTAGACCAGCGCGCCGCCGTACGCCGCTCCGTAGCTCACCAGCGCACCGATCACCACGGACAGGACCAGCACCGGCACGGTTGTGAACCCCGTGTCGTACGCCGCGAGCCGCACGATGATGTCGACGAGGACGAGGGCGGTCACCGTGAGCATCACCGCCATGTGCCAGTTCGCCGTCCGCCACGCCTGGGTGCCCGGCTCGGTCGACTTCCGCCAGTCCCAGAAGCCGGTCAGCGCCGTGGGCAGCGAGACCACGCCGCCGGCGATCAGGGTGTAGGTGGCCGCGAGGAAGAAGGAGTGGTCGACCGAGGAATCGCGGCCGGCGACGAACGCGACGATGTCGAAGACCGCCGCCAGCACGTAGGCCGCGACCGGGATGGCGGTGAGCGGCGGGTGGAAGGGCTTGCCGGCGAAGCCCCGCAGGCCGTTGAACCGCCGTCCCTTGAGACTCATCGTCGGCTTGATGGAGAACAGTGCCATGGCGTGCTCCAAGCTCGGTGCGGCTGCGCGGACCACCGGAACGGTGACATCGCGAACGGTCACTAAAAGTGGGATGTGCTCGCAATAGAAATCTACGGTGCCGCCGTACCGCCGTCAAGAAGCTTCAGTCGAGCGCGGAGTCCGTCTCGGTGACGACCAGGTCGGTCGGGGCGCCGTGCACCGCCGGCACCGACCCGAGCCGCCCCGACTGGAAGTCCGTAAAGGCCTGCCGCACCACGGCCTCGGTGTTCATGACGAACGGTCCGGCCCACGCGACCGGCTCCCGGATCGGGCGCCCCCCGAGCAGCAGTACCTCCATCGAGGTCGCTCCCTCCTGCGAGCCCGGGTCGGCGGCCACGGTCAGCGCGTCCCCGGTGCCGAAGACGGTCAGCTGCCCGGTGCGAACCGGCCGCCGTTCGGTGCCGACCGTGCCGCGACCGGCGAGGACGTAGACCAGCGCGTTCTGGTCGTCCCGCCACGGCAGCGCGACCTCGGCTCCAGGGCTGATGGTGGCGTGGACCATCGTCATCGGCGTGTACGTCGATCCCGGTCCGCGCTGGTCGTCCAGGTCGCCGGCGATGAGCCGCAGCAGTGCCCCGCCGTCGTCGGAGGACAGCAGCCGCACCCGGTCCCCGCTGAGGTCCTGATACCGGGGGTCGACCCACTTCTGTGCCCGCGGGAGGTTGACCCACAGCTGCAAACCGTGGAAGAGCCCGCCGCTCTTCACGAGGTCCTCGGGCGGGGTCTCGATGTGCAGGATGCCCTTCCCCGCCGTCATCCACTGGGTGTCACCGTCGCTGATGAGGCCGCCGCCACCGTTGGAGTCGTTGTGCCGCAGTACGCCGTCGATCA
>JAABUR0100006577.1_pt1 | contig 14129 bp, 14 predicted proteins | sample 5560091 | NCBI WGS metagenome assembly JAABUR01 (sample SAMN10711879, study PRJNA513375) | rock metagenome | isolation source: Antarctica rocks | place: Antarctica: Victoria Land, University Valley sud
GCGACGTCGCGTACGCGGACTGAGCCGCCGCTAGTCGGCCGCCGACTGGCGCAGCAGCGCGCCGGTCGTCTGCTCGAGGATCCGGCGCCAGGCGCGCGACTTCTCCTTCTCGGCCGCGAAGTGGCGCACGACCTTGCGCACGCGCGTGGCCGAGATCTCGATGCCGTGCCGCTGGGCGACCTCGCGCAGGTCCTCGTAGTCGGAGGCGAGCTTGACGGTGACCGACTCGAACCCGTGGCGGGCGATGTCCAGCCGTGACCCGTAGTTGAGGATGTTCGTCTGGAACATCAGCTCGTCGTCGGGCTCGGGCTCGATCAGGACGATGTCGACGCCCGGATAGCGCTCCTGCCACTGGCGCGCCATCTCGTGCAGGCGCTGGTAGGCCAGCAGCTTGAACGTCTGGTAGGCGATCTTGGGGAAGCCCATGTCCGAGACGCGGCGCACCTTGGTGCCGAGCAGCGTCGGGATCTCCTTGGACAGGTCGTTGACGTAGGGCACCAGCGGGTTGACGACGACGATGAACTTCGCCCCCGCCTCGACCGCGATGTCGAGGTTGGTGGTGGAGACGATCCCGCCGTCGATCAGCTCGCGGCCCTTGAGCTCGACCGGCTGGTAGACCATCGGCAGCGCCGCCGAGGCGCGCACGGCCTGGGAGATCGGCACGTCGTCCCAGCCCTCCGCGCCCAGCACGAGCCGCTCGCAGGTGTCGAGGTCGGTCGCGGCGAGGTACAACTCGGACTCGAGCCGCCGGAAGTCGTCGGTGCGATCCGGGTCGCTCAGGACGGTGCGGACGTACTCCTCCAGCCCCGAGCCGGAGTACAGGCCCGACGGCAGCGCCTCGGCCAGCGCGATCGCGAGGTCGACGGTGCTGAACGAGCCGAGGCTGCGGCCCAGTCCACGCGCGACCCCGAGCAGGTGCAGCGGGAGCCGGATGCCCTTGGCCACGAACTCGCGGTAGTTGGGCCGCAGCAGCATGTCCAGGTTGATGTCGCGGAACGGCGTGGGCACCTTGTTGTTGACCACGCGCATCATCTGCTCGGGCGTGATCCCGTTCGCGGTCAGCGCCGCCACGAGCGCGCCGGCGCTGGTGCCCACGTAGACGTCGAACTGGTTGACCGAGCGGTTGACCGACAGCAGGTCGAGCGCCCGCAGCGCGCCGATCTCGTAGACGGCGCCGGTGAACCCGCCGCCGCCGAGCACCAGCGCGGTCTTGGACTGGCGCGGCCGACCGCGCGGCTTGCGCGGCGCGCGGGGGCCGGTGGCGCGCTGGCGCGCGCTGCTCTCGAGCTCGACGACCTTGCCCATCGGCGAGGAAGCCTAGGGAACGGCCCGGCGTGCCAGCCGCACAGCGACTTTCGCGCGGCGCCCGGGTTCCGTACCCTCGGTGTCCCGCTCCATGGCCCGGATCGCTGCGCTCGCCTGCCTGCTGCTCGCCCTGCTCGCACCCGCGGCCTCCGCGGCGAGCCGCTCGGCGACGGCGCGGGCCCTGAGCGCGCAGATGCGCTGGGCGGGGGCGGGCGCGAGCGCGCTGGCCGTCGACCTCGACTCCGGCCGGACGATCTACTCGCTGCGCGCGAACACCGAGCGCGTGCCCGCTTCGGTGGAGAAGCTGTACACGTCGGCCACCGCGCTGCGGCGCGTGGGCGCCGCCGGTCGGCTCACCACCACCGTGCTGGCCGCGGCGGCGCCCGCCGCCGGCGTCGTCGCCGGCGACCTCTACCTGCGCGGCGGCGGCGACCCGACGTTCGACGCGCTGGATTCCAACCGGCTCGCTCAGCAGCTGGTCGACGCGGGGATCATGGCGGTCACGGGGCGCGTGATCGGCGACGAGTCGGTGTTCGACGCCCGCCGCGGCGTCCCGTCGTCGGGCTTCCGCCTCACGTCCGAGGTCGGCCCGCTGTCGGCGCTCACGTTCAACCGCGGCCGGACCGGGCGGCGCTCGCCGTACTGGCAGAACCGGCCCGCCCGGTTCGCGGCCGCCGCGTTCGCCAAGCAGCTACGGCACCTCGGCGTCGACGTGGCGGGGCGGGCGCGGCCCGGCGTCACGCCCGCCGGCGCGGTGCCGGTCGCGGACTGGCGCTCCGCGCCGGTCAACGACCTGCTGCGGCTGATGAACCAGCCGTCGGACAACTTCATGGCCGAGACGCTGGTCAAGGTGCTCGGCGCCCAGTTCGGCACCGGCGGCAGCACAGCCGCGGGGACGCAGGTCGTGCGCGACGAGATGGCGCAGCTCGGGCTCTCGCCCCAGGTGGTCGACGGCTCCGGCCTCTCGCGCGGCGACCGAACGTCGGCGCGCGACGTCGTGGGGCTGCTGACCGCGCTCGACGGCGACGCGTCGTTCACCGGCTCGCTGGCGGTCGCGGGCCGCAACGGCACGCTGTCGACGCGCATGCGCGGCACCGTTGCGCAGGACCGCTGCCGCGCGAAGACCGGGACGCTGCGCGACGTCTCGGCGCTCGCGGGCTACTGCACGACCACGCGCGGCGCCAACGTCGCGTTCGCGTTCCTCATGAACTACGTCAGCCCGTGGAACGCGCGGGTGCTGCAGGACCGCATGGCGATCGCGCTGGCCCGCTACCGCCGCTGACCTGAAGAGGGACTGTCCCCCTTCAGGCTTGCGGCCCGCGCTCGAGCAGCTCGAGCAGCGCCGGCTCGTCCAGCACGGGGACGCCGAGGCGCTCGGCCTTCTCGAGCTTGGAGCCGGCCGCCTCGCCGGCGATCACGTAGTCGGTCTTCTTCGACACCGACGACGTGACGCGGCCGCCGGCGGCCAGGATCCGCTCGGTCGCCTCCTCGCGCGTGAGGTCGGGCAGCGTGCCGGTCAGCACCAGCGTCAGGCCGTTCAGCACGCCCTCGCCCGGCGGCGCGCCCTCGGTCTCGAATCGCACGTAGGGGCGCAGGTCGTCGATCAGCGCCCGCATCTGCTCGTCCGCCAGCTGGTCGGCGATCAGCCGCGCCACGACCGGCCCGATGCCGGGCGTCGCGGCGATCTGCTCGGGCGTGGCGGCCAGCAGGTTGTCGATCGAGCGGAACTGCTGCGCGAGGTTGCGCCCGGTGACGTAGCCGACGCCCTCGATCCCGAGCGCGAACAGGACGCTCCCGAACGGCCGCTCGCGGGACTCCGCGATCGAGCGCAGGAGGTTCTCGGCCGAGACCTCGCCGACGCCCTCGAGCTCCAGCAGCTGCTCCTTGGTCAGGCGGTAGTAGTCGGCGGCGGTGCGCACGAGGCCGGCGTCCTGGAGCGTCTTGACCTGCTTCTCGCCGAGGCCGTCGACGTCCATCGCCGCGACGTAGTGCTTGAGCAGCTGCCAGCGCCGCTCCGGGCAGTCCCGGTTCGGGCAGCGCGTGAAGACCCTGCCCTCGTCCTTGACCGTCGGCGTGCCGCACACGGGGCAGGTCGCCGGCGGCTTCTCCGGCCGTGAGCGGTCCGGCTTCTCGACCGCGTGCGGGGCCGGCGAGACGACCTGCGGGATGACGTCGCCGGCGCGCAGCACGATCACGTCGTCGCCGGAGCGGATGTCCTTGCGCGCGAGGTCCTCCTCGTTGTGCAGCGTGGCGAGCTTGACCGTCACGCCGCCCACATGAACCGGCTCGAGCACCGCGAACGGGTGCAGGTCGCCGAACTTGCCGACGTTCCACTGCACCGCGTGCAGCCGCGTGACCGCGGTGGTGGGCGGGAACTTCCACGCCACCGCCCAGCGCGGGTCGCGCCCGACCACGCCGAGGCGCCGCTGCAGCTCGAGATCGTCGACCTTGACCACGACGCCGTCGATCTCGAAGTCCAGCGCGCCGCGTCGCTCCTGCCAGGCGAGGCACTGAGCGACGACGTCGTCCTCGGTGCTGAGCCGCTTGACGTCGCCGTTGACGCGGAAGCCGTGCGCGCGCAGCCACTCGAGCCCCTCCCAGTGGCTGCCGAACCACAGCCCCTCGGTGGCGCCAATGCCGTAGCACCACATCGACAGCGGGCGCTCGGCGGCCAGCGCGGGGTCGAGCTGGCGGATCGTGCCCGCTGCCGAGTTGCGCGGGTTCATGAACGTCGAGAGCCCGGCCGCTGCCCGGCGCTCGTTGAGCGCGGTGAAGTCCGAGAGCGCCATGTAGACCTCGCCCCGCACCTCCACGAGCGGCGGGGCATCGTCGAACCGCAGCGGGATCGAGGGGATCGTGCGCAGGTTGTGCGTGACGTCCTCGCCGATCTCGCCGTTGCCGCGGGTCGCGCCGCGCTCGAGCACGCCGTCGCGGTAGACGAGCGAGATCGCCAGGCCGTCGATCTTCGGCTCGGCGACGTACTCGAACGCGGGGTCCTCGATGCCCTCCCGCGCGAGGTGCGAGCGCATCCGCGCGATCCAGGCGCGCAGCTCGTCGGCCGAGCGCACGTTGGCGAGCGAGAGCATCGCCTGCAGGTGACGGACCTTCTCGAGGCGGGAGATCGGCGTGCCGCCGACCCGCTGCGTCGGCGAGTCCGGCGTCAGCAGCTCGGGATGCTCGGCCTCGATGGCGCGCAGCTCGTCGAGCAGCCGGTCGTAGGCGTCATCGCCGATCTCCGGGTCGTCGAGGACGTAGTAGCGGTGCCCGTGATGCTCGAGCTGCCGGCGCAGCTCGGCGGCGCGGTCCTCCAGGCTCATCCCCCCGCTCCGCGTGCGCCCGGTCGCCCGTCCGTGGTGTCGAGCCCATCCACCTCCTCGTCGAGGCGTCCCGCAGCCGGCTGCAGCAGCCGCGCGAGGTCGTAGGTCTGGAGCGTCTCGATCCCCGGCTCGTCGGTGAGGTCGAAGTGGATCGGCGTGACCGCGACGCGACCGTTCGCGACCGCGGCGAGGTCGGTCCCGTCCTGGCGCTCGTAGTCGGGGGCGTCGCCGTAGATCCGGTACTGCCGGCGGCGGGACTGCTCGTCCTGCAGCACCAGCTCGTCGCGGTAGATCCGCTTGCCGAGCCGCGCGACCTCCACGCCGCCGATCTCCCCGGCCGGGAAGTTGAGGTTGAGCAGCGTGCCGCTGGGGAGCGGAACGTCCTCGATCTCCTCGACCATGCGGGCCGTGAACGCGGCCGCGCCCTCGAACTCGAAGCGCTCGCCGAGGCGGAAGTCCATCTCGCGCGCCGTCGACTGCTGCGAGACGGCGACGGCGGGGATCCCGAGGATCACGCCCTCGAACGCCGCCGCGACCGTGCCGGAGTAGGTGATGTCGTCGCCGAGGTTGGAGCCGTGGTTGATGCCGGCGACGATCAGGTCGGCCCGGAAGCCGTCGACCAGCCCGAGCGCGGCGAAGCGCACGCAGTCGACCGGCGTGCCGTCGGTGGCGTAGCCGACCGTGCCGTCGCCGAAGTCGACCTCCTCCACCCACAGCGGCCGCCGCGTCGTGATGCCGCGCCCGATCGCCGAGCGGTTCGAGTCGGGCGCGATGACCGCCAGCTCGACGCCGGGGACGCCGATCAGCGCGCGGCGCAGCGCCTGCAGCCCGTCGGCTTCGATGCCGTCGTCGTTGGTGAGGAGGACCCGCACGGCCCGCCAGGATATTCCGCCGCGGCGGCGGCGGCGACGACGACGAGCGCGGTCGCGGCGACGAGGGTGGTCGGCTCAGTAGCGCACGGAGGCGAGGTAGAGCCCGTGCGGCGGCGCGGTGCGCCCCGCGTCGCTGCGCGGCCGGCCGCGCAGCAGCCGCTCGAAGTCGCGCAGGGTGCGCCGCCCGCCGGCCACCTCCAGCATCGTCCCCACCAGCACGCGGTTCATGTGGCGCATGAACGAGCTCGCCTCGATCTCGAAGGTCAGCAGCTCGCCCTCCGCGCGCCAGCTCGCCGACACGACGTCGCGGCGGAAGCGCTGGTGGTAGGAGTCGGTCGGGGTGAACGCGGTGAAGTCCTGCGTGCCGACCAGCGCCGCAGCGCACGCCTCCAGCGCCGCGAGGTCGAGCCTGTGCGGCCACCAGAGCGCGCGCGCGCGCTCGAACGGCGACGGCGCCCCGCGCGCGAGCACGCGGTAGGCGTAGGTGCGCGTCAGCGCGTCGTGGCGGGCGGAGAAGCCGTCGGGCGCCTCCTCGGCGCTCAGCACCGCCACCTCGTCCGGCAGCAGCGCGTTGACCGAGCGCAGCGCGGGGGGCGGGCCCGGGTAGGAGACGACCTGCCCCAGCGCGTGCACGCCGCGGTCGGTGCGCCCGGCCACCGTGAGGTCGACCGGGCCGCGCAGCACGACGGCCAGCGCGCGCTCGAGCTCCGACGCCACCGTCCGCCGGCCCGGCTGCGCCGCCCAGCCCGCGAACGGGGTGCCGTCGTACTCGAGGATCAGCCTGGTGAGCATGGTCCGGCCTGCTCACCCGCGGGTGAGCGCCCTGGCTACACCAGTTCCAGGTACACCAGCTCGGTCGCGTCACCGGGACGCGGGCCGAGCTTGAGGATGCGGGTGTAGCCGCCAGGTCGCGCCGCGTAGCGCGGCGCGATCTCCTCGAACAGCTTGTAGATGACGCCCTTGTCGGGGTGCTGCAGCGTCGACATCGCCTGCCGGCGCGCGTGCAGGTCGCCCTTCTTGGCGAGCGTGATCAGCTTCTCGAGCTCCGGCTTGACCGCCTTGGCCTTGGCCTGGGTGGTCTTGATCCGCTCGTGGTCGATGACCTCGACGCAGAGGTTGGCCAGGAGCGCCTTGCGGTGCGCGGAGTCGCGCGAGAGCTTGTGACGGGTCTTCTGGTGGCGCATCGCGGTGGAGAGCCTAGTCGGTCCGGAGGTTCAGGCCACGCTGCGACAGCGTCTCCACGACCTCGTCGATCGACTTCTTGCCGAAGTTCGGGATCGCCGCCAGCTCGCCCTCGGACTTGCCGATCAGGTCGCCGACGGTCTGGATGCCCGCGCGCTTGAGGCAGTTGTAGGAGCGGACGCCCAGCTCGAGCTCCTCGATCAGGATGTCGTCCATCGGCCCGCCGCCCGGGCGCCCGCCGACGCCGGCCAGGGCGGCCGCGCCACCCGTGCCCGCGCCGTTGTCGATCGCCGTCATGCCGCCAGGCCCGGCGCGCAGCTCCTCGATCCGGTCCTCGTCGGTGAAGATCGCCAGCGAGGAGATCAGGATCTCGGCGGCCTCGCGCAGCGCCGCCGTGGGGTCGATCGACCCGTCGGTCTCGATGTCGAGCGTGAGCTTGTCGAAGTCGGTGCGCTGGCCGACGCGGGCGCCCTCGACCGAGTAGGCGACGCGCTTGACCGGCGAGAAGATCGAGTCGATCGGGATCACGCCGATCGGCTGGTCCGGGGACTTGTTGTCCTCCGCCGGGCGGTAGCCGCGGCCGCGGCCGATCGTCAGGTACAGCTCGAGCTTGGTCTTCTTCTCGAGCGTCGCGATGTGCGCGTCCGAGTTGAGGATCTCGACGCCGGACGGCAGGTCGATGTCGCGGGCGGTGATCTCACCGGGGCCGGTGACGACCAGCGGGGCCTCGACCTCGGTCGCGTCGGAGTGCATGCGGCAGACGATGCCCTTGAGGTTCAAGACGATGTCGGTGACGTCCTCCGAGACGCCCTTGATCGTCGAGAACTCGTGCGCGACGCCCTCGATCCGCACGGAGGTGACCGCCGCCCCGGCGAGCGAGGCGAGCAGCACGCGGCGCAGCGAGTTGCCGAACGTGTAGCCGAAGCCGCGATCCAGCGGCTCGACGGTGAAGGAGCCGCGATTCTCCTCAACCGACTCGGCGGTGATTCGGGGGATCTGGAAGTCGAGCATCAAGGTCCTAACGTGGTCGTCTGAGTGGTGGAGAGCTCCCACGCGCCGCGAAGGGGATCGGCGCGCGGAATATGCGCAAGTGCGGGCCTACTTGGAGTACAGCTCGACGATGAGCTGCTCCTGCACCGGCGCAGCGATCTCCGCGCGCTCGGGCTTGCGAAGCACCTTCGCGGTCAGCGCGTCGTGATCCGCCTGCAGCCACGCCGGGACCTGCGCGACCAGCTCGGTCGCGTCGCGGATGACCGTCTGCGCGCCCGTGCCGGCCTTGATGGCGATCACGTCGTTCTCGCGCACCTGGTAGCTGGGGATGTTCACGCGGCGGCCGTTGACCGTCCAATGGCCGTGCAAGATCAGCTGGCGGGCCTGGCGCCGCGAGGCGGCGAAGCCGAGGCGCACGAGCACGTTGTCGAAGCGGCACTCGAGGATCCGGAGCAGGTTCTCGCCGGTGATCCCGGACTGGCGCGACGCCTTGTCGTAGTAGTTCCGGAACTGCTTCTCCAGAACCCCGTAGTACCGGCGCGCCTTCTGCTTCTCCCGCAGCTGGACGCGGTACTCGGACTGCTTCTGGCGCCCGCGGCCGTGCTCGCCCGGCGGGTATGAGCGGCGTTCGACGCCGCACTTGTCGGTCAGGCAGCGCTCGCCCTTGAGGAACAGCTTCTGGCCCTCGCGGCGGCATTGCTTGCACTGGGGGGAGGTATCGCGTGCCATGAATTCTCGTTAGACCCTGCGCCGCTTGCGGGGGCGGCATCCGTTGTGTGCCTGCGGGGTGACGTCCCGCACGCCTGTCACCTCGAGCCCGGCGGCCTGCAGCGACCGGATCGCCGTCTCGCGGCCCGAGCCGGGGCCCTTCACGAAGACCTCGACCTTCTGCATGCCCTGCTCGATGCCCTTGCGCGCAGCCGCGTCCGCGGTGACCTGCGCAGCGAAGGGGGTCGACTTGCGCGAGCCCTTGAAGCCGGCGCCGCCGGCGGACTCCCACGCGATCACGTTGCCCTCGCGGTCGGTGAGGGCGACGATCGTGTTGTTGAACGACGTCTTGATGTGCGCCTGCCCGATCGGGACGTTCTTCTTGACCTTGCGGCGGCCGCGCTGGGGACGGCGGGGAGCTGGACTCACTTCTTGGCCGCCTTCTTGCGGCCGGCGATCGACATGCGCTTGGGACCCTTGCGCGTGCGGGCGTTCGTCTTGGTGTTCTGGCCGCGGACGGGGAGACCGCGCCGGTGGCGGATGCCGCGGTAGCAGCCGATCTCCATCAGGCGCTTGACGGCCTGGGAGCGCTCGCGCCGGAGGTCGCCCTCAACGGTGAAGTCGCGGTCGATCAGATCGCGCAGCTTGGAGACCTCGTCCTCGGTGAGGTTGCGGACGTAGGTGTCCGGGCTGATCTCGAGCTCGCGAAGGAGTCGCTGGGACGTGGGACGACCGACCCCGTAGATGTACGTGAGGCCGATCTCGACGCGCTTGTTGAGGGGGATGTTGACCCCGGAAATTCGAGCCAAAGTTGGTTCCTTATCCCTGACGCTGCTTGTGACGCGGGTTCTGGCAGATCACCAGCACGCGGCCATGCCGGCGGATGATCTTGCACTTCTCGCACATCGGCTTGACCGACGGTCGTACCTTCATGGTCCCTTTCGGTGTTTGATCCGGACGGGGAGGTTCTGGCGACCGTTGCTGCCGCCGCTACCATCCCCCGGACGGAGTGACGCGCGGCGACGCCTCGCGGCGGCTCCGAACGCGACCAGCGAGTATAGCGCGCACGTTCGGGCGCCGTCTCGCGCTCAGGAGGGTCCGCAGACGTACACCGGGACGGGCGCGGAGCCGTCCCGGGAGCGCCGTCGCCGCCTTGCCGAATCGACCGCGCGTACACAACCGGCGGGTCCGGTTTCGACCGTGGGGAGGTACGCCTTGGCGGCCCCGGCGGCGAGGCTACGGGGCATGACCGCTCGAATGAAGCGAACGCTCGCCGCCACCGCAGTGGCTGTCCTGGCCCTGCCCGCGCCGGCGATGGCCGACTCGCTCGACGCCGCCAACGCCGGCGTGCTCGGCGACTCGGTCGCGCTCAACACGCTGTGGGTGGTGATCGCCGCCGTGCTCGTGCTGCTGATGCTCGCCGGGCTGCTGTGCCTTGAAGCGGGCATGTCGCGGATGAAGAACGTCGGCACGCTGGTGCCCAAGGCGCTGATCTCGATGGCCGTCGCGGGGATCGCCTACTACGCGGTCGGGTTCGCGTTCGCGTTCGGCAACGGCGACATCATCGGCACGAAGGGCTTCTTCCTGCGCGCGTACGGGGACCCGCAGGAGGCGTTCGGGATCATGGGCCTGTCGGACGCGCTGATCGAGTCCAAGTGGCTGTTCCAGTTCGCGTTCTGCGCCGTCTGCCTCGCGATCGTCTGGGGCTCGACGCTCGAGCGCATCAAGTTCCACGCGCACGCGATCTTCGCGCTCGTGTTCGCCGGCTTCATCTACCCGCTGGCCTCGCACTGGGTGTTCGGCGGCGGCTGGCTGCAGAGCAACATCGGGATGCAGGACTTCGCCGGCTCCACCGCGGTGCATCTCGTCGGCGCCACCGGCGCACTGGCCGGCCTGATCGTGCTCGGCGCGCGGCGCGGCAAGTACGGGGCCGACGGCTCGGTGCGGCCGATCCCCGGCCACAGCATGTTCATCCTCGGGCTCGGCATGTTCATCCTGCTGTTCGGCTGGTTCGGCTTCAACGCCGGCTCCACGCTGGGGGTCACCGACGGGCGCTTCGCCGAGGTGGCTATGGTCACGATGCTCGGCGCGAGCGGCGGCATCCTGGGCTCCTACCTCGCCACCGTGGTGCTGCAGCGCACGGTCGACATCGGGATGGTCTGCAACGGCCTGATCGCGGGGCTCGTCGCGATCACGGCCCCCTCGGGCTACGTGGAGAACTGGGCGGCGCCGATCATCGGCATCGTCGGCGGGCTGATCGTGGTGCCGAGCATCCTGCTGATCGACCGCAAGCTCGACGACCCGGTCGGCGTGCTCTCCGCGCACGGCATCGCGGGCGTCTGGGGCACGCTGGCGTGCGGCCTGTTCACCGCGCCGCGGTTCGCGCAGTACGCAGCGATCGGCGATCCCGACGGCGGCCTGGTCTACTCCGGCTCGCTCACCCAGATGGGCCACCAGGCGCTCGGCGTGGTGGTGGTGTTCGCGCTGGTGCTGGTCCTCTGCCTCGGCACGTGGTACGCGATCGCCAAGACGATCGGGCTGCGGGTCTCCGCCGAGGAGGAGCGGGCGGGGCTGGACATCTCCGAGCACGGCATGTACGGCTATCCGGAGCAGTTCATCCCCGACGCCGAGCTCTACGGCCCGGCCGTCCCGGCGGCGGTCAAGCTCAACGGGCACGCCCCGGCGCCGGCCGGATCGGCCGAGACCTCGCCGGCCTGAGCGCGTCGCGAACCTAAAGGGGGACTGTCCCGCTTCAGGTTCGGCCCCGGCGTCATCATGCGCCGTGATGTTGCGCTGGCTCACCGCCGTGGCCGCCGCCGCGCTGGTCGCGGCACCCACCGCGGCGGCGGCCGGACCGCTCGCGCGCCACGCCCCCGTGGTCGTCCACGACGGTCGCGAGACCGACCTGCTGACGTCGGTCGAGGCGTTCGCCGGGCGCGTGCCCGGCGTGCCGGAGCGACGGCCCCGGCCGCGGCCGGCGGTCTACGGGCGCCGGGCCGGGCCTTGGCTGCAGTACTGGCTGCTGTACGCCCGCAACGCCCAGGATCGCGGCGTGCTCCGGACCGGCCGCCACGAGGGCGACTGGGAGATGGTCCAGTTCCGGCTGCGCGGAGGACGGGCGGTGCGGGCGGTGTACGCGCAGCATGCGGGCGCGGAGTCGTGCGGGTACAGCCGCGTCCGCCGCTCCCGCGGGCGCCCCGTGGTGTTCGCCGCGCGCGGCTCGCACGCCGCCTACTTCGTGCCGGGCCTGCGCGACCGCACCTGGCCGGATCCCAACGACGAGGCCGACGGCCGCGGCCGCCGCGTTCGCCCGCGGCTGGTGCGGATCACGGCCGACTCGCCGCCGTGGATGCGCTACCCGGGCCGCTGGGGCGCCAGCCGCGCGGGCTGGATCCCGGGCGAGATGGATTCCCCGCGCGGCCCCGCGTTCCAGCCCCAGGGCCGCTGGTCGGATCCCGCCGCCTGGGCCGCCGCCGCGCGGCCGTGTACGCGGCGCGACTGCGACGAGCGCGGGGAATGCGACGGCCGCGAGACGGCGTCGGCAGCGCTCCTCGCGGCACTCGGGCTCCTCGGCGCGGGCCTCAGCGGCGGCCGGCGGCTGCGCGCGGGCGGGGGCGGCGGCGGCGCGACCGCCGCCGGTGAGCCGGAGCGTTGACGGCCGCCCGGGTCGGGGGCGGTGTTTTCAGGCGAACTGCGGCATTGCGGGCGGCCCGGGTCGGGGCCGGCGCCGCCGGCGAACGGCGGCATCGGCGGCATCGGCGCGGCATCGGCGGCATCGGCGGCATCATTCGCCGGCATCGGCGGCATCGGCGGCATCGGCGGCCAGGATCACGCTTTGTTGCGCTTTGATGCCGCCTGGCGAGATCAACCCGCAACGGAGCGGCGGCTGAGGCGGACTGCGGAAGCGCCGCCGCCGGTCCGGGCCGCCCTCCATGCCGCAGTTGGGCGGTGACGCCAACCCCGATCCCGGCCGCCGCGGGCTCGCCGCGGCGCGACGCCGCCCGTCAGGCCGCTACGCGCTGGCCCGCCTCGTGCCACGGCGTCAGGATCCGCGGGCCCTCGGCCGTGATCGCCACCGTGAACTCGAAGTGGGCGGCCAGGGAGCCGTCCTGGGAGTAGATCGCCCAGCCGTCGTCGCCCATGCGCACCATGTGGCGCCCGGCGGTGACCATCGGCTCGATCGCGAGCACCATCCCCTCCTCCAGCACGACGCCCTTGCCGGGCGGGCCGTAGTTGGGGATCTGGGGCTCCTCGTGCATCGAGCGCCCGATCCCGTGCCCGACCAGCGAGCGCACGATCGAGAAGCCGTGCTGCTCGACGTGCGCCTGCACGGCATGGGAGACGTCACCGAGGCGGTTGCCGACCCGGCACTGCCGCACGGCCTCGAACAGCGACTCCTCGGTCACCCGCAGCAGCTTCTCGGCCACCGGGGAGATCTCGCCGACCGCGAACGTCCGCGCGCCGTCGGCGACCCAGCCGTCCTTCACCACGCCGATGTCGATGGAGAGGATGTCGCCCCTTCGGAGCTTGAACTTGCCCGGGATGCCGTGCACCACCATGTGGTTCGGCGAGGCGCAGATCGAGCCGGGGAAGCCGCGGTAGCCCTTGAACGCCGGCGTCGCGCCCTGCGAGCGGATGAACTTCTCGGCGGCGGCGTCGAGCTCGCCGGTGGTGACGCCCGCCCGCACCTTGCCCGCGAGCAGGCTCAGCGTCCGCACGTGGATCTCGCCCGCCTTGGCCATGGCGTCGATCTCCGCGGGCGTCTTGCGGACGATCACAACTGCTCTTCGAGCCGCAGGACACCGAGCGTCGCGCGGACGTGGTCGTGCACCTCCGTCGGCGCGCGCGAGCCGTCGAACCGGCGCAACAGGCCGGCCGCGTCGTAGTAGTCGATCAGCGGCTCGGTCTTGGCGTGGTAGGTCGCGAGCCGCTTCTTGATCGTGTCGGGCCGGTCGTCGTCGCGCTGCGTGAGCTTCGTGCCGTCGATGTCGCAGTGGCCTTCGCTCTTGGGCGGGTTGAAGACCACGTGGTAGACGTGTCCGTTGCGGCACTGGCGCCGGCCGGAGAGCCGCTTGATCACGGTCTCGTCGTCGGCCTCGATCAGCAGCGCCGCCGTGAGCTTGCGGCCGTTCTCCCTCAGGGCGTCGCCCAGCGCGTCGGCCTGGCCCACGCTGCGCGGGTAGCCGTCGAGCAAGAAGCCGTCCGCGCCCTTCTCCTCGATCTCCTCGAGGATCATGCGGATCACCAGCTCGTCGGGCACCAGGTCGCCGTTCTCCATGTAGGAGGCGGCCTCCCTGCCCAGCTCGGTCTGCTCCTCCTTGTGCTTGCGCAGGAGGTCGCCGGTGCCGATGTAGGGCAGCCCGAAGTCGCCCTTGAGGCGGTCGGCCTGCGTGCCCTTGCCGGCGCCGGGAGGGCCGAGCAGGATGAGGTTCAGCTCGCTCATATGCCTAACGTCGTCTGGAGATCCCCGCCGGCGGGGATCGAAGGACGAGACACTATTTCAGGAACCCCTCGTAGTTGCGCATCATCAGCTGCGCCTCGAGCTGCTTCATGGTGTCCAGCGCCACGCCGACCACGATCAGGATCGAGGTGCCGCCGAAGTAGAAGTTGGCCGACGTCTGGTTGATCAGGATCGTCGGGAGGGCGGCCACCGCGGCAAGGTACAAGGCACCCGGGAACGTCAGGCGGGCGAGGATCCGGTCCAGGAACTCGGCCGTCGGCCGGCCTGGTCGCACGCCGGGGATGAAGCCGCCGT
>JAABUR0100006579.1_pt1 | contig 14124 bp, 12 predicted proteins | sample 5560091 | NCBI WGS metagenome assembly JAABUR01 (sample SAMN10711879, study PRJNA513375) | rock metagenome | isolation source: Antarctica rocks | place: Antarctica: Victoria Land, University Valley sud
GACCGGCGCAGTCGAGGTGATCCGGCCAGGGCCGTTGGCATTGATCGAGGACGAGGGCCGATTCGGATCCGCGCATCTGGGGGTCGGCCGGTCCGGTGCCGCCGACCGCGGGTCCTTGGCCCAAGCGAATCTGCTCGTCGGCAACCGGCCCGGCAGTGCAGCCATCGAATGCACGCTCGGCGGACTTGCGCTTCGCGCTCGTGGAAATCTCCTGGTGGCGGTCACCGGCGCGCCCGCCGCGATGGAATTCGATCGAGTTCGCCAGCCGCACGCGACCGCAGTGGAACTGCGGAGCGGCGTCGCGCTGGTGCTGCGATCACCGCGCTCGGGGTTGCGTAGCTATCTGGCGGTCAGGGGCGGCATCGACGTTGGCCCGGTGCTGGGCTCTCGCAGTACCGACACCCTTTCCGGGCTCGGTCCCGCTCCGCTGGCCGCCGGGGACGTACTGGCCGTCGGCCCGGAGCCGGAAGAATTGGTTCCCGCTGCCGGATCTGTGATGCCCCAACATTTTCCGTCGCTGGTCGAACTCCGGGTGACGCTCGGCCCTCGGAACGATTGGTTTCGCCGTCCGGGCGATCTCACCGTGGGGGAGTGGGTGGTTTCTTCGCAGAGCAATCGGGTCGGCCTGCGCCTCGACAGGCCAGGGCCGGACGAAAATGCAACCGTGGCACCCATATTGGCGCCCGATTCCTTGCGGGAACTGCCGAGTGAGGGCGTCGTGCTCGGTTCGATTCAGATTCCACCGAGCGGACAACCAGTGCTGTTCCTCGCCGATCACCCGGTCACCGGCGGGTATCCTGTGGTGGCAGTAGTTCTCGACCGGGACATCGACCTTGCCGGTCAAGCTCGACCGGGTAATCTGTTGCGCTTCAACAGCTTTCCATCGGATCATCTGTCGCTTGGTTGAGCGGGGTCAGCGGCGGTGGATGTGCAGCTCGGTTGCCTTGACCGAGAGATACACCGGAGAGCCCGGGAACAGACCGAGTTCGGCCACCGCCGCCGGTGTCACGTCTGCTGCGACCGCCGGCGCGACGGTACGCAGCCGAACCGCCGACGTCCCCGGCTCCATCGTCGAAACGCTCGTGCGCCAATGGTTCCGCGGACTGCCGCCCGGCAGGACGAGGTACACCGAGACTGCTGCCGGCCGGAATATCGCCGCCGCCGGATCTGCTGACCGCACGTCGTCCGCTGCGATCCCGTGCAGCAGCAATCCGTTCTCGGTCCTCAACTCGGCGGCGTCGCCGGAGGCGGCAGTCCGCTGCACGATTCCGTCGACGACGTTCAAGCCGGCCAGCGTGGCTCCGAAGGCTGATCGAGGAGCCGTCAGTACGGCGCCGGTAGGACCGTCATCGACGATCCGTCCACCTTCGAGCACCAGCACCCGGTCCGCGAGCACGGCAGCATCCAGAACGTCGTGGGTCACGAGCAGGCTGGTGGTTCCAGAGTCGCGAAGGTGAGTTCGGAGCACCTGCCGGATGTCCGGGGCAGTCCGAGCGTCCAGAGCGCCCAACGGCTCATCCAGCAACAAGATCTCCGGTTCGGCGGCCAGCGCCCTGGCCAACGCAACCCGTTGACGCTGCCCGCCGGAGAGTTCGTACGGCCGACGGGATTCCAACGGCGCCAGCTCCATCCGCTCCAGCCATTCTCGTGCGCCGGCTCTTGCCCTGACCCGCGACCAGCCGCGAGAAAGAGGTCCGAATGCGATGTTCTCCAAGGCGGAAAGGTGCGGAAACAGCAACGGATTCTGCCCCATCAATCCCACCCGCCGCTTCTCCGGAGCCGTGAGCAGAAAGGGCGTAGCCCTGCTGAGCAACCGACCCCCCACTTCCACGGTTCCCGAGTCGGGCGTCAGCAGACCGGCCACCAGCGCCAGCAGGGTGGATTTCCCGGCGCCGTTGGGACCAAGGATTGCGACCGATTCACCGGCCGGCACATCAAAAATTGCCTGAAGCTCGAAATCATTGCGCCCGAGAGTGACTGCTACGGAAAGGTTGACACCGGGCGACGGGGCGGGCGTGCCGCGCATTCCTCGGCCCGTCACGGAGTCGACGCCGATCGCCACGGCCGGATCAACACCAGGATGATCGCGGAGACCGCGACCAGCAGCAGTGACATCGCGATGGCTGAATTCTGGTCGACACCTGCGCCGTTGAAGGCCTCGTAGATGGCCAACGGCATGGTCTGGGTGATGCCGGGAACGTTGCCGGCGAACAGTGCTGTCGCGCCGAACTCACCCAAGGCCCTGGCGAAGCACAGCACCGTCGCAGAAATCAGACCCGGCGCCACCAGCGGCAGGGTCACCCGGCGAAATACGGTCCAGCGCCCGGCCCCGAGTGTTGCCGCGATCACCTCGAATCTGGTGCCGGTCGTCCGTAGCGCGCCTTCCAGCGAGAGCACCAGAAAGGGCAGGGAGACGAAGGCCTCCGCGATCACGACGGCGCCGGTCGTGAACGCGACCTGCCCGAACAACGTCTTCACGAACGCGCCGATCAACCCGTTGCGGCCGAGCAGATACAGCAGCGCGATCCCGCCCACCATCGGCGGCAGCACCAGCGGCAAGGTGGTCAAACCGCGAAGCAACAGCGCCAGACGTCCATCGAACCGGGCCAACAGAACGGCCATCGGAATTCCCAGAAGCAGACAGATGGCAGTTGCCGCCGCTCCGCACTTGAGTGACAGAGTCAGCGCCGCAAGGGAACTCTCGGAACTGATCGCCGCCGGCAGGCGTGGCCAATCGGCCTTGGCGACGAGCGCCGCCAGCGGCAGCAACAGAAATGCCACGCCGATTCCGGCCGGAACGAACAGCAGCCGAGGCACCGACCTCGCAGCCGCCCCCGCCGGCCGAATGCCGGGCCGGCGAGTTCTGCCGTCGGGCATCGGGTTGCCAGGAGGCGGGTTGCTTGGAAGCAGGTCGCCGGGCAGCGGGATGCCGGCAAGCGGGTCACGGGGCGGCGGGTTGCCGGGCAGCGGGATCCCGCGGCGGCCGATCTCCTCGCTTCTTTCCATTCTTGCGCGATCTGCTAGCTGCGCGGTGAACCGAAGCCGGCCTGGGCCAACACCTTCCGGCCGACCGGTCCGGTCACCAGGGTGACGAAGGCGGCAGCAGCGGACGGATTGGAGGCGTGGTCCAGGGCCGCGATCGGATAGGCGTTCAGCGCCTGCCGTGCCTCCGGACAGTCGATGCCCTGAACCTTCCCGCCGGCAGCCAGCACGTCCGTCCGGTACACCAGACCTGCGTCTGCATCGCCGGATTCGACCTTCAGCAGAACGGCAGTCACATTCTGCTCTCTGCTGATCGGCGTCGCTGTGACACCCGCAGCGGCCAGGGCTTTCTCTGCGGCCGCGCCGCAGGGTTGGGCGGCAGCGCACAGATCGAGGTTCAGTCCCGGATGGGCGAGGTCCGCGAGACCGGTGATCTTGCGAGGATTTCCGGGCTGCACCGCGATCTGCAGAGTATTGGTTGCGAATTCCGTCGGCTTTCCGGTGATCAACTTCGCGGAGATCACCTTCTCCATGTTCTTGCCGTCGGCGGAGGCAAAGACGTCAACCGGCGCACCGCCCAGAATTTGGGTGGCCAGTACGGAGGACCCGTCGTACGAGACGCTCACCTTCACCGCAGGATGGTCCTTCCGAAATTGCGCGGCAAGTTCGTCGAACGTCTTCTTCAGCGAAGCAGCCGCGTCGATCTGCAGAGTTCCGGTGATGCTCGCTCCTACCCCGGTGCCCGAAGTCGACGCAACCGGCTGCGATGCGGCGGAACAGGCGACAAGCGCGCTCAGCAGCACACCGACGGTGACATATGACATTCGGCTGTGAGCGGCACCTCGAGGGCGTCTCACGAAGTGCCCCTGGGCGTTTCGACGATGACCGTGGTCGCCTTGACAACGGCGACGGCCAGCGAACCGACCTGGAGATCCAGTTCTCGTACCGCCTCACTGCTCATCAACGAAACGACTCGATGCGGCCCGCATTGCATTTCCACCTGCGCCATCACCTTGTCGGCGGCCACGGAGGTGACGAGCCCGACGAATGAATTCCGAGCAGAGCGGACCACGCCGGACGGATCTGACATCGACCGGGCGTGCTCGCGTGCGAAGGAGGCGAGTTCCGCACCCGGAATGACCGACCGACCGGCGGCATCTTTGGTCGTCGGCAGCGATCCGCCGTCGACCCAGCGACGTACCGTGTCGTCGCTGACGTCCAGTAGGGCTGCAGCCTGGCTTATACGAAAATCTGTCACGTGCTGCAGTCTACTACCGCATTCGAGGACCTAGAGCTCCGGTCATTCCGCGGCTGCGGAATATTGAGCTGCCAGCAGCGGCGCGCCACTGTATGGTCTGTCACGCCGTCTCCGCGCTGCTGATGCCGGCTGCCGATGTGCATCACCCTTTCAGGGCGCCACCGAGCCCGGATCCGCGCAGGAACTGTCGTTGGAAAAGGACGAAGCCGGCGATCGGCACCACCGTGGCGATGAGCAGCGCTGCCAGGAACACTCCGAGATCGGTCTGTGGTGCGATCGCCGGCAGCCGCACCGATAGCGGCTGCTGGTCAGGGTCGTTGAGGACAAGGAGCGGCCAGAGGAAGTCCTTCCAGGAGGCGAGAATGGCGAAGACGGAGACCACACCCAGGATCGGTCGGGACATCGGGACGACGATCGAGCCGAACAGGCGGAAAGCCCCGGCCCCGTCCATGCGCGCAGCCTCGAAGATCTCCGTCGGCAGGTTGTCGAAGAAGCGCTTCACCAACACCACGTTGAAGGCACTGGCCCCTGCCGGTAGCCACACCGCCCAATACGTGTTGATCAATGAATAGTTGATCAGTGGCGGGTGGACGATTTCGATGTAAAGGGGTACAAGCAGCACCACGGCCGGAACGAACAGGGTGGCCATCACCAGAGAGGTCAGCACCTTCGCGTACTTGGGACGCAGAATTGCAAGAGCGTAACCGGCAGTCGTGGCAACGATGATCTGAGCGAACCAGGAGCCGAGGGCCAGGACGACGGTATTGAAAAAATAGCGCCCGACGCGCACGTCGGACCAGGCTGCCGTCAGATTGCCCCAGGCAGTTCCGTGGGGGAACAACCCCATCGGATCCTGCAGGGTATCGGTCGTCGGCGTGATGGCCGATTTCGCGAGCCAGAGCAGCGGACCGAGCCCCGCGACGACCAGGCTGATCATCAGCAGGAGCTGCGCGCCGCCGAGCCCGAAGCGGATTGATGGACGGCGCCACTCCGTCGCCGAGATCACCGATTGGTCCGCTTGGCCGGTGCGCCGGCGATTCCTTGCCGGCGTAGGTGTCACCAGAGGCACCTGCGCGGGCGTCGTCATGAAGTACTCCAGGACCGGGTGACGCGGAGATAGATCGCGGAAAGGATGGCGAGCAAGAGCGCAAGCATCAGGCTCAGGGCAGTTGCACTTCCGTAGTCGCCGCCCAGACTGTTGCCGAAGGCGTAGTTGTAGATCAAGAGCAACAGCGTCATGGTCGAGTTGCTGGGGCCGCCCGAGGTGAACAGATACGGCTCGAGGAATACCTGCGCCGTTCCGATGATCTGCAGAATCATGGTCAACAGCAGCACTCCTCGAAGTTGCGGCAGGGTCACATGCCAGACCTTGTGCCACAGGCCAGCGCCGTCCACCCCGGCCGCCTCGTACAGATCGCGGTTGATGCCGGTGATGGCGGCCAAATAGATGATCACAGTTGTTCCGGCGTTCGCCCAGGTCGATTCCAGTACCAGAGAAGGCAACGCCGTACGCGGTGATTGCAGCCAGGGGAATGGTCCGAGCTGCACCGAACCGAGAACGGAATTGAATGCGCCGTGTGGACCCGCGTTGTAGAAGGTCTTCCACAGCAGAACGGCGACGACCGGAGGAATGACCACCGGGAGATAGGCAAGGACACTGAACATTCCACGGAACCGGCGGACCTCGCTCATCAGGACTGCCGCAACCAACGGTATGGGATATCCGAAGATCAACGCCAGACCGGCGAACTCCGCGGTGTTCTTCAGCGCGATGGGCAGGAGCGGATCGTGCAACACGGTCTTGAAGTTGTCCCAGCCCACCCATACCGGTGGGCGGACCAGATTGGTGTGCTGAAACGACATCGTGAGGGTTCGGAGAATGGGGTACCAAGAGAACCCGCCGAATACGAAGAGCATTGGAATCAGGAAGATCACCGTCGTCAGGCCACCCCCGGCGACCCAGCTCGATGGCGTTCGCCGTGGCCTTCGATTGCTCCGTTCGCCTGGCACGACCATGGTGGGCGTCACGCGCGGAAGCCGCTCCGGCACGGCGGCTGAACTCCCGCTACGACGGGAGCCGGCCACCATCCGGTCGGAGCCGATGGTCACTTGCCTTGCTGGATCGCACTTTGTGCGGCATCGTTCGCACTCTGCAGCAGCTGATCTATGTTCGCTTCCTTGTCGGTCAGGACCGCTTGAACGACGGGATCCAATGCGTGGTAAACACTCTGGGTCGACGCAGCCGGCTCGGGCACCAGGGGCTGATCGAAGATCTTGTTATTGAACGGCGCTATCTGGCCCACCGGCACGTTGATGTAAGACTTGATCCATGTGTTCGCCAGATCGTACTGCGCCTTGTCGAACACCGGCAGTGCTGGAACACCGACGGGCTGCTTGGAACTGATCAACGTCTTGGCATTGCGGACGGCCTGCTGTTGGTTGACCAGTGGCTGCTCGTAGAAGAAGTCGATCCATTTCACCGCGGCCGCGATCTCGTCGGCATTCGCGTCCGGACGAACTGCTGCCAGCGTGCCGCCGCCCAGGACACCGGCATGCGGGTCTGCTGCCAGCGGGATCGTCGTCACGCCGTACATCGTCGGATCGATGTTTTCTGCCTGGATGAGGTTGGTGTAGACGTCGGAGCCGGTGATGTACATTCCCACGGTTCCAGCCGCGAACGCTTGGTTGATGTCGCTCCAACCGTTGTCCGAAGTCGCGCCCATAGAATTGTCGGTCCAGCGCATGGTTTTCAGCATGTTCAGCGCCTGCGCGGTCTGCGGGTTGTTCAGGGTCGCCTTGGCGTCCTTGCCGGTACCGGTTTCCATCCGGCCACCGAGAGAATAGGCGACGGTCGTCAGGATCCAGCCAGCGGTGTTGTCATTCTTCCCCATTTGGACATAGCCGGGTTTTCCGGTCTTGATGGTGACCTGCTTGGCATCGGCCTGAACTTCCGCCCATGTCGTCGGGGGCTTGTCCGGATTCAGACCGGCCTGGGAAAAAAGCTTCCGGTTGTAGTGCAGGGCCTGGGCATAGGCGGCGGTGGGCACCGCGATGATCTTGCCGGCAGAATCCGTGCCCTCCGCGATGACTGCGGGGTTGTACTTGCCGAAGTAGGGCAATGCCTTCATCGGCGCGGTCAGATCGGCCAATTGGCCGTTCTCGCCCAGGGTTCGACCGTCGGTGAAAGGGACGGTGAAAACCGTGGGCAGAGTGCCGGCCGCCAGCTTGGCGGCGAAAGTGGGTCCCGTCCACTGATATTGGGCGGACTTGACGGTGATGGCGGGATTCGCCCGGTGGAAGTCTGCGACCTGGTTCTCGAACTGCTGGGTGGCCGCCGGGGTGCTACCCGGAATCAGGGAGGCGACAGTGATGGTCACCGGCTTGCCCGCGGGTGCGGGGCCGGCTGCGCTCGATGACGAACTGGCAGAGGCCGGCTTTTCCGCACCAGTGCTCGGCGGAGCTGCTGCGCGCGGCACAGCGGCTGCGCTCGGCCCGGCAGCCGCGGTGCTCACCGCGGCGGGGGTCGTCGTGGCGGTGCTGGAACTGGCCGTGCCGCTGGCGCTGCAGGCGGTGAGAAGACCTGCCGCCGCGACGATTGCGATCATCGCGGCGGGACGATTGGATTTCATGTGAACTCCTTGGAGTGGGCGTGCCGGCGCGGTGGGGGTGCCGGCAACGACGGATCGAACGGACGATGCGGGGGAGTTGTACGGAGAATGCGGTGCGGGACAGCGCACGCGGGGGTCGTCCGCGGGCGATCCGTCTCAATTGCCGGCCGGGATTCGCAACCAGACGGTGGTATCGGGTGGCAGTTGACCTCCTTCGAGCGGACTGCTGCTGAGCAGAATCTCTTTGTGGGCAGGGAGAACCGTGTGGGTACGACCGAGATTGGCGATGCAGGCGAAGTTCCCGCGGACGAAGGAAAGGTCATCCGGTTCGCTGGCACACCATTCGAGTGCCTCTTCGTGCAGCGCTTGGTCAGAACGTCGGAGCGCCAGGGCGACGCGATACAGAGTCAGCATCGAGGTGGAATCTGCCGCTTGTGCCGCGGCGGTTCGCGACCCCCAGTCGGCCGGTTGGTCGAGCCAGGGCCGGGCCGCTCCCTCGACATTGAAGCCGTAGGGCGGCCGATCACCCGACCACGGCAACGGCACGCTGCACCCATCGCGGCCCGGATTGGCACGTCCGGATCGGAGATAGATCGGATCCTGGCGCTGATCGGCGGGAATGTCCTCGACTTCCGGAAGTCCCAACTCCTCGCCCTGGTAGATGTAGACGGAGCCAGGCAGGGCCAGTGTCAGCAGTGCCGCCGCTCTGGCTCGCCGGGTACCGACCATAAGGTCGGTCGTCGTTCCGGCCCGGCGGGCGTCGAACGAGAACGTTGTGTCTGCTCGCCCGTATCGGGTGACCGGTCGGGTGACATCGTGGTTGGACAACACCCAGGTCGCAGGCGCCGAAAGGAACTGGTGCGCAGCCAGGGTTGACTCGATCGAGGCGCGAAGGGCGGAGGCTTCCCACGCGCAGGACAGATAGGGAAAATTGAAGACTGAGTGCAATTCGTCCGGTCGGAGGTAGCGGACGAGACGATCGGTGTCCGGCAGCCAGACTTCACCGATCAGTACTCGCCGATCCGGATAGGAATCGGCGATCGTCCGCCATCGCCGGTAGACCTGGTGGAGCGAGTCCCGATCGGTGAAGGGGTGCTCGCCGGAAACGGCGTCTCGTTCACCCTCCACCAGGTCCGGATCCTTGATCAAGAGTGCAGCCGAGTCGATGCGGAACCCGGCCACGCCGCGATCGAACCAGAAGCGGAGCACATCTTCGTGTTCGCGCCATACCGCGGGATGATTCCAATTCAGATCGGGCTGCTCCGGCGCGAACAGGTGGAGATACCACTCACCCATGGTGCCGTCGTCATTCTTGGTCTGAGTCCAGGCCGGGCCGCCGAAGATTGATTGCCAATCATTGGGTGGCAGTTCTCCGTCCAGTCCACCGCCCGGTCGGAACCAGAAGCGGTTCCGCACATCGGCTCCCGGGCCGGCGGACAGTGCCTCGCGAAACCATTGGTGATCGGTGGAGACGTGATTCGGCACGATGTCGACGATGGTTCGAATGCCCAATTCCCGCGCTTGGTCGATGAGCGTTTCGGCCTCCGCCAGCGTGCCGAAAACTGGATCGATCGCTCGGTAGTCGCTCACGTCATAGCCGCTGTCGGCCATGGGTGATGGGTACCAGGGGTTGAACCAGAGAGCATCGACGCCGAGGTCGCGGAGATAGCCGAGGCGATTCCGCACACCGCCCAGATCTCCGGTTCCGTCTCCATTGGCATCCGCAAAACTCCGGACGTAGACCTGGTAGACCACGGCTCGTCGCCACCAGGAGTCGCTGTTCCTGATCTCCGCCACGCCGGGGGGCTCCCATTCGTCGGACGACGTCGGCGCCCGACATTGGACGACTCCGGCTTGGTTCACCATCGCGATGACGAAGTATTGCGAACCCAGCGACTGAGACCATACTCATGAGCAACAAAGTGCAAGAGTCGAACTGCGCGATGCAGGATCGTTACTTTATGGCGCCGGGCACCTTGAAAGGTCGGCTTCCAGTGGGTTTCGGAACTGCCTCGAAGAGCCATCAGCGGCGCTTGGCCGTTTCGGTCGGATTCAGCGGTGCCCGGCTGATCGGTCGGGTCCAGCGACGCTCGGTTGATCGATCGGGTCCAGCGGCGCCCGGCTGGACAGCAGGGTCAGTGCCGCCCGGCGGCGGCCCGCGCCAGGACGGGCGCAGTGGATCCGCGGACGACCAATTCCGGCTCGTAGAAAAGTTCGTCGGCCAGAACGGCAGATCCCTCGATCTGTGAGGTCAACATGGCGATGGCGGCCCGGCCGATGGCTTCGATGGGCTGGCGGACCGTCGTCAGCGGTGGGTCGGTGCAGTTCATGAACGCGGAGTCGTCGAAGCCGACCACCGAGACATCCTTGGGCACCTGCAATCCCTGCCGCCGGGCCGCCCGGATCGCTCCGAGCGCCAGAGGGTCGCTGGCACAGAGGATTCCGGTTGCACCCTGCTGGAGCAACCTGGTGGCGGCGGCATGTCCGCCCTCGATGGAGAACATGGTGCGCTCGATCATCGTCGAATCGGAATCCAAGCCGGCTGCCAGCAGGGCCGCCTCGAACGCCACTCGCTTTCGCAACGACGGAACATGGTCGGCCGGACCGAGGACGAGTCCTATCTTCTCGTGCCCGAGCGAGATGAGGTGGCCACAGGCCTGCTCCATGGCGACGCCGTCATCAGTGGACACGCGGGGGAATTGCAAGTGCTCTGCGGCGGCATTGACCAACACCACCGGGAGGCGCAATTTCAGTAGCCGCAGATAGTGTTCGTGCGGTGCGCGGGCTTCGGCATACTGACCGCCGGCGAAGATCATCCCGGATACCTGGCGCTCCAGAAGCATGTCGACGTACTCGCTCTCGGACATGCTGCCGGTGCGGGTGCACAGCACCGCATTGAAACCGCGCTGCGCGAGTGCGCCCCCGACCACCTCTGCCAGCGCCGGAAAAATGGGATTCTGCAACTCCGGAAGCACCAGCCCGACCATCCTGGCCCGGCCCGTCTTCAGTTGCGTCGGACGTTCGTAGCCCATGACGTCCAGGGCGGTCAGAACGGCGGCCCGGGTGGCGTCGGAAATGCCAGATTTGCCGTTCAGCACCCGGCTCACCGTCGCCTCGCTGACCCCGGCCTGCTTCGCCACTTCTGCAAGATGTCGCGCCATCAGGCAACTGTACGACCCGGGACGACAATTTCTTGCATATCATCGAGCCGCGCGGCAAGTTCTTGCAGACCTCGGGCTGTCTTGACGCCGAGATCGCAGGTCCGGACCGGCGATCGACGCTGCCGGTAAGAACCGTTGCCGACAGAGCGGTGGCAAGTCCCGGTTCGGATCGCCTCAGCAGCGCGGTTCGGAGATGCATTCACCCCGAACGGTTCAGAGCATTCCGTCGAGCATTCCCTCGTAGGGGGAGGACGCCTCGGCCGACCAGCGGCGCGGGATCCGGCCGGCCAGGTAGGAGTCCCGGCCGGCCCGGGCGGCCAGCCGCATGGCCCGGGCCATCCGCATCGGCTGGGCGGCCCTGGTAACAGCGGAGGCCACCAACACCGCATCGCAACCCAGCTCCATCGCCTGCACCACATCGCTCGCGGCACCGATGCCGGCGTCCAGAATGACCGGGATGCCCGACTGCTCCACGATGAGCGAAATGTTGTGGGGGTTAGCGATTCCCAGCCCTGATCCGATCGGGGAACCACCCGGCATCACCGCCGCACAACCGACCTGCTCGAGCCGGCGAGCGAGTATCGGGTCGTCGTTGGTGTACGGCAACACCACGAAACCGTCGTCCGCCAGCTGTTCGCAGGCCCCCACCAGCTCGAGGCCGTCCGGTAGCAGGGTGCGTTCGTCGGCGACGACCTCCACTTTGATCCAGTTGGTTTCCAACGCCTCCCGGGCCAGTCGGGCGGTGAGCACTGCTTCCGCGGCGGTGCGGCAACCGGCGGTGTTGGGCAATACCCGCACGCCGACCTCGCGCAGCACGTCCAGTACCGACCCCGAGGAGTCCACGTCGACCCTCCTCATGGCCACCGTGGTCAGTTCGGTGCCGGATTCGGTGAGGATGCGGCCAAGGCCGGCCAGGCTGGGCGCGCCGCCGTGCCGACGATCAGCCTCGAGGTGAACGTCACGTCGGCGATGACCAGCCGTTCTTGGGCAGTGGGCACCGGTTCCACTCGTGGGGCGGTCACTTCAGCCGCCCTGGACCGCGGTGAGGACGTCCACCCGGTCACCTTCTCGAAGAACCAGCTCCGGCCAGCCGCCTCTGGGAATCACTTCACCGTTGTGGGCGACGGCGATGCCGGACGCCCGGTTGCTGATCGTCGGAACCAACTCGGCCAGGCTCGTTCCGTCGACAAGATCGGTGGAACCGCCGTTGAGTGTCACGTGCATGCCATCGAGTGTCACACGTTTGGGCGGAACGGCTCCGGTCGGTGCTGCGCGGCCGGTTCGAACCGGTGCGGACCGAACGGAACCCAGGCCGCCGCGACCGGCCGCCCCGGCAATCAGTGCGGCGACCGCCACGCCGGTAGAAGCGGACAACAGCATCCCGTTGCGGTGGTGCCCGGTCGCCAGGATCAGGCCGGGTTCGGCCTCGCCGAGCAGCGGCCCGTTGTCGGGAGTGCCCGGTCGCAGCCCGGCCCGCATCTCGAGCATTTCGAATTCGGAAGAGATCGGCATCAACTCGTATGCGTTGCGCAACAGCTCCAGGACGCCGCCGGCGGTCACCGTCGTATCGAATCCCTGCTGCTCCTGGGTGGCTCCCAGCACCACCTCACCATTGGCCCTGGGGACCAGGTAGACGTCCTGGCCGCGGACGACCCCCCGGACGGTGCGGGTCAACACCGGTCCGGCCGCGCGGAGTCGTTCCGGAACTCTCAGACGCAGAATCTGTCCCTTCACCGGATGAATGGGATAGCCGGTCAGGCGACCCGATTGGGCGCCGGCACAGAGCACCACACTGCCGGCCGACAGTTGCTCGCCGGATTCGGTCAGCACGCCGCTCACTCGACCGGCCGTCCTGGTCAGTGTCGCGACGGTGCCGGTCACCGTTGCCACTCCCCGCGCAGCACCAGCTCGTTGCAGGGACTGCACATATCTGCGGTTGTCGACGGACAGGTCGTCCTGCGCGAGCACTCCGCCGCGGATGTTGGCCGCCAGGAAGGGTTCGAGGGTTCGGGTGGCGCTGCCTGTGAGAGTTTGGCTCTGCAGCCCGAGGGAGCTTCGATAGTCGGTCATCCGGGCGAGTGCGGCCTTGTCGTCGCCGTTGAACGCGACCGCCAGGGTTCCCTCGGTTCGCAACCCGACCGACTCGCCGGGCAACTGGTCCAGCGTCACCGCCAAACGGCGGAAGTCGGCGACCGCAGCGACGTTGAGTCGGACCAGATCCTCTTCGCCGAAACCGGCCTCGCTGACCGGGGCGAGCATTCCTGCAGCCGCCCAGCTCGCCCCCGAAGCACCGCTGGCGTCGACGACGACGACCTCGGCCCCGGCTTCGGCGAGCCGGAATGCACAGGCCAGTCCGATCACACCGCCGCCGACGATCAGCACATCAGGAGCAGCGGCGGGCACCCTGGCAGGGTAGAGCATCCCGATGCGTCCCCGACTGGTTGCACATCAGGTAGCAAGTGCACATCAGGTGCAGCGTGGTTTCGTCCCGACCGGCGCAGCGCCACCCGCCGCAGTGCGACCGGCAGCGCCACCCGCCGCAGTACGACCGGCAGAGCCACTCCCGCTTCTGCTCCACCTGGTTGGATGGGCCCGGTGACCGCCGACCGTCTGAACGACGCCCGCCTGTACCTGTGTACCGACTCCCGCCGCCGGCAGGGTGACCTACCCGAATTCCTGGACGCGGTTCTCTCCGGGGGCGTCGACATCATTCAACTGCGGGAGAAGAATCTCGAAGCCGCCGACGAACTGGACCTGCTTGCGGTGTTCGCCGACGCCGCCCGCCGCCACGGAAAGCTGCTGGCTGTCAACGATCGCGCCGACGTTGCGTTGACCGCCGGGGCGGACGTGCTGCATCTGGGTCAACGCGACCTCTCGCCCGCGGCGGCCCGCCGCGTGGTCGGTGAGGAAATGATCATCGGACTCAGCAGCCACAGCCTGCCCGAGGCCACGGCTGCCGCACGCCTCCACGGAGTCGACTATTTCTGCCTCGGACCGATTTGGGCGACACCGACCAAACCTGGCCGGCCGCACACCACCCTCGGCCCGATCCGCGAGCTCGCCGACTCGCGGCCGACCCGCCCCTGGTTCGCCATCGGCGGCATCGACGACTCCA
>JAABUR0100006580.1_pt1 | contig 14123 bp, 14 predicted proteins | sample 5560091 | NCBI WGS metagenome assembly JAABUR01 (sample SAMN10711879, study PRJNA513375) | rock metagenome | isolation source: Antarctica rocks | place: Antarctica: Victoria Land, University Valley sud
GACTCGAGCGGGCCGACGAAGAAGTCCGCCGCCGCGATGGTGCGTTCGCCCGCGGACCTGCCGACCACGTCGACCGACCCCTCGAGCAAGGTGAGCACCGCCGGCATCTCGGCGGCGGGGTCAGCATGCACGAGGCTGCCGACAGTCGTGCCGCGGTTGCGGATCGTGGGGTGAGCGACCTGGCTCAGGGCGCGACGGAGCAGCGGGTTCACCGCGTACGCCGCTTCGTGCTGCTCGAGCTGCCGGTGCCTGACCAAGGCGCCGATCCGCACCTTCGCGTCGTCGACCTCGATGTCGGCGAGACCGGGCAACCAATTGATGTCGATGAGCGCAACCGGAGCCGCGAGGCGCATGGACAGAATGGGGACCAGGCTCTGGCCTCCCGCGAGCACCTTGCCGCCGGTTGCCGCGAGCGTCTCCACCGCCTCAGGGAGGGACCCCGGCCGGTGGTAGTCGAAGGGCGCTGGTTTCACTCTTCCCCTGTCTGAGCCGACTCGGGTCGGACCCCGCGACGGCTCAGGTAGGGTCGCCGCGGTGGGACCCGCCGTCACCGATGTTGCCACGTCGATCCGTGTCGGAGTCGTGCCGGTCGCCGACGTCCCGCCGAAGGCCGTCATGGCCCACGTCGTCACCCGGGGTCTGTCCGTGTCCGGCGTGCCCATGGGCGGTGTAGTCGTCGTCCTCCTCATGCACGCCCGGCTCGCCGACGGCGATCAAGGTGCCCGGGTCGGGGTCACGCAGGTGCGTCGGGGCGATGGCCCGCGACAGGTGATAGAACACTAAGACCACGATCGTGCCGAGCGCGATGCCACCGAGGGTGAAGTCGTCGGTGACCTGGAGCTCGGTGTTGCCGATGGCAATGACTATTCCTGCGCCCAGCGGAACCAAGTTGATCGGGTTCCCGAAATCCACTCCGTTCTCGCGCCAGATCTTCGCGCCGAGCAGGCCGATCATGCCGTAGAGGATGACCGTGATACCGCCCAGCACGCCGCCGGGGGTGGCTGACACGAGGGCTCCGAACTTGGGTGAGAATCCGAAAAGAATCGCGACAATCGCAGCGACGTAGTACGCGGCCGTCGAATAGACGCGGGTCGCGGCCATGACGCCGATGTTCTCGGCGTACGTCGTCGTCGGCGACCCACCGACCGAGCTGGCGATCACGGTCCCGACGCCATCGGCGCCGATGGCACGCCCCATAACGGGATCGAGGTCTCTGTGGGTCATCTCCGCCACGGCCTTCACGTGCCCGGTGTTTTCGGCGATCAGCGCGATCACCGCTGGTAGGACGAGCAGAATGAACGCAATAGAGAAGCTGGGGGCGTGCCACCCGACAGCATTGAGGTTCCCCTCCAAGGTCTGGTTGCCGACCAGGTCGCCGGGAGTGTGCGGAGGGAAGCCGGTCCAGCTAGCGGCTTCGACGTTGTCCCAGTTGACGCGGGCGTGGGTCGTGATCTTTTGGGTGGCGGCATCCAACGCGGTGATGTCGCCGGTGACAGTGTCGAGAATCCAGGACAGGAGGTACCCGAAAATTAGTCCGAGGAAGATTGCGATACGGCCGACGAAACCTCTGGCCCCGACCGCGACCAAGATGACGAATGCCATCGTGAGCAGCGCCACCCACTGGTCCTGCGGCCAATAGATGTCGGCGACGACAGGGGCCAGGTTGAATCCGATGAGCATGACGACCGCACCGGTGACTGCAGGTGGCAGCACGGCATGCAGCACGCGCGGCCCAGCAAAGTGAATAAGCAGGCCGACCAGCGCCAGGACGGCACCTGCGACCAGGATCGCACCGGTCACGTCGTCGGGGCCACCACTTTGACCGTAGATAGCAGAGGCACCACCCACGAAGGATGCGCTCGTGCCGAGGTAGCTCGGCACTTTGCCCTGCACGATCAGCAGAAAGCAGATGGTCGCGATGCCGCTCATCATGATGGCGAGCTGGGGGCTAAGCCCCATGATCACAGGGAACACGAACGTGGCGCCGAACATCGCGACGACGTGCTGCGCGCCGAGCCCTACGGTCCGGCCCCAGGACAGTCGCTCGTCAGGTGCGACGGCTTCTCCGGGCGGCGGCGTCTTGCCGTCGTGTACGACTGTCCACCCAACTGCCATGCCGACTCCCTGGTCCAAGATGTGTGACGGGCGTCACCGAGACACCACGATGCCGGAACGCTAGTGGGTCTGCTCTCCGACGCGCCGCGAGAACTCTGCCGAACGATCCGGTGTCGTGTCAACGAACCTTGCCAACCGCCGTTGCCGGCCGACAAAAGTCAGACGCAGCGAATCTGAAAGACCCGCAGCGAGAGCGCTGGTGCAGCGACGCTAATCGGTGCGCTACCGTCCCCATGTGTCAGCTGTTCACCGACCGGCGCCGATGGTGGCGAGCTCGCTGTGCGCACCGCTCCTCGACGGGCCGCCCCAGGTACTGCGAGTGGTGCACCGCTGTGCGTCTGCGTGTCAGCTGGCCGATGATGCGGGAGTGGTCCGCGCCTGTGCCGTCACCTCAGCCGCCGTCCGCCTCCCGCACGCGCTGGTGCTGCCTTCGCTGCCCCCAGAGCCGACGTTGACCGTCGGCAACGGCAGGGTTCGGTGGAGCGGCCACAGCTTCTCGGTCGCGCGCTGGTGGAGGCCTGCCCGGCCTTACCTGCCTACGTTGGGGAATCACCTCCGGAGTCGCCAGCTCGATGACCTCCTGCTCGGCTGGCGGGACCAGCTGGGCGGCGGGGCCGGCCTCACGCCGTACGCCGACGACGTGCTCTGCGGCATGCTGGTGGCGTTGCACGCGGCAGGCGACGCCCGAGCCGACAGCTGGTCAGCCGCCGTACTCCGCGCGCCGCTGGAGCGCCACACCAGCGCCACCTCAGCCGCCCTGCTGCGGCTCGCGGCTCGCGGTTGGTGCATCGACGCGGTGGCCGACTACCTCGCTGCTCTCGCCGCCGGGACGGGCCTCGCGCCAGCGGCCGAGGCACTGCGGCGAGTGGGCTCCTCATCGGGACGGGGCCTGCTCGAAGGGGTTACCGCCGTCGTAGGCGAGGTCCCCTCGGGCGGGACCGCCTTCGACGAGGCGGCATGAGAGTGCGCTGGTGAGCCAGGTCGTCGAGGTGCGCAAGGGCACCTATCACGACTCCGTCACGCTTATGCAGCTCAGCCAGGAGCTCAACGCCCGGACGGATGTCACCACTGCCCTGGTGGCCATGGCCACCGAGCTCAACTTGTCGATGCTCGACGACATGGGCTTCGACCGCCCGGCCGACTCGACACCGAACGATCTGGTTGTGGCCCTGGACGTGGCCGACGAGGCTGCCGCCAAGGCCGCGCTCGACGCGCTCGACGCGGCAATGAGCCGCCAACCGGCCAGGGGTGGTGGCCTGGGCGGTCAGGGGCTTCCGCCGCCGCCCACCGTCGGCTCGGCGGCCCGCCGCGCCGAGGCGACCCTTGCACTGATCAGCACACCCGGCCGGGTCGCCGCTCTGGACGCCGCCGATGCGCTGGGCTCCGGGCTCGACGTGATGGTGTTCAGCGACAACGTGCCCCTGTCTCACGAGATCGCGCTGAAAGACATGGCGGCGACGTTGGGGCGGCTGGTGATGGGTCCGGACTGCGGCACCGCCGTCGTGGACGGCGTCGGGCTGGGGTTCGCCAATGTGGTCCGGCCAGGCCCCGTCGGCATCGTCGCTGCCTCGGGAACCGGCGCCCAACAGCTGCTCGCCCTGCTCGACGGCGCCGATGTGGGCGTCAGCCACTGTCTCGGCGTCGGCGGCCGTGACCTGTCGAGCCAGGTGAGAGGGCGATCGACGCTGGCGGCGCTTGACCGCCTTGCCGCTGACGACACCGTGACCACCATCGTCGTGGTGTCGAAACCCCCGGCGTCGGAGGTGGCTGACCTGGTGTCTCGTCATGCCGAGTCGCTGGGCAAACCGGTGATCCTCGGTTTCCTGGCAGCGGGTCGGCCCGACCTCACCGCCACTGCCGCCCAGGTGGTCGAGGCCGTGGGGTCGACCTGGGAGGATCCGCGCCGCTGGGGATCGGCCCGTTCGGTTGTCGAGCCCGTGGTCGAGCCCGTGGTCGAGACGGTGGTCGAGACGGTCGAGACCGTCGAGACCGTCGAGGCCACTGCCCGTTCCGGCGCCACGGCTGTCAGCGGCTACCTACGAGGGTTGTTCACCGGTGGGACGCTGTGCGACGAGGCGATGCTGATCGCGGCTGACTCGCTGGGATTGCTATCTTCCAACATCCCCCTGACCGGTCACCTCCGCCTCGACGATGACCTGGCCTCGCGCGGTCACACGTTCATCGACTTCGGTGACGACCGGCTCACCGTCGGTCGCCCGCACCCGATGATCGACCCGACGCTGCGGCTCGAGCGCCTGGTTCGTGAGCTGGACGACCCGCAGTGCGCGGTCGTCTTGCTCGACGTGGTGCTGGGGTACGGGGCACACGCCGACCCCGCATCCGATCTCGCGGCCGTGATCTCGGCCAGCGACAAGCCTGTCGTGATCTCGCTGATCGGCACCCGGGACGACCCTCAGGGACTGGAGCAGGCGGCCACTCGGTTGGCCGAGTCGGGAGCAGTCGTGCATGCCTCGAACGCGGCAGCGGCCAGAGAGGCCGTGGCTCTCCTCGGCGGGAGTTCGGCGTGACTGCGCCGATCAGCGCTTCGGTGGTTGTCACCGCCGGAGCGGCGATGTTCGCCGAAGCGCTCGATCGGCAGGGCGTCTCGACAGTCGAGGTCGACTGGAGGCCGCCGGTCAGCGGCACCGAGGACGCCCTCGCCACGGTGCTGCTCGACCCTCGTCGGGTGACCGCCAACCAGGAGGCGGTCGCCCGGATGCTCTCGGCGACGGCCCAGCTGACCGACGTACGCCCCGCCTCGGAAGTGCTCGACCTGCAGCGCGGACAGTTCCTGCACGCCGGGCCGCCGATCGAGTGGGAACGCGCCTCGGGTCCCCTGCGCGGAGCGCTTATCGGCGCGACGATCCTGGAGGGCCTCGCCGACGACCCCGAGGCCGCGGAGCAGCTGCTGGCGGGCGGCTCAGTGAGCTGGGAGCCGTGCCACTCGCGCGGTGCGGTGGGTCCGATGGCTGGGGTCGTCTCACCGTCGATGTGGATGCTCGAGCTGTACGACGACGTGCACGACAGGTACTCCTGGTGCTCCCTCAACGAGGGCCTCGGCAAGGTGCTGCGCTACGGCGCCTACTCGGCTGAGGTGGTCGACCGACTCCGGTGGATGGCCGACGTACTAGGCCCGGCGCTGCAGAGCGCAACCAGAGCGCGCGGGCCGATCGACGTGGTGGCGATCATCGCCCAGATGATCCAGATGGGCGACGAGGGCCACAACCGCAACCGGGCCGGGACGCTGATGCTCCTCAGGGAGTGGCTGCCCGACCTGATCGCCGCAGACCTCGACCGGGCGGACCTCGCCGAGGTGGTGCGCTTCATCTCGGGCAACGACCACTTCTTCCTCAACGTCGGGATGCCCGCCTGCAAGCTCATCACGCGCGCCGCAAGCGGCATCCCCGGCTCAACGGTCGTCACCACGATGGCCCGCAACGGGACCGACTTCGGCATCCAGGTCTCCGGCACCGGCGAGCGGTGGTACGTCGGTCCGGCGCAGCTCGGAGAGGGGCTGTACCTCGGAAACTTCGGGCCGGACGACGCCAACCCCGACATCGGCGACTCGGCGATCACCGAGACGGCCGGCATCGGCGGCTTCGCGATGGCAACAGCCCCGGCCATCGTCAGATTCGTCGGCGGCACCGTTCCGGACGCTCTGGAGACCACCGCTCGGATGTACGACCTGTGCGTCGCCGAGAACCCTGCCTGGGCCATCCCGGTCATGGAGTTTCGGGGTACGCCGACCGGTATCGATGTCACCTCAGTGCTGCGGAGCGGTCAGCTGCCGCAGATCAACACCGGCATGGCGGGCAAGGTGGCCGGCACCGGTCAGGTCGGAGCCGGGCTGGTCACTCCCCCCATGGAGTGCTTCGTGGCTGCGATCCACGGCCTCGCCACCGCCTCAGAGGTCGCGGCGGGTCCCACGGGCGAGGATGGCAGCCAGCTCTCGCACCCACGTCGACGCCAAGGTCTTGTCAGCTGTCTGGATGGCCATCACTGACGCCGTCGATCCGTCGGCCAGGTCGAGCAGCGCCCACGGACGATGCGGGCCCAACGAGACGCGCACGATCTCAGCCCAGTCGTATCGGTGCACCCGGTAGCCGTTGACGACGGTGAGACCGGCACCGTCGGCGCGCGCGGAGGTGCGGTACACGCCGTACAGGCCCGCGAAGACGACTGCGAGGAAGCCGAGCAACGTGAGACGCTGCGAGAGGCTGAAGTCGGCCCGCACCTCTGCCGACAGCTTCAGCCAAAGCCCGACGGTTGCGGCCATCAGCGCCGCCGCTCCGACCCCAGCGGCGATCCGGGCACCTCTCGGTCGGTAGAGCCGGGGTAGCGCTACGGGGTCCGGCATCGGGTCAGAGCCGGCAGGCGTGGACGTTGGTGACCAAGATGCCCCGCGCACCTAGGTCGTAGAGCTCGTCCATCACCCGGTGCGAGTCGTCGTGCGGCACCATCGCGCGCACCGCCGCCCACCCCTCACGGTGCAGCGGCGACACCGTCGGCGACTCGATCCCAGGGGTGAGCAGGCAGGCGGCCTCAACCTGCTCGACGCGGATGTCGTAGTCCATCAGCACGTAGGCCCGAGCCACCAGGACGCCCTGGAGACGTCGCCTGAACACCGCGAACCCTGCTGGGTCAGCGGCGGAGTCGCGGGTGACCAGGACCGCCTCGGAGGTCAGCAGGGGCTCGCCGAACGTCTCCAGACCAGCCTGCCGCAACGTGTTACCGGTCGAGACGACGTCGGCGATGGCGTCTGCCACCCCTAGCCGCACGGCCGTCTCCACCGCGCCGTCGAGGCGGGTCACCGAGGCGCTGATCGCGTTGGCCTTGAAGTAGTCCTCCACGATGGCGGAGTACGACGTGGCGACCCGTTTCCCGTCGAGCTCCTCAGGGGAGGAGAACCGGCCCACCGGAGCAGCGAGCCGGAACACCGACTCGCCGAATCCGAGAGTCAGGCGTTCGGTCACCGGAGCGCGGGAGTCGAGCACCAGGTCGCGCCCGGTGAGGCCTACGTCGAGCGTGCCCTCACCGACGTACACAGCGATGTCGCGGGGCCGCAGGTAGAAGAACTCGACCTCGTTGGAGGTGTCGGTGATCACCAGGTCACGCTCGTCGCGGCGCTGGCGATAGCCGGCCTCGCGCAGGATCTCCACGGCCGGCCCGGCGAGGGACCCTTTGTTGGGTACGGCGACTCGAAGCATCGCAGGGGACCTCGTCACAGGTGTGAGTAGACGTCGTCGAGGGTCAGGCCGCAGGCCAGCATCATCACCTGGGCGTGGTAGAGCAGCTGGCTCAGCTCTTGGGCGGCGCGCTCCTTCGACTCGTGCTCAGCCGCCATCCACGCCTCGGCGGCCTCCTCGACCAGCTTCTTGCCGATCGCGTGTACACCCGCGTCCAGCGCGGCGACCGTGGCGGAGCCCGTCGTCCCAGCGGCGGCCTTGGCACTGAGCTCGGCGAAGAGCTCGTCGAAGGTTTTCATCGTCGGCCAGCCTATCGGCGCGCCGACGCACAAGGATCCGAGCCTGGCGTCGCCCCAGCGGCGCGAGACTCGGCGCTTACGCCGCGTTGGCGGGCGGCTCGTCCGGGCAACGAGAGCCAGGACTGGCGTCAGGAGTTCCCGAGGACGCGCAGGAGCAGCGCGGTGGTGAGGGCGGCCTGGGCGGCCTCGTAGCCCTTGTTCTCGTGTGACCCCTCGAGGCCGGCCCGGTCGAGCGCCTGGGCCTCGTTGTCGCACGTGAGCACACCAAAGCCGACGGGAACGCCGCTGTCGAGCGCCACTTTGGTGAGTCCGTCGGTGACAGCCCGACATACGTAGTCGAAGTGCGGCGTTTCACCGCGGACGACGACGCCCAGCGCCACCACGGCATCGAAACGCTGTCGGGTCAACGCCTGCGCCACGACGGGGAGCTCGAAACTACCAGGCACCCGGACCACCTCGATCGCCTCGACCCCCGCGGCCCCAAGGGCGCGCCGAGCTCCGGCCAGCAGTCCGTCCATCACCATGCGATGCCACTCGGCGGCTACCACCGCCACCCGCAGGCCACCGGCGTCGATGGCCGCCGGGCCAGGCTGACCGGCGCGGCTCATGACGCTGACGCCGACCCGGTGCGCCACGGCTGGGCGAGAAGCCCTTCATCGAGATCCTCGATCTGGTGGCCCATCCGGTCGCGCTTGGTGAGCAGGTAACGACGGTTGTCGTCGTTCACGGTCACCGCAAGCCCGACCCGCTCCAACACCGAGATGCCAGCTGCCTCCAGCGCGCTGCGCTTGGCGGGGTTGTTGGTGAGCAGCCGGACCGATCTCACGCCAAGGTCGTGAAGAATCTGCGCACCCGTCCCATAGTCACGGGCGTCTGCCGGCAGGCCAAGCTCGAGGTTCGCATCCACGGTGTCGCTGCCGCCGTCTTGCAGGGTGTAAGCCTGCAACTTGTGCAGCAGGCCGATGCCGCGCCCTTCGTGGCCACGGAGGTAGACGACGACTCCGCGGCGCTCCGCGTCGACGGCCGCCAGGGCGGCATGCAGCTGGGCCCCGCAGTCGCAGCGCCGCGAGCCCAGCAGGTCGCCGGTGAGGCACTCGGAGTGCAGCCGCACCAGCACGTCCTCGCCGTCACCGAGGTCTCCGCTGACGAGCGCGATCTGCTCGGAGTCGTCGACCAGGTGGCGGTAGCCGACCGCCGTGAACGTCCCGTGCTCGGTCGGCAGCCTGGTCTGCGCGACCCGTTGCACCTGCCGCTCGTGGCGGCGCCGGTAGCGGATGAGGTCGGCGATGGACACCAGCGCCAGCCCGTGCTCGTCGGCGAACTGGCGAAGCTGTTCGCCACGCTTCATCGTGCCGTCGTCGTTGACCGCCTCGGCGATGACACCCGCCGGTGTGAGCCCGGCCAGCCGCGCGAGGTCGACCGATGCCTCCGTGTGGCCGGCCCGGACCAGCACGCCGCCGTCGCGGTAGCGGAGCGGAAAGACGTGACCCGGCTGGACCAGGTCGGACGGCTCGCTGCCCGAGTCGACCAGGACTCCGATCGTGTGGGCGCGATCCGCCGCCGAGATTCCTGTGGTCACGCCGTCACGGGCGTCGACCGAGATCGTGTACGCCGTGCGGTACCGCTCGCGGTTGTCTCCCGTCATGAGCGGGATCGACAGCCGGTCGAGCTCGCGCCCTTCCATCGGTACGCACACGACTCCGCTGGAGTAGCGGATCGTGAACGCCACCAGGTCGGGCGTGGCTTTGCTGGCCGCGAAGACGATGTCGCCCTCGTTCTCGCGGTCCTCGTCGTCGCCGACGACGACCGGCCGCCCTGCGCGGATGTCGTCGATGGCCCGCTCGATAGAGTCGAGCCGGACGGTGGTCACAGCCCGACCATCTCCACCGCTGGGTCGGCCAGCGGCTCCTCCCGGGCGATCCGGCGCCACGCCACGAAGCCGTAAATCACCAAGATGCCGTAGACGCCGTACAGCAGCGCCGATGGATAGAGCTTGAAGTAGATCAGCTCCGGAACCCCCACCACGTCGACCGCTATCCAACACAGCCAGAAGTCGACCCAGCCGCGGGCCATGGCGTACGTCGCAAGGACCGATCCGACGAAGATCCACGCGTCGGCGAAGAAGTACCACGTCGGGGCCGGCCAGACTGTCCCGATTGCCCGGAACACCAAGAACAGCACCAGCACACCCACGACAGCAGCGGCCAGATAGCTCATCCGCTCGCGACCGGTCGCCCATCGCGGCACAACAGCCGCCTTGTCACCAGGGCCCCTGCTGGAGCGGGTCTGCCGCCACCGCTGCCAGCCGTAGATGCTGACCGCGATGAAAAAGATCTGCCGCCCGGCTTGGCCGAGCAGCGGAATCGTCTGTCCGTTGTCCGCGGTGGCGGTGCCGATGAACACCGTGAAGAGCAGCACGTTGCCGACGATGCCGACCGGCCATGCCCACACCCTTCGGCGCAGGCCGCCGATCGCGGAGGCGAACCCGAACGCGTTGCCGATGATCTCGCGCCAGGTGATCTCGTGCCCACTGATGGTGAGGTGGGCGTCATAGAAGGTCTGGAAGATGCTCACGCGTGCTCCTTCGGGTCGCTGCTGGGTTGGGGACGCGAGTGGACGGCTTTGCCGTCTGACACGCCGAGCAACCGCTCGACGTACTTGGCGATGACGTCGACCTCGAGGTTGACCAGGTCGCCAGGTTGCTTGCGGCCGAGCGTGGTGACGGCGAGCGTGGTGGGGATCAGGCTGACGCGCAACGTCGGGTCGGCGCCGTCCTCGAGGCCGCTGACCGTGAGCGAGACCCCGTCGACGGTGATCGAGCCCTTCAGAGCCACATAACGAGCGAGCTCCGGCGGTAGGGCGATCGTCACGACGACCCAGTGCTCACTCGGCTGCCGGTTGACGATCGTGCCGGTGCCGTCGACGTGGCCCTGCACGATGTGGCCCCCCAGCCGTGTCGCTGCCGTGACAGCGCGCTCGAGGTTGACGCGGCTGCCTGGCACGAGCGCTCCTAAGGAGGTCTTGTCGAGGCTCTCCTGCATGACGTCCACGGTGAACGACTCGTCGCCCCGCTCCACCATCGTCAGGCAGCAGCCGTTGACCGCGATCGAGTCGCCGTGGCCCGCGTCGCTCACGACGGCGGGGCCTCGCACGGTGAGCCGGACCGCGTCTCCTTGTGGCTCGACGGCGACGACCTCGCCTAGTTCCTCGATGATCCCGGTGAACATCAGCGGATCCCTTTCATGACGAGGCGGAGGTCGCCGCCGAGCCGGGCGACCTCGTCCAGCTCGAAGCGGAGCGCGTCGACGATGGTGGTGATCCCGAGGTCGGCCACGGCGGCGGAACCCGCGCCCAGCAGGGCAGGCGCAAGGTAGGCGACCACCTCGTCGACCAGCCCGGCGACGAGGAACGCCGCCGCCAGGGTGTGGCCGCCCTCGAGCCAGACGTGCTGGCAGTCACGGTTGTACAAGGTGGCAAGTGCCTCGCTCGGGTCGCGGGTCCTGAGGAAGGTCGAGGGGCCGGTGCCGTCGAGGACGTTCGCCTGTGCAGGTGCCGGGCGCAGTCCCATCACGGCGCGGAGGGGCTGGCGGTGAGCGGGTGCGGGAACGCCGTCGGCGTCGCGTACGGTCAGCCGCGGGTTGTCGGTCAAGACCGTCCCTGTGCCGACCAGGACCGCGTCGCACTGGCGTCTGCGCTCGTGGACGTCGGCCCTCGCCTCGGGCCCGGTGATCCACTTCGACGTGCCGTCGGCAGCCGAGGACCGACCGTCCAGGGTCGCGGCGAACTTCCAGGTCACGAACGGCCGCCTCTGGGTGACAGCGAAGCTCCACACGTGGTTGGTCTCGGCCGCGTCGTCCGCGAGGACCCCGCCTTCGACGTCGATGCCGGCCGCACGCATGCTGGCGGCTCCGCCGCAGGCGCGCGGAGTGTCGTCGGCCTGGGCATAGACGACGCGGCGGACCCCGCCCTCGAACAGCGCCTGGGCGCAGGGGCCGGTGCGACCTGTGTGGTTGCAAGGCTCGAGCGTCACGACCGCTGTGGCGCCGCGAGCCGTGTGCCCTGCGCGGGCCAGCGCGTCGACCTCGGCGTGGGGGCTGCCCGCGCCGCGGTGGTATCCCTCGGCAATGGTGACCCCATCATCCCCAAGGAGGACGGCGCCGACACGAGGGTTCGGGCCCAGCGGCACTCCGGACGTGCGCGACAAGACGATGGCGCGACGCATCGCCGCCGTCTCGTCCTGGCTGGCCATAGCGCGAGGCCTCTCGTCCGGCTCGCGGACCACGGGGCCTTGTCGACGTACGCAAGGAGCCGCCTCAGCGGGTGCGGCGGCGGCTTGGGCTCTCACCCACACCACCGGCCAGCCAGCCCGCCTGTCAGGCGGCGACTACGACGTCGGCGTGCATCCTCCCATCCGGACTTTCACCGTCGGTGCCGGGATTTCACCGGCTCAACCGACCGCTGGCTGCGGACGGGTCGCGGACTATAACCGCCGGTTCGGAATTACACCGACCCCGGAGCACGCGAGTGTTGTCACTCGTCGCGAGCCATCCTGCCAGAGTCGCTGGCTCAAGACATCGTGACCTTGGCCACCATGACTCTGACCACCGGGACCTGACCACCGTGACCTGGCCACCGTGACCTGGCCGCTGGCCGCGGAGCTGTCGCCTCAGCCCGGCGCCGCGGCTTCCGCTGCCAGCTTGCGCAGGGTGTCGACCATGGCGTCGGGGTCGTCGGCGCCGAACACCGCTGAGCCGGCCACGAACATGTCGGCCCCCGCGTCGGCGCATCTCTCGATGGTCTCGGCGGACACTCCCCCGTCCACCTGCAGCCACACATCACCACCAGCCGCGCCGATCAGGTCTCGGGCGCGCCGAATCTTGGGCAGGCAGACGTCGAGGAACTGCTGGCCTCCGAACCCCGGCTCGACAGTCATGATCAAGAGCATGTCGAGCTCGGGCAACAGGTCGGCGTACGGCTCAACCGGGGTTGCCGGCCTGAGCCCCATGCCGGCCCGCGCGCCCTTCGTGCGCAGCTCGCGGGCCAGCCGCACCGGGGCGGCGCAGGCCTCGACGTGGAACGTCACGCTGGCCGCTCCGGCCTCGACGTACGCCGGAGCCCAGCGGTCAGGGTCCTCGATCATCAGGTGGCAGTCGATCGGCTGGGTCGCGACCCGGACCAGCGCCTCGACGACGGGCAGTCCGATCGTGAGGTTGGGGACGAAGTGGTTGTCCATGACGTCGACGTGCAACCAGTCGGCGCTAGGCACGGCGTCGGTGGCCGCCTGGAGGTTGGCGAAGTCTGCCGACAGCAGGCTGGGCGCTATCTGGATTGCCATGGCAGCTCGAGCCTATCTGCCGTAACCAGTCGGCGCGGCGTCAGCGGGGGTCGCTGCGGAACGGAGCAGCTGGCGCCCAAAACAGCAGAGTTGACGCATCGTGCACACGATCCCGCTTACCGCCGACGCACCCGATGGACTGTTCACGCGCTTCGGTCGCGACCTCCGTGCGGCCTGGCAAGAGCATCTGGACTACAACTACAGCCAGCTCTCACCGGATGATCCGCTCATCCTGCTTGGCATCTACCCCGCCGAGTTGCGGCAGCTCATTAGGTCCAGGTTGACCCGACTCAGGAACCACCACTGGGCCTTCGGTCTGCGCCACGGTGACCTCGCACCACGCAACCTGCTGGCCCCGCCGGTAGGCGCCCCAGTGCTGATCGACTGGGGTTGCGCATCGACCGGCCCGATCCCCTACGGCGATCTCTTGCCCGCGGTCAAGGAGCACCGGGCCACTGGGAACCCTTCGAAGGCCGACCTCAATACCTACGCCGCCGATCTGGGCACTCCCCTGGATCACGTAGGTGACATCGTGGAGGACCTGCTGCTTCTCGACGCGCTCGACCTTGTGCGCTGGGCGATCGACCAACGCCCAGACCGCCTCAACGATGTCGCCGCATCCGCCCACCTCCATATCCAGCACATGCAGCAACTCGCAAGCTAGTCCGCCCTCAGATCGCAGCGAGGTGGCACGTCCGAAGCTGCACGAACCGCAGGGTCAGACTCGGAGCTGGCGCCGCATGAGCTGGGCAATCGAGAAGCGGATCCGCTCGTTTGGCAGCGCTTCGTGATGCGTCTTTCCGCCGCCTATGACTGTCAAGACGTAAGGTCGTCGTCGCCGAACACGGCGCTCGTTGACCGCGATCTGCACGCTCCCTTCTCCCCTGTTTGTCGCGGCGAACATGTAAAACGGAGAGTGCGCCCTGCTGACAGCCTGGTTGGAGGTGGCAGTGCCTTCTCAGCCTGGACTGCCGCTGTTCCGGTTGACATCCCTTGGGTTCTCGCGGTGATCGCAACACCCGATTGAGTGGAGGTGTTGATCATCCGGTTCGCTAATCACATGATCACGGTGAATGTGCAGGTGTTCTGGTCTGAGCTGCAGCGTGGTGAGTTCATCAGCGACGCTGCGGTGGCGGCGGGTACGTATCGTAAGCAAGGCACTCGGTGGGTAATCGCCAACGGAGGTGT
>JAABUR0100006581.1_pt1 | contig 14122 bp, 14 predicted proteins | sample 5560091 | NCBI WGS metagenome assembly JAABUR01 (sample SAMN10711879, study PRJNA513375) | rock metagenome | isolation source: Antarctica rocks | place: Antarctica: Victoria Land, University Valley sud
CCAAAACGAACCTGGATGATCGACCTGATATCCTTCCGGCTTGCCCTCACACTTGCTTCGAGTTCGACCTGATCGCGCCATGTTAGTTCCGTTGTTTCGATTACCATCACCTCACCTCCTTGTCCCTCTGCCTCTAATTGTACTCGCAGGGCCACGCGGTCCTCAACGTTGACCGGCAGGTAGGTGTCGATCACCGCGCCCAGTAGCCGTGTCACGGCCCGATTCACGTCGCCAGCCTGCTCCGCGTCGACCAGACGCCGTAAGCAGGCGAAGTACAGTTGGGCGCGTCTGGCCCCGCGCAGTGAGCGTCCCATGATGCTCGCCAATGCGATGGCCAGGATGTTGCCGGTCTGCAGGTAGTCGTAGGCCTGGGGCGCGAGGCGCGCCAGGCTGATCTGCAGGTAGCGGAACGTGACGATGGTGTGGCCGAACAGCGTTTCCTCGTACACCTCGTAGGCGACGCCCTCGGCGGTTTGGTAGAAGAGCAGGGCGACGGGGATGACCGGCGCGTCCTCACGCAGCGTGAGGGAGATGAAGTAGCGCCACATGCGGCGGGGGAAATCCTCCTCTTCCCGCTCGCGCTGGACCTCGATGTGTACGATCACGAGCTTGGGGACACCGTCGCGCGTGCGGACCTCGGCCACGATGTCCGGGATGAGCAACGCGCCTTGTGGTAGGTCGGTGAACGTCTCCGCATCGCGGAACGTGACGCCCGCGTCCAGATCCAGGCCGGCGGCCGTGTCGGGATCGAACAGGCGCAGGAAGTCGGCGAAGCGCTCCTGCAACGCCTGCTTCATCAACTGGTCGTGCGATGTTCTGTTCACAAATCTTCCTCTTCGCCTCCTTTTCGCTTGTCGCTATCACTATAGTATCCCAAGTTGCGTGGTTGCGGCCCTTTCTCCCCCCGCCCCTCCGGGGGAGCCTGGGGAGATGCCTCCCTCCAGACCCCCGCCAAACACACATCGCGGAGGTCATGGAGCTTGGACATGGGAAACTGCGTGCAGTCCCACGCGCTGACAGCCCATCGACCGCATCCCCACAACGGCTTTATGGCGGGGGTCTGGGGGGAGGCATCTCCCCAGGCTCCCCCGGAGGCGCGCTGGACCGTCGGCCGCAGCGGGGACCCCACGGAGTGGGGAGTGGACAGTTAGCCATGGGCGGGGGGGGCGAGGAGTGAGGCGCCCAAGTGGCTTGGGAGCAGGGATGCGAGGAGACAAGGGCCGAGGAGCTTGAGCGCAAGGGCGAGGAGCAAAGGGGCCGGCGCCCTGGCCCGACTGTATGACCCACGATAGCCCGAATGGGCTACTGTGCCGTCACGCGAAATCTTCTATCACTAGGACAGACGCGCGGTACGCATGGTACGCGCCAATCGTGAGGAGGGTGAGACACCGATGGTCGTAGACGAGCGCATCGCCGCCGAGACGATCCCCGCGCGCCACGCCAGCGACAGCGCGCCGGAGCGCATGGGCGTGGATGTGGCCGAGCCGCCGGTGACGATCATCCGGCCATCGCGCGGGCTCGTCGCGCTCAATTTGCGCGACCTGTGGCGCTACCGCGACCTGCTCTACATCCTGGCCTGGCGCGACGTCAAGGTGCGCTACAAGCAGACCGCGCTCGGCGCCGCGTGGGCCATCATCCAGCCGGTCTTCAACATGATCATCTTCACCGTCATCTTCGGCCACCTGGCGCATCTGCCCTCCGAAGGCGTGCCCTACGCGCTGTTCACGCTCACCGCGCTGCTGCCGTGGAACTACTTCGCCTACGTGCTGGCGCAGTCGGGCGAGAGCCTCGTCGCCAACGGCAATATGATCTCCAAAGTCTACTTCCCGCGGCTGGTGCTGCCGGTCGCGGCCGCGCTGGCCGGACTGGTCGACCTCGCCGTCGCCGCCGTCGTGCTCGTGGGCATGATGGTGTTCTACCACGTCCACCCCGGCGTCGGCATCGTCTTCCTGCCGCTGTTCGTGCTGTTCGGCATCGTCGCCGGGCTGGCGGTCGGGCTGTGGCTCTCCGCGCTCAATGTCAAGTACCGCGACGTGCGCTACACCATCCCCTTCCTGGTGCAGGTCGGACTCTACGTCAGCCCGGTCGCCTATGGGGCGGGGCTGGTCAAAGGGCCGCTGGCGTGGGTGTACGCGCTCAACCCCATGGCCGGCGTCATCAATGGGTTCCGCTGGGCGCTGCTCGGCGTCGGGCCGACGCCCGGCCTTGGCCTGCTGCCCTCTATCGTCACGACGCTTGTTTTGCTCGTCGGCGGACTGATCTACTTCCGGCGCATGGAACAGACCTTCGCGGACATGGTGTAATCTGATGCTCAATACTTTGCGCCCTCTACGCCCCCTCTGGGCCTTGCTCCTCGCCCCTCCGAGCGGTGGTGGTCTCTCTCTTCTCGCCCCCCCCGCCCCCTCCGGGGGAGCCTGGGGAGATGCCTCCCCCCAGACCCCCGCCATACAGACGCGCGTAGGGATCGACGGACACGGCCATACCAACCACCCGTTGGCGTGCAAACGGCTCGGAGTGGCCGTTTCTGGGAGCGCGGACGTCTCGTCCGTCCCCAGCGTCCGCAAGCGTGGGCCGGCCATCCCCGCAGGGTCGGCGCGTCGCCGCTCGTCAGGCGCTCATCCCAGCGTGCACGGGGACGGGCGAGACGCCCGCGCTCCCAGAAACGGCCACTCCGGAGGCTTCCGCGTGCTAACAACAATTAACGAACCCTGCGCACTGACTACCGACTACTAACTACTGGGACATAACATGAGTAACATCGCCATCTCCGTCGAAGGCCTGGGCAAGCGCTACCGTATCGGGGCGGGTCCGAGCGAGCCCTACGGCAACATCCGCGAGTCGCTGGTGCGCGCGGCTGGCGCTCCGCTACGCCGGTTGCGTGGCGGCGCGAGTGGTGGTGGCGCCACGCGCGACGCGTGGGCGCTCAAAGACGTCTCATTCGAGGTCAAGCACGGCGAGGCCGTTGGCATTATCGGACGCAACGGCGCCGGCAAGAGCACGCTGCTGAAAGTGCTCTCGCGCATCACCGAGCCCACCACGGGGCAGGCCGTCGTGCATGGGCGCGTCGGCTCGCTGCTGGAGGTCGGGACCGGCTTCCACCCCGAACTCACCGGCCGCGAGAACATCTACCTGAACGGCGCCGTCATGGGCATGAGCCGCGCCGACATCAAGCGCCGCTTCGACGAGATCGTCGACTTCGCGGGCGTCGAGACCTACCTGGATACGCCCGTCAAGCGCTACTCCAGCGGCATGTACATGCGCCTTGCCTTCGCCGTCGCCGCCCACCTCGAACCCGAGGTTCTTGTAATCGATGAAGTTCTTGCCGTTGGCGACGCTGAGTTTCAAAATAAGTGTCTTGGCAAGATGGGCGAGATGGCCAAGCAAGGGCGAACGGTGTTGTTTGTAAGCCACAGTATGGGAGCAATACAACAGTTCTGTGGCAGTTGCGTTCTCTTGGAGAAGGGTACCTTGGTTACTTCAGGCGCAACAAAGAATGTCGTGGACGGCTATATCCAAGTTCGATCACAGATTCCACAAGGCCAGGTTCCGCGAAGAGGAAATGGCAAGATATTGTTTGACGATTTTTACACCAGTGATTCAACTGGTCAAAGGAAAATCGAATTCTATATGGGAGAAACTATTCGCGTTAACTTTACCCTGAAGTTTACCCATAGGGCGCGTCCGGCAGAAATCGCCATTAACGTGCATAGCCAATTAGATGAGCTATACGCTCACATCATAAATCATGATGACAACTTCACTGTAGATGCGGGGCAGGATGGCCAGAAATTAGAGCTAAGAGTTGATATTCTCAACGTCCACTTCACGCCCAACAGGTATCTATTGTCGTTGTGGGTTGGAGAAGACATGACCGAACCCTGTGACTCCCTAGAGAAGTGTATGGAGATAGACTTGGTTCAAGGAATCGCTCTTAATAGACTTCGTCCATACCCTAGTCATGCCAAGGCGTTCTTGAATACAGAATGGAAAGTCGCTGTTTGAATCATGTTGAAGATCTATAAACACAGTTGTTCAAGGGACAGGATGGGCGTCATAAACGTAGGGAGTGGAAACTCTTGCGGCACGGGTTGGAAACACGTTGGTGGCGCATCTCTAGCAATGCTTAACGGTAGCCGCGCGCTGCGTTCGAGCAGATGGCAGCTTGTACCATGACAACCACGCCGTATATATTACATACTCTATGCCCGTTGTGTCGGGCGCAACAAGTGAGGACGATTGCGCGGCTACGCACTGATCACTCAGTTATGGGCTGCTGTTCTTGCGGCGTTGCCTGGACAAGCCCTGTTCCTACACTAAGTGCTGACGATTACGCCGCCGACGTGGTAAACGAGGCTGATGGGTACATGGCGCAAGAAAGACTATTCCGCTCGTTCCAGTCCCGCATTGTCGACTTTATGCATAGGGTGGTTGGGAACCCAACTCCAGGTAGTCGATTGCTTGAGGTAGGATGTAATGTTGGGTTTTTTCTCGATCTCGCGTGTGAGACGGGCTATGCTGCCGAAGGTGTCGAGTTAGACCGACAGGCCGTCGCCATCGCCAAGCGCAAGGGGCTTACCGTACGTGAAGGAACCCTTGATAACTCCTTTTTAGATCATGCTTATGCTGCGGTAATGATGTCTCATGTGCTTGAGCATGTCGACAGACCACATGACTTGCTTGCGCAGATACGGCGAGTCCTGCATCCAGACGGCGTCCTAGTTCTCAGTCAGCCCGCTTATGATGGCCTCATCCCGCTCCTATGGGCGCGCGATTGGTATGGCTGGCAGCCCACGCAGCACGTTTGGCACTTCTCAGCCCGCGCCCTAGGATGCCTTCTACGGAGCGAGGGTTTTCATATAGTTGCGCTGGAACGGAATAGCATGTACCATCCGTGGCCGTTCCCTAGTGTTCGAGGATTGCCGCTATATGGTCGGCAGGCTATGATTGCCACGACTGCATGGGTCGGAAATCGGCTTCATCGTGGTGATCAGATCTATGTTGTAGCGCGCCCTGTGTGACCAGAGTAAGGGCAAGAACGACAGTGCCTCACTTATTCGAATTCCTGAGCTAAGGTTTGTATGCGATCAGTAGTAGGAGGAGTAATACACAATGGCGCAGTTGTCCGTCATTGTCATTGCCCATAATGATGGGACTAAGATAGAACCGACACTGCGAAGCGTTTTGTGGGCAGACGAGTTGATCGTCGTGGACCTTGAGTCTACCGACGACACCCTTGCTGTTAGCCGTACTTATGCATCCAAGGTCGTAACACATTCCTGGGTTCCCTACGTCGAGCGAGTGCGTAACTATGCGGCTTCGCTGGCTTCGCATGAGTGGGTGCTACTACTTGACGCTGACGAACGTGTTTCACCAGAATTGGCTGGCGCGATCAGCCGATTTGTTATGGAAGATGGGCCAGTTGATGTTGTGACCTTGGAGCGTAACCACATTCGGTTCGGGCGGATCCTCGTTCATTCAGAAGCTACTTACGGCGAAGCTACTCCCCGACTCTTCCGCAAAGGACGTCTTTCTTGGCCCGAGGAGGTTCACGCTCTGCCGGATCTGCGCAACCTCCGCGTTGCACACCTTTCACGTGACGTGGTCGGCGGGGGAATCGAACATAATACATGGCCCACGGTTGACGCCCTCGTTGACCGTTGTGGCCGCTATACATGTCACGAGGCCCGTGACTTAGCTAACGCTGGATATCGCTACAGCACATGCGGTGCTTTACAGGCGACTTGGCTGCAATTTGCATCCATCTACGCAGGTCAGCGTACCTATCGCGACGGTGTTCCCGGCCTTTTCTATGCGCTTGGTATGGCTATGTATCGGTTTCTGGTGTGGATGCATCTATGGGAACTCACGGGGCGTGAGCAAGTCCACGATAGACCGATTGTGATATGGGGCAAGTATGTTGGGGGAGTTATGGGCCTCTCATTAGCGCTTGCTCGCCTAGTCGTTCGAGTTTCTCGGCTGTTGCTCGGTCTACAACCAAGGCGAGTGGTGCCATTATCGCGAGCTTTGCCCTTAGGAGAGGTACGATGAAAGTGGCGCTTGTGCGCGGCCAGCACCTCAATCGATGGGAGATGCAAAACTATGAGCCGCTCACGGGCCGTGTCGATATGCTGGCCTTTGCGGCCATACGATCACGCTATCCTCTTGACGGGCTGCGCATGCCAGTGAGGAGGCTGGCGTGCCCCGATAGCGTTTTTGCCCACCCGCCCATCCTGCGCGCTGCGGGCGCATTGTTACTTAGGACATCACTGTCTCGCGATCGCCTGATCGGTCTTGAGCATGAAATCGCTCCGTTCGATGTCGTGCATTCTGCCGAGACATACCTCACCTTTACGGTCCAGGCTGCTAGCGCTAAGGCACATAATAACCAAAAGTTAATGACCACTTGTTGGGAAACAATACCGTTTGCAAATGGTGGCGACGTACTGACACGGGGGCGCAAGCAATACGTACAACAGCGCACGGATCTATTCGTGGCTATGAGTCGGCGTGCTGCGAACGCGCTACGCGCTGAAGGGGTACAGGAGCGACGTATCCGCATACAATATCCTGGAGTGGACCTCACTCACTTCCGCCCGCTGCCGCGGGCAGCGATGGCCGATCACGGCTTGTGGCGTGACCACGACAAACTTCGGGTATTGTTCGTTGGGCGAATTGACGCGAGCAAAGGTGTCCGAGAGTTGTTGCTTGCTGCGGCTGATCTTGCCCACCGCCCTCACTTTGCTGGCATGGTTGAGATCGGTCTAGTGGGGGACGGGGACACTGCCCTAGTTCGTCACATGGTGCGTCTGCTCGGCCTACACGATGTCGTGAGCCACAGGGCTACAGTTCCATACGCTGACATGCCCTCGCTTTATGCCTCTACAGACGTGTTTGTGCTGCCAAGCATCCCATCGCCAGTATGGGAGGAGCAGTTTGGGATGGTTCTTGCTGAAAGTATGGCGTGCGGGAAAGCTGTTGTTTCGACACATTCAGGCGCCATTCCTGAAGTCATCGGGGACGCAGGCGTATTAGTTCCGCCCTATGATGCTACGGCGCTTGCGGACGCGATCGCCGACCTCTTGGTCGACGACCGTCGTCGGTGTTCACTAAGCCGACGCGCCCTCGATCGTGCACAGAACACCTTCGATGCCTGCGGGTTTGCCGACCGTCTGTATACGATCTATGAGGAGTTACTAGCATGACGCTCCCATCGACGACGGGAGTGGATATACTTTCCTCGTACTCTCCAATCGTCTACGTCGTCGTGCTCAATTGGAACAGTTGGTGCGATACTCTCACCTGCCTGGCTTCCCTGGCGCATCTTGACTATCCCAACTACCGTGTGGTGGTCGTTGATAACGGGTCGGAGGATGGTTCTGAGGGACACATCCGTGAGGCGTACCCGAACATTAATTTGATCCAGACGGAGTGTAATTTAGGCTACGCTGGCGGCAACAACGTAGGGATACGATATGCGCTACGTCGAGGTGCAGAGTATGTTCTCCTGGTGAATCCCGATATTGTGGTGGAGCGAGGCACGTTGCGGACGCTGCTTACTACAGCAGTTGCCCACGGGCGCATTGGTGCCTTGAGTCCAATCATACGCTACAAAGAAGATCCAACACGCGTGTGGTTCGCCGGTGGCACAATTGACTGGCGCATGGGCAAGACAGCCCACATTGAGCGGACCAACCAAACGGACAACGTTTTCAGCCCAAGTGCGTGGGCATCCGGTTGCTGCCTCCTACTAAGCGCTGCCGCATTGCGGGATGTTGGCATCTTCGATCCTCGATACTTCCTGTATTACGAGGAGACCGACTTGTGTCAACGGCTACTGTCATCCGACTACGACGTAGGTGTCTGCATGCAGGCGACCGTGCTCCACGAGCCGAGCCATGTTGTAGGCTTCCAGTCTCCAAGGCTTATCTATTACTTGACTAGAAACGCCTTTCTCTTCTTTGGTACACACGAAACCTCTGGCCATTCTTCCCGCCTACGATGTAAATTAAGTCTGTACCGCCGCCACCTGTTGAGCCCCGCAGTAGGCTTTGGGTTACTTCGATCCAGTCCAGTTGCCCTTGCTCGAGTACAGGGTGTACTAGACGCCGTTCGCCATAGGTTTGGACCCGCATCGCACTCCATGAGGTAGATTATGAGCCGCAAAGCGCTTTTCTTTTTTCCGCATAATCCTTGGCCACCGCGCACAGGGGCGCATTGTCGTGTCCTGCAAATGCTCTCCGGTCTACGCGAACTTGGGTGTCACATAACCCTGGCGAGCACTTCTCTCTACTCAGACAACCCCTGGCTACCTAAATGCGAACGCGATCTTGTTGAGGCAGGCTTCGTCGACGATGTACGGCTATATCGACCATCGCCCCGGGATCTCGCGATTACCGCCCTTCTTGCAGTGGGTTACGCTTCAACTGGTAGGCGGCCGCCGCTTGATTCTCTTTTCTACACACCGCCAGACTTACTGCGGTGGTTTAATCAATTAGTTGAAGCGACGAAGCCTGACGCACTAGTTATCAACTACGCCTATTGGGCAGCCCTTGCTGGTGTCCCGGCGGCCCGCTCGTGCCAGAAGGTGATTGATACATATGATCTCGTTTCTCTAAATAGAGCGATGCAAGCCGCCCTCGTTCCCTATATCACTGGTCCGGTGAACATGCTTGCCCCCCATCATCGCATTACAAACATGATTCGGGGGAAGTTGGGCAAGCTAGGCCCAGTCATTGACCCTGCCCGTATCGACGTTGACGCGCTTCAGGAGAGCTTTTTTGAGCGATCGAGCCTAAGGCCGGATCCACAAGAGTTCGCTATTTTTGACCGTTTTGACCACACGATTGCCATTACGTGCGCTGAGGCCGATTTGATACGCCGTCATACAACCCGGACTGCGGTATCGCTAATCTCTATGACTCAGGCTCCGCATGAGATTCCTAACACGTATGCGGGACCCGCGCTGTTTGCCGTCGGCCCCAACCCTTTCAATCTGCAGGGCTACCTATATTTCGTTCGACGCGTGCTCCCGTTGGTGCTGCGGCAAGAGCCTCTTTTCAAGCTCCAAGTGACGGGGGCGTGGTACTCGCACCTGCGTCCACAGCCGCAGGCGGGAATCATCCTGAGCGGTTTCGTCCCGGATCTAGCGCCAATCTACGCGTCGGCGCGGTTCGTTGTGTGCCCTGTCTATGGCGGTACGGGCCAACAGATCAAAATTATCGAGGCAATGGCATATGGACTCCCAGTAGTGGCGCTTGCGTCCGCAGCTGAACGTTCCCCGCTTGAACACGGCAAGAGCGGGCTTGTCGCACGCGACGCGGACGAGTTCGCTGAACACATCGTTCGCTTATGGCGCGACCATGCGCTTTGTCAGCGCCTTGGTGAGGAGGCTCGCGCGACAGTTACTACCAGCGCTTCAATGCCACGCCTCTTGAATGACCTTGCATGTTTACTCGGAACTACCGAGGTGGACACCGACTCTCCGGCTCGCGGCTGCTAGCACTCCTATGCCGCGAAGCAGGACATCAGCGTGATCTTTGCCGCCAACGCTTTTATAGGCCCGATTTTTTAGCTGGCATACATTGATAAAGCCTCCACGCCGCCGCGTCTCTCGCACCATCAAGGCTCCACATTGACCGACAGTTCCCGAGGCGCAGGCGCACAAAGAGTAGCGTGACCAAAGGATTGGACCGATGTGTTAGTACGAAATCGGGTGTTGTTAGACGCGGAGGGCTTGTGCTAACCGCAGACGATAACATAAGCGGCTCAACATATCGATCAAAGTGCGGTCCAAAGATGGGAAAATCCTAGTCGTCGCCGTCCAGAAAGATGTCTAATTGTTTGTTTAGAGGTACGTCCTGCGCAAGGTGATCTAAGACGGGCGCCATCTCAGGCCGCATCATCGTTTGAAGCGCCAGATGGTTCGCGTTCCATAGACTTAACGGCTTCGCGGCGTTGTTGGTTGCGGCCTGCAATCCGGTTACGGCCGCGTAGAGCACAACGACGTTCAGTGTAAGTCGTCCCCAGCGGTACGTCATAAGTCGTTGGCTGAGTAGGCTGAGTAAGGGCGCGCCCAAAGCAACAGTTGTGATCAGCAAGCGCCCTTGCCACGGCGACCAGCGCAGCAATAGTGACGCGCACACGAGGGAGGATATGACCCCGGCTGCTAGTAACCAGGCTAATCCCAGTTTGCGACGTGTAATACCCACGAGTAGACAGGCAAGAGCGGCGGCGACGGCTAAACAGCCGGCCAGGCCAAACCAGGATACGTCCTCGTTGAATGAGCATGTCTGATAGGATGAATATCTCAACCCCGGCCACTCGATCTTGGGCTCGATCGCGGTAATGCCGGCGGCGCCGGCCATTCCGGCGCGCAATACGTTTGTGTCGTTGCAGACAGTCGCGGCGGCGGCAGTGCTTACGGGGAACGGACCTTCAAGGTCTATGAAGGCAACCGCGTAGCGCATGATGTTGATGCGAAGCGTTTGGAGCGAGGGGTGCGCTACCTCCTGGGTTTGGGCAACCGATGACGGCCCGCTGAAGTCTCCGAAATACGTCTTATTGGCGATGTACCATGGCGCGCCGAGTAGGAATGCCATGAGTAGAGCGGCGCTTACCACCGCGAAAGTCCCACGCGTGAGGCGATAAGGGCGACATAGGCGCCACGCCAGCACTGTTGCCCCGAGACCAATACCCGGCAAGGCAAGTACGGCCGTTGGTTTCGCGCCAATGGCAAGTCCGAGCGCCGCCCCGGCAAATAGCAGGCTGATGTTGCGGCGCTGTTGTATCGCGTCGACGAGGAAGTAGACCGCGCTGACACTGAACGCGGCCACGACGAGGTCGTTCTGCGCGGATGTACTCTGCAAGACGACCTCTGGCATGGTTGCGAACGCGCCGGCGCCGACGACCGCGTAGACGGGACGTAGGCCGAGTTGGCGGCCCAAACCATACACGGCAATGGTGGCCGCGAGATAGGCCGAGAACTGTACCAGGAAGGCGAGCTTGGCCGAGTGCGCCACGAGTAGCGTGACGAGCAGCAACACCTCCGCGTTACCGGGGAAGGCGTCCTGACGCACGTTGTTGGTGGGGAAGTGCGCCAGCGTGTGCCATTGCCGCCAGTACGCCGCCCGCGACAGGTGATAGGTCATGGAGTCCCAGTTGTTGGGCGGCATGTGCCAGCCCAGCGCGAATGAGATCGCCGCGATCACTGGCAGCAGGAGTAGGAAAGGCAGCGTGACTGGTTGGATGAGTTGATCGGGGAGCTTGATGCGAACGTGCCGTATGATAGGACGGGGCCGTACGATGATAAACCATAGCAGTGCGACAGCTGCGACGCCCAGGAGTAACGGACCGAGCGCGATGGCGTGGAACGCCGAGAGCGCCTGTATGATGAGGACAAGAGCGGCGCAGACGCCGATGTACCAGGCAAGGATACTACGGACAGAGATCATAGTTGCTCCATCAGCGCGCTCAAGGTCAGATCCAGGCTATCGACCGTTTTCTCAGTGGTATAGCGCGTGCGTACATGGTCGCGCGCGGCGTCGGACATACGCGCCAGGGGGGTGAGATGGGAGAGGAGACCCACGAGTTTGTGACCGAGGTCTGCGGCGTCACCGGAGCGATAGAGCGCGCCCGTTGTCCCGTCGGCGACCGTCTCGCTTGGCCCACCCTGATCGGGTGCCAAGACAGGCGCCCCCGCGGCCATCGCTTCGACCGGCGTCAGGCCAAACGGTTCTTTGGGCGCCGTACCCACGAAAACCAACGCACGGGCGTACAGCGCGCGCTTCTCCGCGTCGCTAATTCTGCCTGTGAAGCAAACGCGCTCCTCGATGCCCAACTCTACGGCAAGGGCACGCAGCGTTGGCATCTCGAGGCCGTCGCCAGCGATGACGAGCGACGGCAATACGCTGCCTGCCTCTTTGTACGCCAGGGCGTAGCCGTGGATGGCGAGGTCGACACGCTTGAAACGGGTGAGGCTACCTAGGCTGAGGATGCAGTCGCGCGGGACTTGTGGCACGTCGAAGGCTTCCGGCCCCACGCCCGAGTCGACCACGGCGTCGGCGTCGCGGCCGTAGATGCGGCGAACGTTGGCCGCTGTGAAGCGGCTGTTAGCGACGATGTGGTCGGTTTGCGCGACGAGCAGGCGGTCGAGGATTTGTAGCGGCGGGTTGGCGGCCATGGTGGCGAGGCGCATGGGACCTGTCAGCGAACGGATGTTGCTCCACGAGTGTACGAAGGCTGAGGGCTCGTGGCACATCCACACGCATGGGACCCACGGGCGCGCGGCTTTGTAGGCGAAGGCCCAGTAGTTGGCCGGGTGTACCTGCGGGAACAGCACTTTGTGGGGGATGCGGTCGAGCGCGGCGAACACGCGGCGCTCCAGGCCACCCAGCCCCAGCCAATGCCATGGGTCGCTCGGCAACGGGCCACCGAGTTCCACGATGTCGAGCTTACGCTCGCCGACGATTGCCGGGTCGGCCTGTCCCGTGACGATGACGACCGGCCAGCCTCGCTCTTGTAGCCCAACCGCCGTGTTCAGCACGAAATTGGTCGCGCCGGTACGCATCATCAGATGTGGGTGAACGTAGACGATGGTCGGCTGCATGACTCCAGATCCTTCTCTAATACGGGGTGGGGCGACAGGCGTTCGGCGCCTTATTTGGCGGGACAGTGGAGGTGGTAGCGGAGGTTGCCGCAGGGATGATGATTGGTGATGCCGACCATCGCGTTGCCCAGATGCACGGTATGAACGGCGGTGGCGGCGATGAGGAGCGTCATCACGCCGATGAACAGCACGCGGTTCCATCGGCGGGGCGCCGGGAGCGCGTAGCACCAGATCCACAAAAGTCCGGCGAGGACGCTGGCCGCCCCCGGTGTGGCGGCTGCGTTGATGCGCGAGTCCACGCCGTTGACGTCGATGCCGATGGCGATGGGCAGCAGCGGGACGTAGCCAGCGGCGATGGTCACGAGCCCGATCCCCACGGCGAGTAGGCCCGGCGTCAGCGCGCGGATACGCCCGCTGCCTGACTCGCCGTCCCGCAGCCGCCCGTAGGCCAGCCACAACGCGGTCGCGCCGGCGGCGCCCGCGCATACGATGCCCACGGCCCACGTCACCCCCGTGGGATAGACAAACACGCGCTGCCACGTTATCACCGCGATGGCCCGCCACCCGTCGCCCCATTGATTGACCATATGAGCGGCGGAGAATTCATAGGCCCAGCCCTTGTTGTCGTAAAAGTGGAGCACATGGGGTCCAAACCACATGCGGTATAGCGTGTACGTGACCAGCACCGCGACGAAGGGGCAGGCGCGCCCAAGGCGTCGCGGCCATGATGCGCCGGCGTGACGTCGCGCCGCGAGCACAGGCAGCGCGCAGAGCAGCCCCAGGTAGAGTTCGTTGCTGTAGACGCACAGCAACGCGCTGGCGATCGCCGCCACGTAGCGCCAGCGTGGCAGCGCTCGATCGCCGGCTGGCGTGAGGAGCAGCAGCGCGAGGAACAGGAATAGCGCGCCCGTCCGGTAGGCGACGGTGGTGAGCCAGAACACCGCTTCGTCGGCAGGGTACGTGGCCCACAGTAGCGCGACCCCGAGCGCGAGCAGCGGCGCTCTGGTCCAGCGGTAGAGCAAGGCGTACAGGAGCAGCCCGGCGATGGCTTCGATCAGGAAGAATCCCGTGTAATACCACGCCAGATGCATGTCCGCGAGATGTCTTGCCGCGATCCAGGGCAGGATTTCGAGGGGGCGGTAATCAAGCGGCCAGGAGCGGATGAGTTGGACAAAGTTCTCCGTCGTGGCCGTCTGCAACTCGGCGAAATCGTCCGCGAAGAGCCCCAAGCGTGGGCCAAACGGCGCGTAGACGCTTGCGTACAGCACGGCCAGGGCGACGAAAGCGACGAGTAGATGTCCGTGCGCACGCAGCAGTTGCAGCGCGTGCGCCACGCGTGGTCGCGGGCGGGTGGTCATGGTAAGGGCCACTGTGATCTCTTCTCCTCCGTGTAGTCAGTCTAGCCGCGCGTCGCGCCAGGCGGCGATAGCCCATTCGGGCTAGTACGTGCTAGTCGACAGACGGCGACGCGCCGTGAACCGCGCGAGACACTTCAGTGTCCGTGGTTTGCCATGCGAC